>Ga0105241_10003388_pt1 | contig 11871 bp, 8 predicted proteins | sample KBSC64metaG_FD_80422 | JGI IMG/M metagenome (GOLD analysis project Ga0105241, IMG submission 80422) | Corn rhizosphere microbial communities from Kellogg Biological Station, Michigan, USA - KBS C6-4 metaG | ecosystem: Host-associated > Plants > Roots > Rhizosphere > Soil | place: Michigan, USA... | reverse complement strand
GGCCAGGGCCTTGATCTCCGGATAGGTCTCGGTGAGGGCGTTGCCGTTGCGGGAGCGAAGCCGGGCCCGTCCGCCCTCGACGCGGCACAGGGCCCTGATACCGTCCCATTTGAACTCGCTGGCCCAGCCGGCGCCGGCCGGGGCGGTGCCGGGGACGGCGAGCATCGGGCGCAGGTCGTCCGGCGGCGCCGTGAGGTCTGGATCCTGGCCCTTCTCGCGGTGGATCATCCAGTCCGAACCGCCGGTGCGGAACAGGGTATAGCGGCCGGAAAGGCGTCCGCCTGTCAGTTCGACCTTGACCTCGTCGTCGGTCCACTTCTCCGCGGTGTAGGTACCGCGGTCGTACGTGGCGACGCTTCCGGCGCCGTATTCGCCGGCCGGGATCGTGCCGCTGAAGTCGGCGTATTCGACCGGATGGTCCTCGGTGCGCACCGCGCGGTGGTTGCGCTTGGGATCGGTGGGGACGCCCTTCGGCAGGGCCCAGGAGACCAGGACGCCGTCGCGCTCCAGACGGAAGTCCCAGTGCAGGGCGGTGGCGCGGTGCTCCTGCACCACGAAGATCGGCTGCTCGCCTCGGCGCCGCTTGCCCGGCGGCAGGTCCGGGACCGGCTCCGGCGTGCGCGCGGCGTCGCGCTTGGCGCGGTACTCGTGCAGCCGGTCCGGTTTCTTCGCCGGGGGAGGGGAGGCTGCTGCGGGAGGCACGGCTCCATGACATCGCGGGGCCGCCCCGGGTGCGAGTCCGGATGATCCGAATTAGCGTCGGGGCATGCGGGCGATCTGGACCGGGAACATCACCTTCGGCATGGTGACGGTGCCGGTGAAGATGTTCGGCGCGACCGAGGAGAAGCGGGTCGCGTTCCACCAGGTGCACGCCGACGACGGCGGCCGGGTGCGGCAGCGGCGGATCTGCGAGCTGGACGGCGAGGAGGTGCCGCTGTCCGACGTGGCCAAGGGCTACGAGCTTCCCGACGGCGACGTGGTGGTGCTCAGCGAGGAGGACTTCGAGGCGCTGCCGGAGGCGGTCGCGAAGACCATCGCGGTGGAGTCGTTCGTGCCGGAGGAGCAGATCGACCCGATCATGTATTCGAAGTCGTACTACCTGGGGCCGGACAAGCTCGGCGCCCGCCCCTACGCCCTGCTCCGCGACGCCATGGCCGCCTCCGGCCGGGTGGCGGTGGTGCGGTTCGCGATGCGCGAGCGGGAGACCCTGGCGGCGCTGCGCGTGCGCGATGACGTGCTGGTCCTGGAGACCATGCTGTGGGCCGACGAGATCCGCGAGCCCGACTTCGACTTCCTGGATTCCAAGGTCGAGCCCAAGGCCGCCGAGCTGAAGATGGCCGAACTCCTGATCGACTCCCTGAGCACCGACTTCGACCCCGCGGACTACCACGACGCCTACCGCGAGGCCCTGGAGGAGGTCATCGAGGCCAAGGTCGAGGGCCGCGAAGTGGTGACGCCTGCGCCGCCGGCCGAGGGCGGCGCGCAGGTGATCGACCTGATGGCGGCCCTGAAGGCGAGCGTGGAGGCCACGAAGAAGACGGCGGCCCCCTCGGCGTCGAAGAAGACCGCCTCCTCGGCGTCGAAGAAGGCTGCGACCCCGGCGCGCGCCGCGAAGGGCGCGCGCGGCACGGCGAAGACCGCGGATCCGCACAAGCCGGCGCGCAAGAAGCCGGCGGCGAAGTCGACCGCGCCGCGGCGCCGTGCTTGAGCGGCCTTAGGGCACGACCACCAGCCGCCCCAGGTTCTCCCCGGCCGCCAGCCGCGTCAGCCCCTCGGCCGCCTCGTCGAACGACAGCCGCGCACCGACGAACGTCTTGATCGTGCCGGCGTCGGCCATCTTGGTGAGCTCGCGGTGGCAGGCCACGATGGCCTCGGGGTCCTTGGCGCGGTACAGGCCCCAGTGCAGGCCGAGGATCGAGTAGTTCTTCACCAGGGCGTGGTTCAGCGGCGGAGCGGGGATCGTGCCGCCTGCGAAGCCGACCACGACGATGCGGCCCTCGAAGGCGACGCACTTGGTCGATCCCTGATACGCCTGGCCGCCGACCGGGTCGTAGACCACGTCCGCGCCGCGTCCGCCGGTGGCCTCCTTCACGGCCGCGACGAAGTCCTGCTCCAGCCGGTCCACCACGACGTCGGCGCCGAGGGCGCGCGCCGCCTCGGCTTTCGCCGCGCCGCCGACCACGGCGATGACCGTCGCCCCGGCGGCCTTGCCGAGCTGGACCGCCGCGCTGCCGACGCCGCCGGCCGCGGCGTGCACCAGCAGCGTCTCCCCGGCCCGCAGCCGGGCCCTGCGGTGCAGCCCGAACCAGCCGGTCTGGTAGGCCAGCAGGAAGCCGGCGGCCTCGGCGTCGTCGAGGGAGTCAGGGGCCGGAAACACCGAATCCGCCTCCATGAGCGCGTAGTCGGCCAGCCCTCCGGTCGGCAGCACCGGCGAGCCCACGACCCGCTCCCCGGTCCCGGCCACCTCGCCGCACAGCTCCACGCCCGGGGTGTACGGCAGCGGCGGCTGGATCTGGTACTGGCCCCGGCACATCAGCACGTCGGGGAAGTTCAGCGCCGCGGCCCGCACCCGGACCAGCACCTGCCCGGGCCCCGGCTCGGGCGTGGGCACCTCGGTGGCTCGCAGCACGTCGGCGGGCTCGCCGTGGGTGGTGACCTGCCAGGCTCTCAAGGGGGTGCCTCTCTTTCGGTGGGGCCGGTGCTGCCTACTCGTCGGTAGGTCGGTGTCCCGATGCTCTCACTCGGTGCGGGCGATCACCAGGGTCGGGTCGCACGGGCGAACATCCTTTGCTTCCGTCACTAATGTCTCATCTGCCACTCCAGCACCATCAGCCCCACCCGTTACGTACTTCAGTAACCGCACCGCTGCGATCCGCCGATAAGCCGCTCACCAGTTGACACGTTCGAACGAAACTTCGAATATGGCCGGGTGGCACTGATCGCGCAGATGTTCGACGACGACGCGGAGCGCGCGGCGGCGGTGGCGCGGTTGCGGGTGCTGGTCGGCGGCGACACGGCGGTTGCGGAGACATCGCAGGTCAACGGCGCGAGCGCGGGGCCGGATGCGGCCACTGGCGCCGCGGGCGTGCCGGTGCTGCCGGCCCTGCGCTCCTTGATCCCCGGCGGCGCGCTCCGGCGCGGGGGTGTGCTGACGCTCGGGGACCGCGTGCGGCCGTCGGGCGACGCGCCGAGCTACCTGGCGTTGGCGCTGGCGGCGGGGGCGTCGGCGGGCGGGGCTTGGTGCGGAGTGGTGGGGCTGCCCGCGTTCGGGATCGCGGCGGCCTCGGGGATGGGGGCCGACCTCGGGCGCTTCCTGATGGTCGACGAGCCCGGCGAGCGCTGGGCTGAGGCGGTGGCGGTGCTGGCCGGGGCGGTGGACCTGGTGTTGGTGCGTCCGCCGCGGCGGCCCGGGGGTGAGCAGGTGCGGCGCATCGGCGCGCGGATCCGGCGCACGGTGCGGCAGCGCGGCTCGGTGCTCGTGGTGGCTGGCGAGTGGCCCGGTGCCGACCTGCGGCTGCGGCTGACGGAGGCGGCGTGGGCCGGGCTCGGCGACGGCACCGGGCACCTGACCGGGCGCCGGGTCACGGTCACGGCCGATGGACGCGGGGCCGCGGGTCGGGAGCGCACTGCTCGGCTGTGGCTGCCCGCGGCTGACGGCGCGGTTCGCGAGTGGGCCGCGGATGGGGCTGAGCGGCGGTACGGAGTGTCGGCGGAGACCCGGGACGGCGGTGAGGTCGTGCAGTTGCGGAGTGCTTAGAACGAAGCCGAACCCGAACCCGAACCCGAACCCGAACCCGAACCGAAGCCGAGGTCGAAGCCGAAGCCGAAGCCGAACCGAAGCCGAAGCCGACCCGAAGCCGACCCGAACCCCAACCGCCGTCTAAGAAAGGAGCCACCGGTGTCCGCGCACCCCGCCGCCCCCGATCGCGCGCTGGCCGTGTGGTGCCCGGACTGGCCGGTGATCGCGGTCGGCGCCGACCTGGACACGGCGGCGGCGGTGGTCGTCAAAGGCCTGATCGTGGCCTGCTCCTCCGCGGCGCGTGCCGAGGGCGTGCGCCGGGGCCAGCGGACCCGGGACGCCCAGCGTCTGGCCCCGGAGCTGATCCTCTACGCACGCGACGAAGCCGCCGAGGCGCGCGCCTTCGAACCGGTGCTGGCCGTGCTGGCCGACTTCACGCCGCGCTTCGAGGTCGTGCGGCCGGGGCTGGCGGCGCTGCCGATGGACGGCCCGGCGCGCTACTTCGGTGGCGAGGACCTGGTGGTCCGGGCGATTCGGGACCGGATCGGGGAAGCCGGGATCGGTGCCGGGGTCGGGGTGGCCGACGGGGTGTTCGCCGCGTCGCTGGCCGCGCGCACCGACACGCTGGTGGTGCCGGGGCGGACCGCGGAGTTCCTGGCCTCGTTCCCGACCACGGTGCTGGACCTGCCGGAGCTGGTCGACCCGCTGTCCCGGCTCGGGGTGGCCACGCTGGGCCGCCTGGCCGAACTGCCGGCCGACGCGGTGACCGGCCGCTTCGGCGCGGACGGCGTGGCGGCGCACCGGCTGGCCCGCGGGCTGGACGCGCGGCCGCCCGCACCGCTGCGCCAGGGCCCTGATCTGTCTGTGGAGAAGGTCTTCGACCCGCCGACCGACGGCTCGGAGCGGATCGTGTTCGCCGCCAAGGCGCTCGCCGACGAGCTGCACGAGGTGCTCGCGCAGGCCGGGGTGGCGTGCGTGCGGGTGGCGGTGGAGATCCACGGCGCGGCGGGCCCCGGCGCCGAGCCCGAGGTCTCCTACCGCTTGTGGCGGCACGAGGGGCTGCTGGCGAGCACGGCGGTGGCCGAGCGGGTGCGCTGGCAGCTGTCGGGATGGCAGGTGAAGCTGCAGGCGGACAGTCAGAGTGCTGATGCCAGAGCGGTTGCTGACGGGGCCGCCGACGCACAGGCCCACGTCGACGCCCACGCCCACGCAGACGTCCACGCCGAAGCCGCCCAAGCAGAAGCCGAAGCCGCCCACGCCCGAGCCGAAACCCCCGCCGCCGACCAGGGCATCACCCGCCTGCGCCTCGTCCCCGACCACCTCGTCCCGGCCCGCGGCGTCCAGCCGGGCCTGTGGGGCGCCGACGAGGCCCCGGACCGCATCGCCCGCGCCGCCGAGCGCCTGCAGGCCATGTACGGCCCCCACGCCGTCACCCTCCCGGCCGACGCCGGCGGCCGCAGCCCGGCCGACCAGGGCGTCCGCACCCCCTACGGCGACCTGCCGCCGCAGGCCACCGATGCCTTCAATGCCCCCGAGGCCGCGCCCTGGCCCGCCGCGCTGCCCGCGCCCGCGCCGGCCGACGTGCCCCGCGAGCCGCGCCCGGCCGAGGTCACCGACCGCGACGGCGCCCCGGTCGGGGTCTCGGGCCGCCTGCGCGTCTCCGCCAGCCCCGCGCTGCTGGCGCTGCCCCAGACCCGCGAGCGTCTCAGGATCCTGTCGTGGGCCGGCCCCTGGCCGCTGGCCGAGCGCTGGTGGGAGCCGGCCGCGGCGGTGCGCCGGGCCCGGTTCCAGGCCGTCACCGACGACGGCCGCGCCTGGCTGCTGACCGTGCGGGACGGCCACTGGTTCGTCGAGGCGGTGTACGACTGATGAGCACCTTCAACCCGATCATCACCTGGCGCGAACTGGAGAAGCGCCTCACCTGGGGCCGCTACGGCGAAGCGCAGCAGACCGCTCCCGAAGCATCGCGGCCCCCGCAGGAACCCCGCCGCAGCGCCAAGCTCGATCCCCCCTACGCCGAACTCCACGCGCACTCCCATTTCTCCTTCCTCGACGGCGCCTCCAGCCCCGCCGAGCTGGTCGCCGAGGCGGCCCGCCTGGGTCTGCACGGCCTGGCCGTCACCGACCACGACGGCTTCGCCGGCGCCATGCAGTACAAGCAGGCCGCCGAGGACGCCGACCTGGCCACGGTCTTCGGCGCCGAGCTGTCGCTGGAGCTGACCGCGGCGCGCACCGGCGTCACCGACCCGGCCGGCAGCCACCTGCTGGTGCTGGCCCGCGGCGCCGAGGGCTACCGGCGGCTGTCGGCGGCCATCGGCAGGGCGCAGCTGGCCGGCAAGGAGAAGGGCAGGCCCGTCTACGTCCTGGACGACCTGGCCGAGGCCGCGAGCGAGGGGGACTGGACCATCCTGAGCGGCTGCCGCAAGGGCACCGTCCGGCAGGCGCTGGAGCGCCACGGCCTCACCGAGGCCGGCCTGGAGGCCGCCGACGCCGAACTCAGGAAGCTGATGGACACCTTCGGGCCTGGCAGCGTCCTGATCGAGCTCACCGACCACGACCAGCCCCTGGACGACGCCCGCAACCGCCTCCTGGCCCGCCTGGCCGCCCGCCACGGCCTGCCCACCGTGGCCACCGGCAACGTCCACTACGCCCGCCCCGCCGACTACCGCCTGCACACCGCCATGGCGGCGCTGCGGGCCAACCGCACCCTGGCCGAGATGGACGGCTGGCTGCCCGGCGCGCCCACCGCCTATCTGCGCAGCGGCGCCGAGATGCTCGCGCGCTTCCCCGTGCACGAGTTCGGCCCCGCCGTGGTCCGCAGCGCCGAGCTGGCCGCCGAGCACGCCTTCGACTTCGACACCGTCAAGCCCCGGCTCCCGGACTACCCGGTGCCCGAAGGCCACACCGAGGCCAGCTGGCTCAGACACCTGACGTACCTCGGCGCGGCCGAGCGCTACGGCTCCGAGAGCGAGAATCCCCAGGCCTACAAGCAGATCGCCTACGAGCTGGACGTCATCGAGGAGCTCACCTTCCCCGGCTACTTCCTCATCGTCTACGACATCGCGGAGTTCTGCCGGGCCCGCGGCATCCTGGCGCAGGGCCGCGGCTCGGCCGCCAACAGCGCGGTCTGCTTCGCCCTGGGCATCACCAGCGTCGACTCGGTCCGGCACGGCCTGGTCTTCGAGCGCTTCCTGTCCCCGGTGCGCGACGGCCCGCCGGACATCGACGTCGACATCGAGGCCGGGCGGCGTGAGGACGTGATCCAGCACGTCTACGCCAAGTACGGCCGCGACCGCGCGGCCATGGTCTGCAACGTGATCACCTACCGCGCCCGGCTGGCGCTGCGCGACTCGGCGCGCGTCCTGGGCTACTCCCCGGGCACCGTGGACGCCTGGGCCGGCAGCATCGGGCCGCACGAGAGCACCCCGGACGGCTCGCAGGACGTCCCCGATCAGGTGCTGGAGCTGGCCGGGCAGCTGCAGCGCCGGCCCCGGCACCTGGGCATCCACAACGGCGGCATGGTGATCGTGGACCGGCCGCTGGCGCAGGTGGTGCCGATCGAGTGGGCCCGGCGCGAAGGCCGCACGGTCCTGCAGTGGGACAAGGACGACTGCGCCGCCGCCGGGCTGGTGAAGTTCGACCTGCTGGGCCTGGGCATGCTCGGCGCGATCCACGACGCGCTGGACCTGATCGCCGAGCACCACGGCACCCGGCTGGGCCTGCACGACCTGCCGCAGGACGGGGACCCGGAGGCGGATGCCGTCTACGAGATGATCCAGGACGCCGACACCGTCGGGGTGTTCCAGATCGAGTCCCGGGCGCAGATGGTCACCCTGCCGCGCCTGAAGCCCCGGCGCTTCTACGACCTCGTGGTCGAGGTGGCGCTGATCCGCCCCGGGCCGATCCAGGGCGGCGCGGTGCATCCGTATCTTCGGCGCCGCAACGGCGACGAGGAGATCACCTACCCGCACGAGAGCCTGGAGCCGGTGCTGCGGCGCACGCTGGGGGTCGTGCTGTTCCAGGAGCAGGCGATGCAGATGGCGATCGCGGCGGCCGGGTTCAGCGCCGCTGAGGCCGACCGGCTGCGCCAGGCCATGGGCTCCAAGCGCTCGCCCGAGCGGATGGCCGCTCTGATGGGGCGGCTGATGGCCGGGATGGCCGAGCGCGGCATCACCGCCGACGTGGCCGAGGACATCTACGCCAAGCTGCACGCCTTCTCAGGGTACGGATTCCCCGAGTCGCACTCGGTGTCGATGGCCTACATCGTGTGGTGCAGCTGCTACCTGAAGCGGTACTACCCGGCCGCGTTCACCGCCGCGCTGCTGAACAACCAGCCGATGGGCTTCTACAGCCCCGGATCGCTGGTCACGGACGTGCGGCGGCACGGGGTGCAGGTGAAGCGGGTCGACGTGAACGCCTCCGGGGCGAAGGCGACGTTGCAGAGCCCTGACAAGCCGTATCGGATGACGCGGCGCCGGCACCGGCACGCCTCGCCGATCCCGCAGCCGGCCATCCGGCAGGGCCTGAGCAGCGTGCGCGGCCTGGGGGACGACGAGGCCGAGGCGGTGGTCGCCGAGCGCGAGGCCGGCGGGCCGTTCGCCGGCGTCGAGGACTTCATCGTGCGAACCGGCCTGTCGCGTCCGACGCTGGAGGCGCTGGCCACCGCCGGGGCTTTCGGCTGCTTCGGGCTGGATCGACGCGAGGCGCTGTGGACCGCCGGGGCGCTGGCCGGCACCACCGTCGGGCACCTGCCGGGCACCGCGCCCGGCACGACGGTCCCGGAGCTGGACCCGCTCACCCCGGTGGAGGTCACGCTGGCCGACCTGTGGGCCACCGGCACCAGCCCGGAGGACCACCCGATCGGGCACCTGCGGCCCCGGCTGGCGATGCGCGGCGTGACCCCCGCCGTGGAGCTGCGGACCGTGCGCAACCGCAGCCTGGTGCGCGTCGCCGGGCTGGTCACGCACCGGCAGCGGCCGCCGACGGCGCACGGGACGTGCTTCCTGAGCATGGAGGACGAGACCGGGCTGATCAACGTGATCTGCCCGGCGCCGGTGTGGGAGGCGCAGCGGCGCGTGGCGCTGGCGAACGGGGCGCTGCTGGTCCACGGGACGCTGGAGCGCAACGAGGGGGCGGTGAACGTGGTGGCGGGGCGGATCGAGGCTTTGCGGGCGGGGGTTTCGCGGAAGGCTCGAGATTTTCGGTGAGGGGTGTTCCGGTGCTGGGTCGTTAAACCTGCGCGAGCATCGGAAGCGCCGGAAGCACCGCCAGCTCGATCCCGAACAGGTCCCGATACGCCGCCAGCAGCTCCGCGTCCTTCTTGAGGATCTGCTCGCGCCTGCCGTCGGCGTCCGTCGTGATGAGCTTGCGGCCGTTCAGCGTCACCCGGCCGTCCGGCGTCGGCAGGGAGCAGATCAGGCTGCGGCGGAACAGCGAGGCCGGCGAGGTGACCTGGTACCACCGCCCCATCTCGAAGTCCGCGAGCGCCAGGGCGCGCGGGTCGACGCGGTACTGCGGTGCGCCGTCCAGGAACACGTCGAGCAGGCCGTCGGCGGTCTCCACGATTTGAAGCGTCCCGAACGGATCGTGCTGCTCGTTGCGTTCGGCGTAGCGCAGCGGCAGCTCGCTGTGCTTGCCGAAGCCGACGTCGGCGAGCCACACCCCGCCGGCCGCGTCGGTGACGCGAAGCGCGAGGTGGTCCAAGGGGTTGTTGGTGAATGTGCCGAGCTCCGCGGAGTAGGTGCGCGCGGCCATGCGCTCCACGCCGAACCCGATCGTCTCCAGCAGGGCGGCGAACAGGCCGTTGAGTTCGTAGCAGAATCCGCCGCGCCGCCGCCTGACGATCTTGGTCGCCAGGGCGTTGAGTTCCAGCGAGATCTCCTCGCCCGGCAGGTGCACGCTCAGGTTCTCGAACGGGATGGTCAGCACGTGCGCGCGGTGGAGCATGTTCAGCGTGTCGATGTCCGGCTTCAGGGCGCTGGCCGGGCTCGTCACGCCTATGCGCGCGAGGTAGGCGGTAATCTCGTCAGCGCTCAGCTCCGGCATGGCTCCTTTCTGCCAGAAAGGCGGCGGAAAGGCGAGGTCTGATGCTCTCGGACTATCAGCGGCAGTTGTGCGACCGGTTCCTGGCCGCACCGGTGATGCCCGCACCCGGGCCCTGGCGCCCGGTCACCGCGGGCACGATCGCGGTCGGCGGGCTGCTCGGCGTCGGCTTCGCGCCGGACCCGGAGAGCGGCGAGGACCTGCTCATGGCGGTCTCGTCTGAGGGCTACGGCCTGTTCGACGCCGCGAGCGGGGAGAAGATCGCCCGCGACCGGGACCCGGAGGACGGCTACCCGGACGGTCCTGACCTGGCGTGCCCGGGACTGGGGCCGCTGGCCGGGGTCCGGGTCCCGATCGCCGGGCTTTTCGGCGGCGGACTGCACACCGGCGGCGACGGCGGCTGGGGCATCCACGTGGTCAGTCCCGAGTGGCCCAAGGACCGAGTGCTGCTCTCCGCAGGCGGCGACATCTACCGGGGAGCAGTGGGCGAGCAGTGGTGGCACATCTTCCACGCCGACTACTCCGAACTGCGCGCGGCCGGGTTCTCGCCGTCGGGGCGGAGCCTTGTCGTCGCGACGAGTAGCGACATAACGCTGTGGACGCGGACGGCAGGCTAGTTCTCAGTCATCCCTGAAACCGACTATTGACCCGTACTCTCGATATGAGAGCATGCGTGGCGTAGGCAACCCCTGCCCGGAACGCGGCTGAGAATCGTTCCGCCGTTTCGACACGAGGACCTTCCCTTGAGCTACCTGGCTCTCCTTCGCCTACCCTTCATCGCCCGCCTGCTCACCGGCTCGCTGGTGGGCCGCCTGCCCGGCGGCATGTCGATCCTGATGATCCCGCTGGCCCTGCGCCGCTCCGGTATGGACTACGGCTTCGTCGGCATCGCCTCCGGCACCCTGGCGGTCTCCGCCGCGATCGGCGGCCCGGTCCTGGGCCGCCTCGTCGACCGCGTCGGGCAGGTCAAGGTTCTGATTCCCTCCGCCGCGGCCTCCGGCCTCGGCTTCGCCATCCTCGCCCTCGCGCCGGGGAACCGGCCGAGTGTGCTGCTCGGGGTGGTGCTGGCCGGGGCGGCCGCGCCGCCGCTGGAGCCGTGCATCCGCATCCTGTGGCCGAAGCTGGTGCCGGCCGAGGGGCTGACGTCGGCGTACTCGCTGGACTCGGCGGCGCAGGAGCTGATCTTCGTCTCCGGGCCGCTGGTGGTGGCCGGGTGCGTGGCGTGGGCCTCGCCGCTGGCGGCGCTGTGGCTGGGCGCGGCGCTCGGCGCGGTCGGGGTGCTGGTGGTCGCCACGAGCAAGCCGGTGCGCGGCTGGCAGCCGGAGCCGCGCGAGGCGCACTGGCTCGGGCCGCTGCGCAGCCCCGGGCTGGTGGTGCTGCTGACGTCGCTGATCGGGCTGGGGATCGCGATCGGGACGCTGAACGTGGTGCTGGTCGACTACGCCGAGCACCACAAGTTCCCCGGCGGCGCGGGGACGCTGATGGCGATCAACGCCTTCGGGTCGCTGGTCGGGGCGCTCGTCTACGGCGCGCGCAAGTGGCGCGGCTCGGCGACCGGGCACCTGCTGGTGTTCCGTATCGCGCTCGGCGCCGCCTACGCCCTGATCCTGCTGGTTCCGGCGCCGCCGCTGATGGTGGTCATCATGGTGGTGTCGGGTGTGTGCTTCGCGCCTTCGCTGACGGTGTTGTTCATGCTCACGGGAGAGCTGGCTCCGGCTGGTACGGCTACCGAGGCCTTCGCCTGGCTGATCACGCTGTTCCAGGTCGGTGCCGCCACCGGGTCGGCGATCAGTGGCTTTGTCATCGCGCACGCGGGGTTGTCTTCGGCGGCGGTGACGGCTGTCGCGGGCATGGCTGTGGCGGTGCTGATCCAGCTGGCCGGGCGGCGCCACCTGCATCAGCAGGAGGCGGCCGAAACTCCGGTATACGCATAGTGCGATTTTGGGCGCTTGTGACCTATTCGTGGGTCGTGGCGGTGGTGGTGGCGGGTGGGAGTGGGTGGTGGTGTGTGGTCGGTTCACGGTGCGGTTGGTTTGTGGTTTGACAGTCAAAGGCGTTTTCTGACGGCTTCGCACTGGTTTAAGAAGGAT
>Ga0105241_10003387_pt1 | contig 11872 bp, 8 predicted proteins | sample KBSC64metaG_FD_80422 | JGI IMG/M metagenome (GOLD analysis project Ga0105241, IMG submission 80422) | Corn rhizosphere microbial communities from Kellogg Biological Station, Michigan, USA - KBS C6-4 metaG | ecosystem: Host-associated > Plants > Roots > Rhizosphere > Soil | place: Michigan, USA... | reverse complement strand
CACATTTTTTACACCTGCCTTTTTAATGGCTTCGGCATAGCCCCTGCCGGTGTCCGCAATATATTTTTTCCATTCAGTGGTGGTAAAATTTGGTGGCACCATGGTATAAACCGCATCGGCGCCGCTAAATACTTTGGTTAAAAACGCTATGTCCTCAACTTCGCCTATGGCAGGTATCGCGCCCAGCGCTTCAATGGCTGTAGCTTTTTCGGCACTACTGCTCACTATGGTAATCTCATGGCCTGTCGCTATTAATTGTTCTGCTAATGGTTTGCTGATATTTCCCAGCGAACCTAATATTGTTATTTTCATATTGTTTTTTTTGTTTTTATGATGAAGCAAAGGTATATTTGTACTTACTTTTATACAAGTACTTACCCCAAAGTATGTACTAATTGAAGATCATGACAGCAGTAAAAGAAAGCTCGACCCGCAGCGCCAATAAAAGGGTGACCGCCGATATGTGCCCGGTAACTTATACTATGGATAGGATAGGCGGCTATTGGAAACCCATCATTTTGTACCAGCTGACAAGCGGCCCAAAACGTTATAGCGAAATAAAGCGTGCCATACCCACCATAACCGAAAAAATGCTGATTCAGCACCTGAAACAATTGGAGGCAGACAATATTGTATTGCGCCAGGCCAAACCTGTTGTGCCACCCTACGTGGTTTACAGCTTAACACAACCAGGCCAGGAACTTGCACCTGTTTTACAGTCAATGGCGGCATGGGCCATTAAAAACAGTTTGCCGTCATCTTGTTAAAAACCTGCCTGTATTTTTGCAATTCCCGTAAAAAAGTTCTTACCTTAACACCATGCAAACAATAAATACCAGGCAGGGTGAGTTAAAAAGGGTGAGAATTGCATTGGCTATTAACCTTGTAACCTGCGTGTTTATGCTGATAGGGCTTATCACTTCCATCGGCAGCGGCGTTACCTGGCGCATAGTATGTTCGGGTATAGCTTGCGGTGCATTTTTCTTTTTAACATTTGCAATATTTACACGATCAATAAAACTGCAAAAGCAGTTAAACTCGTAGATCTATAAAGATATTATCTTACACAATGGGAACAGGAAATTATAAAGACGAATTAAGAAAAGTAAGAATAGCGTTCATCTTCAGCCTTGTTGGCAGCATATTGTGCCTTATTATCATCTTCAATTCCATTAACAATAGTACCAGCACAAGTTCTCGCCTCACTACTTCAGCAGTAGGCTTTTCATTTATTGTTATCATGACTACTATCGTATTCATCAAACTAACAAAACTGCTTAAACATATTAAAAGGCGATCGTAATAATCGGGGAAACCAATCAGATTGATAACCCACCTCTTTTTGCAATTATATTTCGCAGAAGCAATTTAAGACTACAATGCTGGGTTTATTTAAGCTTTCACACAAGCTTAATGTAAAAATTGCATTACCGTTAAAATGATGGCATAATTTTACAATATCAAAAAAACAAATAGCAATATCCCGTCGTTTTATATCAACCAATTATTATAAGATTCATGTCGAAAAAAATTCTCATAGTCGATGATCAAAGCGATATTCTCGACCTTTTAAAAGAAGTATTTGAGGATGAAGGCTACCTGGTAACAGCCCTTCCATATACCGAAGACATTATCAGCAGCATTACCCTGTATCAGCCCGATTTGGTAATGCTCGATTTTTTGCTTGCAGGTATAAACGGCGGCGAACTTTGCCATCAACTAAAAACAAATAGCCTTTCGGCGCATATCCCGGTCATCATGGTATCAGGTTATCCGCGTGTATTGGAATCATTGGGCAGCTATGGTGCCGATGCATTCATCGCCAAACCATTCGATCTGTACTACCTTACTGATACCGTTAAACACTGGCTCGAAGCAAACGAAATGCACGCCTGATATACCAGTGCGCAATTGCCTTATAAAGTTTTGGGGAACTTTGTAAGGCTTAAGACTTTTATACCTGATTTTAAAATATGATTGCTGATATTTATATATCATAACCAATCACAATTGAAATGGTATTACTCGATGTAAGTTTTGGCATTAGCCTTTCTGGCTACGTATTATCTCATATCATTTGTTGCTTCTTTATTTATTGAAACAATAACCAATATATTGTTCCTTAAAAAACTTATAATATAAGATATATTGTAAAAGGTACGGTTGTGGCTGTAGTAATCATTGGCTTCAGCTTGCAATTAAAGCCGCCCCCTTCAATTAAGGTTTGCAAACTTATCTGCTTCTCAAAAAAGTCAACTATACCCATCTTAAAATATAATAAAATAGTACTATGTATTGCATATTACTATGTTTAATTATATATTTGTTCTATACAATTTTAATCCTCTCAGTATGAATACTAAACAATTACTAAACTGCGGCAGTATAACCGCGCTTATTTTTTGGGCAAGCACATTTATAGCAGGTTATTTACATGGCAACTATAACCATTTAACCGATACTATCAGTGAATTGGGTGCTCTGGGTACAAGCTCAAAAACCTTTATGGCCTATGCCCTTTGGCTGGGTACAGCGACCGGGATCCTGTTTGCAGTGGGCGCCTACCGTGCCTGCCGGGAGCTTGGTTTGAATATGATCCCTGTGCTGCCCATCATCACCGTGCCATTTTCATTTGCATGGGTAGCTATATTCCCATCGGGCACCAATCTGCATCCGTACGGCGGCAACGGGATGCTCCTGTTATATCTCACCATACCGTTGTCAATACTGTTATGGCGAGGGCCGAAGCTGCTCAACATGCGCTTATGGGCGTTTATAAGTACTGTTTTATTGTATATGCTTTTCCTGCGGCTGGTACCGCCATTTCGCGGCCAGTTTGAGGGGCTTACACAGCGCTTTGCCCACTTAGGCTGGTCGGTGTGGTTTGCAGGCATTAATATTTGTTTCGCTCAATTACTTACTAATAAATACACTCAAAAAATCACCATTTAATTCCTTTGACCATGAAGTATCTAAAAACCATATCCCTGGTATTGTTAATTGCCGTTGCAATAACCTCCTGCCATACAGGTTCTCATGTTATTGTCGCCAGCGATGATAACAATACCAACATCAAACTTGAATATTGGGGGACAGTTACCTTAAACAGCAGTAAAACAGCCATTACCGGCATTTCGCATGGCGGTTTTATCGATTACAAAAAGAATGATGAAGAGTTGCACATCACCAAAGGGGTGAATGGCTATTTGAGTTATGAGATCAACGGAAAAAAAACTGTTGCACTGGATGCCGAAGGCCGCGGCCTTTTAGCCGAAATGGTACAGGGTATAGCCAAAGTACAAGCAGGGCATTGATCATTTCCTTACAGGATAAATAGCATGGCCACAATGTACTTAAACATTGTGGCCATGCTTTTGTCAGATAAAAAAAACTCGATTAATGAGGGGCCTGCGGTACAGGGGCGCCTCCTTGCGGCATTTGCGATTTATTCTGAGGCGGTACATCTCCCTGGTCATCGTCCTTGTCCTTCTTAAAGTCAACCTTACCAAATTTATAACTTAAGCTGATGCCGAACGAACGGAACGGCACTTCGCGTAAACTGGTTTGGTCAAAGTTAATGCCCGAGGTGGTAGATGTTTGCCTGATGAAATTGTTAAACGGATTGGCGGCTGTTAAGCCTATGCTAGCTTTTTTATTCCAGAATTGCTTGCGAACCGCGATATTATAAAAACCGAAAGCAGGCCTGGTGCCCTGTATAGTGCGTTGCGACGACCGGTAATTACCAAACACCTCGGCGGCAAAATCAGGCGCGAATTCATATGAAGCATTTAAATTTATGCGATAGGTAAATCCGCTAACATCGGGGCTACCAGGGTTAGTGGTTACCCTGTTGGCAAAAAAGCTGTTCGACCTTAGGCTGAACTTGCCTGTAACCGGTACAGAAATGTAAAGATTAAGCCCCTCGGTAGTTTCAGTACCAATATTGTAACGCTGTGTCAGGGCCACATCGGTATATTTGGTGCCGTTAACTGTTAGGCTATCATAATATGTGGTGTATGATTGCAGATCGTTGGTATTATGCCTGTAAAACCCCGATACATATATATTCGGCCCGTTATTGAATGATTTATTATAGCCCAACTCAAAGTTATGCCCTATTTCGGGTTTAAGGTTAGGGTTACCGGTGCTGATGTTATGCGGGTCGCCGACATTATAAAATGGGTTCAAGTCATTATAGTCGGGCCGTTCCAGGCGATAGCTATAACTAATTTTTATCGACTGGGTTTCATCCAGCCTGTGCTGCAATACAAATGACGGTGCAAATGTACCGTAACTGGGTATATGCACATTTTGGAAATCGGCATTGGTGCTGGTATATTCATACCTTAAACCGGCTTTGCCATTTAAAAAATCATGGAACAACGAAAATGTGCCCGACGCGTAATACGCAAATATATTACGGTTGTAATTAAAGCCATAAGTTTGGTCAGCATCCGGCGTAATTGTGCCGTCGTTTAACAGCGTATCGGTAACAACGCTATTATTTATATGTTCAATTACAGCTTTCGCGCCTGTTTCAAGTGTAAAACTTTTGGTGAACGGATTAGTATAATCAATTGATATATCTGTTTCTCTGTCTTTGCCTGGGTTGTTCCCTATCTGGCCCGACGTTGGGTACAACCCGCCGGTATAAACCTGGCTCTGCGTAAAATCAGATGTGTTGTTTCCAAAACTCGAATTATAAAGCACATCCAGCTCTTCATCTTTCTTATCAAAGGTTTTTTTATAGCTCAGGCTGAAGTCGCTTGAGTTTGCCTTGAATTTTCCGGTTGAGTTCCGTACGCTGTAGATATTCGATAATATACCTAAAGGGTCTGTTATCAGCTGTTGCTGGTTAGTTAAGCCTACGCTGTTGTTGCCAAAATGGTCAAACCCTGCCGAACCTGTCAACTGGTCTTTTTTGGTGATATCCCATTCAAAGCCCAGCCCGCTCTGGTAGCCGCTCCTTTTAAAAGTGCTGTTGCCATCCTGCATAAGTTTGGTAACAGTATCCCTCGTCTGGCTATATGAAGTACGGTTAGAATTAGTAATCGTTGTTGAATTGGTACGTTCATCGCCGCTGAAAAAGGCATTTACGCCAAATTTACCTTTGCGGGCATTTATATTGAACGAAGCGTTATTGAACCGGGTACCTGCCGAAAGGTTTACGTTGCCGTTAACGCCCTGCACATTACTATCTTTTAAAATTATGTTGATAATGCCACCCGTGCCCGATGCATCATATTTAGCGCCGGGGCTGGTGATCACCTCAATGCTTTTTATCTGGCTGGCCGGGATCGATTGCAGCGCGTCGCTCAAACTCGCCCCAAATATGCTCGATGGCTTACCATTTATTAAAAACCTGATGTTCGAATTTCCTTGCAACTCAACATTGCCATCAATGTCAACGCTTACTTGTGGCACCTTCTTTAATATATCAATGGCTGCCCCACCCTGCGCACTGAGGTCATTTGCAGGGTTATATACCATTTTATCAATTTTATTCTCTACCATCGGCTTTTTAGCGGTGATAACTACGGTCTGCAATTCGTTTTGTGTCGGCGACAGCACTATATCCCCCAAAGTGGTGCTTTCATTTGCCTGGCTAACCATTACGTGCCCAAACACCTTCTCTGTATATCCTATAAAATTAATCTTCACCACATAATCACCCTCGCTAAGCTTGCCAATAGTAAAATTTCCTTTCTCATCAGTTACAGCGCCATTAAACGGGCTTGTGCTGCCCTGTTTAAAAATACTTACCGTGGCATAATCAATCACTTTTTTGGTAACAGCATCAATTACTTTACCACTAATCTTACCTTTAGCATTGTTTTGCGCGTGTGCATTAATAAAAAAAACAATTAGCAATAACAGGGCAACAATCTTCCTCATTTAAAATAATACTTTTAAAATTTGCGGCAAAGGTGCAATTATTACGTTGTAATAAAACCGTTTATTGCTTATATAATACATATGTTACAATTAAATGAGCTTATCATTACTTTTCAAAACCTCTCTATGTACCCGTTTGTTAATCAATACATTTACAACAAAAAAGCCACCCCTGACGGGGTGGCTAACTATTATATATTTTTAATCAGGAAACTTATTTCGTGGCCGCCATCAGCGCCTGGGTATCATAATATGATAGTTCCGAAGTTATTTTACCGGCTTTATTAAAGCTATCGAACACCACCTGTTCAAACGTGGCCTTTTTTTGTGTTTTTTTATTTACAGCGGTAACCTCCCACCATGATTGTACCGTAAACGGATCACTCGCATACTCCAACCCATCAGGATACCCTATTTGTTTAATAGCAACAATATCCCAATTCGCTAAAATATCATGCCAGGTGGCTTTAGCCTGCGTTAAATTAGAAGGCTTCATCGGGTTTGTCGCATCTATAAATCGCGCTGTATCTGCATAAAACTTAGCTACAGCTACCGTATCTCCTTTGGCAAACAAAGCATTTAACTGTACAATAGCAGTTATATAAGGATGCGATTTGTAAATGGTGCCGTTTTTCACCACACCTTGCGAAAAGGCAGAGGCCGACAAGGCCAACAGCCCGATTGTGAGTAATTTTTTCATTTTCTGTTAGGATTTTGGTTAATAGTTAAGCAATATAAAAATAATATTTGTAAATAGTTGATTATCAATAATAAAATAAAAATACTTACAATATTATTAATTATGTTACTCTATTTTATTATAAAAACAGGCCGCACCTTTAGCGTTTGTCTCTGGCTTTAACGTAAAAGTTACCCAAAAAGTTAACCACCGGTGCTTAAACAGTTATCTTAAATGAGTACAAAGATCGGTTTAAAAAATAGGAGGGGATTTCACAATTACCACAAAGTAGTTACATAACCCGTTACCAGGGCATTATGCCGTTAATAAAGTCAGATCTTTATCAATGCTTTTAATTTCAATTTCCGATATTTGATATTCATATATTTAAATACCATGCGTTATTTCCTTTGCTTTATATTTCCTCCTGCAGCAGTATTAACTACCGGCCGCATTGGTTCTTTTATTTTAAGCATAATCCTAACCGTATGCTTTTGGGTGCCTGGCGTAATTTACGCTATACTAGTAACAAATGATTTTTATTCGGCGAGGCGCAATAAACGGGTTATAAGGGCTATAAAATCTAAAAGATAAACCTCACCATCGTCCCTACTACAATTGTCGCCCGTATTTAAGCAAAGATTCTGCAATACTGCCCGTACTGTTTCAGTCTAACATTTACATGTTATATCCCGGTGAAACAGGAACCCATCTGAAATTATTCACATTGCAATTAAATATTGCCTCCCATGTTAATTTAACTACTATGCAACTACATGGTGTAAATAATAAAACCACGATAAGCAATCGTTTTATTATTTAATATCAATACCTATTAATTAATATATTAATCAATACTTAATTTTAATATTTCTTATTAATTAACACATTGTTAATCAGCGTATTAATTATCAATTATTGTTGAAAAAAATACGTCAAAACAAGCAACTTTCCTTTTTTATAAACCGTAAAATTATACCGCGACAGCAAATTATACTTTTAATGCTATGCCCCCACATAACGTTAATTGCAATAACGTGCTATTCGCTCCCTGATTGATTAAAAATTAAACAATTGAAAACACCTTTATTCAAAGTTTTCCTGGTTAGCTGCGTGCTTGCCTTTGGAATAAAAAATGCTTATGCCGCCACCAGACAAATTACTGTAATTGCTTTACCTGTCGGCAATTTAACCGCAAATCCCATAAACAACGATTTAACAAATGCTGCGATATTCGGTTTCCAGTTAAAAAACACAAGCACCGGCACTAATACCGGCACTGTAGATCAGATCTCTATTTCGGGCAATGGTAACAATCTGAGGACGTATATGCCAACAGGTTACACATTGTACAGTTACACTTCTGCTACATTTCCTGGTACTGCGCTGGCAACCTCGTTAGTAACCGTTAATCCAGCCCCAAACAGTACAACTGGTACTATTAACTATACTTTTCCTGCATTAACTAAAGGGTCTACAACGCCTTTATATTATTTTATAGTGGCAAATTCTTTTCCCGATAATGTTACAGGCAACAACGACAATTTTCAGTTAACTATAAACGCTACTGATGTAACACAAACAGGTAGCTGGAGTTTTGTGAGTGATGACGGCCCTGGTTATACCATTTCTTCTCCTGTAACCATAGGCGCAGCTTTATCAACAGGCTTAATTACATCACCAATATCAGTAACACAAACTGGTGCAGGGATATTCGGTTTTTCAGTTGCCGTTACGGGCACTAAAGCCATAACACAGGTTAATTTAACCGCAAGTGCAGCAGCATCGTATTTTACAAATTACAAGTTATACAGCAGTACAACCAATAGTTTTGCAGCTGCCACTTTAGTAGCAGGTTCAAGCGTTTCAGGCGCGGGCACTACAACGCTCACGGCTTCAGGCTTTTCAAAATCAGTAACTAACTCAACTATCTATTTCTTTATTGTTGCCGATTTTACACCTCCTGGTACCAGCGGTACGTTCCAGCTTACGGCAAATAGCGTTGTGGCAACTTCAACATATACAAATGGTGCCCCTATTACAAGCACCAATTATAGCATTGGGCCATCAACTTACAATTGGGTAGGGGGTACGGCAACAGGTGGGGTTTATTTATGGTCGACAGCTGCAAACTGGAGCCCGGCATCCGTTCCCGGCCCTAATGACAATGCGCAGATAGGTGTAACTTCTTATACGGTCGGGCATGATCCCGTTGTTAACACTGCTGCATCGGTCGGTTCAATAACATTTGGCGACCATTCTAATAATAACATGAGTCTTACTGTTAACAGCACCTTAACAGTAAGCCGGGATATTACAAAAAATAGCGATGCCAATTCTGAAACCGCAACCCTGGCAGGCACCGGCACTATAAATGTTGCCAACATAAACGTCTCATCAACCGATAATACAAACTCGGGCTTTTTATCAGTAACTTATTACACAGAAGCCATTAGCTCATCTGTTAACACGTTGAATATCTCAGGTAACGTTTCGTTAACAGGTTATATATATGGCGGTTTTCTGGCATTAATACTTGATGTACCCGCATTTAATGTAACCGGTGGAACAACAAATCTTACAGGTACCACCAGCACTACAGGCCTTTTCCAAACGAACAACACTATAGTAAATTTTGGTTTTTTTGGCTCTTATAACTCGCTCTCAACATTCTCGGTTAGCAATGGCGCAACATTAAACATATATAATCCTACCTTCTTATCAGGGCTGGACAATACCGACGAGAGCGATATTACCTTCAATACAGGTTCAATTGTACAATACCTGGGCAATAATCAAACTGTTTATACAAATTCTATTTCTACTGCCAATGGAGGTTCGGGCATAAGCTATTCTAACCTTGTAATAAACGGTACAGGTACTGCTACTACAGCCACCGGTACTTTAACAGTAACTAATAATTTCACAAATTCGTCAAACACTAATTTGGCCACAAATAGTACAATAGTAAATGTAACGGGGCAACTAATACCTACAGCCAATACACTTACCTGTGGTTCAGCTGCTTTAACGGCAGGCTCCATGCACTTTACAGGCGGCAATTTAACGGCCTCAAGCGGCACTGTAACCTGTAGTGGTGCTTATACTAATGACGGCGGCTTATTTAACTGCGGAACAGCTGCTAATGCCAGTGTTATATTCGCAGGCACCTATACCAATAACAGCGGTACGTTCACAGCAAACCCTACAAGCACCAGCAGCGTATATTTTACCGGAACAAACCAAACTATACAGGATAATTCTACAACTGGCACAACGCTTAACAACGTAACGTTTAGCGGTAATAATACCAGTATTACAGCCAGCACAGGAGCCGCAGGTACCGGTAATTTTGCAGTGGCGGGTACAGGGATATTAACTATGGGCAATAACTCCAAACTCACTGCGGGTTCGGGCAGTGCGGGGGGCGCTGGTTATTTAACGTTAATGTCAACACTAACATCAACCGCGTCAATAAACGTTATACCCGGCACATCATCTATCGTGGGTGCGGTAAATGTTCAGCGTTCTATTACAGGGGGCGCAAATACCAGGGGCTACAGGTTGCTTAGCTCACCTGTTAATATTAGTACAAATGCTGCCGGCGGTGGTAACTTAAGTTTAGCTTATCTTGGCACAAACGCTTCATTTGGTGGTGTAACTTATCCCGGCGCTTTTACCGAAGGCCCCGGCACCGGCTTTACCGTAAATGGCTCAACTAATCCCATCATATATTTGTATGATGAAAGCAAAACTACCAACAATACAGGCTATACAACAGGTAAAGACATTGGCATTTACAGCATCTCGGGCAATAACGTTGTTACCCTTACAGGCACAACACAAGCGCCTGCAAGCATACCCGTCGGTAATGGTTACTTGCTATATTACGTAGGTAATAATACCAGCTCGGTGGTAGCTAATACACGCATACCCGATAATACAGTAATTACAGCAACAGGATATCTAAATCAAGCGCAAGCAACAGCCATAACAGTTAAATTTTGGAACACAGGCAGCACAAGCATCCCTTACCATACCAGTACAGGAAGCGCCTACCCCGGCCTTAATCAGGTAGGGAACCCTTTTGCCTGTACCATCAACCTTAACACACTATGGTCTCAAAACACTGCGGTAAACCCTGTTTTCTGGGAGTTAATTCCTGGTGGAAGTTATGTTTCTTACAGCGCAGCTACCGGCCATCCGGTTTCTGATAACAGGGCAAGCGCTTACATTGTAAGCGGGCAAGGATTTTTGGTTGAAGCAACCGGCTCAGGCGAAACTTTAACATTTAAAGAAAGCGCAAAGGTAGCCACCTATCCTACCGGGCTTGCTACGCCATTTACTACAGCCACAGGTACAGCTTTGCTAATGAGTATACCAACAAAACCGAATTCAAATACCGATATAGCGGCACAATCTATTATTACAACACCGTTAAATGCATCATCGCAAATTGCGGCACAGGCAAGCCCCGATACAGCAGGCATACAAGCATACCTCGCTACCAGGCCAAGCCCGGCGCTCACAGGCCTGCATTTGCAATTAACAAAAGACAGCCTCACCTTCATACAAACAGGTATTTATTTTAATACCAATATTAATACTGATAAATATTCGCAAAATCAAGATGCTATTAGTGTTAACGGATCAGGGGCGCAGGTATTTCTTTCAAGTTATTCAGCTGATAATGTAAGCCTTGGCATTAACCAGCTTAGCCCTTATACTAATGGAAAAAGAATAAAGCTATACGCAGGCGCGGCAAGCACGGGTATATATAATATTTCATTAGCCGATATTGCAAATGTTGATACAAACTCGTACAACGTTTTCCTGATCGATAAGAAGATGAACGATTCGCTGGATATGGTCCGTTACAGGTCATACACCTTTAATATAAATAATGCCGATGCCACTACTTACGGCGCTAACCGGTTTATATTAGCCATTGAACGCAAAGCACTACCACCTTATAAATTAGTAAAATTTGCGGGCGAAAAGGTTAACACAGGCATCCGGCTAAGCTGGCAAACACTTAATGAAGGCAGTTATACCGGGTTCGTTTTGCAAAAATTAATTAGCAATAACAATTACAGTTCGCTGTACACATTGCAAAGCAATAGTGGCAGCAATTACAGTTATATAGATAAGCATCCGTTCACTGGCAGTAATACATATCGCCTACAGCAAACTGATGTTGATGGCCGGGTTACTTATTCATCGCCGGCAACTATAAATTATAACAATAAGGCGCCAAACGGCAGCATGACCATATACCCTAATCCATCAAGAAGCATT
>Ga0105241_10003381_pt1 | contig 11884 bp, 12 predicted proteins | sample KBSC64metaG_FD_80422 | JGI IMG/M metagenome (GOLD analysis project Ga0105241, IMG submission 80422) | Corn rhizosphere microbial communities from Kellogg Biological Station, Michigan, USA - KBS C6-4 metaG | ecosystem: Host-associated > Plants > Roots > Rhizosphere > Soil | place: Michigan, USA... | reverse complement strand
GTCGGCGGCGCCGGTGCAGACGTTCTCCTGCAATCCGAGCACGACGCGCACATCCGGTGTCCCGTCCAGGGCAGCCACCAGCGGCATCTCCGTTGTGCCGGGGTTGGCGAAGCAGACCCGCACCCCCCTTTGCACGGCGGCCGCCATAACCGCCTCGGCCCCGGTGACAGATTCCTGCGCCACGATTCCCACCTCCGTTGGACGATAATCGAACATCATGTTCGCTCAGCGGTAAGAGTAGGCGTGATCGGCGCCGGAGGGAAGACCCGGGCGGGAATCGAGGGCCCGGCAGGCGCCGGGCAGCGCGCGCTCAAGGCGGACGTGGCAGCACAGCTGGCGAGGGCGCGAGCGAATCAGGGCATGGGCGATCACCGGCGGCGCCGTTCGGCGCGCCGGATTCTCAGCGGGTCTGCCTACCGGCGCCTATGCGGCACCGGATGAGTACTTCCTTAGCGCGAAGCGTTCTGCCTGCTGTTGTCGCCGGACAGACGCCGAGTCGCTTCGGCGGCGGCGGCCATGACCGCCCGCGGAAGGGACTCGTCGGCGAGTTCGACGCCGAGTTGGACGATCCCGATGCTGGCCGTGGCCCAGTCGGAGGTGGTGATCGGGGCGGCCACGCCGATCGCGCCGGGCTGCAGGGCGCCGATGCTCAGCGCGTATCCCGACTTGCGGGCCTGCACGATGTCATCAGCGTCGTCGTCGGACGGCGGTCGGCCGGCGAGGATGGCGATGCCGTCGGCGCCGATCGTGAGCAGGTGGCGCGAACCTTGGCGCAACGCCAGGTGGAAGGTGCTGTGCGGCGGCTCCTCGGCGATCAGGACCATGGCCTGGTCGCCGTCGGCGACGCTGAGCAGCGCGGTGCTGTTGGTCTGCCCGCTGAGCTGCCGCAGAATGGGCAGGACGGTCGCCTGCAGCCGGGGACGCAGATGGCTGGCCAGCTCGGCCACGCCGAACCCCAGGACATAGCGCGAGTCGGCGCGTCCGATCAGCCGGTGCGCCTCCAGAGTCCGCAGCAAGCGGTAGACGACCGCGCGCGCCGTGGACAGCCGGTCGGCCAGTTCCCCGGCCGTCAGCCCGTCGCCGTGTTCGGCCAGCAGCCACAGCACGGCCAGCCCGCGGTCGAGGGTCTGGGACGTCTCGCCTTGTGTCGCAGTCATCGATGTGGGGTCCTTCGTAGCCGACCGGATGGGCATTAGCCGCAGTCATGGTTTAGCACACCGGGATCGTGAGCCCCGCAAGCCGCGGTGGACGACCATTGACCGCCCGGCCTCGCCATCGTACTGTACGGCTATCGTCCACGAAGAACGGTAATCGAACATGTCGCAGCGTTCAGCCGCCGAGGACCTGGCCCGGAGCCTTCCCACCACATCATTCGTGGCCGGGAGTTGGGAACCCCGTTCCACCTCGCAAACCTTCGATGTCATAGACCCCGTCACCGAGCAGCTGCTCACCACGGTCGCGGAGGCCGACGAAGCGGTCGTGGACCGCGCCGTCCGGGCCGCCCGCGGCGCCCTCGACGCCGGGGAGTGGGGCCGCATGGACGGCGCCGCCCGCGGGCAGATGCTTCACGCTTTCGCGGACCTGCTCGAACAACGCACCGAGGACTTCGCCGACCTGGAGTCGCTCGATGTCGGCAAGCCCGGCGTCGAGCCGCGCGTCATCGACCTTCCGCAGGCGGTGGCCACCTTCCGGCACTACGCGGGCTGGGCCGACAAGCTGACCGGCCATTCCATCCCGACCTCCGGCTACATGGGACGGCAGACGCTCAGCTACACGGTGCGCGAGCCGATCGGCGTGGTCGCCGCGATCACCCCGTGGAACTCCCCCACCATGATCGGCGCCTGGAAGATCGCCCCGGCGCTGGCCGCCGGCTGCTGCGTGATCCTCAAGCCGCCGGAGGACGCACCGCTCACCTCACTGCTGCTCGCCGAGATCGCCGACCGCGCCGGTCTGCCCGCCGGCGTCCTCAGTGTCCTGCCGGGACGCGGCGCCACCACCGGCCGGCTGCTGACCGAACACCCCGGCGTGGACAAGATCTCGTTCACCGGCAGCCCCCAGACCGGGCACCGGGTCGCCACCGCGGCACTGCGCGGATTCCGCCCGACCACGCTGGAACTCGGCGGCAAGAGCCCGCAGATCGTCTTCGCCGACGCCGACCTGGACGCCGCCGCCGACGGCGTGGCCCTGGGCGTCTTCGCCAATCAGGGCGAGGTGTGCGCGGCAGGCAGCCGGATCCTGGTGGAGCGCACGATCCACGACGAGTTCGTCGACCGGCTCGCCACCCGCGCCGCCGCCGTCGTGCCCGGCGACCCGTTCGAGGCCGGAACCACGATGGGCGCGCTGATCAACGCCCGGCAGCTCGACCGGGTCCTCGGCTACGTGGACCGCGGCCGGGCCGAGGGCGCTCGCCTGGTCACCGGCGGCGGACGTCCCGGCCGTAGCGGCTTCTTCGTCCAGCCCACACTGTTCGCCGACGCCTCCAACTCCATGACCATCGCCCGCGAGGAGATCTTCGGCCCGGTCGGCACGATCATCGCCTTCGACACCGACGACGAAGCAGTCGCGATGGCCAACGACAACGACTACGCGCTCGCCGCCACCCTGTGGACGTCCGACGTCTCCCGCGCCCACACCCTCGCGCGGCGGGTCCGCGCCGGGGCGGTAGCCGTCAACGGCTGGTCCCCACTGGACCCGCGCCTGCCCTGGGGCGGATCGCGCCTGAGCGGGCAGGGCCGCGAACTCGGCCTGGCAGGCCTGGAGGCGAACACCCACCTGAAGACCATCACCGTCGTGCTCTGAATTTCCCCCGCCACAACCAGCATTCCGAGAAACGGAGTCCCCATGTCCACTCGCATCCTCGTCGTCTACTACAGCGCCACCGGATCCGTGCACCGCCTCGCCGAAGCAGTCCGCGACGGTGCGGCAGCCGCGGGAGCCGAAGTCCGGCTGCGACGCGTCGCCGAACTCGCTCCGGCCGAGGCGATCGCCTCCAACCCCGGCTGGGAACAGCACAAGAGCGAGACCGACGACCAGGTCCAGGTGGCCACCCTCGACGACCTGGAATGGGCCGACGGCTACGCCTTCGGCACCCCCACCCGCTACGGTGCCCCGGCCGCACAGCTCAAGCAGTTCATCGACTCCGCCGGCAGCCTGTGGCAGCAGGGCAAACTCGCGGACAAGCCGGTGACGACCTTCGTCTCCTCCGCCGAACAACACGGCGGCCAGGAAGCGACGATCCTGTCGCTCAACAACGTCTTCTACCACTGGGGCGCGGTGATAGTGCCCCTGGGCTACACCGACGACATCGTCTACGCCGCCGGCGGCAACCCCTACGGCACCTCCTGGCCCGCCGGCTACCCGTCGACCATGCCGGACAAGACGGTCCTCGAGTGCGCCCGTTATCAAGGCCGCCGCCTGGCCGGCTTCACCGAGGCCCTCGCAGCCGCACGAGCTTGAGCCGTGTGAAGGGCAACGCCGGGGAGGCCGGGCATGGACATGGGTACCACCGCAAAGCCGGCCGCGTTGGTGCTGGCTGAGCTCGCTCTTTTCTGGGGAGTAGCCCTCCTGCATATGATCCGGCTGCTGTCCGCCACCCACCGCACCCCCGGTGACCGGCTCGAAGACGCCGCGCACATGGCGATGGGCGCGGGCATGACGCTCATGGTGTTCCCGGGCATCCCACTCAGCGTCCTGCGCACCTCGGCCGTGGTGTTCGCCGTGTGCGCAGCCGCCGTCTTCACCCACGGCGGGTACAGCCGGTCCGGACACCGATGCCAGAACGCCGCGATCACTGTCGGCCTGTCCGCCATGGCGTATATGCTCGCCGCCCCCGCGCACCCACCAGCCTGGCTGCCGACCGCTGTAGCCGGCCTACTGGCGGTGTGCGCGTTGGCGCACGGGTGGCAGCTGGTGGGCGCGTGGAACAAGACCTCCGTGCCGGCCGCGAGCCGCGTGCTGCTGACGCTTCCACATGCGGGTACGTTGATCGCGACCGCCGCGATGGCGTGGTTGGTCGCCGCCGCCTGACCACGGCTGCGGGCCGCGCCTGCCCTGGCCAACCGTGTCAAGCACCTGGACCTCATCGCCACCACCCTGAATGCCTTGGGAGTGCCTGCCCTGTGCCTGCCCTGCGGCTGCATGGCGGCCTGCCCGCCGCCGAGCGCGCCCGAGTCCGCGCCGCCATAACTCCGCAAAGCCCCGGGCCGCTCGTCGTGCTCGCCATCGACAAGATCGCGAGGGCCGCCGAAGTCCACGACTACGTCGACGCTGGCGTGCCGATGCTCGAGCGCATGCACCACAAGCGCCGCCGTCTGCTGGAGAAGAGCGGCTTCGCGCAGGCAAGCACGCCGCCGCCGGCACCGCCTGGGCCCGCGCCACGGGCATCGACGTCACACCGCGCGGCAAGCTCAACACCGAGGTGCGGGCGGCGTACGAGATGGCCTATTCGACCCTCGTGGAGGGCGGCTGACAACGGCTTCGACCCCGTATACATGCCGCATCGCTGACTGAAATGGCTTCATGACCGGACGTTCGCCCAGCGTACGGCGCTGTGGACCTTCTTGCGGATCCTCGACGTCGAACGCGCCTCGACGACGGCTGAATCGCCGCCTGGTATGTCCGAACACTGATTGACCATGGCCAGCGCGCAGGCTTGCGCCTCCCGGTGCGCCGCAAACTGCTGGATGTGTGGGAGATGCCGGGCAACTCGCTGGCGGCTCGGCTCCAGCGCAGGGCCATGGTGCGCGCCGCTGTCGACCCTCAACCGGGTCGCAGTGTGGGTTCTGGAAGCTCTTGATCCAGACGGCGTTCGGCACGAGTGCTCAGCCACGCCCAACGGGTCGGCGAGCAGACAGCCCGATCCTCCACGGCCTCGTCACGGGCGCCGGACTACGCCGAGGAGCAATCCCCGACGATCTGCGGGCCAGGCTCGCCGCCGCCACCGGTCAGGCAGCCTCCGTCATCACCAGCACCTTCAAGCCCCTGACACCGACATACCGCTGAGACCGGCCAACCACGACTGGCGAACCACGTCCACGAACACTGCGGAATGCACTTGATTCATCACAATCTGTCAGAAGGGGGTCGTAGAGTCCGACCGCTCGCCCCACCCGACCGCCGGCCCCTCTGGGAGGTCCTTCCGTGCCCGTGCCCGCCGACCACATCCGCGCCGTGTTCGACTCCTATCTCGCCGCCCACCCCGATCAGGCCGACTACCTGAAGCCCGCCGTCGAGTTGCTGACCGCCGACGACGACCCCACTGCCCGCGACAACCCAGTCGGGCACGTCACGGCCTCGGCGATCGTCCAGCACGAAGGCCGGTTCCTGGCCGTCGAGCACAAGAAGTACAGCGGGCTCCGACTGCAGCCAGGCGGACACATCGAGGCTGGCAAAGACCGGACCCTCTACGGGGCGGCTGTGCGGGAACTCGCGGAGGAAACCGGAGTCAGGGACGTGAAACCGGTCGACACCGTGCCGATCCACATCGGCGTGCACCGCCTGGTGAACATCGCCGGGGAGCGCGACCACATCCACGTCGACTTCCGCTTCGGCTTCACCACCATCGCCTCGAAGCTACGGCACGACGCCGCCGAGACCGACGGTGCCGCCTGGATGGACCCCGCGGACATCGAGAACGCCTCCTTCCGCGCCGGAGCCGACGCGCTGCTCGCCGCCCTGGAACACCAAGCCGCCGCGTTCGATGCCGACGTGGACGCCGCGCACCGGGGGCCGGGGATCCCGATGGGTGTGTACCTGATCCTGCGAGACGCGGCCGGGCGCCTGTTGGTGGGGCTGCGCAGCGACAAGGTCGGGGTCAGCCCGGAGATGTGGGCCGTGCCGTGCGGGTCGAGAGAGTTCGACGAGAGCGCCCACGACGCACTCGTACGCGAAGCGCAAGAAGAGCTAGGGATCACGGTCAAGGGCCTGCGGCACGTGGCCACCGCAGACGTGCTCAACTCCTACGGACCGACCACCGCGATGTACTTCACCGCCGACTCCTTCGACGGCGAGATCGGGAACCGCGAGCCCGAGCTGTGCCGGGAGCTGGCCTGGGTCGAGCCCGGAGCACCACTTCCGGTTCCGTTCGTCGAACACGTCGAGACCATCTTGAACCTCGTGGCGGCCTGCGGGACGCCCGGCTACACCGCGATCGGCTGGCCGAACACCACGGCGACGGCAGGTGCCCGATGACCGCAGCCGTCGCCACCGCCGAGCCGGCCGAACCGGCCGAACCCACCGCTCCGGAGGGCGTTCCAGATCCGCTCTTCGGGCAAGCTGGGGCGTTCTCCGCCAACTGGGCGCGTCACGACGGCGTGCTGGGCCGGATCCGGATGCGGGACCTGCAGCGCGGCCTGCCGAAGATGATCGCGCTGTGCGTGAAGACGTGCTGGCGCGCCGACCGCCGTGGAACGCTGCTGGTCGGGTTCTGCCAGCTGGCCGCCGGCGCGCTGACCGCGTTCGGTCTGCTGGCGGTCAACGGTGTGCTGCGTGCGGTGCTCACCGGCGCCACCACCCCGGAGCGGATCAGGGCCGCGCTGCCGGCGGTGCTGCTGGCCGGGGCCGCCGCGGCGACCAACAAGATCCTGACGTCCGTGGCCGAAGGGGAGGCGTACCGGCTCAAACCGAAAGTCCAGACCTATGCCTGGGATGTGCTCTACGAGGCCACCAACCAGGTCGAGCTGGCCTCCTTCGAGCGCGCCGACTTCAAGAACGAGCTGGAGGCTGCCCAGTACGGCTCGTCCTGGCTGCCGTCGGTCATGGGCGACCTGGTCGGCGCGGTCAGCGGCGTGATGTCGCTGATCGCGGTCGGCGGCGTCCTGGCCGTGCTGCATCCGCTGCTGCTGGCGCTGCTGCCGCTGATCGTCATCCCCGGCGGGCTGGCCGCGATCCGCAAGACGCTGCACTTCTACCGTTCCTGGCAGGGCATGATCACCGTGTCGCGGCAGCAGCGGCAGCTAGGCCAGCTGCTGGTCGACTCCGCCGCCGCCGAGGAGAGCCGCGTCCACGGCGTGGGGACCTTCATCCTGGAGCACCACCGCCGGCTGGCCGACCAGGTCGTGGTCGAGAAGGCGCGCCTGGGGCGGATCCAGACCCGCGGCAGCCTGCTCGCGGGCGCGGCGACCGGCGCCGCCACGGCGCTGGCGTACGTGGTGATGTGGCTGCTGCTGCGCGACGGCGCGATCGCCTTGTCCGCCGCCGGCACCGCCGCCTACGCCCTGCGCACCGCCACCGCCCAGCTCACCACCCTCATCTCCCGCCTCACCTCGCTGTACGAAACCGGCTTGTACGTCGGGGACTGGGACCGCGCGTGCGCCCTGGCCCGGACACTGGCGATCCCCGCCGGCGGACAGCCGGTCCAGTCCGCGCCGCGCACCATCGAGGCCCGCAGCGTGACTTTCCGATACCCCGATGCCGCGACCCCGGCGCTGCGCGGGGTGAACTTGACCATCACCGCTGGCCAGACCGTCGCCCTGGTCGGGGAGAACGGCTCGGGCAAGTCCACGCTCGCCCGCGTCCTTGCCGGGCTCTACCTCGCCGAGGACGGCGAAGTCTTCTGGGACGGGCAGGCCGTCTCGGCCCTCGACCGCCGGCAGATGTTCGGCCACGTCGCATTGCTCGCCCAGAACTTCAAACAGTGGCCGTTCACCTTCGCCGCCAACGTCCACGTCGGCCGCCCCGACACCGCCCTGGACGAGTCCGCGTTCACCGCGGCCGTCGACGACGCCGGCGCCCAGTTCGTCTACGACCTGCCCAACGGTGTACGCACCCTGCTGTCCAAGGACTACAGCAACGGCACCAACCTGTCGGGCGGCCAGTGGCAGAAGACGGCCCTGGCCAGGTCAGGGCACTACCGCGACGGCGACCTGGTGATCCTCGACGAGCCCACCTCCTCCCTGGATCCGAAGGCGGAGATCGACGTCTTCAACTCCGTGTCCACCCTGCTGCGCGGGAAGACCGTGCTGCTCTTGACCCACAGACTCGGCTCAGTCAAGAACGCCGACGTGATCCACGTCCTGCACAAGGGCCAGATCGTCGAGTCCGGGACCTTCGACGAACTGCTCGCGACCGGCGGACGGTTCGCGATCCTCTACCGCCTCCAGGCCGACCAATACCAATCGCACACGGAAGAGGAGGCGGCGTAGCCGTGGACACCTTCACCTGGAGCATCATCGACCAGCAGCGAGGCTGGCTCGACCAGCACGCCGGCGCCGACGGAATCGACTTGATCCGGCTGCGCACACTGAAGCTGACCGAGGAGATCGGCGAGGTCGCCGCAGCCTTGATCGGCACCACCGGCGCCAACCCCCGCAAAGGCATCACCCACGGAATGGACGACGTCGCCGCGGAACTCGCCGATGTGGCGATCACCGCGCTCGTCGCCTTGGCGACCGTCACCGGCGACGCCCGCGAAACCCTCGCCGCGCGCCTGACTCACGTCTACACCCGCTCCCTCGACCACGGCGCGCCGCCACTTCCACCGCCGGAGTTCGAGCCCGACCGCGCTGCCTGGATCGCCGCCATGCCCCGTGTCCTGGCAGCAACCATCGTGGTGATCTCCGACCCACAAGGCAGGGTGCTGCTGGTCCGACAGCCCTACCGGCCAGGGGACAAGAACTGGGACCTGCCCGGCGGCGGCATCAACGACGACGAGCCCCCGCGCATTGGTGCTCGTCGCGAAGTCGCCGAGGAACTCGGCCTGGACATCACCCCAGGCCGACTGCTCGGCGTGGACTGGATGCCGGCCACCGACCGGCCGCCGATCGTCATCTGCAGCTACGACGGCGGAACCCTCACCCCCGAACAGGCCAAGAAGATCCGACCGTGCCCGGCGGAAATCTCGGAGTTCGGGTTCTACACCCTGGAGCAGGCCGAAAAGCTTCTTCCCGATCACGCCCACCGCCGCCTGGCCGCCGCCGTCGCGGTCCGCGACGGCCACGCCGACTGCGTCGACCTCAACCAGGGCCGGCAGCCGATCACCAGCACAGACCGGCAAGGAGGGCCGACATGAATCGGACACAGGCGGAGATCGGTCTGCCGGAGTCCGGGACGACCGGGCTGTGGCTGATCGGCGCCCGAGGATCAGTGGCCTCCACCGCTGTCATCGGAGCGTTGGCGGTTCGCGCCGGCGCCGCCGACACCGGCGGCATGGTCACCGATCTTGGACCCCTCGCAGAAAGCCGACTGCCCGGTGATCTCGACCTGGCCGACGTCGAAGCCGTCCAGAAGATGGTCGATACGACCGGTGTCCAACGTGCTGTCAGAACTATGCGGAGCCGCGCTCGCGTCCGCCTCACGCGGGGTCGGCGTCGGCAGATCAGCCGGCGCCTGCGGGTTTTGCGTCATGGGGTGCCCTTCCGCGCCCTGCGGGCGCTGCCTTCGACCGGTCCGGTCAGTGCTGCTGCTCGTTGCCCGGCCAGTAGCCGCGCGCCTTGAAGACCTCGAATTTGTTGAGCCAGATCGCCGTCTTCGCCACGGCGAACGCAATGGAATAGAACGCCCGCCACTGATCCGGCCGCATGATGCACAAGTTCCCGGCGCGATAAATGTGGGGACAGGCCGAGTCCCACCCGTCCGGGTAGATGCACGGGATGCCGTGCGGGTAGTCGGACGACAGCACGACCCGGATCGGGTAGCTCTGGCCCGAGTTCGTCCGCAGCGTCCCTCGCACGAACAGGTTGCCGTCGGCCGAGCGCGCGAACGCGAACTGCGGGAAATACGTCCGCAGCTTCTCCTGCTCCGCGTACAGCCGGTTCGACGCGTCCGGACCCGTGATGAGCATGCCGCGCGGCACGACGTAGTCGTAGTCGGTCATTCCTGTGGCCCTCCCGGCCGCGAAGACTCAGTAGTCACCCTTGGCGTCGTGGATCGCGACGCCGCGGGTGCCGTCTGAGGCGGGGTGGATGGTGCCGTCCTCGGCGATCACGATCGGCACGTCATCGGACTGCTGGTTCAAGATTGACTCGACGGAGTTGTCGGACTCGGACATGTTCGTTTCCTCCCGCGGGATGTCGTAGTCGGCGTAGCACCGGCCCCTCGGGCCCGGCCGCTGACGGATGGTTACTGACGGACAGGCCGGACTGGCACCGACGGACGCCCGCGGCAGTTCACCAGACCCCGAGATCACCAACAGCATCAGTTCTGTGAAGATGTGACACTCCGTCACCGTGGTGCCATCGTCCCCATTGCGTGACGAACTGTTGGGCGTGTTGTTACCGCAGCTGGGAACTGTGGTGGTGGAGCACGTCGAGGTCGCGGAGGGGACTGTTCGGATCAGCGCCCGTACCCGCGACGGAGGCTGCGGCGCCCTGTCAGGGCGCGTCCACAGCCGCTACCGGCGGCATATTGCCGACACTGCCGTCGGCGGCCGCCCTGTCGTCATCGACTTATCGGTGCGCCGACTGTTCTGCGGCTCGGCGTCGTGTTCACGGCGGACGTTCGTCGAACAGACGCCCAGGTCGCGCAGGGTGCGCACGAGTTCGAGCCGTGCGATGGCCGTCACGTCGTACAGCCGGAAGCCGCCCTCGCTGAATCCGGAAGGCGGCACGATGCCCTCGTCGGCGTAGAACCTGACAGCGCTGACATTCAGACCCGTACGCCGGGCCACATCCCCGATGGGGTAGAGCTCGTTCGCGCCGCCACTATGGGATCTCAACCAACTGGAGAGTCAAGCAGCCACCGAACGCGATTCCGGCACCTGTGAGGGTCGGGCAGGACGTAGGACCGAAGCCAACCGAACGCTCCGCCGGTGGCGACTCGCGGTGCCGGCGCCAGCGGCCCTGAAGCGGTACCGGGGCCGCCAGCGCATGGCGCGTCGTTCGAATTAGTGGGTCGCGTCGCCGGACGGGCTTGGTCAGTCGCCTAAGCGGACTGGTGGTCCGGCCCAGATCTCCGGGCCGGGGTGTGATGCTGGTCGGGGGTGTGATGCTGGTCGGGAGTGGATGATGGTCGGGCCGGCGACCAGCACACCATCATCCGAATGGTGCTGAGCATTGCGGTTCTCACGTAGGTCCGACACGGGTCGATCAGACACAGTCGGCGCTGTACCGGGCCGGGTCTGGTCGTATGCGGCCCGTTTGACGGGATCGTGCAGGACCCGCCAGGCGGCGACCACCTGGGTGAACCGTTCAGAATCCGCGTCGGCCGAGGAGGCCGCGGCCGTCGGCGTGTCCGGGTGCAGAGCGCGGGCCAGGCACCGAAAGGCCTGGGTGATCTGTGCGGCGTCGGCATCGGGGGCGACGCCGAGGATCGCGTAGAAATCCTGGACCATCCCTACTCCCCTGCTCACCGCCTCTGATGGCGGCGGGAGAGGGGTGGCGGCCACCAGAGGCGATGAGGCGATGACGAAAAGCCGTGCTGCGTGTCAGGCGTTGATCGCCTTCTTGTCCCCGGTCGCGGTGATCTCGACCTTACGGGGCTTGGCCTTCTCGGCGACCGGGATCCGCAGGGTCAGCACGCCGGCGTCGTAGTCGGCCTTGATGTTGTCGGTGTCCAGGGTGTCGCCGAGGAAGAGCTGGCGGGAGAAGGCGCCCAGGGTCCGTTCGGAGATCTCGACCTTGGCCTCGCCGACTGCGGTGGGGCGGCGTTCGGCCTTGACGGTGAGCACGTTGCGTTCGATGTCGATGTCGATGGCGTCCAGGGACACGCCGGGCAGGTCGAAGCAGACCACGAACTCGTCGTTCTCGCGCCAGGCGTCCAGGGGCATCGGGTTGGGGCGGGACCAGGTGCCCGCGGTGGTGGTCCCGAGGAGCTGGGCGGCGAGGCGGTCCAGGTCACGGAACGGGTCGGTGCGCATCAACATGGGGGTCACCTCCAGGTGAGTGGTCGACCGTCGGGGTCGACTCGCTGACGACTCCAGGTATAGCATGTCATCGGAACGACGACAAGT
>Ga0105241_10003374_pt1 | contig 11896 bp, 10 predicted proteins | sample KBSC64metaG_FD_80422 | JGI IMG/M metagenome (GOLD analysis project Ga0105241, IMG submission 80422) | Corn rhizosphere microbial communities from Kellogg Biological Station, Michigan, USA - KBS C6-4 metaG | ecosystem: Host-associated > Plants > Roots > Rhizosphere > Soil | place: Michigan, USA... | reverse complement strand
GGGCGTGGCCATTCGTAAAAAGATTTGCAGCGCAACAGGAAGGCGGGAAATTGATCCCTGCACCATGAACCCGGGTTAATATACTTTGTAAAACTCAAACCATATTAATATGAGTCCTTTTTCGGAGCTTAAAGCGATTGCAAGCTGCTTCTATGAGAGTTATAATCGCAAAGATTTAGAAAAATCTTTTAACGATTTCATAGCTGCTGACCTTATTAATCACACCATGGGCGGCAGTTTGTGCAGGGAAATGTGGCTGGATTTTGACGGGGCCTTTTTATCTGCATGTCCCAATTTAGTGATGAACATAAAAGAACAGTTTGTTGAGGGGAACAAGGTAGTTACGCATTGGACATGTGCCGGCACACACACTGCAACGTTTTATGGTATGCCACCTTCGGGGAATTCAATCAGGCTTACCGGTATATCAATTGATACCATTGAAAATGGAAAGATAAAAGAACATCTGACCGTTGCCGATTATACTCAGTTTATGCAACAGTTCGAAAGGAAATAACAAATCAAACAGGCTTTTTAAATATTGATTAAATCCAAGAGATACGTTTTTTCTTAACCATATATTTCATCACAATCATTCAAAAAAAATGACACAATTTTTTAAACCATTTATTGCACTAAAAGTTTTTGATGCAGAAGGAACGGCTAGCAGGGCTGGCGACGGCCTCATAGACGTGGTCCTGGCGAGGGGTATTGCAGATTCCAATTTAGTTCATCTTGTTTTTGATATTTCGGATATGGCCAAGGCAAAAGCCAGGATGAATGATCCTGCCCTTAAGAAACTAATGACTGACGCCGGAGTGATAAGCGCACCAAAAATTGAATTTTATAATAGCGCCGAATAATTGCTGCAATAGAAAAAATCACTTTGGGTAGTAAAGTGAATGCTACAATCCCAACACAATTAAAATATCAATAAACGATTTCATCATTATTATTAAACTAAAAAAACAAACATGAAAAAAATTATCGTAACGTTTAGTCTGTTCCTGGCTGGATTAGCAGCTTTTTCCCAACAGGAAGAAAACGGCACCATTTACATCAAGCATCCTTACATCGATGTAGTGAATAATGCCACAAAAGGATATTTAACCCAGGATTGGGCATCACTAAAAACGATCTACTCAGATACGGCAAAGTGGTGGGCATCCGGAATGGAAAAATTTATTCCTATTGCTGATGCCATGAAAATGTGGATGGGCGATTTCGAAAAGTTTGACGACATTAAACAAACACCCGTGGGTTATCCGGATTACCTGCACTACATAAAAGGCGATGCCATGATCGTACAATCATGGTGGAATTTCTCTGTAAAGTCAAAGAAAACAGGGAAGGTAATGACCACACCGATGGTTGTGTTTGATGATTTCAATAAAGATGGTAAAATAGTAAGAGAATATATCTACGGCGATTTTTCTAAAATGCAATAGGAATTAAATTTTAATACAAAAGAAAATTATCTCTTCCTGGCTACTATGCCTAAAATGTTTCTTGTGTGTGGTTTTTCTAAAGATCCCATTGCCAAAGTTGTCTTATTGACAATGGGTCTTTTTTTAGTAATTATAATTAGACCAGCAATTACATTTTCTTTAAATGATATTTCACTAAACAACTAAACAATTTTATCTAAATATTAAATCAATGACCAGAATTTTCTTATTCTGCATTTTATTTATGCCCGGTTTACCCATATTCTTTGGATGCAACAATGCTGGTACTATGCGTGAGGCAGCCCATAATGAAATAAAGTCTGCCGAAAGAGATACACTTCAGTATTTTAACCTGCGACCTGCACTCGAAAAAGAATATGGTTATACCCATGCCGTAAAAATTGGTGACGATCTTAAGATTTCCGGGGCGGTAAGTATGGATGACTTAGGGGTTATTGTGGCTCCCGGCAACATGGAGCAACAAATGAAAAATTGTTATAGCGATTTAGAAAAAATTCTAAAGCATTACGGTTACACCTTTGATGATGTATTTGCAGAAAATATTTATACAACCGATATGAAGGAGTTTGAAAAAGTATTGGGTTACCGCAACTCAATTTATAAAAAACAGTTCCCGACTGGCACCTGGCTCGAAGTGAAAGGACTCGCGGTGGAAGGCCAATTGATTGAAATAGATATGGAAGCGCATAAGGCGAGATAGAGGAACGATATTTCGGTTTTGCCGGACAATTACTTTGCTGGTAGCCCAGGTTGTAATAAGTTGGAAAAAGAAATATTAATAACCCGGGCAAACCAATTAGATTTAACTATCAAAATGACTGCTGTAATAAGAAATATAAAAACCTGGAGCCTGGTTCCCGTCATTGCGGCGTCGTCTGTTGGAACGCTCATTGAATGGTACGATTTTTATATTTTCGGCACATTAGCCACGATCATTTCAACGCAGTTCTTTCCAAAGGAAAATGCAACCTTTGCCTTCCTTGCTACGCTGGCTACTTTTGCCGCAGGCCTTGTTGTACGGCCCTTTGGCGCATTGTTCTTTGGACGGCTTGGCGATTTGATCGGAAGAAAATACACCTTCATGGTTACGTTGGTTTTAATGGGTGGTTCAACCTTTGCCATCGGCTTAATACCCAATTACGAAACCATTGGATTTGCTGCACCTATTACCATTCTTGTTTTAAGAATCCTGCAGGGATTAGCCATAGGCGGTGAATATGGTGGTGCCGCCACATTCGTAGCCGAACATTCACCTGAAAATAAACGCGGCTTCTGGACCTCATGGATCCAAACTTCTTCGGGAATAGCATTCGTATTTTCTATTGGAGTTATTTTACTTACTAAAAGTTTTATGCAAACGGCTGCATGGGAAAGTTGGGGTTGGCGAATTCCATTTTTAGTTTCTGCATTATTAGTAGTCATATCGGTTTATATCAGGAGAAACATGTCGGAGTCTCCATTGTATGCAAGAGCCAAAGCAGAAGGCAAAACATCTGCGAATCCGCTGAAAGAATCTTTTGGAAATAAGGCCAATTTAAAAGTCGTGTTGTTAGCCCTGTTCGGATTAACCATTGGCGTAGGAGTTATCAGTTGGGGTTCTATTTTTTATGCGCAAAGTTTTTTAATCAGGACTATGTCGGTTGACTATGACCAGTCAAATTCTATTGTTGTAACGGGAACCGTACTGGCGCTTCCTTTTTGTGTATTCTTCGGTTGGCTATCGGATAAGGTTGGACGCAAAAATTTGCTACTCCTGAGCATGTTGTTGGGTATAATAGTTTTTCGCCCGGCTTTTCAACAAATGTACCAGGTTACCAATCTTCAAAAGAAAACAGAAAATAAGGCGGCGCTGCATGTTGTTGTTACAAATCAACTATTGCAGGGCACCGAATCGCTCACCACCACCACTACCGAACATTTTTATACGGATGGTACCGTACTGCGGGAGATAAGGAAAGAAACTACCTCGTCCGGCAACGTATTAACTAGCGACAGGTCAAAAACTATTATGATCAATGGTTCTGATAAATGGATGTTGATATTGATGGTATTTGTGCTGGCAACCATTGCGGTATTATCATATGGGCCATTGGCTGCATACCTCGTAGAAATGTTTCCATTAAAAATTCGCTATTCATCTTTGTCGTTGCCCTATCATATTGGCTTCGGCATATTTGGTGGCATGGCGCCGCTTATAGCAACGTACTTAATACAAAAAGCAAACGATGCGCATAAAACAGATTACTATTTAGCCGGCCTCACTTATCCAATTGTCGTAATGATCGTAAGTCTCATCATTGGCCTTTTCTACCTCAGGGAAAACAACCTGCAAACGTCTTTAATGATGTCGACGTTTTCTTCAAAAATCAATAAGCTAAAGCGGGGATTGGGTATCGTATGGATAGCTTTAGGATTAGTGACGACGTATTTTGGTGTTTTTCATTTGGGCCTGCCCAACATCATGTCGGGCAAGCAGGATGATTTAATTTTTGGATTGATTATGATGCTCATCATTACCCCTGTTGCTTCGATTGGTCTGATAATGTTTGGGAAATATGCGCTTAGGGGAGAGTATGATAATACCGTAATTCCGGGTATTTCCCCGATTGAAAACATGGTCGTTTTGAATTAAAAGTTAACTCAAATAAAAAAATATCATGCAGACAGCAGGCATCATCGGTGGTTCGGGGTTTATCGGTAGCTACGTCACCAAAATATTCCTTGAAGAAAATTTTGACGTAAAGGTTTCTTCTACGGATATCAATAATAAAAGTAAGTACCAGCATTTGCTGGCACTTACTAACGCCATTAATAACCTGGAAATTTTGCCTTTAGACGTAAGAGATAAAAAATCGATAGAGGATTTTGTAACAGGTTGCGACATCGTTGTACACGGTGGCACGCCCTTTATACTCGATGTAAAAGACCCGCAAACAGAATTGCTGGAACCAACGGTGCAGGGTACACGAAATTTCCTGGACGTAATTGCAAAAACGGGAGGAATAAAAAAAGTTGTTTTTATTGCATCCGTTGCCGCATGGAACACCTCTTTTCCGTTTCATCCCACCAGTCACAATGCCAGCCATATTTTTTCTGAAGAGGATACTCCCTACCTGGGCAAAGACGATCACCCATATGCACAGGCAAAATTTTTGGCGGACCAGGAAGTCAGAAAATTTATCGGCGAGAGCCCCACCCTACCATTTGAAATTGTTTCCGTATCACCTGTTATGGTAATTGGGAATAGTCTTTCTGAAAGACCCGATTCTACCTCGGTCGGTTTACAATACCTCATAAAAAATAAAATAGCTCCCAATCCTTTTGTGGAAATGTTATTTGCAACAGACACGATGTTTTCAATGGTTGATGTAAGAGATGTAGCAGAAGCTATTTTCCAGGCAGCAACCACCAAGGGCCTGCATGGAAAAAATTATTTAATAGCCAACGAAAGTTATAAAATTTCTGACATGTCGCTGATGCTTAACAAGCAGCCTCCTCTCAATGAACCGGCTATCGTATATAGCAGCTCGTTAGCAAAGAAGGATTTGGGCATTGCGTTTATTGCTGCAAGGGAAACTTTGAATCATTGTGTGTAGATAAAACCAGGTTTGCAATTCAAATTCTAACTAAGTATTACATTCATCTTATCGCTAATTTAAAAACTTCTGCCGCATGAGAGTACCAACTTCTCCAGGTATAACCTTGAATGAAAAAAATAATGTTAACCACGCAAGTAGCTGTCAAGGCGAAAGACTAAAAAGAGAGATTGGCGTTTGGGGTATTTTTATAAATGTTATCAATAACACAATCGGAAGTGGCATATTTCTATTGCCGGCAATCGTTGCGGGAGTTCTCGGTAACGCAAGCATTGTTGCATACATCGCTTGCGGCTTGTTGTTCTTATTGGTGATGTTATGTTACGCGGAAATCAGCAGCCAGGTAACCTGCTCCGGCGGCTCGTATGCATATATTGAAAAAGCTTTTGGGTCTTACGCCGGTTTTATCTCCAATACACTTTTTTGGTTTGGCGTTGGGGTATTTGTAACTGCTGCCCTGGTTAATGGATTTGCTGATATTTTATCGGTAGCGTTTCCCATTTTCAAAATTCCTTTATACAGGGCACTGCTTTTTATCGCACTCATTGGCTTTTCTGCATACATAAATATCCTTGGCGTAAAACAGGGAATGAAGGTCATAAAAATTGTTACACTTATTAAAATGCTTCCGCTCTTTCTCCTGGTGGTACTTGGCTTTTGGGGTTCAAAATTATTAAACCTCCGGATGGATCATCTGCCAACATTTCAAAATTTAGGTGAAGTGTCCCTGGTATTATTTTTTGCGTTTGCCGGCGGCGAAACGGCATTGAATATAGGCGGCGAAATGAAAAATCCCAGTCGCACAGCCCCCCTTGGAATTATGTATGGTATGCTGGCAACTATCCTGATCTTCTGCCTGATTCAGTTAGCAGCACAGGGAGTGTTAGGCGCCGGGCTCTCAAATTTTAAAGAAGCGCCATTGGCTGCAGTGGCAGATAATCTTATAGGACCTGTTGGCCATACTATAATAATTGTTGCCTCATTGATAGCCATTTTCGGAATTTTAAGTTCCCTTCCATTGGCATTCCCGAGGGTAATGCTTGCCGGCGCGGAGGATAATCTCTTGCCTCGTTATCTCGCTAAAATTCATCCGCGGTTTGCAACACCTGCCAATGCTATCGTTACATTCTCGGCAATTGCTTTTTTAGTAGCCGTTTCAGGCGGCTTCAGGCAATTAGCAGTGATAGTATCTGCATCTTTGCTGCTGTTATATGTTGGTGTTGTGCTGGCAACTATAAAATTCAGGCTGAAAAAAAATACCGATAAAAAAGACACATTTAAAATTCCCGGCGGCCTGGTAATTCCAATTGCGGCGTTGGTGGCGCTTTGTTTTTTCATTGTTCAGTTGCAGTTAAAAGAGATTGTGGGCATTGTTATATTTATTGGAATTCTCTCAATAATTTATTTAATTAAGATTACCAGGAAAAGACAGTTAGATAAAATCCTTCTCGCTGAAGTATAATACATTGCCGTTTCAAAATTTACCAAAATGAAAAAAACAGTATTTCTCTGCGTCCAATTATTATCCATTTGTTTTTTATTTGCACAAAATGGAAGCGATAGTTCAGCTTACAATCCGCATGATTTTTTCACCCAAAATTTTAATCCACCTGCCGGCAATGCATTCCGTTCGGCAAAGGGAATACCGGGGCCTTCGTATTGGCAAAACAGCGCCAGCTATGCCATTCATGCAACTTTAAGTGAAAAGGATACATCGGTTACAGGTGATGTAACTATTTTTTATACCAATAACAGTCCTGATCAACTGGAGTATGTGTGGCTTCAACTCGATCAAAATATTTTTAAGCCTTCTTCCAGGTCTGTTGCGGCAACCCGTTACCCGGGAGATTATTTTAGCGTACTGGGAAAAACTAACGGTGGTTATCAAATTAAAGATGTAACCGTTAGCCAGGGTGGAAAAACATATACGGTACAACCCGTCATATCCGACACAAGAATGCAGGTTCGTTTAAACACACCCATGTTACCTAAGGGAAGTAAGGTCTCCATAAAAATAAATTTCAGTTTCATCATTCCGCTTGATGGAGCCGGCCGTTTTGGAAGGCAGTACACAAAAAATGGTGTCGTCTATCAAATAGGGCAATGGTACCCACGGATGTGCGTATACGATGATGTGGAAGGCTGGAACACGTTGCCTTATATGGGACTTGGAGAATTTTATTGTGACTATGGCAATTACGATTATTACATTACTGCGCCTGCAGAAATGATTGTATATGGTTCAGGTGATTTGCAAAATCCAAGAGAAGTATTAACAGCAGTAGAAATAAATAGATTAGCGAAAGCTGCCAACAGCGATAAAACTGTTACGATAATTGGTGCTGACGAAGCCATGAAACCTTCCATGCGGCCAACTACCAAAGGAAACCTTACCTGGCATTTCTCTATGAAAAATACAAGAGATGTTGGCTGGTGTGCAGGTAAAGGAATGATATGGGATGCTGCAAAAATAAATCTACCGTCCGGTCGTAAAGCGTTGGCTATGTCGTGTTACCCCGTGGAAAGTATTGGCGATGCTGCCTGGACCAGGTCAACAGAATACTTAAAAGCAAGTATAGAAATATATTCCAAAAACTTTTTCGAGTATCCGTGGAATGTTGCCGTTAGTAATGCCGGTATAACCGGAGGCATGGAATATCCCGGCATCATCTTTAATAATTATAAAGAAACCAAAGCCCGCTTGTGGTTCTTAATAGCCCATGAGATTGGCCATAACTGGTATCCAATGATCGTTGGCAGCAACGAAAGAAAATATATGTGGCAGGATGAAGGTTTCAATACTTATATCAATTATATAGCAACTGATCTTTTCAATAAAGGAGAGTATGTAAATGACAAGGCATATTTTGATAAAAGTTTTTTTGCCTCCCGTGATTATGAACAATTCATGCAGTATAAAGATCCATTAATAACCGTATCGGACGCGATGGATGAACAACAACATTACCAGTTCTATGGCAAAACGGCTTATGGCCTCAGCTTACTTCGTACGGTTATTGTTGGCAAAGAGCGGTTCGATTATGCATTCAGAAAATATACCGAAGCCTGGGCATTTAAACATCCTACCCCTTACGATTTTTTTCATTGCATCAACAGTGCAGCAGGTGAAGATTTAAATTGGTTTTGGAAAGAATGGTTCTTTACCACCTGGAAACTTGACCAGGCTGTAACTAATGTTTCATACGTTGATAGTGATCCAGCCAAAGGCGCCCTGATCACAATTGAGAACAAAGGAAAAATGATTATGCCGGTTATTGCAAAAATTACTCAAACTAACGGTAAAGAAGAAACGATAGGATTGCCCGTTGAGATATGGCAGCGCGGCGGCACCTGGACATTTAAATATTTTTCTACGACTAAAATTGACAAAGTGATACTTGATCCTCAAAATGTATTACCCGATGTAGATAGAAAAAATAATGAATGGAATTCCGGCGAATAACTTAATGGTATTCCTTTGTAACTTTTGGTGAATTGAAATTCGGGCAACTAAAAGCATTATTATAAATTGAAACCTTGCAACTACGCCATCCTGTTTGGCGCCAATGCACTTGAGTTACTGCAATGGAGAGCATCAATGACCGGTGAACAATATGTGGATTTGAATGCAGCTACTGACGAGGAATGGTATGATGGTGTATAAAATACTTTTGGTTTAAACGAAAGGCAAGTGCAGGGACTATAAATAAATGTATAAATTGAAAAAATATTTGAAATTGAAGCTGGAAAATTAAATGAATTATTATTTATCAAAGTATACGATTTATTAAAAAACCAACATGAAAATAAAACTCTTAATAGTCGGTCTTTTTTTTGCACAGTTACTTGCCGCCCAATCCTATAAAAAAATTCATCACAAAGCGACTGTAGTAGATACCCACAACGATATTTTGATGAAAGCAGCAGATGAAGGAGTTGTATTCGACCAGGACCTTACCGGCAAAACACATAGTGATTTGGCCCGTTGGAAAAAAGGCGGCCTGGATGTTCAAATATTTTCTGTGTATTGTGACGGTGCTGCAAAAAATCCATTCGCTTATGCAAACAGGGAAATGGATACCCTTGATGCCGTAGTGGCCCGCAACCCGGATAAAATTGTGAAAGTGGCCAACTATGCTGAATTGATAAAAGCGGTAAAGCAACACAAGATAGCTGCCATGTTTGGAGTTGAGGGCGGCCACATGATAGAAAATGATCTCAACAAATTAGATTCATTATATACACGTGGCGCAAGATATCTTACGTTAACGCATAACGTTTCACCCCCATGGGCCACCAGCGCAGCAGATGAGACGACCGCAAACCCTGTCATAGGCAAAGGTTTAAACGCTGAAGGAAAAAAAGGCCTTACACAATTTGGCAAACAAGTGGTGCAACACATGAATCAGCTTGGGATACTCGTTGACGTGAGTCACGCCGGTGATCAAACTTTTTGGGATGTAATTCATACTACTACCAAACCAATTATCGCTTCACACAGTTCTGTTTACCACCTTACACCCCATAGACGCAATTTAAAAGATGACCAGATAAAGGCTATTGCAAAAAACGGCGGCGTCATCCAGGTGAATTTTAATCCCGGTTTTATAGACAGCACTTTTGATAAAAAAGAAATTGCCTTTCTTAAAGAGCATGCAGCAGAAAATGATTCGCTTATCAAAAGCGGTATGGATGAATTTTATGCCATGGATTTGCTGTATCGCAAGTATCCGGCAGAAGCAAATGCAATACGTCCGCCACTTTCCATGCTTATTGATCACATTGAGTATATCATCAAATTAGTAGGTGTTGATTATGTTGGCCTCGGTTCTGATTTTGATGGTATTAACCTTACGCCACAGCAGTTGGATGATGTACGTGATTATCCCTTGATCACAAAAGCTTTGGTTGAAAGAGGGTATAGCAAAAAAGATATTGATAAAATTTTAGGCGGAAATTTTTTAAGGGTTTTACGAGCTAATGAAGCAAAATAAAAATCGTTATTGTTTTTTTCATGAAAACCATTTCGCCGTTCATGCTGCAGAGCCGCAGGCCCGGCCCATATTGTAAAAATGGATTTTAATCCGTTTGAAAAAATAAATATTAAAAATGGCATTAGTAAAAACAGAAGAAGGATTAAAACGCGTAGTAGGTGTTACGGGACTTACCCTTTCAATTATTAACGGCGTTATTGGTGCAGGCATATTTGTGTTGCCGGCAATCGTTGGTATTGAGATGGGAGCTTTTGGTGTATTCGGTTATATTTTCTGCAGCATCATGCTGGCAGCCATTATGCTTTGTTATGCAGAAATTGGCAGCCGCGTTACCACCAGTGGAGGCTCATATGCTTATGTGGAAGCTGCTTTCGGTGATTTTGCTGGTTATATTGTTAACTGGTTGTACTTTTTTGGATGGAGCATTTTGGGAAGCGCCGCTTTAATGAATGTAATTGCTGACTCACTGGCTGTAATATTTCCCGTATTTGCAAATCCGTTGGTGCGGGCTTTATTCTTCTTTATACTGATCGGCTTTATGATCGTGGTTAATGTGCTTGGTGCAAAACAAGGTATTGGTTTCGTAAAAATGATCACTCTCATAAAATTATTGCCGCTTCTAGGGATTATCATTTTTGGTTTCAGCAAAGTAAAAGCGGGCAACCTGCACTGGGAACATATGCCATCGCTCAAAACATTTGGAGATACTACTCTTATCTTATTCTATGCATTTGCCGGCTTTGAAACGTCCCTTGGCGTAAGCGGAGAATTTAAAAATCCAAAACGTACCGTTCCAATGGGCATTTTGCTTGGAGGCATTACTGTGCTCTTTGTATATATGTTATTACAAATCGTAACCCAGGGGGTACTCGGTGCAGAAATGGCTTCATTTAAAGATGCGCCACTCGCTGCCGTAGCCGAAAAAATTGTAGGACCTGTTGGAGCAACCATCTTGTTGGTTACTGCGGCTCTCTCCTGTTTTGGATGTGTAAGCGCTGATATAATGGCGACACCACGCTCGCTATTTGCCGGGTCAAATGATGGCATGTTTCCGAAGTTCCTTGGTAAAGTTCATCCTAAGTTTGCTACTCCGCATGTTGCTGTCACAACTTATGGCTCGCTCATTTTTATTTTTTCAATTTCAGGAGGATTTAAACAACTGGCTATTCTTGCGAGCGCTGCCATATTAATCGTTTACCTCGGTGTTATACTGGCCACTGTAAAATTGAGATCAACAAATCGGGCTTCCGATAAATCGTTCCGGGCCCCGCGTGGTTTGGCAGTTCCTTTAATTGGTATTGCCACGATAGTTTGGTTACTTAGCAGCCTAAGTAAATGGGAAATTCTTTCAGCCATTATTTTTATTGCCGCTGTATGCGTCATCTATTTTGTTACGAGGAAATTTAAACGGAAAAAAATAGTAATGATGCCTGCGGAAAGTATCTTGTAACAGAAGGGATAAAAAAGTCGAATAAAAATTAACGCAATGATTTTACAGTGATTTGAAAAGCCAAAAACTATTACCTTACCTGCACGCCATGGATCTACCGTTCGTATAAAATCAAAAAACTTTTCGTTTAAAATTGCAAACTTATTTTTGGTATGCCTCTGTTAAGTAGGGTTTTTAATTAATTTACCGTATGAAAAATGAAATTGTTTCACAGCTCAGGTCATCGCTGAAGATGCTTATAAACACCATTCGTAAATGCCCGGAAGATATATGGACAGACGATGCAAATGGTAATCCATACTGGCGCATTGTTTATCATTCCTTACACTACACCAGTCTCTATATGGCACAGGGCGTTTCATCATTTATTCCATGGACAAAGCATAT
>Ga0105241_10003373_pt1 | contig 11896 bp, 16 predicted proteins | sample KBSC64metaG_FD_80422 | JGI IMG/M metagenome (GOLD analysis project Ga0105241, IMG submission 80422) | Corn rhizosphere microbial communities from Kellogg Biological Station, Michigan, USA - KBS C6-4 metaG | ecosystem: Host-associated > Plants > Roots > Rhizosphere > Soil | place: Michigan, USA... | reverse complement strand
CTGTTCGGGCCAGAGCGCTGCATGTTCGTGGAATATCCGGCGGACTGCAAAGACCCGAACGATGTCGTCCGCCACCACGGCGCGACCAGGTTGGTCGAGATCCTCGACGCCGCCAAGCCATATCCCGTCAAGGGGCTGTACAATCTCGATGACTTCCCGGAGCAGCCGGAATATCATTCCTGGCCGACCGGAATTGATCAGCTCGATCGGCTATTCCAGGTCGTGCCCCGGACCTTCACCGTCGTCACTGGATATGCGGGTCAGGGTAAGACGAGCTTTCTGATGTGGCTCCTCGCGAACCTCATTCGCCGCGGCGTCCATGTCACGATTGCCAGCTTCGAAACCGACATCAAGCCGATCTTCCATCGTAAGCTGCGCGCGGCCCTGCTCGGGACCGCGGAGTACACCAAGCACGCGCCTGAAGAGCGAGAATGGGCCGACGGCATGATCCGGCGCTACGTCGCGATCATCGCGCACGCGCCACAGGACGATGAGGATTCGCTATCGGTCGAGGATGTGCTGGATCTCGGACGCGTGTCCGTCATCCGCAACGGCACTCGGCTATTGCTGATCGATCCATGGAACGAGATCGATCACCGCCGCGGCCGCGACGAAAGCGAGACGGATTATACCGGGCGCGCCATCCGCATGATGAAGCGGTTCGCGAAACAGAACGACCTCGCGCTCTGGGTGATCGCGCACCCGTCGAAGCCGCAGCACATCCAGGGCAAATCGAAGCTGCCCGGCCTGTACGATATCAGCGGCTCGGCCAACTGGGCGAACAAGGCGGATTACGGGCTCGTCTTCCAGATCAAGTCGCGCGAATTTTGGACGTCGACCGTTGCCTGCACCAAGGTTCGCATGGGATTGCCGGGATCGATGGGCCAGGTCGTCATCCAGTACGACCCGTTCAAATCGAGCTACGCGTTCTACGCCGGTACCGATGAGGAAGCGGCGTGACCCAGCCGCGCTCAACCCTCGCCCCCTACGCTCCGGCAATGCGCGACCCCGATCCAGCGGCGGCAAGACGCGCCGCCCGTGAGGCCTGGCACCAAACCGGCCTGGTCCTGATCAACCCGGAATGGCTGCACGCATGGACCGATCGGAAGCAACTCGAGCTGCTGGCGGACAAGGTTCACGGAACGCGACCACGCGATGCGGGCGGGACATGATCCAAACGATTTCTCGGAAACAGAAAACCGGCTCCGGGGTGGGGCGGACGATTTTGCGGAGTGTGGCTACGATGGGCAAGGGCGGGGAAACGGGTGATGCGCCGCTGAGCGGGATTAGGTCGGCGGCCCTGCGCAGGTTGGCGTCACTGACGCCGCGGGAGCCGCGCGAGGTGCTGTCCGCCGCTGCGATCGCCGAGCGCGAAGCCAAGCGGGTCAGTGCCCAACTCGGCCGCGACCGCACCGACCAGCGCACCGAAGCCCGACGCCGCAAAGCCGAGGACGAGATCGAGGCGGGCAAGTTCGACAACCTCGCCGATACCGTCGTGCTGCCGACCCGGGAGCAGCTGCGCCATGGTGAGTTCGAGCCGCATCAGCCGGAGAAGACCGCAGGCACGATTCGCTCGGCGCCGGGCATGAAGCGGGTGAACTCGGCGCGCATCGTCCAATTGCACGCCCGCGGTGTCCTGACCGACGACACCTATCCCGCCGTGCTCTGGTACCGGAAGGCCTGGGAGGCCGGCGGCTACGAAACCCTGCTCAGCGCGTCATCGATGGCGGAGCGCAGCGCCGGCGGCGAGCGAGCCTATGGCCACATCGCGCGCACCGTGGCCGAGCTCGAGGCGCGCAACAATTTCCTGTTCGCGGCGAGCTTCATCCCTGCGGACATGGTGGGGACGTTCGACCGGGTCGTGCTGGCGGAGATGACGATCACCGATGCGGCGCGGGCGGCGCGGTGCCGGTATGTGGGCGTGACGGCGGTGGTGAAGCTGGCGGCCGATCGGTTGCTGGGCGGGATCAGGCATTTGCTGCCGGTGCGGGCTGTGGGGGCTCCGGGTAGCGCGCCAGTGCTCGAAAGCACAGTGACCGACCAAGCGCCATCGAGCGTGGCTCACGAGATGCGCGAAGGTGTCCGTGCGGTCGATCCGGCGTTTCTCGACGAACATGGATTCATGCGGTCGTGGGATGATATTTCGCAGATCATCCGGGGGCAGTTGGGTGGCGGCGAGGATCGGGCGGCGTGAGCTACTTGCCTTCGCGCTCAAGCTTTTCGGTAACCGCCTCGCGCACGAAGGCCGATCGGTCGGAATCGCCTCGCGCTGCGTCGACGCGAGCGAGCAGCGCAGGCGCCCAGCGCATCGGCACCGTTACCGTCTTCTCGCCTGATCCCCCGAGCGGCTTTCGTCCCATCGGAGCGGCTGTAGCCGAGCAATTTTCCTGTGCCAATTCGTATATACCCACTTGCGCTGTTACGTATATACGGTATTGGATAGCGTATAGACGTTACAGAGGCAACCCTAATGACCGTCGAATCCTATCCCAACGCCGCCCTTAGCGCGGAAGTCGCTAGCCAGGTCGGCACGCTGTTCCCCTCGGCGACAGTCACCGTGCTGCGCTACCGTGATTGGTCAAGCGCGTTGTTTTCCGGCGTGCGCGTCACCGTGGCGATCGAGCAGCCCGAGGGGAGCGAATTCGACCAGGCGGTCGCGCACATGACCGGCGAATGGGAACCGCGGTTCACTGCACACTTTGCGGCATCCTGCGACCTCATCTCGCGGTCAGACCAGCGAGCAGAGGTCGAGCTGCTCCTGGTGGATGAAAACTGATGGCCTCCCCTATTCCAGACACCCTGATGAGCGACGAAGAGATCGACCGCCTGATCGCGGAATGGCACGATGGCGATAGCCCGCTACCGCTGCACGAATATCTCGGCATGACGTGGGACGCATATGCCGCTTGGGTCGCTGGAAAGCCTATCGCCACCCCCCTGAATGATGGGGAGGGGCTGTCATGAGCGGGCAAGTGGCAGCGCTCTATGTCGAAACGGGCGGATGCTATTTCGGCCTGCCTGGCGTCGATCCGTGGGATGAGGCGCGAGATGCTCGGCTGTACGAGGGGCCGCATCCAATTGTTGCCCATCCGCCGTGCCAGCGCTGGGGTAAGTATTGGGCCGGGGCGCCTTGGAAGATAGCGCGAACAGGTGAGCGCCATGAGGCCGGAGATGATGGCGGATGCTTTGCCGCAGCGCTTTCCGCTGTTCGACGCTGGGGCGGCGTTCTGGAGCATCCCGAGGGCAGTCGCGCATGGGAGCGCTTCGGCCTGGCTAAGCCAGAACGTGGCGCGGGCTGGAAGCGGGCGGACTGGCCATTTCACGACGGCTGGACGTGCTGCGTCGAACAGGGTCACTACGGGCACCAAGCCCGCAAGCCGACGTGGCTCTACGTCAGCGGCGTCGAGATGCAGGATCTGCCACGGCTCGACTGGTCACCATCGATTGGCACTTACCTGGACGAGGCCCTTCATGGGGTGGAGAAGGTGGCTCATCGGCGCAAGATGAGTGCCAAGTATGGCACCTGCCAGATGATCAATACCCGTGACCGGATTAAGACGCCGATCCCGTTCCGAGACGTGCTGATTTCGATCGCGCAGACCGCTCAAGCACAACGGAGGGCGGCATGAACCGCCCTCTCCCCAACCCCTCGAATGAGGGAGGCGCGCGTGGGTGAGGCAACCATTTTCTCCGTGTCGCTCGACGCCAACGTTGCTCGTCACATCGGCATCGGAATGATCGGTCGGCGCTATCGGCTCGAATGGGTCGAGATGGTGGACGGCGTGGCGACCATAAACGCTTACGACGACCGCGTTTTCGATAGTCAAAAACAGGCTCTAGCCGAGAAGCGGGCCATCCAAGGAGCCGCGCGATGACTAACCGGGAAACGCTACGAAGCCTGGCTGACGCTTGCGAAGCGTTGAGCGGGCCGTGTCGGGAAACTGATGCGCTGATTTTACGAGCGCTCGGGCGCTGTCCTCATGTGAAGACTGTTGCCGGATTCGGCGGCGTCGATCCCCGCGTCGACGTTTGCACTGAATGCGGCGAGGAAGACCCTTTCGACTTCGCGCGCTACTACACCGCTTCGATCGACGAAGCCATGTCGCTGGTGCCGGAGGGGTGGCAGACGCTTGCGGTCGAACAATCGCACGACGGCGCCGAATGGATCTGGCGGCTGTACCCGCAATATCGCTCTGACCTGGCGGTGTTCGGGCAGGCTGGATCAGCCGCCCTCGCCCTGACCGCCGCCAGCCTCCGAGCAATAGGAGAGGGATTGTGACGGACAACCCGTTTACCAAGTTCATCATTCACGGCCCGATCGAAGAACTGCCGTACGTCGTAGATCTGCTGAACGAGGCAGTCCCGATGTTTCAGCGATCGTCCAGGGGGATCGGTTGGGGCTGGAACTTAAGTTCGCATCGCGGGCCAACTTACTTCGTGCGCCAAATCAAAGGCGGTCTGTCAGCTATGCGCGCCACACCCCCTTCACCTTCCCCTGACATGGATAAGATCGATGGGTAAGGGCACCCACCTAGAGAAGTCAGCCTCCCCCCGCAGCCTAAGCCGCGAGGTTTTCGAGATGCGTGGGCATCTCTCCAGTCCGCGCTTCGACGGGTCCGCAACCGGAGCCCTCCACGCCCGCCGGGCTTCGGCGGAGTATGTTGATGGCAGCATTCACGTCCGCATGGGCGCGGTGTCCGCAATCGACGCATTCAAAGACCGCTTGGCTCTTGCGGCTTCGGGCATCAACGGACCCGCAGGACGAGCATGTCTGCGAGGTGTAGGCGGGGTTGACGTAATGAACTTGGCCGCCCCGCTCCGCGACCTTGTATTCGAGCATTTCAGCGAACGTCGCCCAGCCTTGGTTGAGGATAGATCGGTTCAGGCCGTGCTTGCCGCGACCGCTCCGCGTCATGTTGGCCGTGGCCAACTTCTCCAGGGATACCGCGCCGAACCGTCGGGCAATGTCCGTCGATCGCTCGTGCAGCCAGTGGCGGCGAGCGCTGGCGACTTCCGCCGATCGCCGGGACAGGATCGCTTTGGCTTTAGCCCGTCGATTGGACCCAATCTTTCGCGCCGCCAACTTGCGTTGCGCCGACGCTTTTGCCCGGTGCCTATCCGTAAGTGTCGCCGGCAGGCTGTGCGCCTCACCATTCGACAAGCAAAGGTTTGCGGCCACACCGCGATCGATCCCGACGGCATCTGCCAAGCCGAGCGAGGGTGCGGCTGGCACCTCACATTGTATGGCGGCGGACCAGCCCTTTGCGTCACGAGCGATCGTGATGGAGTTCATCGGGCCGCCGAGGTTGCGCGTCATACGGACCTTGACCGCAAGGCCCTTGGAGAGCTTCAGTGTGCCCCACTTCCGATTGTACGGCGTGAGAGAACTGCGCTGCGCCTGCATTCGAAAGGCCGTTCTGCCGCCCTTGTTTCGGAACCTCGGAAACCCGCCGGCCTTGAAAAATCCTCGGAAGGCTTTGTCGAGATCCTTCAAGGCATATTCGAGAATGCTCCTAGGGATTTCTGCCAGCCAAGGGATTTGCGTGCGCGCCGCCGTCACTTCGAGGCTTTGGGTCACCCAGGTTATGTTGCGCCCGCGCTCACGGTGAAAGTGGCGCCACCAGTCACGGCGCTGTTCGAGCGCGGCGTTGTACACAAAACGGCTAGCGCCAGCCCAGCTTTCCAACACCGCAACCTCGCCCGGAGTCGGATAAATCCTGAAGCGGTAGGCTCGTTGCGGCACGCGAACATCATAGCAACAAATCACCAAATCACCAAGGAAGGATCGACCCGTGGTTGAGCCGCACACAGATGATCGAGCGCTTGCAGACCTGATCGCGGAACTGCGCGCTGCGGCCAAGCCCGGCTATGGCGCCGCGTTGGACTGGTCGCACGAAGAGTGCGCAACCTATTGGGCGAGAGTAGCGGAGAAATGCCGCAAGGCGCTCCGGGACGCCGCAGACAGACTAGAAGCCTTCCACGCGAAACCGGTGGTGGGGGAGCGGGCACCAGCGCAGTTCTTTTTCGAAGTCGGGTTCGGGGCGGCATATGCGCAAGCGTTGATCGCCAATGATATGAAGCCGCCGTTCGCGCTTACGGATGCTGTTGTTGAACATGCTTGGGATATCGCGGGCGAGGCTCACGACGATCCCGAAGAGTTCGATCGATATCTCGCGCTCGCCAATCGCGCCGCCCTGCAATCCCCGCCTCCCGTAGTGTCGGGGGAGGACAAGCTGACGATGACGATCCGGCTCACTGACGATGAGCAAGCGGCGATCGAGCGGCTGATGACAGAGCAGGAACTGTCGCGTCCGCAGATATTTCGGTGCGCGCTGCGTTCGTATCAGGCCGATCACGAGCGGCGCAAGGCGGGTGAAACCGTCACATGGTCCGGAGATGCGCAGCGGGCGCGGGACTTCGCCGGGCCACTCGCTACCCCTCCCGTAGTAGAGGAAGGGCGGCGGGAAGCGGCGATCGACGTTGTGGATCGCGCTCGGCAAATCGCGCAGGAAAGCTACGCGAGCATCCGGCCGACCGGCGGTAAGTTCTGGGGCGAGCTTGACGACATGACGCAGACGCTCGCGATCGTCGCCGCCCGTGACGCCATCCTCGCGCTGACCCCCGTTGAAGGGGTGGGGGAAGAGCGCTTGGAGGTAGCGGCAAGGGTCATCGACCCGGCCGCGTTCGACGATGATGTCGTCAGCTATCGTAACGATGAGCATCGCGAACAGTGCCAATGGGATGCGATCGAGAAAGCGCGCACGATCCTCTCCACCCCCGTAGCCGCGCAGGGGGATGTGCGGGACGATCTGTGGTCGCTTGAGCAGCGGCTGACGGATGGCGAGTTCTTCTCAGATTACGACGAAGATCTGCGCTTGCTTGGCGTGTTCCGCCGCTTCCTCGCAACACTAGGAGCGCCCCATGAAGGATGATGAGATGGAACGAGCGCGGGACGGATCAGCTGTGCCAGCAGATCGTAAACTGGATCGCGATGCCCAACCAGCCGATCTCCATCCCAACGCTGCGGCAGTCAATCACACTGCCGGCATCCCCTTGCCAGCCGGGGCCGATCTCATCGACGGGGTTGCGGTACAGGTTGACCCAGGGAATCGAGAACATGTCGCCTCTCCTGCTGTTGGCGACAGGAATACCTATAGCCAAGTGGGCGCCGGGCAACATGTTTTGTGTGCAACGAAAGTCACCGGGGATGCCGAACGGGCACGGGAGGCCGTGACGGACGCGATTCGCAAGGCCGACGAGGATTTCGGCTATAGCATTCGGCTGACACGTTTGGTGGATGACGTGGCCACGTACACGCTCACGTTGTCCGATGAAGAGCCGCTGGCGTTCGATAGCAACGAGGATGCCAACGAATACGTCCGGGCCGAGCGCGACAAGCGCCGTGCCGATGCAGTCCTGCTCGCCTTTGCACAGCAGCCAGAGGGGTGGAGAGAGGCGCTTCTATCTGCGCAACACGCGTTCGATTTGATCGCGCGACCGAGCAGCACGACTAGGGGGCTAAAGGATCTAGCCCGAGAGGAAAGTAAACGGCTGTCCGCCATGCTCGACGTAGCGCCGATACCAGGGGAAGAGTGATGAGGATCGCAGCTCACCACATCGAGGGGATGGCTGAACACCGCCTCTCAGCCTTGCTCGGCACCGAAACTGAGTATGAGCCAGCATGCGCGTGGCCCGATGATTGCATCGTCCAGTGGGGGCACGGCATCATTCCAGCGACACCGTTCTTTGAGGCGTTTCCACGCGGCACATTCATTCGAGGAGAAGGACCGACGATCGCGGATGCGGAGATCGAGGCGTTCGCTCAATATCAGAGCGAGTTCATGTGCGACCATGTTTGGGGTCGCCAGCACGTCCGGTTCGGGACGTACACCAACGGCTCGGCATGGTGCCGCAAGTGCGGTGGATTCCGCAGTAAGATGTTCCCACCGATCGTCGCGCTCGGATGGTGGCGCAAGCCGCTCGACCGGATGGAGGTGGACATGCTTACCTCCGTAGAAACCGACACCGAGTTGAACGAGATCATGGACCGGAAATACCCGGATGACATCGCTGGACGCCGCAAGCGCGCGAGGGTGCTCCGCATGCGCTTCAACCTGTTCGGAGCCGAGCCTGCCGACCCCGTTAGCAAGGACCCCGCCAATGTCTGATCTATCTATAGTGGAGGTGACGCAAGCGGATCGGGAAGCAGCGGCTGACTATATGGGCGCTGCCGGGTGGTGCGTCGATCTCGGACCTATCCGCCAAGGCAAGTGCGACACGCCGCTTGTGCTTTCCTTCGCCCGCCATCGTGCATCCGAAGCCGAGAGGGTCAGAGAGGCTTGTGCGAAGGTGGCGGAGGGCATGGCGGCGATGGTCCCTGCGCCTGACAAGGTGATCCCTGCGCACATCGAAATTGACGACTACGGTGGCGAGGTCGAGGTGCCCGAGTATCGCATGAAGATGAAGCGCCTCCCGACCGCCCAAGACATCGCCGCTGCTATCCGTTCCCTTCCGATCGGTGGGCGGTGATCGACAACCAAAGGATGACAAGATGATGTTCTTTCCGTTCTTCATGCCAATCGCTGGTGGCTTTGGCGGTCCTTCCGGCAAATCGCGCCCGGTCATCACGTTCACCCTATGCGGATTGCTGGCCCTAGCGTTGCTGCTTGGCCTCAACTGGGCCGGTGCCCATTTTGGGTTCTTCATGGGCGGCCGCATGGGATGGGTCGCGCTCGCGGCCTTGATGACATGCATCGCATTTGGAGGACTAGGGTTCTTCGGCATTGATCAGGTCGTGTCGGGAAAAGGAATTGCTCATATGACAGCCGCACTCGTCGTCGCCGTGCTGGGCGCCGGCGGTATGTTGCTGACGTTTGTTTTCACGATGGCCGATCTGATGTTCCCATCGGTTTACAACCATAATGGAGTCGCGGAAGCGATCCGGGCCATTGTGTTTTCGGTGTAGGCACCAGACTAAATAACTGACACCATTGCATAATATCGCGATATTCAGTGTTTTGAGCACCACGTCGCTGGCCATTCACCCAAGGCTGGATTTCCACGCCGCGATGTGCCAAACCATCGCCCAGCCGAGGAACGATTCCGCAGCGCCCAAAATTCGGATTGCAAATCGGGGCGTGGCACTGTAATCAAATCCGCCATGAGTTATAAATCCGCCCGGGCCGCAAGGTCGTCGGGCGGTTTTTCGTTTCAGGCCCCGCGCCTCAACTGGATTGGAGGTGATCTCATCCGTTGCGCGTGAGGCCGCAGCACCCCACCGGAGATTGACATGGCAACGCCAGCGAAGCCGCAGGCGAAGCGGGAGCGCGCGCCGCGCGTGACCCCGCGCAATGGCGGACGGAAGCCGTGGACGCCAACGGAAGAGCAGCGGATGATCGTTCGGTTCCTCGCCGGACGCGCGACGCAGGAAACGATCGCTAGCGTCGTGGGAACCACCGTCGACACGCTCGTCAAGCACTGCCGCGAGGAATTCAACGAAGGCGCGGCCGAAGCCGACCTTATGGTTGAAGGCGCGCTGTTCCGGGAATGCATGAAGGGCAACGCGACGTGCATCATCTGGTGGGAGAAAACTCGCCGCCGCTTCCGCGAGGTCACCGCCCACGAACACAGCGGGCCCAACGGCGCTCCGATCGAGCATCGCGACATGAGCGGATATACCGATGAACAGCTCGCCCTCCTCGAACAGGCCGCCAAGCTCCTTGGCGGACGTGATCCGGGTAGCGACGGGGAATCCTGACCACCTGCTCGCATCGATCGCCGCCGAGCGGGAGCGGCGCGAACTGGAACGGGTCGCCCGCGACGCCATCGAGATCCGGGCGCGCTGCCGATCGCTTCACGAGTTCGTGAAGGCGGCATGGAAGTACATCGACCCCGCCGAGTTCGTCGACAACTGGCACATCGAAACGATCTGCGAGCACCTCGAAGCGGTGACGTTCGGCCGATCGCGGCGCCTGATCATCAACATCCCGCCGCGGCACATGAAGTCGCTGCTAGTCTCGGTCGCATGGCCGGCCTGGGTCTGGACGCTCGAATCGGTCGGCGGCATGCCGCTGATCGGGCCCGGCGTTGGCTTCCTCTCGACCAGCTACGCCCATTCGCTGTCGGTGCGCGACAACGTCAAATGCCGCCGTCTCATCGATAGCCCTTGGTATCGCGCGCTCTGGGGCGACCGCTTCGCCCTGACCAGCGACCAGAATACCAAGATCCGGTTCGAGAATAACCGCGGCGGATATCGCATCGCGTCGTCGGTCGACGGCACCGCGACCGGTGAAGGCGGCAGCGTGGTCATGTTCGACGATCCCCTGTCGGCGAAGGAAGCGAACAGCATTACGGCGCGCGTGGCGGTCAACGACTGGTGGGACAACACCATGTCGACCCGCCTCAACGATCCGAAGACGGGCGCATACGTCGGCGTGATGCAGCGCCTACACGAGGACGACCTGGTCGGGCACATTCTGGCTAAGGGCGAGCCGTGGACGGTGCTCTGCCTGCCAGCGCGCTACGAAGAGGATCACCCGCACGTCTATGCCGGCGATCCCCGCAAGGTGCGCGGCGAACTGCTCTGGCCGGCGCGCGTCGGCGAAACCGAACTGAGATCGCTCGAAGCCTCGCTCGGCTCCTACGGCACCGCTGGCCAGCTGCAGCAGCGCCCGGCACCTGCCGGCGGCGGTATCTTCAAGTCGACGTGGTGGCGGTATTACCGGCCCGAAGCACTGCCCAAGCCGCGACGGATCGTCCAAAGCTGGGATACTGGCTTCAAGGCGAAGACGGATAACGACCCGTCGGTCTGCACGACCTGGGCGGAGTGCGACGACGGATATTACCTGATCGACGTCTGGCGGGAACGTGTCGAATTTCCAGAACTCAAACGACAGGTGGTCGCGCTAGCCGCCAAGGAATTCGGCGGACGAACGGCTGACGCGATATTGGTCGAGGACAAAGCGTCGGGCCAATCGCTGATTCAGGAGATTCGTCGCGACACGCGGCTGGCGATTATTCCGATCCCGGTCGACACCGACAAGATTGCGCGCGCGCACGCCGTTACGCCAGTGATCGAAAGCGGGCGGACTTTCCTGCCCGAAGGCGCGATGTGGCTAGCGGACTTCACGGGCGAGACATCGCAGTTCCCGGCTTCGGCGCATGACGACCAGGTCGACTCGATGACGCAGGCCCTCGCCTACATGTCACGCGAGTTGGTCGCATCGGCCGGGTTCCTCAACCTAGTCCGCGACCAGAACGCGGCGAAGGCGACGGCGGAAAGCGAAGAGGCCGAGCGGGCGCAACGCCGCGCCGCGGTCCAATGCCCCTACGCTCCCGGCAGCATGGAATATGAGCGCTTCATGGCTGACGCCGGCGCCTGAAGGAGAATCCGATGCCGAAAGGCGGCGTGCAGACGAACATCACCTTTAGCTGGGCCGGCACCAATCCCAGCGCGTGGGGTCCGTTCTCGCCAGGCATCCCGCTCACACCCGTCGTGCAGGAACCGGTGCGCGGCTTCGACTTCAAGCCGAACATCAATGCCACGCTGCGGCCCCGCGCCTACGAGCAATTCGGATTCCCGGCCCTGCGCGCCTTCGCCAATGTCGAATTGATCCGGCTCGCGATCGAGACCCGCAAGGACCAGTTCGAGCGGCTGGATTGGCAGATCAAGCCGGTCGACAACAAGAAGAAGGGCGAGGACCCGCGCATCGTCGAGGTGACGAAGTTCTGGCGCAAGCCGGATGGTGTCACCCCGTTCGCGACGTTCCTGCGGCAGAGCCTCGAAGACCTGCTCGCGCTCGATGCCCCGGCATTCGAGAAGCGACGGACTCGCGGCGGCAAGCTGCTCGGGCTGGAGATCGTCCCCGGCGATACGATTCACCCGATGGTCGACGAT
>Ga0105241_10003370_pt1 | contig 11901 bp, 10 predicted proteins | sample KBSC64metaG_FD_80422 | JGI IMG/M metagenome (GOLD analysis project Ga0105241, IMG submission 80422) | Corn rhizosphere microbial communities from Kellogg Biological Station, Michigan, USA - KBS C6-4 metaG | ecosystem: Host-associated > Plants > Roots > Rhizosphere > Soil | place: Michigan, USA... | reverse complement strand
TCCAGGTCCATCAGGTTCACCCCGGGGCGCGCCAGCTCGGCGAGCTCGGCCAGGGTCTCGCCCACGAACCTCCCGGTGACCGCCATCTTGTCGATCTCCTGCGGCGTCTTCAGCTCGATCACCGGGTCTTCTCCGTCCGTTCGGAATCCTCGTCCACGTCCACCACGTCCACCACGTCCACCACGTGCTCCGGCGCACCGTGCGCGCGCCAGATCCGCTCGCCCTCGTCGTCGAGTTCGCCGGTCGGCGCCAGGCCGATCCGCTCGGCCACCCGGGCCGAGGCCGCGTGCCCGGGGTGGATGTGCGCGCGGATGTCCGCCACGCCCCGCTCCCGCAGCCACGCCACCAGCGCAGACGCCGCCTCGACCGCGTACCCGCGGCCCTGGAACTCCGCGCCGACGACCCACGCCACCTCAGCGCGTCCGTCGCCGTCGCGGTCGCCGTCGCACACCGTCGCCTGCACAGTGCCGACCGCGACGCCGTCCTGCGCGCGCCTGGCGATCCAGTTCACCCATTCTTGCAAACCGTCGGGAGAGTGCCCCACGGCGAGCCGCGCATAGCGTTCCCGCAGCGCTTCCAGGGTCGGCGGCTCTCCTCCGATGAACGTATAGAGCTCCGGGGAGGCCAGGACCCCGACCATGTCCTCGGCGTCGGACTCCGTCAAAGGTCTCAGCACCAGACGTGCCGTGGTCGTCGACTCTCTAAACACCCTTGCATGCTATGCGGGGCATTCGATGACACCCGTCCGGCGGCCGTCCCGCCGTTTGTAATAATCCCGGGGCGCCGGCGGCAGCCCCTCGCCGCACCGGCCCACACCAGGCACGACCCCGATACCCAGGAACGCCCGGCTACTCCATTCCGGTTGCCGCCGTTGCCACATCGTTACCCACCTGTGACGAGGTGAGTTGACACGCCCCGCGTCCCGAGAGGATCCTTTGTGTCCGTTAGGACACCTCGTTCGGTGAGGCGTCTTCACGGACAAAGGCCACTGATCCCATCGGTCGAGAGACCCTCCGGATCAGGACAGATCTCCTCGGCTTAAGGGGTGATCCCAAGTGGCTGCGCAGCTGACGCTACGCCGTGAAGTGCCGAAGCTCTGACGAGAGAGGTGGCCGGGACCCGTCTTGGCCTTGCCGCGCGATGACGCGACGGCGGGCGGCGCAAGACCCTCCCGGGTACGCCTCCCCGAGGTGTCGAGCAGGACCGGTCCGCCGCGAGGGCGGATCCGCGCGAGACACAGGCGCCGCGGCGCCACGGCGGGCAAGGAGGTGGTAGCGATGAAATCCGGTAGTAGGTCGGGCCACAGTCGGCCCTTCATCGCGCACGACCCCGCCCACCGTTCTCCCGGCGCGCGTTAACCGCATCAGAGCTCTGCCACCACCCGGTCGCACCGGGGCCCCGCCCGGCCCCACCGCGTCCGGCGGGGCGGACGCGTGCCACCCGACCAGCCGCTCCTATTCGGCAGCAGGGGGTGTTCCCATGACCACGGCCACGCTGAACAGCGAAGTCCGCGAGACGACGCACCACGGCGCAATTCAGTGCGCTGTCCTTGATGAAGCTCACGTCGGCGACATCAAAGGCGCTTTCGGCACCATCAAGCTCGACGACGACGGCGTGCGCCGCGGACTGTCGGCCAAGCTCAAGACCCTGCTGGCGATCGTCGGCCCCGGGCTGATCGTGATGGTCGGCGACAACGACGCCGGCGCGTTCGCCACCTACGGCCAGGCCGGCCACGACTACGGCACCAAGCTGCTGTGGACGCTGCTGCTGCTGGTCCCGGTGCTGTACGTGAACCAGGAGATGGTGCTGCGCCTCGGCGCGGTCACCGGCGTCGGGCACGCGCGGCTGATCTTCGAGCGCTTCGGGAGGTTCTGGGGCGCGTTCAGCGTCATCGACCTCTTCGTTCTCAATGCCCTGACGCTGGTCACCGAGTTCATCGGGATCACGCTGGCGACCGGCTACCTCGGGCTGCCCAAGGTGCCCTCGGTGGTCATGGCCGCGCTGATCATCGTGGCGGCGGCGATGAGCGGCTCCTTCCAGCGCTTCGAGCGGATCGCGCTGACGCTGTGCGTGGGCTCGCTGCTGCTCATCCCGATCTCGATCATGGCGCACCCGGCCGCGGGCACCATGGCGCACGGCTTCGTCACGCCGGTCCTGCCCGGCGGCTCGGGCCGGATGGCCGCGGTGATGCTGGTCGTGATCGGCATCGTCGGCACCACGGTCGCCCCCTGGCAGCTGTTCTTCCAGCAGAGCTACGTCATCGACAAGCGCATCACCCCGCGCTTCATGAAGTACGAGAAGGCGGACCTCGGCATCGGCATCGTCGTGGTCGTGGTCGGCGCGGCGGCGACCATCGGCCTCGGCGCGGTGGCCGCGGCGCATCTGGCCGGGCAGTTCACCGACACCGCCGACGTGGCGCGCGGCCTGACCGTCTACGGCGGCCGGGTGCTCGGCGACTTGTTCGCGGTGGCGCTGCTGGACGCCTCGATCATCGGCGCGTTCGCGGTGTCGCTGTCCACGGCGTACGCGATGGGCGACTGCCTGAAGATCAACCACTCGCTGCACCGCGGGGTGAAGCAGGCCAAGGGCTTCTACGCGGTCTACGCCGGGATCATCGCCTTCGCCGCGACCGTCGTGCTGGTGGCGAGCGAGCACGTGCAGGGCGTGCTGACGGTCGGCGTGCAGGCCCTGGCCGGCGTGCTGCTGCCCTCGGCCTCGGTGTACCTGCTGCTGCTGTGCGTGGACAAGGAAGTGCTCGGGCCCTGGGTCAACAGCCGCAAGACCACCGTGTTCACCAGCGGCGTGATCGCGGTCCTGGTCGCGCTGTCCCTGGTGCTGACCGGCTCGGTGCTGGACCAGAGCATCACCGCCGGCCAGATCGAGGCGATCCTCGGCGGCTGTGTGGCGGTCGCCCTGGTGATCGGCGGCGGGTTGGGTGTCAGGGCTCTGCGGGCGCGGCAGGCGCCGGGCTACGCGGCCGAGAGCATCGACCGCACCGCGCGCGAGGACTGGCGGACGCCGCCGCTGCACCAGCTCGGCCAGGTGCGGTTCTCGGCCGGGACGCGGATCGGGCTGGCGGTGCTGCGGACGTACCTGGCGGTGGCCACGGTGCTGGTCGCGGTCAAGCTGGTCTCGATGATGCTCGGGCACTGAGAAGTCCGACACGGCCAAGGGCCGGGCGAAGCGATCGCCCGGCCCTTCGCCGTGTCGCGGGGTGCCCGCCTAACGCCGCTCCATGAAGGCCTCTTCGAGGTCGAGCTGGTGCAGCACCCTGCGATACACGTCGTCGTTGATCTCCCGCATGTCGCGCAGGTGCTCGATCGCCGCGCGCTCGGCGTCGAGCATCGAGCGGCGCGCGTCCTCGACCGCCGCCGCGCTGGCGCTCGGGCCGCCGGCGGCGACCTGCATCGCGTACTTCTTCGCGCGGTCGCCGCGCCAGCGGGCCTGGTCGCGCATGCGGTCCACGGCGGGGTCCGGAAGCGTGACCTCCAGTTCGTCCAGGCGCGCAAGGCCGGCGTTGGCGGCGGTCCCCATCGCACTGCAATAGGCGAACGCGTCCTCCTTCTCCTCGTCCTTCGCCTCGACGCCGAGCCGGCGGATCAGCGGGGGCAGGGTCAGGCCCTGGACGATGAGGGTGGCCAGCACCACGAACAGGGTCAGGAACTGGACCAGTTCACGGTCCGGCAGCGGGTCGCCGGCGTTGTCCGTCAACGGGATCGCCGCCGCCGCGGCCAGGGAGACCACGCCGCGCATGCCGGCCCAGCTGACCACGAACAGGATCCGCGGCCGCTGGGTCTGGGCCGGCGGCGGCTCCAGCGCTCCGCCCCGGCGCATGTGGTGCAGCAGGAAGCGGCCGATGTAGCCGAACGTGTAGACCCCGCCGAACCGTGCCAGCACGACGATCGCGAACGCGGCCGAGCCGTAGCCGATCAGCTGCCAGGCGCCCCAGGCGTCCACATCCCGCAGGATCGGGATCAGCTGCAGACCGATCAGCGCGAAGACCGTGGCCTCCAGGATCTCGACGATCACGTCCCACAGCGCGGTGTCCAGCATGCGGGTGGCATAGCCGGCTCGCACACGCCGGTGGCCGAGGTAGAGGCCGAGGATGACGACGCCCATCACGCCGGAGACGTGCACCGCTTCGGCGGTGATGTAGACGACGAACGGCAGTATCAGCGAGATGGCGCTCTCGGCGCGCGGATCGCGCATCCGGAACCGGATCGGATCCCAGACCATCGCCACCACGGCGCCGATCGCGATACCGCCGGCTGCCGAGAGCACGAAGCGCCCGGCGGCGTCGAAGACCGTGACCGTCTCCCCCACCGCCGCGGCCAGCGCGATCCGGAAGGCGGTCAGCGCGGTGGCGTCGTTGAACAGCCCCTCGCCGACCAGCACGTCGACGGTCCGGCGCGGCAGTCCCAAGCGTCTGGCGATGGAGATCGCCGCGACCGTGTCCGGCGGGCCGAGGACCGCACCGAGCACGAAGGCCACCGGCAGCGGCATGCCCGGGATCAGCCAGTGCATCGCGAAACCGGTGAGCAAAGTGGTGACCAGCACCATGCCGACGGACAGGATCAGCACCGCGGACCAGTTCTCGCGCAGCGACGGCACGGAGGTCTCCACGGCCGCCTGGTACAGCAGCGGCGGCAGCAAGACCATCAGTACGAACTCGGGCTCGAGGTCGTAGTCGGGGATGAACGGCGTGACCGACACCAGCAGCCCGATCACCACCAGCACGAGCGGCCCGTTGAGCTCGAACCGTCGTGCGAGCGCGGAGACCACGACGGAGAAGAACGGGACGCCCAGCAGGAACAGGAGGTGTTGAGCCGTCATGACACCTGATCATCCCATGACAGATGGGTCGAACGGCGTGGTCGGGGGACGAATCAGCCCAGCACCCCGCGCCAGACCGAGTCCGGGAAGGTCTCGGCGAGCGCCACGAGCATGTTGAGGCTGGTCTCCACCCACACCGGCTTGACCGTTCCCTTACCCCAGGTCAGCAGCCTGTTTCCCTCGATGCGCCAGGCGAAGTCGGGCCAGGAGGCGATCAGCCGGAGCACCTTGGCGTCCAGGAGGTCGGCGGCGAGCTGATGGCTCAAGGTGGTGACGACGTAGCGCTGGTCGAAGCCGGGATCGCCGGTGCGGAACTCAGGCGCTCCGCGCAGGATGCTTGAGCCGGAGGCCAGACGCCGGAGCCCGGTGCGCGGCACGACTTCGAGAGCCGGCAGCGCGGCCGGGAGGTCGTCGACGCAGGCAGCCCAGTGGCGGTGGGTGTCGTCGCCGTCGCTGCCCGGGGTCTTGTATTCGTAGTCGATGACGAGGATCGAGCGGCCGTTGTGCCGGCCGCGCAACACGATGCGCGCGACGCGGCCGTGGCCGGCGGCGAACGGCCGGCCGCCGAAGGTGTCCGGCAGCCGCCGGTCGTTCTTGACCAGTTCCCACTGCTTGACGGCGGCCATCGCGACCAGCGCGCGCTTGCGCCGGACGTTCGCGACGATTCCGGCGGCCATGAGGACCAGCAAGAACCCTATGAAGATCACCAGAGGGACGCCCACGGCCCCATGCTTACCACCGCGGCGCGGATGACGTCACCCGCGCCGCCTGACGGTAGGCAGAACACTGAGGGACAGCGGTCAGCGCGTGCCGTTGCAGTAATAGGACGTGCCGTTGAAGTACTGGTTGTCCCAGAAGTACAGGTCGGCCCACGTCTGCGGGCCGGCGACGCCGTCCACCGCGAGCTTCGGGTACGGCGGGGTGCCGCCGGGGCTGTGCACGGTCGGGGAGTTGTTGCAGCTCTGGAACGCGGTCATCGCCGACTGGGTGTCCGGGCCCCACTGGCCGTCGATCGCCAGCGGCTTGATGCCCAGCTCGCTCTTCTTGAGCAGGCACTGGACTTCCTTGACCGCGTTGACGTTGGTCGAGCCCTCCTTGATCTGCGGCATCTGCGAGGCCGGGAGGTCCAGGTAGGTGCAGTCGGTCGACGGCGGCTTCACCGCCGGCTTCGTGGTGCCGGCCGGGGTGCTCGGCTTGGGCGCCGAGGTCGACGGCGCCGGGGCGCCGGGGGCCGAGGTGGCCGGGTTCTTCGACGTGGCCGGGGCCGAGCTGCCGCCGGGGGCGGTGGTCCGGCTGGAGGAGCTGGTGGGAGCGGCCGAGGAGTTCGGGACGTCGGCCCCCTGCGCACCGTTGGTCGAGGCGCCGACCATGCTGTCGCCGTCGGGCTTGCCACCGGTGGTGGACACCGCCAGGCCGTTGCCGTTGCCGTCGGAGGCGCCGGACTCCGAGGCCCCCGCGCCGGCCAGGGATGTCGTGTCGGGCTTCTTGGAGTGATCGCTCGTGGAGTACGCCACCGCGCCGCCGATGCCGACCACAGCCACCACGGCCAAGGCCGAGGCGATGAGGGTCTTGCGGCGGCGGCCTCCGTCCCCGGGCCCTCCGCTGCCCGGGCCGTGGCCGTCGGGGCCGTAGCCGCCTGAGCCTCCCGGGCCGCCGTTCAACGGCATGCCGTAGGGGGACATCATCGGCGGCGGGGCCGGGTTGCCGGACGGGCCGGTCTGCGGCTGCTCGAACGGCGCCTGCCCGGACGGTGCCTGTCCATACGGCGGCTGCGCGCCACCGGCCGCGCCGGAAGGTGTCTGGGGCGTCCCCCAGGGTGTCTGGTCATCGGGCGAGCTCATGGTCGGTCATCGTATCTTCGCCCCTCGCGGGGCCGGTCCCCGGCTCGGCAAAGCGGGGGTAAAACCACCCCCGCGGCGCGCCGAGTACGCATGAACCTCGACAAACGTGTTGTGGTCGGGCGTCGAAGAGCGGGATCATCGAGGACATGACGCTGCCCCGCCAGCGCCCTCAGGGGCCTGCCACGCGACCGGCGCCCGACCCCGGGGGGCACACCGCGCCCGCCCCGGACGGACGCACCGCGAGCGACCCGGGAGACCGGCTGCCGTTCCGGGTGACGGTCGACGATTCGGACACCCCCTACGACGTGGTGGACGCGCTGCTGCTGACGCCGTTCACCACCGGCGTGCAGCCGCACGCCCGCCACGCCCGGCTGGACGCGCTGCGCGAGGACGCCACGCTGGTCCCGGCCGAGGGCGAGGTCCTGCGCTCGGTGGTGGAGGACAAGCGGGAGTCGTGCCTGACCGCGGGCCCGGGCTGGACGGCGCGCTCGGTCCGCTGGTCCAGCGGCGGCGGCGAGGTCACGGTGGTCGCCGAGACCCCGGAGCTGGCCACCAAGATCCTCGACCAGGCCACCGACGGCGTCGCGGCCGAGGAGGAGCCGGAGGAGGAGAAGGTCTCCGTCGGCTTCTGGTACGCGGCCCCGCAGCGCGGCCCGTACCGCACCGTCCGCACGATCACCGCGGAGCCCTGGGAAGCCGTCCGCAAGAACTACTCGGCCTCGGCCGCGACGGCGATGGACAAGCTGATGGCGGTCCGGCGCACCGAGGCCGCGGGCCGCATGATCCTGCTCCACGGCGCCCCCGGCACCGGCAAGACGACAGCCCTGCGCACCCTGGCCCGCGAATGGCGCGACTGGTGCCAGGTGGACTACGTCCTGGACCCCGACGCCCTGTTCTCCTCCCCCGGCTACCTCATGGAGGTCGCGATGGGCGTGGAGTACCACGGGCACGGCGACGACGAGGAGAACCGCCGCCGCTGGCGCCTGCTCCTGCTCGAGGACTGCGACGAGCTGATCCGCGGCGAGGCCAAGGCCACCAGCGGCCAGGCCCTGTCCCGCCTGCTGAACCTCACCGACGGCCTCCTCGGCCAGGGCCGGGACGTCCTGGTCGCGATCACCACCAACGAGAACCTCGCCAGCCTGCACCCGGCGGTGATAAGGCCGGGCCGCTGCCTGGCCCAGATCGAGGTCGGCCCCCTGCCCCGCGCCGAGGCGCTGGCCTGGCTGGACCGCGAAGGCGCCGACCCCGCACGCCTGGCCGCCGCGAAGCTGGGTCGCGGCGGCGCGGCCGGCGGCACCATCGGCGGGGTGACGCTGGCGGAGCTCATCGCGGCCCGCGACGGGAACGAGCCGGTGGCTTCGGCGGGGGACGATTCGGGGACCGGGTTGTATCTGTAGGCGGCGCCGGCGGGTTCTACGATCCCGTCGGCGGCCACTGCCGTCCCACGAAGACCCGGCCGTCGTAGCCGTAGTGCTGTTCCAGCAGCGGCACGACCCTGGCCGGGTCGGACGTGAAGACGGTGATCGTGCCGTTCAGCTGCAGCGCGGTGCCGAACTCCACGCCCTGGGCCTTCCAGTAGGCGGTGTCCTGCTGGAGCCGGTGGCCCAGGTACCACTGCTCGGAGGCGTTCAGGACGGTGTCCTGGAACACCACGCTGTACGGCGCGGCGGCCTTGATCGCGGCGTGCTCCAGCGTCGGATCGGAGACCGGCTTGCGGAAGACGATGAGCGGGCTGTCGTCGGTCCCGGCCCCGGCCGCGTAGGAACCGGTGGTGAAGTTCTGACCGGTCAGGCCGACTCCCATGTAGGAGTTGTCGTGCCCGGACTGCAGGGCGGCCGCCACCCGGTCCAGGGCCTTCATCTTCGGCGAGTTCCACGACGGGACGTTGGACGGCGGGGGGATCGTCACCGTGAAGGCGGCGCTCGGCGGCGAGACGGGCCCCGAGGCGGAACCCGACGGTGCCGGCGATGACGGGGAAGGCGTCGTGGGCGGCGCCGAAGCGGAGGAAGACGCGACGAGCACTCCGGGAACGGGCCTGGCGCCGGCCGTGCCGGACCCGTGACCGCCCCAGCCGGCCAGGGGAGCGACGGCGAGTGAGCCGACGGCCAGCGCCGCCAGCACGCCGGCGCCGCCGAGCGTCCGAGTCCGGGCCCGACGCCGGACGGCGCCGGCGAGGGCACGGTCGCCGAGCGAGGTGGTGACGGGGAACTCGGGCGCCGCCTCGGTGAGGAGGACGCGGAGGAGCTCTTCGTCGTGAGCGGTGTCTTCATGCGGTTCGCTTGCGCGGGGTGCGTCGCCGCTCAGGGAGTCTCGGCGCAGTTCTTCTTCGCGCTCCTCGAATCCGTTCTCGTACGTCATACCGAGACCTCCCGGACTGGCTGGACGACGGCGAGCCGGCCACGCAACGCGGCGAGCGCCTTCGAACTCTGGCTCTTCACGGTTCCCTGACTGCATCCCAGCATCGCGGCGGTCTCGGCCTCGGACATGTCGAGGTAGTAGCGCAGCAGCACCACGGCACGCTGCCGCGCCGGCAGCGCCCGCAGCGCCGCACCCAGCACCGACCGGTCGTCGACGGCGTCGAACGCCGCTCCCCCGCCGACCGGCTCCCATCCGGCGGCACGCCGCGCCGTGAGGCCGGGCACCTGCCCCGAGGGCACCTCCCCGTGCCACTTCCGCCGCCACCACGACGTCGCGGTGTTGATCATCGTCTTGCGCAGATACGGCTCCAGCGAACCGTCCCGTTCCAGCCGCTCCCACCGCGGCAGCACCTTGACCAGCGCCGTCTGCAGCAGGTCCTCTGCCAGATGCGCGTCGCCGGTCAGGATCCATGCCGCGCGCAAGAGATGTGCCTGGCGCGCGGCCAGGAACTCCCGGAAGCCGTCCGGTTCTCGCACGTTCTCCCCCGTCACTTCCTCGGCCGAGGCGGCACCCGGACGGGTGCCACCCCTGCTAACGCGGCGGGGCGCCGATGAGGTTGCCCGAGGTTCTCACACCTCATGCCGCACGAAATTGGGCCGCGCATCCGCCTCGTCGTAATACCGGTGGAACACAGCCGTCGCGCTCCCCGACAACGGCGGCACGATCCACGACCACTCCGCGGGACACACCCGCCCGGCGCGCTCCTCCTTCGCCACGTGCTTCAAGAAGCGGTGCGCCTCGGTGTGGTGGTCGGCGATCGTCACCCCCGCCGCCTCGTACGAGTGCAGCACGGCGACGTTCAGCTCGACCAGCGCGCGGTCGCGCCACAGCGTCCGGTCCGTCGTGGTGTCCAGGCCGAGGTTCGCCGCGACGGTCGGCAGCAGATCGTAGCGGTCGGCGTCGGCGAGGTTCCGCGACCCGATCTCCGTACCCATGTACCAGCCGTTGAACGGCGCGCAGGGATAGTGCAGCCCGCCGATCTCCAGGCACATGTCGCTGATCGCCGGAACCGCGTGCCACCGGATCCCGAGCTCGGCGAACCACGGATGCCGCGGATGCGACAGCGGGACCTCCAGAACACAGTCCTGAGGCAGCACATGGACATACGGCCGGTACCCCGGTGCCTCGATCACCACCGGCAGGACGTCGAACGCGGTGCCGTGGCCGTACCAGCCGAGCATCCGCACGGTGTCGGTCAGCTCGATGTTGCGCGGATCCCCCACCACCCCGCTGTCCTCGACGCGGTAGCCGGCGTAGCGGATGAGCTGTTCGTTCCGGATGCGCGGGGCGGGACGGCCGGGGCGGTCCGGGGCGAAAACCGTGACGGTGGGGCGGATCCGGCCGCCGTTCGTGGCTTCTCGCAGATGCCTGACGCACTCGGCGGCGATCCGCACCGGCCGGTCGGCGTCGCGGTGGTCGCGCAGTTTCAAGGACTGCCAGTAAAGGCGTCCGATGCAGCGGGAGGAGTTGCGCCAAGCGACGCGGGCGCCGTATTCGAGTTCGGCGAAAGTGTGATCATAGGTGCCGTCGGCGCGGATCGCGGCGGCCACAGCACGGCGGCGGGCCGGGAGTTCGGCGGTGCGGCCCAGTTCGGTGTAGCACTGGTGCAGGAAGCGGTCGGCTTCGTCGGAGAGGTCAGCGGGGTCGGCGAGGTCGGCGACATCAGGGAGACCGGCCGGACCAGCCGAGCCGGGCGGGCTGGATAGGCTGGATAATCGTTCGGCGGGGCGCTTCTGGCGTATCGCAGGACGGAACACGGGCATCCCCTATGCTCGCGGTCGAATGCAGAGCGTCATCGTATGCCTACAACTGGTGTTCGTACTACCGATTGCGAGGATTCGGTCCCCATGTGCACCTACCAGACGTTCAAGCTGGCCGTGGCGGGCAGTGCGAAGGGCACCGCGAACTGGATCCGGGTCACCGAGGCGAGCGTGTACTACGACCATCCGGTGCACGCCACCGACGAGCACACGCTGAACATCGACCTGCGCAATCCCGAGCGCGGCCCCTCGGCCCGCATCGCGGTCGAACTCACTGCTCAAGCGGCGTACGACTTGGCGCAAGCGATTCTCACGGCTTTGGAGAGCGTGCCCGAAGGCATGCTCCCGCCAGGGCTACTCATCGGCACATCCCAGGTCTAACGTCTATAGGCATGGTGATCGACGACGAACGGACCGATACCGGGAGTGTCTACGACTACGTCGTCGTCGGAGCCGGCTCAGCCGGCGCCGCGGTGGCGGCACGCCTGTCGGAGGACCCCGGCTGCCGCGTGGCCCTGCTGGAAGCCGGACCCGCCGACCGCAACCCCCTGATCCACATCCCGGCCGCCTTCTCCGAGCTGTTCGAGACGAAGCTGGACTGGAACTACCGCACGGTGAACCAGCCCAAGCTCGGCGGGCGACGCATCTACTGGCCGCGCGGCCGGATGCTCGGCGGCTCCTCCTCGATCAACGCCATGATGTGGGTGCCCGGCCACCCGGCCGACTACGAGGAGTGGGCCGCGGCGGCCGGCCCGGAGTGGGGCCCGAAGGAGATCGAGGCGGCGCTGCGCCGGATCGAGGCCTACACGGCCGCCCCGGACGGTGCCGAGCACGGCGCGACCGGTCCGCTGCACGTCGAGGACCTGCGCTCGCCGCATCCGCTGACCGCGCGGTTCCTGGAAGCGTGCGCGGCCCTGGGCATGCCGGGCACCCAGACCGCCGTCACCCAGCACGAGGGCCGCCGCTGGTCGACCGCCGACGCGTATCTCAAGCCCGCGCGGCCCCGGCCCAACCTGGTCGTGCACACCGGCGCGCTGGCCACCCGGATC
>Ga0105241_10003361_pt1 | contig 11914 bp, 11 predicted proteins | sample KBSC64metaG_FD_80422 | JGI IMG/M metagenome (GOLD analysis project Ga0105241, IMG submission 80422) | Corn rhizosphere microbial communities from Kellogg Biological Station, Michigan, USA - KBS C6-4 metaG | ecosystem: Host-associated > Plants > Roots > Rhizosphere > Soil | place: Michigan, USA... | reverse complement strand
GTCTGTCCGTTGGCGCTGACCAGCGCGCCGCGAAATGCGACAATGCAGGTTTTAGGCGTCTTGTAAGATAAGATCAGCGCCCCGCTCAGCGACCATGTTGGTCGGAGCGTTGGTGTTCCCGCTGACGCACTCCGGCATGATCGAAGCGTCGATCACTCTGAGATTCTGGAGGCCACGGACCCGCAAAGTGCTGTCGACCACAGCCTCGCCATGCTCGCCGATGGCGCACGTGCCGACCGGATGGTGCCACGGCCCTGCAGTGTCGCGAAGATAGGCGTCGAGGTCGGCGTCGGTGACAACACCGGCTCCGGGCCTGCTTTCTTCACTCAACAATGCTGCCAGCGGTTCGGTTTGTGCTAAGCGCCGCATCAAACGGATACCGTTGCGCAGGACCGCACGATCTTCCTCGCGGGCCAACAGGTTGAACTCAATCAGCGGCTTGTCGAGGGGATTGGCCGAACGCAACCTGATCTGGCCGCGGCTCAGCGGGCGCAACAGGTGAGTGTAGAAAACAAGCGTCGCTGGCACCCGCTGGCCAAAGCCAGGTCCCCAGATGCCAGCGCCGGGAGCCGCTGGCGAGACGAGGACCTGAAGATCAGGTCGCTCCACGCCGCCGTGGCTGCGCACAAATCCCCAGCCAACGAGCGGCAGATGCGCACCCTTGCCCCGGCCGGTCAGCGCCCATTGCAGAGCGATCAAAACCAGCCGATCCAGCCGAAGATTGCGTTCAAACGACTCGCCGCTGCGAACCCCGTAGGACAGCACCGCCTGGACATGCTCGCTGAGATTGCGTCCGACGCCCGGCAAATCATGCCGCGGCTCGATGCCGAGCGCACGCAGTTCGTCGGCGGGTCCAATTCCGGACAACAGGAGCAACTGAGGCGAATTGTAGGTGCCGCCCGATAGGATCACGTCCCGCCGGGCATCGACCCGAACCGTCCTCCCCTGGGATAAGTATTCGACGCCCGCAGCGCGTTGACCATCAAGCAGGACGCGCGAGGCGTGCGCATCGGTCAGGACCGTCAGATTCGGACGGCGCCGCGCCGGCCGCAAATACTGCCGCGAGGCGCTCGCCCGTCGCCCCCGCGGCGTGACCGTATACTCCAAATGATTGAAGCCGCCGGTGTCCGAGGCCTGCAGATCGTCGCTGACACCAAAGCCGCAAGTTTCCACGGCCTTCATCAATGGCTGGTAGAAGATCTCACTCTTGGCCGGGTTGAGGACCTTCAGCGGGCCATCGGCACCATGAAACGGTCCGGCACCGCGCCAACTGCCTTCCGCCTTTTTAAAATAGGGCAGAACATCCGCATAGGACCACCCCTTCGCAGCATAACGAGCCCAACCGTCATAGTCGTCCCGCTGGCCGCGCGTGTAGGTCATTGCATTGATGCTTGATGTTCCACCGAGCAGGCGACCATGCGGCACCGCGACGCGCCGATTGCCGAGAAAGGGTTCGGGCTCGCTCTGATAGTCCCAGCCGTAGCGGGGATTGAACGCGAAAAGGCTGTGGGCCAGCGGCATCCCGAGCAGCGGGTGACTGTCCTCTCCACCTGCCTCGAGAAGCAGGACCTTGTTGCTCGCGATGGCGCTGAGCCGGTTTGCAAGCACGCAGCCGGCCGCTCCCGCCCCGATGATAATGTAATCGTAGGTCTTAATCGTCAAAGCCTGCCCCATTTAGAATCGCGCACGTGATCGCGCCGCGTATGAATGTCCGCTTCCGCTCCCGAAGGCTCGTGCGTTCCCAAGGGCGAAATCAAATTTCTCGCGTGACGATCGCGAATATGTTGCCCGGTGAGGCCGCGTATTTTTGAAAGTGGATGGTCTGACCATCTGCGCGCTGCTCCGCCGCCGCGTGTGTCGGCGTTAGCGGCACTGCGGAGAGATACGCCCCTGCCGCAGCCGGGCGAAATGGAGCGATTGGCATAATCTGCTCCCGACGTTTCCTTGATCGTTTTGCTTCTAAGATGTCGCGTTGGCAGGAAAGATGCGACCGGCCACATTTTGATTAGGACAGTATGTACTGTACATTGCTTGTCAACAGACAATTGCGAACAACCGACAGCACCCTGTTAGAGCGATCAGGCGCCGGCCGGCTATGGTTAGGATTCATATGTAAACGTGCTTGCTCGTGACAAAAAACCATTTGGAGCTGCCGCCCTGCGCGGCCCTGAGGCGGTCATCACGACCAAACCATCGCCCCTGCTCACGATCAGGAATGATGTGCCTCAAGCGAGGAATCATTCCACGAAGATGACCTGCAGCCCCGCTTACGCCCAAATTTGATTGCTGCTCTTTGGTGCGATCCTATGCTAGCATGTTTGCAGTGCACAACACCCGCCCTGCCATCAACCGTCAGCAGTATTCGCTTGTTCGATGATGCCGCTGCAATGGTACAGAACCACGTCCGTATAGGAACGATCATTGGCTATGAAGTCGAGTTCTTCCATATCAAAGAAAAAGGCTTCTCGGGCAACCAAGCGACAGACGGCAAACGGTAACCGGCGATCCTCAGAGGAAATACGATCGCTCATCCTCAAAGCGGCCATCGAGCTGTTCTCTGAGCGGGGTTATTCGGGAACGACGACGCGAATGCTTGCTGAGCGCGCGGAAGTCGAAGAAGTTTTGATTTTCCGGCACTTCGGCACCAAAGCAGCGTTGTTTGAGCAGGCGATCATCAAGCCGTTTATGGAGATGTCGACGCAGTATCTGCAAATGCAGCGGACGGGCGAGCAGAATTTGGTCACCGTTTCGCAACGTTCAGAGCACTATATCGAATTGATCTACGACCTGCTCGTTCAGCACCGCCAGGTTTTTCGGGCTCTCATCATCTCGACACATACCGACGATCCCGAATTGAGGTCGCTTTTTCACCGCGATGACTCGCCACTAATCAAGTACCTGGAAGAAGTGACGCGGGGCGCGAAGGCGTCGTTTGGCAAAGCCGGCATCAAGGCTGATGCGAGTGTCGCGGCTCGAATTACTTTCGGCATGGCATTCATGTTGGCTGTCTTCGACGACGTCATGTTTCCGAAACGGAAGATTCCAAAACGCGAAGCGGTGATCAAGGAACTCGCTGCCTATAGTTCGCTGCGGCTGAAAGGCTCGGTCTGAAGCGCGTCAGCGCTGGCTGGCGGGGCTCCGCTACGCGAAGGGATCGCCGACTTCGGAGTTTTCAGGCACACGAATCTCGATCATGATGCTGTTGGCGGCCACAGTTTCCTCTTCACCGGCCGCCTTTGTGCCATTCGCGATTGTGGCTTCTTCCGTATTCCTCTGGCCCGGGTATCAGATCACCAGCGTCGGCATGACGACCGCTTTAATAGGTTCTCCGCGACTCGCGCAGGCAATCGCTGCTTCGGTCCTTTCCAACGGAAAGCAATGCGTCACGAGCTTGTCGAATTCAAACCGTGCTCCGAGCTCCTCCGCCACCTCGACCGTTCGGCCGATTTCCGATGAGGGGAAGCCGAGCGAACCGATGATGCTGATGTTCCGGTTGTTGATGGCGACAGGATTGACGGGCGTCGTGGCGAACCCGGAGTAAAGGCCCATGATGAGGTATCGGCCGTAGGACGCCACCAGGTCGAACCCCTCGACAAACGCCTCCATCCGGCCCGCCGCTTCGATGACGATGTCAGCGCCTTCGCCGTTCGTCAGCGCCATGATGCGATGGCGTCGCTCCTCGCGACCTGTCGAGCTGATGCTGATCACCTCATCTGCCCCAAAGCGGCTAGCTATATCAAGGCGCGCTTGCGGTTCGCCGAGGACAATCACCTTTTTTGCGCCACTGCGGCGCACGATCAGACAGGTCGCAAGGCCCACCGGCCCAGAGCCTTGAATGACGACGATGGCTCCTCGCACATCACCCAGCCGCAGCATGCCTCCCAACGCCGTCGGCATGGCACAGCCGAAAGCAATCACCGAATCCGAGGAAACGGGATCGGGGATGCGATAAAACGGAGCGCGGCTATGGACCGTTGCCAAGTCCTGATACGCGGCTGGGTTGGGCCCGCCGAACGGGACGGGCCATAAACTATGCCCGCAACGTCGGCCTGGCTTTTCGCCGCGGCACACCGCGCATTCGCCGCAAGGGGTGACAGGAGAATAGTAGATACGGTCTCCGACGCGGATCGGCTTGCCGCTTTGGTCATGTGTGACCTGAGAACCCAGGACCTCGATCACACCAATGCCTTCGTGGCCAAAGCAGATCGGCACTGGCGGCTCACCGAGATCTCCCGCCAGCCGATGAATGTCACTGCCGCAGACCCCTGCGTGCGTGATCCGCAAGAGCAACTCGTCGCTCCGCGGCTCGTCGACATCGCGTTCGATACAGGCCAACGGCTGGCCGACTTTAGCGAATACGATGGACCTCGATCGTCTCACGATTTCATCCAGTTACAATCGCGTTGTTTCACAGAAAAAGCTTGGTGACAGAGACCCATAGTGCTTGATATTTGCTGCATCAGCCCCGCTTCCCGCCGACGCCCGAGCCATCATGTTCGTCGCGATGGGCCCGGGATTGACCGCGTTGACCCGGATACTCAACGGCGCGCATTCGCTCGAAGTTGCACGCATCAACCTGAGCACAGCATGCTTGCTCGTGACATACGGAGCTATCGCTGGACCGCCGCGCAGCGCGGCGGTTGAGGCAGTCATCACGATAGACCTCCCGCTGCTCTTCATCATTTCCGGAATGACATACTTCAATCCGAGGAACATGCTGCGTACATCGACGGCCAGAATTCGATCGAATAACTTGATCGGATTATCGATGACCGAAAAGGGTGGCCCGCCGCCAGCCGGCTTGTGTTGACCGGCTCCAATCGATCCGGTGCCGCCGGCCCAAAATTCATGCAAGCCCTCTTTCTCGCGAACTCAACCCGCGCATCTACCAAAATCAACGTGCGACGAGATGACCTAAAGGCCAAGCTGGGTGCCCCCGTCGACCGTCAATTCCCGAAATCCGATCGCTTCACTGTCGGGCGAGAGCAGAAAAGAGATCGCGGCGGCGACATCACCGGGCGAATTGACTTTTCCGCGCGGAATGGATTGCCGATAGGTGTCGGCAGGACCGGCCATCATCGCCGTATCGGTCACCCAAGGAGCGACGCAGTTGATGCGGATGCCTTTTGGCATCGTTTCGAGGCAGAGAACACGAAGCGCCATAGCAACTGCCGCTTTGGAGGCGCAATAAGCCGCGAGATCCGGTACCGGACGTCTGCCTCCCACAGAAGAGACAGCACAGATAGCACCCTGTTGTCCGGCGGCAATCATGCGGTTCGCGAACTCCTGAGCCGCAAGATAAATTCCGATCGTATTGATGCGCATGACTCGTTCGAATGCGTCCGCGGTCATTTCGCGCGCGGGCTTGCGTTCGATGACACCAGCCACAAGCGCGACCTTTGTGATTGGCCCCGCTGTGTCTGCCAATGCGATGATTGCCTTATGATCGCTAAGATCGACTGGAAAGGCTTTCGCGTTTCCTCCCGCTGATCGGATCGACTCGGCGACCGCTTCGACTTTTTCATACTGCCGATCGGCCAGAACAAGAGGACCGCACCACGGTTGTCGGGCAAGGTGTCGAGCGCTCGCTTCGCCGATCCCTTGCGCGGCGCCGATGACGAGGGTACCGGTTTCGTTTGAGGAAATCATGCATTGAGTCCAAGCTGAATCATGCTTTTAGTCCCCGTGCTTCGCGCATTATGCATATTGAGAGCTCAGATAAATCGCACAACCGTGTTATTTCGCGTGGGCCGACTCCGACGAGTGCGTGCCGTTTCCTGATCAGACGCAATCGCACGGCTTGCAAACTAAGAACAAACGATTTCAAACGTGTCTCGTCTTAGTCCACGCAATCCTCCGTCTCCGATTATCCAAGACGGCTTCTATCGGCGAACCGATGGAAACCGAGGCTCCCGTTTTTCTCGGACCGCCGCTACGCCTTCCTTGACGTCGTCGCCCAGGAAACACAGCATCTCGAGCGCTAGAGACGCATCAAAGGCGGGCTGAGATGTTCGCATCCAGTTATTTAAGGACCGCTTGGTATATTTGATCGCAAGTTGACTGCCCGTCGCAAGCTTACTTGCCGTCGCCAACGCTTTATCGAGCAACTGTGCGCGTGGAACGCTGAGGCTCACCAGGCCAATCCGTTCGGCTTCTTTACCGTCGACGAAGTCAGCCGTCATTAGATAGTATTTAGCTTTCGCCATTCCGCACAGCAACGGCCAGAGGATAGCGGCGTGATCTCCAGCAGAAACGCCAAGTTTAACATGACCGTCGGTGAGTTTTGCTTCTTCCGCCATGATGCTGATGTCCGCCATCAACGCCACCGCAAGGCCAGCCCCGACTGCTACGCCGTTGATTGCTGAAATGATGGGCTTCTCACAGCCAAGCATGTTGAAGACAATATCGCCTGCTTCCTTCATCAAATCGGCGACTTTGGCTGGATCGCCGATGGTTTCGGCAATCCACGAAAGATCACCACCGGCGGAAAAGGCGCGATCACCGGCTCCAGTCACCACGATGACGCTGACTTCCGGGTCGTCGTTCACGACACCCCAGATTTTTGTCAGCTCCCAATGCAGACGGCCGTTCGTGGCATTCATCATCTCTGGGCGGTTGAGCGTAATCAGGATGACGCCATTTGCCCTGTGCTCAAATTTAAGGAATTGAAAGTCGGCGTATTTCATGACAGTTCTCGCTCGTTGCCAAATGTGTTGAGTTGTCAGTAGGAACGATTGCCTCAAGCCAGGCGTGACCGACCGCCCGTCGCGATTTACGTTCAGGAAAAATACGCTCGTCTCCTCGCTTCGCGATGGGCAAACCCGACGGATACGTAACCCCAGGGCACCTCAATCTTGACGGCATCGGCTCCCATATTGCCGAGAATTTAGGTGCATACCGAGGACATTGATTGCGGGGTTGACAACCCGAATTCCGGCGAGGGGACCCGTTGCTTGTTCGAGGCCTTCGATGCTCGCGTTTTCATGATGGGTCTCAGCCGTTGGTGCGGGCTTTCATCATCCGCAACGGTGTATATTCCATAACGATCGACCCATCCTGCTTCCGAACGATATTTCTGGTTCGGACCAATCCACGGTTGGGCGTCTTGCTGCGCCTCGCCTCTATGACCTCGCATTCAACGTGAATTGTATCCCCGACGACCACTGGACCCTTGATGTCAAATTCCATGTTCAAGAACGCAAAGCCTGTATGTTGCATGGTCGCTTGAATCAAAAGACCTTCCACGAAGCAAAACACCATTGCTCCAGGTGCAGGCCGCCCTTTGATATCGGACTCGTCCTTGAGAAATTCGAGGTTCGTAAAAAGCACCTCGATCATGCCGGTGCAGTTGATGAAATTGACGAGATCGGCCTCCGTGATCGTTCGTCCTATCGTCCTAAACTTGCGGCCGAGGGTCGCGTCTTCAAAATGCAGTCCTATGCCGAGTGTTTCCATCTTCAATCCTGACGTTATTATGAGTCGCGTTCAGTGCGGTAGTACCGACCTGGCAACGATGTTTCGTTGTATTTGGTTGGTGCCTTCGATGATCTGAAGTACCTTCGCATCGCGAAAATAGCGGTTTATGGGATACTCATTGGAAATGCCGGCGGCACCGAAAAGCTGAACTGCATCGGTGGCTACCTTCATCGCAGTATCGGTCGCAAAACATTTTGCGATCGCAGCGAGCGGCCCCAATTGCGTCCCCCGCACTCCTCGGTCGACTGCAGTCGCCGCCTCGTAAGTGAGGTTCCGGGCAGCAGCTATCTGGATTTCCATATCAGCGATCATCCACCGAACACCCTGAAACTCCGAGATCGTTTGGCCAAACGCTCGCCGGTTCGTAATGAATTCGATAGCGTGATCCATAGCTCCCTGCGCTAGCCCGACGCCGCGTGCAGCCATGATTGGACGCGAGTCATTGAGAGCAGCCATAGTGACTTTGAACCCCGTCTCTTCGTCTCCCAGCCGGTTCTCCTCCGGTACATAGGCATTGTCGAAGAACAACGAATGTGAACCAACGCCGCGAGCGCCCATCTTGTCTTCCTTGGGCCCGACCTCGAGTCCCGACGTGCCCTTCTCCACGATGAACAGGTTGATCTTTCCGCGCGAACCTTCATCCCCCGTCTTGGCCGCAACAAGAATGAAATCAGCATTTCCAGAATTGGTGCACCAAATCTTCGAGCCCGTTAGCCGATATCCGTTTCCATCACGCCGGGCTCGGGTCTTGATCCCGGCAACGTCCGAGCCGCTCTGCGGCTCGGTCAATGAAAGGGCACCCCGGAGCGAACCACTCGAGAGGCCGGGAAGAAATTTGTCTTTTTGCTCTTTCGATCCGCCGGCGAGGATCGCACCGATCGGCAACCACTGCAGTACCAGCAGATAGGCAGTATTGTAGCAGACCCGACCGAGCTCCTCGACCGCGACGCACGCCGAAAGCAGGCTGTTGGTCCCGCCATATTCGACGGGGAAGGGGAGAGTAAAAAGTCCAAGATCCTTGAGCATCTCGAACATGTCGTGGGGATACTCGGCCTTGCGGTCGATCTCCTGGGCTCGTGCAGCTACACGCTCAGTCGCAACGCGGCGCACAAGTTCCTGGACCTGGAGCTGATCTTCGTTCAGCCATTGACTCACGTTCAGTGCGCTCCAACTAAATCCTTATCCGCACACATTGGTGAACGTTGCGATTTGCGACGTCAATCTCAGCCAGCTTGGGGCTGGGTGTTCAACACATCCGTGTCTTCTTTATCGGTCCCGACCCAATGGACGCGATGATGCTGTCGGACATGGGTGTGCTCCGCGCCCCGCATCAGGCCCAATCCGGTCGGGCCTTCTCCGCCCGGACACATATGATTTGTTCATGGGTGGGTGAAAGGGCCCGCGCTCGAACTGAAGAAAGAGAGCCGCCATCGAGGTGGTCTTCGGTCTCATTGGAAATCAGATGGCTTGATCGAGGGCATGTGCCCCAGTGTCACGGAGTGCTCGGGACTAGGTTTGAAACGTAATCCGTACTTGTATTCGGACATGACCGGCTGGGGCAAAGAGCGCGCCCTTTCCTGTGCAGCAGGACCTTTAAAATGACAGGAATCGACCGCAGGTGGAGCATTTTGAGAGGCATTTGATAGTGCCCTTCGTTTTTTGAACACCACGGGGTCTCCGATCAATCGGCGGAATACTCGGGATTCTATCGAAGATCGCATCCATATGCGATTTGCACTAGGAAGCCTTGCTCGCGCCAGGAAGTTCTGAGACTCGAAGTGACCGGAATCGATATCCTGGAACTCCTTGGAGAGAACGTGACAATCAGGGGCAGAGCTTATATCGCGGGCATTTACGAACACCCAACACGTCATGCTCCAGACAAATCCACGGCGCAGCTCCATGCTGAAGTCGCCAGGGGGGCGCTGGCCGATGCGGGTCTTACGATCCGGGATGTAGACGCTTACTTCTGTTCCGGCGACGCCCAGGGAGCCCTGAACTCCCTGGTCATGGCAGACTATCTCGGCCTCAACAAGCTCAAGCACTTTGACTCCACTGACGTTGGTGGATCGAGTTACATCGCGCATGTTGGACACGCCGCCGAAGCGATCGCTGCCGGCAAGTGCAGCGTTGCTCTGATTACGCTGGCGGGACGTCCACGTACCGAAACGCCGCAAGCGCGACCGGTAGGCCCCGAGACAGCATTCGAGGGCGCGCTGCGCGGGGTCGCCGCGAACACATATGCCATGTGCGCCATGCGCCACATGTATGAATACGGAACGACGAGCGAGCAGCTTGCCTGGGTGAAAGTGGCAGCCTCCCATCACGCGCAATACAACGAACACGCGTTTCTCAGGAAAGTCGTCACGGTCGAGGACGTCGTCAACTCACCGATGGTCTCAGATCCACTGCATCGCGACGATTGCTGCGTCGTAACCGACGGCGGCGGCGCGGTCATCGTCACCACGCCGGAAATTGCGAAGAGTCTGAAGCGGCCCCTTGTACGCGTGATCGGTCACGGCGAATCGCAGAAAGGTCAAAATGGAGGAAAAGACATCGACCTTACCCATTCCGGCGCGGTCCGTTCAGGACCAGCCGCTTTCAGCGAGGCGGGTGTCACTCACCAGGACATCAAATACGTATCGATCTACGATTCGTTCACGATCACGGTGTTGATGCAACTTGAAGACCTCGGGTTCTGCAAGAAAGGCGAAGGCGGCAAGTTTGTATCCGACGGCAACCTCATTTCCGGGGTCGGGAAGTTGCCGTTCAACACGGACGGCGGTGGAATGTGCAACAATCACCCGATTAACCGCGGCGGCATCACCAAGGTAATTGAAGCGGTCCGCCAACTCCGTGGCGAAGCGCACCCCAAGGTCCAGGTCGCCAATTGTAACATCGCACTCGTGCACGGTACCGGCGGTTCGCTTGGCGTTCGCCACGGTTCGGCGACCTGCGTGCTGGAGAGAGCATAATGTCTGATCATAAATATGCAGCTCCGGCACCCAATGCCGAAACCGAGGTGTTCTGGACCGCCGCCAAGCAGGGAAAATTTCTCATCAAACGCTGCAAGGAATGCAAGGAGCCACATTATTTTCCCCGTGCATTGTGTCCATTCTGCCTAGGAGACACAGATTGGGAGGAGAGCTCCGGTGAAGGCGTTATCTATACTTATACAATCACGCGCCGCTCTCCCACAGGGCCGTTTTCACTTGGATACGTTACACTGAAGGAAGGCCCAACCATCTATACCAACTTCGTCGACTGCGACTTCGACAAACTGAAAATCGGCGCCAGGGTAAAAGTCGTATTCAAGGAAACCGAAGGTGAGGCACCGCTGCCGCTCTTTGCGTTAGCTGACGTCTAGCTGACCCTGATGTCTATACGCTGGCTTGACGGTTGTCAGGCTTATGCGCGGGCGTCAGTGTCAGCTGACGCGTTGGCACGGCGCACGTGGCATGACCTTACGCATTTCATTTGCAATGAGATGTGCCTTGAGCCCTTCAGTTGGTCGCAAAGTCCTAGCCGAGCCAAATGCCAGGCGCGGCATCGCGGCGCACGAACTTGGCGGCCGTTGATCTGAGCGATCGAGATATCGATCTTATTTTGTAGGTGTCATTGTTTCGACTACTGCATCGAGTGCAAACGCGCCCTGACCTTTTGGTAACACTACCAGAGGATTGATCTCCACCGATTCCAGGACGTCACGGTTGTGGTTAGCAAAAACCGACAGTCCGCAAATTGCACGAACCAGAGCATCAACGTCAGCAGCCGGTTTGCCACGGTACCCCGCCAGGAGCGAGAACCCCCGGACCTCGCGGATCATCTTGTTCGCCTCCTCTTCGGAAACCGGAACCCGACGAAACGTGATATCTTTCATTAGTTCGACAAAAACACCGCCCAGACCGAACATGATAATTGGTCCAAAAACAGGATCATTACGACTCCCCAGAATACATTCTACACCGCCTCGGATCATCGAGGTCACCAGATATCCATCGATCACGGCGTTTGGCACAAGGGCGGGAATTTCGCGTTGCATCTGGCTGACAGCCGCAGATGCGGATCCTTCGCTGTCGATATTGAGCGCCACGCCTCCAATCTCGGTCTTGTGTAGGATATCGGCTGAGGCGACCTTGATCGCGACCGGGAAACCAATCTGTTGAGCAGCCTGCCCCGCCTGCTCCGGTGTCGCCACCAATCGCTCCGGTGGAGACAACACGCCGTAACGCGCGAGCGTTTCCTTTGCCGTAGCCTCATTGAATTTCAGGCCGGCCGCCAGCTTGGGAGCCGCAATCTGGGCCATCTTCGGCGCCGGCACCGGCGCTGCGAAGACGTTTGCAAACTTGACCAACGCCCCGAGAGCCTTCATCGCCCGTGCAGGATCCTCATAAACGAGGAAGCCAGCTTTTTCGTAGGCTGCCGTAATCTCCGGCGG
>Ga0105241_10003359_pt1 | contig 11917 bp, 9 predicted proteins | sample KBSC64metaG_FD_80422 | JGI IMG/M metagenome (GOLD analysis project Ga0105241, IMG submission 80422) | Corn rhizosphere microbial communities from Kellogg Biological Station, Michigan, USA - KBS C6-4 metaG | ecosystem: Host-associated > Plants > Roots > Rhizosphere > Soil | place: Michigan, USA... | reverse complement strand
TTCTGCCTGGATGTGGCGACGGGGCAGCTATTGTGGCGTAACGACCTGCCGGGCCTTGGCCTGGGCCTCGTGAGCATCGCCACCGCCAGTGGATCTACACCCTCGGGACCCCCGTCTGAAAAGCGCCGTCAGGACGCAGCCGCTGCCGCCACCGCCGCCACCTAGCTACGGGCGACTCGAATTTGCCGCGTTCCCTCGACGTACCGCCATCGCCTTGTCCAAATCCACGTCCGGCGGGACCACCACACCGACCCAGGCGAAGATCATCTCATCCCAGCTCTGATCGCCCCACTTGATAGTCGCCTTTGGATCCGGATTCATCCGGTTATTCGCGGAATTGTCCCAGTGCGCGTCCAGCTTGATCTTGGTGCCTTTGGGCAACAGCCGCGGCTTCGCTTCGTAGTAGACCATCTGCCAGTTAAAGTCGAACCGCGGGACGCTTACCAGCATCTCGGATTCACCGGTAGGATACTCCACGCGAATATCCATATCCTTGCCGCGCAGGTGCATGTGCGGTTGGGAATAGACCAGCTCCACCGGCTGATTGAACTCCGCCTCGGCATGACCCGCGTGGTTCGAATCGCCCGGCGGGATGGTGAAGCTCATGTCCGCCACCGGAACCGTCAGCAACCGCTTCTCGGGAGCCTTCTTCGCCAGCACGAAGCCGACCTTGGACTGGTCGATCCCTGCGGCCTTTCCGTTGGCCGTGTAATGCATCTCGAACACCAGATCGGATCCCGCCGGAATCAGCTTAGCCGCGCGATGGTCCTTATCGAAATACTCGCCATGGACTCCGGGAACGTATCCCAGGAGCCATTCATTGCTCTGATTGCCGACTGGCGGCGGCGCCCCCGGAGCGCTGTGCGGCGGAACGTAAGGCTCGCCCGGCTTGGCGTCTTTCATCCACAGGGATCCCGGAGGACGCACGTGCACGCTGGCATGATGCACCACCGACCGGTTGCTGGGTCGAACTTCGCCGTCGATTACCCAAGTGTCTTTGGTAAATCCGCTTGGAATGACGAAGTACGTGTACTCGATAGTCCCCGTCGCAGGAACGGTATAGGGTTTCGGAATCTCAAAAACCACGTCCGGCTGGATATTCCACCCTTCGTGCCATTGGATCGGCGCCGGCTTGTTCTTCGCATCACCTTCAGGCGCGCCTGCGTCGGCCCAAGCCGACAGCGTATTGACGTCGGCATCGCTCAGCCGCCGGTCGTTGGCGAAATGGCCATACTTCGGGTCGGCGAACCAGGGCGGCATTTTGCGCGTAACTACTGCCGTCTTTATCGCCTTAGCCCACGGACGAGTCGAATCATAGGTGAGGAACGATGACGGTCCGATTTCCCCTGGCCGATGGCAGCTCTGGCAATTCTTCTGCAGGATCGGGAGTACATCTTTGTTGAACGTGACGTCTGCCGCCATGCCCACACTTCCCGCTAGCAGTCCAATCACCAGGGTTCGCAACATGCCCGAATCTTATCATGCAATTCTCTGGAGAAAAACGCCGTGGTGGCCCCACCAAATCCTGAGGAGGCTTGTCCGAATAACGATGGAAGTGGTTGCCACCCAGAAGATTGACCTGATTCAAGAGCTCCGCGAGGAGCATGCCCGGCTGGCCCGGTCGCTGGCTGAGAAGGAAGTCCTGATCAAGGAGGTTCATCACCGCGTCAAGAACAACCTCCAGATCGTCGCTAGCCTCCTGTATTTGCAGGCCCAAGCGACCAAGGACCAGGCCGCCGCCGACGTTCTTCGGGAAAGCCAGCATCGCGTGGAGGCCATGGCCATGATTCATGAGCAGCTTTATGGAGCGGCCGACCTTCGCGAAGTAAAGCTGGCGCAGCAGGCCCGTCTGTTGATGGGAAATCTGTTCAACTCCTTCGGTGTCGATCCGTCCCGTATCTGCGGACAGGTTGTAATCGAGGCGGGGGACGATGACCCGGCGGTTCTGGGTGTGGACCAGGCGATTCCGGTCCTGCTCATCCTGAACGAGCTGATTTCCAACGCGCTCAAGCACGCGTTCCCACAGGAACGCTCCGGCTCCATACGGGTTGAGGCGCACAGCCGCGACAGCCGCATGGAGTTGGCCGTGATCGATGACGGCGTCGGCGTTCCGGAGGATTTCAGCAACGCCAAAAACACCACTCTGGGCCTTCAGATCGTCGAAATCCTGGCCCGGCAGTTACGCGGAACCTGGGAATTAAAGCGCGATAGCGGGACGATGTTCCGCTTGTCGTTTCCGGAAAGGTAGCGGCATGCAATCTGCGAATTCCTATCGGGTGCTGGTCGTCGAAGACGAGGGATTGATCGCACTCGATATCGCGACGCGTCTCGAAGCTCTGGGCCACCACGTGGTCGGAACGGTCGCGACGGCAGAGGAAGCCATCGCGCAGGCCAGCGCCGCCGACCTGGTCCTGATGGATATTCGCATCGACGGCAAGGGTGACGGCATCGCCGCCGCGCAGGAAGTTCGCGCCCGCCACCGTGTGCCCGTAGTGTTTCTGACAGCGCACGCCGACCGCGCAACTCTCGAACGGGCCAAGGGCGCCGGACCTTTCGGATATATCGTGAAACCGCTCGGCCCTGCGTCTCTGCACACCTCCATCGAGATGGCGGTCTATAAACATCGGATGGAAAGCCAACTCGAGCAGCAGGAAGCTTGGCTTCGGACCACCCTAGCTTCGGTTGCGGATGCCATCATCGTGGCCGATATCGGCGGTCGCGTCCGCATTCTGAACCATGCCGCGGAAACACTCACGGGATGGACCACTGCCAACGGCATCGGCCAGCGCCTGGAATCCGTGGTTCGTCTGGTGGAGGAAGAATCCGGAAACGATCTGGGCGATCCCTCTCCTCTAGCCATTTTGCGGGGAGCGCCCGTAGCCTTGGACCGCAGACTGCGCCTGATCTCGAAGGACGGCCGCGAGATCGCCGTCGAAGGTACCGTGGCGCCGGTTAGATCGTCCTCGGAAGCCCTGGGCGTCGTGCTCACGCTGCGCGACGTCAGCGCGCGCCGATGGGAAGAACGCCAGCTATGGCAAGCCCAGCGTATGGAGGCTGCGGGACGCCTGGCAGCGCGGGTCTCGACCGAGTACGCCAGCCTTATCCAGACCATTCGCAGCCGGACGGGCCAGTTGGTTCAGCATCTCGGCGGATATTCGCCGGCCCAGTCGGCCCTGCAGGAAATCCGTGAGGCTGCACTCGCTGCTGAACAGGTCACTGAGAGTCTGGCCGGCTTGGGAACACGTCAAGCCGCGCAGCCGGAGATCGTGAGTCTTAACGCCGTGTTGCGGCGCATGTCCAGGATGATCGAAACCATCGCGGGCAAGCGAGTTGTAACGGCGATTCAGCCCGCTCCCGAAGCAGGGCGTATCAGGGCGGATCCTTCGCAGATCGAGCGCGCCATCATGAACCTGGTTCTGCATGCCTGCTCCACTCTCCCCGAAGGCGGCCGCCTGTTGATTCAAACCAGCCGTACGGAAGCACCGCAGCATGGAGCCCTGGCGAGTTTTGCAGCCGTAAGCTTCGACTATGCCGCTCCGGAACGCGACCTGGAGCATCTATTCGACCCTGCAGGCAGCAGTCAGGCGAATACAGAGGCTTGGGCGCTGTCCCTGACGCATTCGATCGCGACCGAGCACGGCGGCTATCTCACTGCGCGCGTGGTCCCCGGAGGCACCCGCATCGAACTTCTCCTGCCGCGCTACGCCGAGGAGTTGCTGCTGTCAGAGCGCGCGCCCACACCCGGGCAGGCTTTCACCATCCTGCTGGTGGATGGCCGCGACCGCGTCCGCGCGCAGTTGCACAACTTCTTCGAATCCGCCGGATACAATCTGCTCGAAGCGTCGGACCGCGAGGAAGCTGCGGCTCTAGCGCAGGTACATGAAGGCGCGCTGAACCTGTTGATCGCGGATACGGCGGATGCAGCTCCTCTGTTGGAGGTGCTTCGAAGCCGGCACCCTGATCTCGAATCCTTGACCATGGTGGATCTGCCGGAATCTTCGCCGCGCGAAATTCGCCGGCCATTTACCCAACAAACGCTTCTGGAGCGTGTGAGGCAGGTTTTCAACCTGCGCGCCGATTTGTAATCGGCGTTACTTCTTCTGCGGACGATCAGGTCTGGTTTCGGGATTCGGCACGGTAAACAGCGCGTCCGCCAGTCCCTGATTCACGCTGACCGATTCCGAAAAAATCTCGTACGTCTTCTCGCGGTTCCGCTCGCGCAGCATCTGCTGGGGCCACTGGATGCCATTCGTTTCGCGATAGCGCGAGAAACGCGTAACTTCTTCGTCGCGCTCCTTCGTCACCGGGTCCCGCCACACCCATGACTGCCGTACCGGGAGCTTGGTCGTCTGGTGAAAGTACACCCGCACCACGCGGTTCTGCGAATCCGTAATGTCCACCACGTCCACCGGAAGATTCTCGATTACGTCGGAGCCGCGCGATTCGAAGATCAGTCCGGGCTCATGCAGCCGCTGCCGCAGGATATAGAAGAAGTTGTTCAGCGTGGTATCGCGATAGCGCTGGACGCGATCTTTCTCCAGCTCCTTGGGCCCTCGGAACGTGACCTCCCACGCGCCTTCCTGGCGAAACAGCACATAATAGTCTTCTTTCTTTCCGAACGCCTGCCGTTCCTGGATTCCCAGGTCGATACCGGTGCGGTCCGGCGCAACCGGTATGTAGCGGGTATAGATCCTCGCCACCGAGAGTCCGCTCAACTGGTCGTGAAAGAAAGAATATGCGCGCCCCGTCTCGATGCGATCCTGCATGTTCAGGAATTTCTGCCCGCCGAGGGCCGCCAGGGCATCGTCCACCACCTTGCGTCCGCGTGCCTCGATCCCTTGCGCACTGAGCAGCGCGGCCGTCGCCGCCAACATAAAAAGAATCCGCTTCATGGCCGTTTACTCAATTCCGCGGCAACCAAGCCGGTGTTTATCTTGTATTCGGATACCGACATTTCGAGCATCTTCATGCCGTTCTCCAGTTGGATCGCTTTGAACGGCAATTTGATACCAGAAACTTCGCGCCAGTCCGACAGAATATCGGTGGTTTGGGCCGGAGAGCCGCTCTGGCCGGGCTCGGTGTAGACTTCCCGCGCAGGCAAGCCCGTCGCCGGATCAAACTCGATGCGCACGCTCATCCCGCTAGTGTCAGAAACCTCGACGATATTCTCCGCCACCGCGTTCACCGTACGGGCAGGATCGCGGTCGGAAAGTATCAAGGCGGAATGCTGCCGGAATATAACGCCTTGCGTCTGCTTCAGAACTTCGGCGGGCATTGTCTGCACGCCTTGGGGCGTAGACAGCCACCCGGACTTGCCGTCGGAATAAACGATCACCTTGCCGAAAGGAAGTGTCTGCTCTTGCCGAACTTGGCCCGGGGCAAGATACATGCTCACCTGCTGTACCTTGAATCCGCCCGCCGCCGGCTCAAGGGCGAGCTCCAGCGTGTGAGTCATGTCTTTCACCGCAGCCAGTTTGTCCGCTCCACCCATCGCCTGCTGCGCCCGTTGGAGCATTTGCTTCCCGCGCGCAAGGCTGGCCGGATCGGCTTTCGCCAGCTCCTGCTTCGGCTCAGGAATCGTCAGATCCAATTCGCTGACTTTCCCCAGCGCCGTCAGCGGCTTGCCCATCTCCTTGGGATTCCCCACCATCACTACCGACAGCTCCTCCGGCCGAATATGTTCCTTCGCCACCCGCAGCACGTCGGCGCGTGTCACTGACGCAATCGCTTTTTGATACTGGAACAGGAAATCCTTGGGATACCCGAAGTACTCGTATCGCATCACGCGATTGAGCGTCTTGGCCGGACTGTCGAAGAAGAATACGAAACTGTTGAGCACCGCCTGCTTGGCTTCGTCCAGTTCCTTCTCCGTGACTTCGGTTGTCCGCAGCTTATCGAGCTCCACCCGAATGGCCTCGACAGTCTCCACCGTTGTCATTGATTTAGTGCTGCCGCCGATGCGGAACGTGCCGGGGTGATCGTAGCCCGCTGCCCACGCCGCGCCGACGCTGTAGGCATACCCCAGCTTGGTGCGGATCTGCGAAATCAATCTGCTGCTGAAACCTTCGCCCAGGATGTTGGCCGCCACTTGTAGTGCCGGATAGTCGGCGTCTCGTAGAGTGCCACCCAAATGCCCGATGGAGAAGAACGTCTGCGTCACATCGTCTTTCGGAGCGAAGTAGATTCCCGGAGCCGGTTTCGCCGTGACAGTGGGTATAGGCGGCGCCGGAGGCCGCTCCACTTTCCAATCAGCGAACAGTTTTTCAAGCTTGTCATGCATGTCAGCGGTGGCGAAATCGCCGTACACCGCCAGCATGATGTTCTTGGGGAAATAGAAACGCTGGTAGAACGCGATCAAATCCTCGCGATGAATGCGCGCCAGGTGCTCGTATTCCGGCTGCCAGCCCCAAGGAGTATCCGGACCATACAGAACGCGCGCCAGTTCACGACCCGGAATATCCCCCGCATCGTCATTGCGCCGTGCGATCGCGCTGCGGTATTGCGTCAGGCTCAGATCCAGCTTGTCCTGACGGAACTCGGGATTGGTGAGCACATCCTTAAAGACAGCCAGTACCTGATCGGCGGTTTCCTTCAATCCCGAAAAGCTCATGCTGGCGCTGGTCTCATCCATGCTGCTTTCTACTGATCCCGCAATATTCTCCAGCTCTTCATCGATCTGATCGCCGGTCTTGGATTTGGTTCCGCCCGCGCGCATCACGTCGGCCATCACCTGCGAAAGCCCGCGTTTATCAGGCGGATCGAACACATTGCCCGTGTGGATCATCGCCACGCCACGGACCAGCGGCAGCTCGTGATCCTCCAGCAGCAGCACCCGCATCCCGTTCGACAGCGTAAACTCCGCCGGCTCGGGAATCTTGACCTGCGGAAGAGGCGGATATTTCAGCGTCTTGTAAGTCGGAGTGGCTGGAGCAGCCGGAGCGGGAACAACGGGAGCCGTCTGTCCTGCCGCGAGAGCTACGAAAGATATCGCGACGAAAAAGCGCTTCATTTCGCATCTCCTTTGGGGACGTAGGTATAAACCACCGTTCGAGTATTCTCCAGCAGGTACTTCTGCGCCACGCGCTGGACATCTTCCGCCGTCACTTGGTTGTACTCATCCAGCTCGGTAAACAGTTTGCGCCAATCGCCGTAGCCGGCCTGATAGGAAGCCAGTTCGGCCGCCAGCCCCGAATTGCTGTCCAGCTTCTGGATCAAAGCGGCTCGCAGATTGGTCTTGACGCGCTGCAGCGCGACCGGATCGGGCTTATCTTTCTTCACGCGATCGATGATTTCATACACCGACTTCTCGTTCTCTTCCACCGTGTGGCCCGTGTTCGGAACCACGAAGAACAGGAACAGGGAAGGATACTTTCCGCCTGGATACGTCGCGTAACTGGCCGCGCCTAGCGCAATCTTCTTATCTCGCACCATTTCGCGATAGATAATACTCGTGCGCCCGCCCGATAGAATCTGTTCCAGCACATCCAGCGCTGCATTGTCCTTCGAGTATTGATCCGGCCGCTTGTAGGCGACCACTAAAAACGGCTGCGCAGGCGAAGCTACCGCCACCCGCTTTTCACCGTTCTGCGGAGGTTCCACCGTCGTAATCACCGGCGGCAACGGGCGCGCCGGAATCCGGCCGAAATACTTCTCGGCCAGCTGCTTGGCCTGTGCCGGATTCACATCGCCTGCGATGCTGATAGTCAGGTTCGACGGCGCATAATAGCGCTTATAGAACGCCTCGGCATCGGTAGCGCGCAAATGTTCGATATCGCTAGCCCAGCCGGCCGCGGTGTTCTTGTAAGGATGCGCCGCGAAAGCCGAAGACGAGAGCGCTTCTATCAGTTGCCCCTGCGGACTGGATTCGATCCGCATCCGACGCTCTTCACGCACCACGTCGCGCTCTTTGTAGAATTCGCGAAACACCGGCCGCAAGAAGCGCTCCGATTCGAGCAGAAACCACAGCTCCGTTCGATTCGACGGAAAGCTGTAGAAGTAGGTGGTCTGGTCTTCGGCTGTGCCCGCGTTCAGGCCCACGCCGCCGTTCGATTCCACGATCCGGTCGTACTCGTTCGATACGACGTAGCTGTCTGCTTTCTCAATAGCAGCCTTGAGCTCGTTTTCCAGCGCCGCGATCTTCTTGGTGTCGGCGCGGAAAGTCTTGTTGCGCTCCGCATCCAGCCGATCGTAAACCTGCTCGATCGCATCCAGCGCTTTCTTCTCGGCCAGCCAGTTCTTGCTGCCGATGGACGGCGTCCCCTTGAAGGCCATGTGCTCGAACATGTGGGCCAGCCCGGTGCGGCCCGTCGGATCGTCCACCGCCCCTGCGTTTACGTAGGTGTGGAAGGAGACTACGGGGGCGTCATGCCGCTCAATGACCAGGAACGTCAGGCCGTTGGCCAGCTTGAAGGAAGTGACCTTTTTCTCAAACTCTTGGAGGTTCTGCCCGAACAGCAGCCCCGGAAGCAATAGCAGAAGGAAGGAGCGGACCCGCATGCCTCCAGGGTATCAAGGCGGCTGGGTTGTCCTCGATATACTGCCGGATCTGATTGAGCGCTTTATCCGATCGGATGATGTGTTCCCAATAATTGCGTTGCCAGATAGCTCTTCGAAGCTGTTTGGATACCGCGGCCTTGAAGGAGCCGATCGCGACGGATAGCGGGTGGGCTTCCTCAAAGATCAGAATGCCATGGATATGATTCGGCATCACTACAAAAGCATCCAGCGAGACATGCGGGAAATGTTGAGGAATCTCTTTCCAGCAGGCGGTAACGACGTCGGCAACCTCGTCGAGGATGCAGCGGCGATCTCGAGCACAGAGGGTTATGAAGTATGCGCCAGGAGTGGAGTAGTCGAAGCCGGGGAGGCGTATCGAGCGACGACGCGGATCGACATAAGGTGGTTCACCGGAACCCGCCTTTCTCTCACAAAATCTGGGTCGGGCATGCCCGACCCCTACAATCTTCCGGAACCGTTGTAGGGGCGAGGCATGCCTCGCCCTCGACCGTTACTTCAATTCCAAAATCTCTTTTTCTTTGGCCTTCGACACCGCATCCACTTTGGCGATGTATGCGTCGGTCATCTTCTGGGTTTCTTCCAGGGCCCGGCGCTCTTCATCCTCGCTGATGGCTTTGTCCTTCAGCAGCTTCTTCAGATGCTCATTGGCATCACGGCGGACGTTGCGCAGCGCCACGCGATGGTCTTCCGCCACATGATGCAGGCGCTTGACGATCTCTTTGCGGCGCTCTTCGGTCAGCGGTGGAACCGGCACGCGGATCATCTTGCCGTCATTCGCCGGATTCAGGCCCAGGTCCGATACCCGGATGGCCTTCTCGATGGCGCCAATCTGCGACACGTCCCACGGCGTGATGGTTATCAACGACGGCTCCGGAACGTGCAGGTTGGCAACCTGGTTGATCGGTGTGGGCGTGCCGTAGTAATCCACCCGGATGCTGTCGAATACGCTCACCGATGCGCGCCCCGTGCGAATGCCCGCGATGGTGTGCTGCATATCGGCGATGGATTTCTCCATGCGCGTCTTGGCGCCGACCTCCACGTCTTTGACGCTTTTGAAATTGTGCGCCGCCGAAGCGGCTGGTTGTTCAGCCATGGTAGTGAGTAATCGTGTCTAGTGAATTAGTGTGCCGATGGATTCTCCCATCGCCATTCGCATTATATTGCCGCGGACGTTCAAATTGAAAACCACAATCGGCATATGGTTGTCGCGGCACATGGATACCGCCGATGCGTCCATCACGCGCAGGTTGCGCGCCAGCACGTCGGAAAAGCCGATGTCGTTAAAGCGCACGGCATCCGCATGTTTCAAGGGATCTTTGTCGTACACGCCGTCCACCCGCGTGGCCTTAGCCACCACTTCGGCGTGAATTTCCAGGCCCCGTAGCGTCGCCGCTGTGTCGGTCGAAAAATAAGGATTGGAGGTGCCCGCGGCGAAAATCACCAGCCGGCCCTTCTCCAGGTGCCGGATGGCGCGACGCCGGATGTAAGGCTCGGCTACCGACCGCATCTCGATCGCTGTCATCACCCGAGTTGGTGCGCCGGCTTTCTCCAGGGCGTCCTGCAGAGCCAGGGCATTGATCACGGTGGCCAGCATCCCCATGTGGTCGGCCGTGACCCGCTCCATGTTTTGAGCTGCCGCCGCCACGCCGCGAAAGAAATTACCGCCGCCTACTACGAGTCCGATCTGAACTCCGGATTGGGCCACTTCCGTCACTTCCGTCGCCAGCGCTCTGACCCGCTCAGGGTCGATGCCAAACGCACCGTCCCCGGCCAGGACCTCGCCACTCAGCTTTAGAAGGATGCGACCGTACTTGGGCACGTTACTCCGGGACTACTCGGCCGCGGGAGTCTCGGAAGCCGTGTCGCCGACTTTGAACCGCTCGAAACGCGAAACGGTAATGTTCTCGCCCAGCTTGGCGATCTTCGCCTTAATTAGTTCGCCGATGGACGTCGTGTTTTCCTTGATGAACGGTTGCTCGTAGAGGCACACCTCTTCGTAGTACTTATTCATCCGGCCTTCCACGATCTTGTCGGCCATCTTCTCTGGCTTACCTTCGGCCAGAGCGCGTGCCCGCTGGATGTCTTTCTCTTTGTCCAGCGCAGACTGAGTCACGTCCTCTTTGCGGATAAACTGCGGATCGGCGGCGGCCACCTGCATGGCTAGGTCGTGCACCAGTTCCTGAAAATCGTCCGTGCGCGCGACGAAATCCGACTCGCAATTGACCTCGATCAACACGCCCAGCTGCGCGCCGGGATGAATGTAAGCGCTGATCACGCCCTGCTTGGTCGTGCGCGAAGACTTCTTGGCCGCCGACGCGATGCCCTTCTTGCGTAGAATCACTTCGCCTTCCGCCAGGTCGCCCTTGGCCTCGGTAAGAGCGTTCTTGCACTCCATCATGCCGGCCCCGGTTCGCTCCCGGAGCTGTTTTACCAACTGTGCACTGATCTCCATAGATTCCTTCAGATGAAGGGGCAAGGCACGCCTTGCCCCCGCTTTGTGTTTTCTCGACCCGCTATTTAGGGATTGCCGCTAGACGCTTCGTCAGCCGCGGCTTCCGAGCCGGGCCCCTTGCGTGGCAGCGAAGTGGAAGGCAGATCCTCGTCCGGCATGCTCTCGGACATGAGCTGCGCGGCATATTTCGGATCCACGTATTCCGAATACTCCGGCATTTCTTCCACCGGAGCTTCTTCTCCGCCTTCCGTAGGCTTCTCGACGGCGACGAAATCCTGCTCGGTCGCCAGTTGCCGGCCTTCGTATACGGCGTCCGCAATCTTCGTCGTGAACAGGCGAATGGCGCGTAATGCGTCGTCGTTGCCCGGAATCACGTAATCCACTTTGTCGGGATCGCAGTTGGTGTCCACCACGGCCACCACCGGGATACCCAGCTTGCGGGCTTCTTCCACCGCGATCGCTTCTTTGTTCGAATCGATCACGAACAGCAGATCCGGCAGGCCATTCATGTCCTTGATGCCGGCCAGGTTCTGGTTCAGGTGCTTGCGCTCGCGCTCCAGCCGCACGATTTCTTTCTTGGCGCGTCCTTCCCAGTTGCCTTCGGCGGCCATCGCGTCCAGTTCCTTCAGGCGCTTTATGGATTTCTGAACTGTGGTCATGTTCGTCAGCAGTCCGCCCAACCAGCGCTGGTTCACATAGAACTGTGAGCAGCGAGCGGCTTCCTCGGCTACGGCTTCCTGAGCCTGGCGTTTGGTGCCTACGAACAGAACGATTTTACCCTGCGCCGCCATGTCGCCTACATACCGCATGGCGTCCTTGAACAGCTTCAGGGTCTTCTGCAGGTCAATGATATAAATACCATTGCGTTCGCCAAAGATGTATTCTTTCATCTTTGGATTCCAGCGCTTGGTCTGGTGCCCGAAATGAACGCCTGCTTCGAGCAATTCC
>Ga0105241_10003356_pt1 | contig 11920 bp, 19 predicted proteins | sample KBSC64metaG_FD_80422 | JGI IMG/M metagenome (GOLD analysis project Ga0105241, IMG submission 80422) | Corn rhizosphere microbial communities from Kellogg Biological Station, Michigan, USA - KBS C6-4 metaG | ecosystem: Host-associated > Plants > Roots > Rhizosphere > Soil | place: Michigan, USA... | reverse complement strand
GGAGCAGGCTCTGATCGGCCTCTAACTCGGCCGCTAGTCTTTTCCAGGTATCAGCCAAAACGAGGAGTGCCTGACATTCAGAAGTGACTACCGTTTTTGCAAGCTCTAAACAGTGCGCTGCATTGAGGCGGCATTCGTGAGGATTGCCCGGCATGTTTTTCTCCCGGGTCATCGATAACTATTAGGCCGGCAACCCATTGCCCTGTCATGCAGTTCCTAAGGCGCTGCGCTACCGGTTTGATTGCGCGCTTCGTGTGACATGTCGGAAACACTTTGCTCAAATGATCGCGGGCAAGTGCTTGCGAACTTCAAGGCTGTTTCAACCTGAACCCTGCCGGTCCGCTCACCGTTTTTGTGTGAATATTTGTTCGGCTCATCAGAAAAAGCAGATGAATAACAACGCCTTCGTTTGCGGCTCAAGGCACACGTTTCCGCCGTAAAAAGGCGGCGTCTTCATACCCTCGGACCGGTAGTGGCAGCGCGTCTCCACGCGCCACGCCCAATCTCCTCGTCGAAGCTCCGGCTTACTCATTTGTATCAAATGCTTAGGACTTTTAATTCGCATTCTGACTGCCCACATAATCGGTGATCAGCAAAATTCGCCTACACGCATCGCCATGGAAGAGTACGAGTTACATACCTTCGAGAAAGTAGAGAGTTGGCCGACTAAAGTAGAGACTTGGCCGACTATTGAGGAGATCGAGCTACGCTTGCGGAAGCTACGCTGCACCAGCGAACAGGTGAAGCGTCACCTTGATCAGGTGGCGATGAGCCGAACTGAAGCCGCCAGAGAAAAGCCCAAACCCAGCTCGAAAGGCCGCTGATTGGTCCTACTGAAAGGCCCGCGAGGCGATCAGCTTCGTAGCGCCTGATGTGCGATGAGGGCCGTGGCGCTCGTTAATCGGCCGGACCAGCACACTAACTTCTCCCGATCATGCGGATCCACGGAACTCTTGATCATTACAAACATCATTCGACAAAGCATGACCGCGAAACCGCACCGAACAACGGTCCGAGGGCGGAGCGGTGTCATAAACTTATGGAGCGGTGTCATAACTTATAATGAGTGTTCATCATCAGTCTGGTTGTCGTAGCCAAACCGCACTCCATCTGTTCGCTCGCCGATAATAGGGAGGACAAGATGGGCGTGCTGGTTTTTGTCTGCCCGACGTCAGGCAACGAAGTGGTCACAGGGCTCGAAATCGACCCTGAGCTACCAAGGCCTGAAGAACGAAACTGCGGAGATAAAGTGTTCGGTCTGCGGTCTCAGTCACAACTTTTTCCAGATCGAAACAAGATTAGTCGACGATAATCTCCCAATTGGGGACTGAGGTTTCCGCGGGGTGTCCCAGCTAACGTCCGATACGTCTGTCTCTCAGATAGGCTTCCACATTTCTTGCCCGTTCACCTGCTGCGCGTACCGCTTCAGTCAGCTTCTCCTCTGAGATGCCAAAGCGTTCCTTCCAGTAGGCGAGCTGGTAAGACTGGTTCACATCGATGCGGGTGTTCTTCCCGTAATCTCGCTTTTTTGGAGGGTTGATGCTGCCCATGTGTAGCACCTCCTGGCAATCCCCACCGAGTAGCCTGCTGAGAAGCTCAACCAATGATCGGGGCTTTAGTTGCGGCTCAGTGCGACGCAGAGGGCGGCCCAGGTTTTTCATTCAGCGTGAGGGGCAGACTTAGGGAGACTTTGCATCTCGGCAAAGCCGTCTGGCGTCACGATGCGGACCCCTTCAAGCCCCATTAGCTCGAAGCGCACGCGCTTCTCGGGATCAATTTGGCATAATAGCTGCAGTAAATGCTTCTTGGTTCGCGCATCCGGCCATTGTGGTCGGAAGCAGTGCGAGACCGATAACCATGATGAAGCGATAGGGCATGGCCCTTAGACCTAAGCCAATAGAAGGTCTATCCGCGTGTATGCGGCGCAAAGAGCATCATCCTTCCGCGGGTACGTAACGAGGAACTTGGAGCGCGCAAGAACGGGGAGATCAGGCCGCGACGGGTGTACGCCGAGGCGCCAGCCGAGCTGGTCTTTCAAAATCTCAAGATCGTAATCGCGGTAGCTGAGATGCTCGGCCTTTCGGCGGCCATACGCGAATACTGGCATCGTGGCGGCCTTGTTACTCGTATACACCAGCCGACTTTCAGCCTGATAATTAAAGGTTAGCTTAACACCATGGCCGCAACTAGGCAGCGGGTCCTGCGTCAATGGCTTGTTTAAGTGCTTTCCTTAGGATGGTGGTTCGGGTGTCGGACCTGAACCCGAGCCGTTAGATGTTTCTCCGCTCGCTTTTCTACGAAAGAACCGTGCTCAGCCATCTGGAGAGGGTTCGCCAGCTTCCTCCAGAGGCTCAAGCTGAAATCGCCATGCGCGTCAGCAACTTCATCGAGCTGGCGAGGCCGGTGAGTGATGATTTGTTATCTCGGTTTGCTCAGGTTGCGCGGGAGGAGCAGCAACGAGCGGTAGAGCAGGGGGCAAGGTCTGACACGGACCCGTTATGGGCTGCACCCGCGCTCTCCGAGGCGTGGTGCAATGCAAGGCTGGGGCTGGCCACACGCAATCTAACCCGGCACAGCGCGATAGAGATCATCACCGCCATTGAAATCTTCACGATAAAAGGGGCCTCGCAGCGTCAGCATAGCTTTCGACTAAACGTCGAGGCCTGCTTGATCAGCCTGCTTTGGCTCGAAGACATTGGCAGAATGAGTTGCCAACAATCAGCGGCCAGTCTCTAGAGCATGGTCCACGCGCCGCTTAGCTTGCACCAGTGCTTCTCGTTCGGATTGTGTAGCTGTTTGAAAGGAGTACCGCTGAAAAACGGGGAGTTCAGGACGACTTGGCTTCATTGTAACCATCCAGCACAGGTCACGGCGCTGCATGACGATGTCATACCCACGATAGCGTGCCTCCCGCTGTGCCTTTTGGTCAAAGTGTTGGCTCGAATGGGGTCTAGTCGATACTTCCATCACGAATGTTTCCTCTGCGATGCCCAATCATCAAGGTCACCTCGTGTGACGCTTATCCGCAAAAGTGCTTAGCAGGGGATTACCAAGGAAGCCTTTAGCAATCCCGCTGCCAAGATGATTTAAGCGCGAGCGTTCACACCTGGGTCAGGTAAACCATCATCACGGAGCGCCCTGCTATTCGATGAGCGCACCCCTCCGTTCCCTGTCATGCACTGCGACCGACGGAAGCGCCGGCAATTGCAACACGGTCGCGTATTGACCCTCGCGCAACTGCGTTAGCAGGACGATCTTCCCATCGGGAAATTCCAGAGCGTCATGATGAACGTTTGGCTGGTTTTTGTTGACATGTTGAAACTTAGCTAGGCTATGTCCGAGCTTCCAGCCAACGACCATGCCAATATCCCGTTGCACCTCTTTCTCAAAGGAAAGTTCTGTTCCGGGAAGCAAGCACACGGCCACGCTACGATCCTCGACCGAGGCAAAACCACGTGTAGAGGTGTGGGGAAAGCTCGTTGATACCAATTTATCACCGGCCTTCGCAGGCCGAGACATGATCAGCTCTAAGCTGTAATCACACATCGAGGATACTCCTTTGGAAGTACCCCCCGTCCTAATCGAGCATAGGCGATTAAAGCGGCGATCTTTTGTCGGCAGCTCGGCGTTAGGCGGGCATTTGCAGACGTCAGGGCTTTGGAGAACTGGGTGTTGGGGACTGAGGTTGAGGGGCGCCGCTGCTCAGGGCGGCAGGTATCTCTTTCGGCAGCAGGACCCCCACGCGGGCCATGTTTAAAGCTCCGATGAAACAGACTGCGGCAGCAATGGCGGCAAGGATCGCAAGCCAACGTATGGGCCGGCGCCAGCCAATAAGGTGGGGCCGCTCCAGCCTGAAAGTCCGCCCAATGTAGGCAAAGAAGGCGCTTGCCAGACCGCACACTGAGCCGGCTCCAAACACCAGCATCGCATCAGCGAAGCGCTTCGCCTGGTCAGCTGGAAGGCTGGCATGCGCGAGGCCAATTAGAAGCGCGATGGCTGCAAGCCCATTCAGCCACACGAGGTAAGCAACGGCACGACTTGCGTAGCGGTTTCTTTGACGCTCAATAAAGAGCGGATCAAGAGAAACGACATCAATTTCTTCTCTCACTTCAATCGGAGACATCGTCATCGACGTGGGTCAAAATAGCCCTGCATTCTGAGAACGAGGGTTTGCTGCTGAGCTGGGAATTGCAACTCTTTGGAACGCGAATATAGCCATCGTGTTGCCAGGTCTTTGGATCCGCAAACGACATGTCAACGGCATCCGTCACGTCGGTGACAGCAGAGTGCAACTCTTGTCCCCGATTGATCTGGAAGGGTGCCGGATCAGCACCAGCGCTAGTCATGGTCGCGCAGGGCGTTATGCTAGTCAGCGCGGGTAGTATTCTGATCATGGCAGCCTCTATCGGCATGCCACCCGTCTCCTCTTCCAAACTCAACTCTGCGTGGCTTGTTCCAACTCGGCTGTAGCGCCGGTCGTATCCGCTGTGGAAAACAGCGGGGATAATTGGAACTAAAACATTGAAGTGAGAACGTTGTGAGCTTGGGCGGTACCCGGAGGACGTGAACATGTTAGAACGTTCAAGCTCCCAGCGCCCCCGCGCACTCATTGTGGAAGATGAAGCGCTCATCGCTCTTGGTCCGCAAGCCGAACTTGAGACGCTGGGTTTCGATGTGCGCGGGCTCGCAGCAAACACGAACCAGGCGATATCATGTGCGATTAATGACAGACCCGACGTCGTGATAATGGACATTTATCTCAATGGGGCTCGCGACGGCATCGAGGCCGCGCGATGGCTGCGCGGGATGTTTGGGGTGCCGATTGTGTTTGTGACCGCCTACAGCGATGACACCGGCATGCAGCAGCGCATCAAGCAACAAGTGCCAGATGCACCTGTGCTATCGAAGCCGCTTTACGGAAATCGGCTGGCTGATGCCATAGAAGCCGCCGCCCCTCGGCAATGAGAATGGTGCTTCGTAGCCGATCCGGAGAAGAACCTAGGCCAGTATCCGGAAGCCGAGAAAAATCATTCCAGGGATGTTCACGCGGCGCGATGCCTTAACCGCTGCGTCGTGGATCGGCGTCGCATTCGGCTTGGGAATAAATGGAAGGGCAGGCGCGAAAGAGAAGGCAGCACACTTGGGCGCGAAGGTGTGCGTTCTGACGCCCGAAGCTACGGAAGGCCCCTTCTACTTTGATCCTAAGCTCGTTCGTAGCGACCTAACCGAGGGAAAGCAGGGCGCACTGCTCTTGCTCACCCTTCAAATAGTCGAAGCAAAGGACTGCGCTCCCCTCCAAGACACTCGCGTCGACGTTTGGCACGCGGACGCACTAGGCCTGTACTCTGGTTATGCGCGCCTGGAGACTGGTTCGGCAAAGGGCCAAACGTTCTTGCGCGGAACGCAATTCACCGGGACTGAGGGTGAGGTGCACTTCAATACGATCTATCCCGGCTGGTATCCAGGGCGCACTCCACATATTCACTTCAAGGTGTTTATCGATAACCGCAACGTGATTACCGGCCAGCTCTACTTCCCTGAACACATCACAGAGCACGTCTATGCCGCCTCGCCGCTTCCGCCGCCTTGGTCTGTCGAAGGCTAGGGAGCCTGCTTTATAATCGCCATTTGGGGAGCCATTTATGAAACTAAAGCTGGTTGCCGCCGTTTCCGCTCTTGCAATACCGGCGCTTGCTCACGCGGAACAGAGTGGTCCGCAGCCAGCCGTACCGAAGCCAACAAAAGCGGATGCTCAAAAAGTCGTCCAGATAATCACCAGCGATAAAGTCGCTCAGAATTCTGCCGCCGACGCCGATATTGATGAAGACTTCAGCATCATTACGGGGCTGTCTGGAGGACCAACCAGTTATCTCGATGGCATCAAAAAAATGCATTGGGTGCTCAAACTGCTTGATCAATGTGGTCTGGACGAGCAGCACATCAGGGGGTCGGCGACGAGCGCATTCATGCGAACGAAGCTCGGATTTGTGAGTAGTGATGAAGATGTACGTGACTTCTTTGAGCGCCCATTGTTCCAGCTAATCGTTACAGCGCTTCCGGCAAGCTCCGGATGCGCCGCTTCGATATCCGCTAGAGTGATAGCCCCCATAGAGGGAGCGCGATTTGTATACGACAAGAAGCCCCTCCAAAAGCACACCTACGTGACGATTTGGGAGAACATGTACGGAGAGGGCGGTCGGGCGATTTATGAACCACACGAGCAGATAACGGCCAGGATTGAAGCGACCATCGATACTTTAATCAACGAGTTTGCCGAAGCCTGGACACACTCACAGGGCATCGGCCATCCAAAATATGGGGCACCATAATTAGCGACGACCTTGCCTTATCGCGAGCGGAAAGAGGAACGAGATACCTTCAATTCCGACGACTTCATTTTTGCGATGCAGAGAGGTGCTGACACGATGGTCGATCTGAAGCAGGAGAGTGGCTCCTATCTCGCGAGCCTCGTCATCAGCATTCAGCGAAATCGATGAACCGATGTCAGTGGGATGTGTGCGAACCAGCACCGTTTCATGGCGGTTGATATCGTAGTCCACAGCGAATAGCGGCAAAGTGAAAGGTGTCCTGAGATGCGTGCTCTCGGTTTGTGCCTCCTTGCTGGAACATGTGCGGTGAGCGTGATCCTCGCCACGCCCACTCCAGCCACTTCGCAGCCAAGCGACCTGTCTTTGGGCTTAGGCCAATTTGGCGCTGCTGCTGTCGAGGAAGTCAGGCATCGCCCCTATCGTGACGCCCACCGGCCCTACTATCGACCGTATCACCACCCCTACTACGGCTACGATGGTTGGCCCTACTATTATCGGCCCCACTACTACGATCCAGGGTGGAGCCGAGGCTTCAATGCAACTGAACAGCTGTTGCAATGCCTCTCTGCCCAACCCTTTGTGACTTGCGGGTGAGCGGCGCTTAGCAGGCGTGCCCAAAGTCCCGACCTTTGGTGCACCTCGACAGGTCATCATCGGTCAGATGTACGTGCAGTTCGAGATCCCCAATAAGCGCCGCAAATGGCCGCTCATTTTCATCCATGAAGGTGGTTTAACAGGCTCGACTCTCGATGCGCCGCCGCACGGAACTGAGCGCTGGTTCGCCCATGCAGTCCGAAACAATTAGGCCACGTTCGTCGTCGATCAGGCGGGACGCGGACGCTCAGGATTTGACACGACCGTTATCAACGAGGCAAAGGCGACGGGCAATTTGAACTTAATACCCACGTTCGGCGAGCCCGCCCCTAGCAGCATCTGGACCTCGTGGTTCGGCCACATCATCAATGGCTCGGACATCGTCAATGGCACGATGATCCGCCATGGCGAATCGGGTGATCCCAACACCGCGGAAACGAATCCTCCATCGGAAGGCCATGGCAATTATCCGCCCGCCTCTCCGATTCCGTAGGTGAATAGCTCCATCGACGCAAGCATTCAAGCGCGGCAGGGAGCGATCGGACCAGCGCCCAATCCAGCCAACAACACATACTTGGCCCTAAACCGTATAAATGGCATGTCGCCAGCACTGAAGTCACACTTCCTGGCTCCACGTGTGCGACCTGCGTTCCGACGACCCTCTCACCAGCGGATACATGGACGCGACGCGCCCTCGCAGAGCTGGTTGAACGGCTCGGCGGCGCTATCCTTTCACCGCACTCGCAGTCGACGACGATGGTGTTGCAGACGGTTCGGCTACTGAAGGAAAAGGGTAAGTCGAACCTCGTGAAGGGGATTCTGATTCCTGAAGGGGCCGGTACCAGTTTCGCAGCATCCGGAACTTCACCACAGGACTACAACAACATACCGTTTCTGCTTGCGAACGGGGATTACCGTCCGGCGACAACACGTCAGGTCAACCGAGACTTTTTTGCCCAACTGAGTCAAAGCCCGATACATCGCTATCTCGATCTCGACAGTCCCGAGTTCGGAGGCAAGTACCTGGGGACTACTCATATGAATATGCTCGGTACGAACAACCTCGACGTTTTGGACTTCCTGCTGAAATTTGCGGATGACAACATCCCCAATCCAATCGTTGCAACCGCCTGTCCAAGCGGGCCTCCGCCGGGCAAAGGCCCGAACGGCTGACTAGCCCACTAGACCGGGAGATTGAATTGGAGGCCCCGCCCTCTCGAGGGCGGGGCCTTAACGCTTCGCATCACGTAGTTCAAAAGACGATGCAGCGGAAACGCCGGACGTGAGGAGAACAATTTGAAATCACCTAGATCGCGGCCTCGGGGAGAGAAAAGTCGAAACTGTGAAGTTACTTGTTTGCGAGCCACCACATTGTCGGGGCGAGCACGGCCAGGATGACAATCGGCATCCAAATGAACCAGGCCGCGCCGGCGTATTCTCCACTCACAACGCTATAGAGGAGCGCGAGGCCGGACAGGGTGAACGCCGCCGCGAGACCAGCAATGAACGGCTGCTCCTTCATCACCCCTCAGATGCGAGCCATGGGCCAATCGAGGTACCAAGAACAAAACCTCCAGCCCAACGCACCCATCCCGGGTTGGTTGGCACACCTGGATCTCCGCTTAGCTGAAACATGGAATGCGGCATAAGAAGAAAGCCCATCCCATACATCACCCCAACAATTGCGGCCGCTCGTAAAGCAAAGGTCGCGGCATCGGTCTTGAGCTCAGTCTTTGCCATTATCCACACTCTTCAGGTTGGTCACCGCTGGAACACGGAAGTTTACGACGGTCGCCGGCAGTTGCCTCACACAAAAGAGGTCACCCTTGAGGGCCGCTCTGAAGTGCCGGTTTCGGTGTAGGCTTGGCGCATGACCGCGACGCTGGTTGCGCTGCATGTGATAGCCGCTGTGATTTGGGTGGGCGGCATGTTCTTCGCCTATATCGTGCTGCGTCCTTCGGCGGGCCCACTCGATCCGCCCTTGCGGCTCGCGCTCTGGCAGCGCGTCTTCAGCCGCTTCTTTCCTTGGGTTTGGGCGAGCGTCGTGGTGCTGCTCGCCACCGGCTATGCGATGCTGATCCTCCGCTTCGGCGGATTTCGAACCGCTCCACTACACGTCAACGTCATGCAACTCAGCGGCATAGTGATGATGATGCTCTTCCTCCATCTGTTCCTTGCACCCTGGCGGCGTTTTTCTCACGCCGTGCACAGCAAAGCCTTCGCAGAGGCCGCAATGGAGCTCAATCAGATCAGGCTCATCGTCGCGATCAATCTCGTGCTCGGGCTTATCACGATAATTGCGGGCGCGAGCGGCCGATTTTGGACTTGAGGCGCGAACAGTCTTCGTACGGCGCTCGGGATCAGCGGTTATCCGAGATCGACGCCTGTGGGCATGTCGCGAACCAAGAGCGCCGTCGCCAGGAACGCAGTAAACGATGCGGCAGTGGCAGCCGAACGACCTGTTCTGGATCGTCGGGAATGGTTTCAAATATACCGGCATGCCTACTGGGTCGCGATCGAGCGCGAAGACGAGATTTGGGCCGTCGTCGCATTTCTCACTCAGATCCAAAAACTCGACGCGAAGGCTTATCGGGATCTCGCGCTCGGCAATGTCCATCTGTCCCAAACAAGCGGTGCCGAGCTTGCGACACTCGAGTCCGTCCCCAGGGCGTCTTCGGCTTGCGCCAGGTGCCACGGCGATGAAGGCCAATGGCCGCAGAGCAACCTCGTGCGGATCTTGCACGGCCAGCCGGCCGATTATCTCCTCGCCTCGCTCAAGGCCTATGCCGAAGGCAAACGGCGAAGCGGAATCATGCAACCATTGGCGGCGGATCTCGCCCCGGAGGATATGCGTGAGCTCGCGGACTATTATGCGGGTCTTCCCCACCCGCAGATGCCGTCAACCAGCGCAGACGCGGCGGTCGTGGAGCGGGGGCGGAAATTGGTCGTCGAAGGTGTGCCAAGCGCGAACGTACCGCCTTGCGCGACATGCCACAGCAATGTCGGGCCTTGAACCGCGCGGCCCTCGTTCCACCACAACAGCACGATGGCGCCGATGACGAGGAGAGGTCCGATCAAAAGTCCGGTGAGGGAACTGCCGAGCCGGGAGCCGAATCCCTGGCTCGAAGTCTCGGTGAAGTGATCGGACATATGCGCCCTTATCTCGACTGCGGTTGCGCCTATGGCATTGTTTTGCGGCCCTAGTGGGTGGGGCGCAGACGGACCCCAAAAACCGAGACCATGCCTTTGCCTTTGATGTCGAGCTCGCCGAGAGACTCGCCGTCGAAGGTGGAGGCGATCTGCTCGAAGATCTCCTTGGTGGCAGCGACGCTTCCCGGCGCGCTCATACCGACCATGCGCGCGGCGACATTGACCGTGTCGCCCCAAATATCGAACTGATAGCGCTCCTGTCCCACCACGCCGGCCACCACAGGTCCGGCATGGATGCCGACCCGCACCTCCCAGCCGAGATGGGCATCGATCAGGGTCGAGGTCATCTCGAGCCCGCAGCGAACCGCGGCTCCGACTGGATCGGTGACTTTGTGCAGGAGCCCGGCAGCGGCCATGAAACCATCGCCGATGGTCTTGATCTTCTCGAGCCCGTGCTTTGCGGCTATCCGCTCGAAAATGACAAACAGCGCGTCCAGCCGGGAGACCACGTCCTCCGGCTCGTGTTTATCGCAATAGGCGGTGAAATTGGTCACGTCGCAGAACAGCACCGCCACGTTCTCGTAACGGCGTGGAATGACCGTGCCGATGCTCCTGATCTCATCGGCCGCCTTCTTCGGCAACAGCGCATGCAGCAGTTGGTCGGCCTGATTGCGCGCCTCTTTGGCTTCGGTCAGCGCCTCCTGCAATGCGAGCTGCGTTCTCACCCTGGCAAGGACGATGGGGCCTGAGAATGGCTTGTGGATGTAGTCCACCGCGCCGACGTCGAAGCCCTTCTCCTCGTCGACTTCCTCAGTCTTGGCAGTGAGAAAGATGATGGGGATGTCGCGCGTCGCGGGATTGTCCTTGAGCTTGCGGCAGACCTCATAGCCGTCCATGCCAGGCATCATCACGTCGAGCAGGATGAGATCCGGCTTTTCAGGTCCGAAGGCGATGGCGAGCGCCTTCTCGCCATTGGTCGCGACTTTGGTCCTGAATGAATCTTTCAGGACGCCCGAGACCACCGCAACATTGGTCGGGGTGTCGTCGACAATCAGCACGAGCTTGCGTTCGTTGCCCGCCATCACTTGCCTTCCAGATTGAGAGACAGGCGCGAGGCTATGCCCGAGATGCATTTGAGCGCCGCATCGAAATCGAAATTGCCGATGCGTTCGCTGAGCATCTTGATCTCGCCAGGTGTCAGCACGCCTTTAAGCCGCGACTTCTCATTGACGATGTAGTCGGCAGCCTCGCCATCGTCGCTTTCGAGCAGTTTCTTCAGCCTGATCAGTGGTTCTTTGACGGTGGCGGGGTCGCCCACGGGAGTGGCAGTGCCATTGCCGGAGCTCTCGTCGGGAAGCGTCTTGACGATGGCAGCAAGCAGCGGATCGAGGGAGAGCGAGAGCGCCTTCAAGGCCGCTTCGACGTCGTGCCCTGTCTTGATCGCGGTCTCGGCTTTTGCCGCAGCATCCGATAACGTTACGGCGCCGAGAGTGCCGGCGGCACCTTTCAAAGAATGGGCGGTGCGCTCGGCGGTCGCCGCGTCACCTGCCGAAAGCGCAGCCCGCATCGCCTCGGTCGCGCCGAGCTGCTGCTCGGCAAACTTGCGCAGCAGCGTTTCGTACCGCTCGCGCTGGCCTCCCGTCCGTTTCAGCCCGGAGCGCACGTCGATGCCGGGAATGATGAGTTCGGCCGTGCCAGCCTCTGCCTTTGCACGACTAGCTGGCTTATTGGGGCGCGCAATCTTGCCGTCGCCGTCGGTGCTGCGGATCAACCGCAGCAAGACGCTGAACAGCTGATCGGGATCGATGGGCTTGGCGATGTGGTCGTTCATGCCAGCTTCAAGGCAT
>Ga0105241_10003355_pt1 | contig 11922 bp, 6 predicted proteins | sample KBSC64metaG_FD_80422 | JGI IMG/M metagenome (GOLD analysis project Ga0105241, IMG submission 80422) | Corn rhizosphere microbial communities from Kellogg Biological Station, Michigan, USA - KBS C6-4 metaG | ecosystem: Host-associated > Plants > Roots > Rhizosphere > Soil | place: Michigan, USA... | reverse complement strand
GTGTCCTGAGAGCGCGGATGCAGGACCTTGCTGAAATTGAAGCGTATGACTCCATTGTCTCGCTGTGTTGGTCTTTCAATTACGTAAGTTCTTTTCGGGAGGCCGAAGACGTTTTGATTCGTTTCTTCAACGCGCTGAAGCCCGAAGGTAGGTTAATTCTTCAAATCGCCCATGCGCCGAACGCGAATGGCGTACTAAACGAAGATCGAGAGCCGGGTCCTCGAGGAGAACCAGAAGACGTTCTTTTTCTCTATCGCTTTAACCAGGTTCAAGACAATTGTGGTGAGTTGCTGGCCCAGTATGTTTATGGTTGCAAAAGCCTTCATGAGCTAGTATTCGAAGAGCATAAACTTGGCGCTGCAGATGCGCGCAAGGTTGCTGAGATAGCATCTAAGGTCGGTTTTGAAAATGTTAACGTACTCGACTCGTGGCGGAGTGAGCCGTTAGCGCAGTCGATTAGTGCGTTCGTGCTTGCGGACCGTTAACGACTCTTCGATTAAAGAGGCCGATGCAGTTGCTTGACGAAACACAATAAAGCTTGTCGCCGGGACTCTACAGGGCCGGTGACCGTCTGAGGCGCTCGGTCGTGCAGACTGCGACCGTTATGAACAATAAGAAGAGCGCCGGTCCTAGCGGGCAGCACTTCACGAACTGCATCAGCTGCCTCTTCAATGCGACCTACGATTTCGCGCGTGCGTTCGGGGACTTTCCCAAATCGAAGCCGCGCTCCATCTTCTAGAGCTGGTCCGTAGAAACGCAATGTTGGTTGCTCTGATTTGTCCGCCCTTCTAACGATCACTCGAAACTGACGCCAGCCTCCCGCATCACGATACCCGAAAGGCTCGGTCCTCTCTTGGAGGTCTGTGGCCAAGCGTTTTCCTTCTCGAGTCCTACAAAGTTTCGCGAGCAGCGCCGCCGATGTTGCAACCCACCATGCGCCATTCTCAGGTCCAGCCGGATCTTCTCGTTTAATCCATGACAGACTCAACTCTGGTCTTCGCGGATGCGTTGAAAAGTCGTTATGCCAGCGAATCCGTTGGCGGCGATCAAATGGACGCCAAGAAGGCGCGGATGAAGATGGGCTAGTGGGAATGAAAGGGTTTCTATTCTCAGCAGCAGATGGAACGTAAAGAGGACCTAGCAAGTTCGTTGCATATAAGAACGGCTCTAAGTCGGCGCAAAATTGCGGGTCATAATAATAGCCGCGCGTTCGCAGACCCGCTCGCACACGATGCAACCACTCGTTAACCTCATTCTCGTTAGTCCACATGATTGTTATGGCGGACTGCCAGGTCGATCCCAACCTAAAAGATTCGGAATTCTGAGGCCCTTGGAAATTTGCTCAAGATCCGGAGAAAGCGTGAAGCGTGACTGCATCCCTGCGTTCCGAGCCTCATCAATCCACCTCATAGCTTCATCATGAGAACGGCCCATCAAGATTAGTGCGTCGAACAGAAGCTGGTACTCATGGGGCAAAGTTGTAGCGAAGGTCAGCGGGTCATCGCTACCAATACAAACCGATAACGGGGCTACGTCGTCTTCTGGCACTATTGGTCTCAATCGCCACAAAGGATGTCCCGAGAAGTTGCCGAGATCACCAATTAGTAGGTTGGAAGATGGATTAACCTCGATTGTAAGGCATAGCCTTCCTACTTTACGACGCAGGCCATCTTGAAGTTCGGTAAGAGCCGCCTGCTCGTGCTTGGTGTTTCTTAGATCTATAGTCGTTGGAATTCGTCCCCTACGCCAAACCTTTTCGTCGCACAGGTATGCTCTCAACAACCCTCGTTCATCTGACTCAGGCTCCTTTCCTTCCTTCTTAGCTTGCTCTGCCTGCTGTAAATTATGAGCTCGTAGCGTTGGCTTATCGGGAAATCCTTCGTCACGCAAATCCTGCTCGTTGTGAAGTCGGTCAACGAAATTCATCAGGTCTTCGGGAGCATAGGACCGACCGAAGATAACGCGAGCAAGCCCTACTATTTCAGTCCTCACGTAAGCCAGTCTTTGACTGGCCACGCTTATGCCGTGCTTGGAATAACAACTCCACTCCCAAACCAGGTCGAAGAGCCGTTCTTCGCTTGTTTGAACTACGCGGCCGACACGGCTACACCAGCCTGATGGATCTATACCAAGAGACAGGGCGTGTCCCAGGCGATCGCCTTCTTCGAGCCGAAGGTAGCTGACGGTATCGTCAAGTCTCCGAAGACCGGTTAAAAGATGTACGAAGTCTTCACCAGCGTGAAAGCTGGTACGGAGCGGCGGTATCCTGAACTCGCCACGTCGCCTTAGCTGAATGGCAGCCTCTCGCCCAGCGTCTCGAACCCATCGTACCAACGGTGCCATCACCCAAACAGGCACACCCGCCTCGTCCGTGCAGAGGTCGACACCTCGAACGGTCCGCAAAGCCTGTGGATACTTCTGAAAGACGCTCACCAGTGCTTGGGCGTGACGACGCTGCTCTGAATAAAAACGCGCGAACCTGAACCCGGTGGGGTTCCCTGTATCTTGGATGTGCTTCGATCCTGTTCGAGGTCGAAATGTTCCCGGGTAGGAGTGGTCTAAGCCATACGCATTCAAGCTGCCGCGCACCCAGCCACCACCACGTTTGCGGGAGAAGTGAAACAGCGCTCCGACTTCGAGCTTCCTTGCTTCGTGGCTTTCTTCATTAGCCGCATTGCTCCTCTCTTTATTAAGAAGCTGGGTCGAACGCCATCCTGCGTACGTATCCATAAGGTGCGTCGCTTTTTCGACGTCACGCACCTTCTTCAAGCAATCAGATATGCTCTCTTCGGTTCCGAGGCGAACTTCAAGTGAGCGTAATCCAGTGTCTTTACCGCTAATGCGTGCAGCCGTACTCGCGAGTACGCTTTCCGAGATATTTTTTCTGAGCGGTTTGATTCGCGAGAAGAAACGCACGAACCACTGCAAACCAGGAGTTAATGGCCTTTGGACGACATGACGATATAACAGGCAGCGAATGCGTATTACCTGCCAGAACAGAGCAGCGAAATCGCTGCCCTTGTTATCTTGCTCGATATTCTGCCTGATATGGTGGAGAGCTTTCACGACAAATAAGGTTTCAGGACTGACTGCCTCAGTGGGATGCCAGCCGACGACCCGCGCAAGTGGGTCGTTCGCATAAACGTCGTAGCGGCTTTCAGGGTTGCGGAGAGCACGTAGTGAGCGTCTCTCTGTCTGGCGGTCTCGAGTCAGGTCCGGTGGGCCGATTAAACGACGATAGAGCGCACGGTTTTGCGCGAACCGTTTGGCGAGATGCTCCTGAGGCGCGGTGCCAAGTCGGGAGCGTGGGGATTCAACCCATTTTCCGCGCCTGAGTTCGGAGAACAAAGTGGCAAGACGGCTACACTCTACAACATGTAATCGACGACCTGGCCTGGCACAGGCAAACTCCAACAGATCGCTTGCGGACTCGCTCGAAGAAGAACTATGAAAGAGCCATTCCGCGAGGCAGAGTCGCACAACGGCAGCATACAAAATCCATGAGCCGAGATCGCGCCCATGCTTAAAGCATGCCCCAGGGCTCACGAAATCGGAATGCTTGCCTTCGTTATTAATGAGACCGTGCATCAACGCAGCCCATACGAGAGAGAAGTCTGGTGAGGCTCCCAAGTGGAGGTGAATCTCGGCGAAGCCTCGATCTCTTAGCATCTGTTGTATAACCGGATTGAGAGGAAATGGATCCCCATCTGCATCCAACACACCTCTTGCCACCCGTAGAAGGTCGGGCGGTAGAGCACGGCACATCCAGCTCCAACGTAGTCGAGCTTCCGGCGTTGCGCGCCCTCGAGTATCAGCATCTGATGCAGTCACTTCGGATGGCCATCCATGCTCATCGAGATAACTCTCGGCTAGTCGCCGCAAGTATTCCTGCAATGGGACCGGTTTAGTTATTGTTTGATTTGGGTTGGAACTATCAAACCATAACTTGTCTCGGATGGCCACAGCCTCGTCGGGAGGAACAGAGGGAAGGGTGTTCAGGACATGTTTCTCGGCCTCTCGCCACAGTCTGTCATTACTGCTGACCAGCGGATCTAACGAGGTAGTGCCTAGACGGAAGCTCGCCTCCGAAGCAAATGGAAAGGCGGCCAACTCAGCCTCTACATGTTCGAATGGGATCGTCGCTAGGCGTAGCGCACTCATAGTCAATTACCTTTGGGACGTTCCCCTGACTTTGAGGCAGATGGTTTTTTAATAAACGGCTTATTCTTATCAGGCCACTCATTAAGTATTCGCAGCCAATCCTCAATTTGGGTATCGTCTTCGGAATACTCGAAATCATCTACCGTTCTCCTGAAATCAGCGAATCGTTTTTCAAACGGATCATCGTTTATTACGTCGAACTTCTCATACCAATCGTCCTTGCTCTTAGCAAAATTCGTATATGCATTTGCATGAATAGTCCAACCCGCTAGTGCCCAGAGAGAGAGAAATATATGGGTCTTTTGCGACGTATCATTTCCGACTCGCCTCCGTGCCTCGTTAGCTACTCTCTCAGCTTCTTTTACCTCGTTAGCTAACCTCTCAGACATATCACTCTTAGTAATCTTCTGTACCTCATCACCTCGGGTGGGCTGCTGTGGCGCAACAACTTGTATTTGAGACTTGGCTCGTTCAGCTCGTTTAGAGGCTGCTTTGAACCGCTTTGCTGCGTCTTCAGCTTTCTTCTGTAGATTGTCGAACCATTCGACCCCAGTGCTCCAGACGTGCAGGAATCGATCTATGTCTCGAAATGTTTTGAAGTCTGGCAAGGGGAAATGGTGGAATTTTGATTTCTTTGATTCCTCTTGCCAGACTGCCCATCCGCGAAAATCTTTTAATGGATCAATATCGTTTAATAGATTGAGCTCTCGATCTTCCACAGAAAGGTCGTTATTTCTCCATATCGCCAAAAGCTTGATCAGTTGCTGGACGTTGAGTTTCGTTACCTCAGTATTATCGTCTCGCTTCGAGAGTGAACGAGCTTTGGACTCTGACAACGGCGAATTGTTTAATGTCGCGCAAACTTTCTCGACAAGGTTTCCAGTTACTCTTTCAGGGTTCCATTTCCACGTTAAATCGTGCAGCAAAACCATCCACGCTGCTTGACGTGGCGGCAGCTTTTTAAACAACCCGTCAATTTCATTACCATCATCTTTATCAGTGTTCACCTCAAGTTTCCAAGAACGGTGCTTTCTTACCCATAGCCGCGGCTCAGGTGGACCATCTAATCCTAGATTTTCGCCTTTTTGCTCACTCCAAGTATTCTGCTCCGGTTCCAAGCTCAACTGATTCATATCCAGGTAAATTTCTTGTGCGGTGTAATGGCGTGTCGGGAGAACGCCTAAAAGAGCCTCCTGTTGCTTCTCGTTAAGGAAGCTCTGTTCTTCCATTTCGATCCTGACGAAGTCCAGAACAACTGAAAGCAACGGTGGAGCGTCGTCCTTGCTTGGGTTCTTGGCTTGATTATTCAACTCGTAGAAAGCAAACCAAAGATCCATGATTTCGCGTGATGTAGCGTCGAGAATCGGAAGGGCAGTATATGCCTCTCGGGCTTTACGGGCTTTCTCTTGCTGAGCAGCCTCCTCCGTGGATGGGTGTGTCCCAGTAACTCCCGTTTCTTTATTCTTCTTTTCTTCCTCCTTCTTGTCCCTTTCTTCTTTGCTGAAGGGTGGACATAAAAGAAAAGTTAGTAGACTGCCAATATCTTCCTTACTGATGGGCCTGTCGTTCTCAGTCGGTTCCGGCGACATATCATCTGCTTCATCCCATGGTGTATCCAGCGGTCTGCTCTCCAATAATTTTTCTAGAGTATCTTTTGCATCAAGTTGCTCGGGATTGAACTCCAACGCTTCATCCCAATCCATAGCTTCAATCTCAGCCCGTTGTCCCGGAGGCAACAATTTCCGCAAGTAACGCGCTCGCAACTCTCTAGCACGCGATAAAGCATCATCTAAGCGGTCTGTACGAGCTGCGAAGATTCTGTCCCCGGCCACAGCAGTCCAATCCGCAAGAGACTTCTCAACAAAAAGTGCTTCTATAGTCTTTATGTCACCCATGACTAGGAAGAACAGGCGAGGTATGGAAATCATTCTTAGCAGGCGCAGAAGTTGAAGGGAAGCATCGGGTTTCAGATAGAAATCATCCACAGGGAGAACAAAGAGTGTTTCTTTACGACAACCGTAACATTCGTTCTTGGCGAGATTGTCGAGCGCTTCCTTCAAGCGCTCATTTACCCGAAGTCGCGCTCGCTGCGTGCGCATCACTTCTTCGGAGTATGTATCAGGATCAAGTTCACCAGCGCGGTCCTGCAAATTTCCGTCCCATGCAATACCTATGTCTGTGGCTAATTCCTCTAAATCCTTAATGGCCCCTTCACAGTCGTTCGAAAGAACAGTGTTCGAACCCGAATCAGTTTTAGTGAGAACTTCAATCAGTCTCACGAGTACAGCAGCAAGCAAGTTCTCCCCTTCGTCGCCAGCCACCTCAAGGTCGAGCGTCTCAAGCCAACGAATCGCTCCCTTTGCCCTCAAGGCTTCCAAGGCCGTACGATCTTCATCGTGCCCTTTGTAATTTTTGCTATACTCATTATCCTCTTGGGAACTGAGCATTTCCTTCAGCGTCAAGTAAAGCGTGCTCTTGCCTGAGCCGGGCTCACCAGAAACGAAGAATATACGACTGGCACGGTTCTTATCGCTGGCAGCCGCCCGCAACGTCCCGATAATTTTGTTTAGTACTTTTCGCGCCCTCCGTTGGAGCTTTTCGTACGGAACTGGACCTGCTTCGGGTCGCAAAAGATATTCAAGATTATTGTGGGACATAAAGTAGGCCTCCTACACCAGTGAAGAGTGAAACCCGCAATGGTCCGCGTGCTAGATTGCCGCACGCGGGGTCGACTCCAATTTGCTGGCAGATCGAGATCACGCAGCATCAGTCAATCGATTGCCTGCCTATTATCATCTTGTCGATCCGATTACCCAATGAGCTTATATGCTACATGGGGTGGTACGTTAATCAACAATCGACCAAACCAAAAACCGACTACCGGTATACATCTGCTTGGCAAAACGTTCGGACCCATAAAGATCCCCGCGCCAAGAATAATCGAAGTCCCTGACTCTGGCTCGCGCATCTGTTGACCGGCTCCCATGCGGTCGTATCTCAAAGAAAGAAGCGCCACCATCAATCGCATATCTCCACAATTCTTTGAATAACAAAGGATTGAGTCTCGTGTCTACGTGCTCTAACGACATTCGGAGTCTGTTGGAGACCGGCGAATCATGGGTTATGAGTGCTTTACGTGACGCCTTGAACTAGCTTTGTGAGCTTGCAGACATGAGGTTACGCACGTTGTCCTCAGCATGACCAAATGGCTTATCTTGGTTCGAGATTATAACGCTGTTAGCAGAATAACAAGCAAGAAGATTCAGAGCAAAAACGCTTTCATCCGCCCAACATTCGACAAAGGGAGCATTTGCGTACCCACGTTGGACAAAAGCAGAGGATACGATCGCTGCGTCAGGTGATATTGGAAGAACAGTGACCCGCTCCATAGTTCCACCGACCTCGGAATCCAGAATGCGTAGAGGCTCGAAAAGACGTTGAGCTTCTTGCGGTGTCCATAAATCTACGAATATCGCTCGATCCGAGGTGATGAATGGATTGGTTGTGCGATTCAAAATGAAATGCATGCCGTGGTCTAACAGATCTCCATCGGCGATATCAAGAGAGCTTCGGGTTCGCTTAGATTGCAATTCGGCGCCCATTACTGCCGACTCAAACTTGTCCCATGTAAACTCGTCAGCTTCAATCTGCTTCTGTGTGCTTCGAATTCTAGGACTCTCAGCATTTGCAAGAAGAGTTAAAAACAGAAATGACAAGTTCAAAAGTTCGTCTCGCTCTAAGCTTACTCCGCTACTGATTTTATTGAGAACGGATGAATAGTTTCTTGATATGCCAACAAGCCTTTCTGCTACCAACTGGAGGTTGCTACTAGTGGGATCAGGGTTCTTGAGATGGTTCAAGAAATCGGCAAGTGCGATTCTTTTCCACGTTGGCTTGGGTATCTTGCTGTTTATCCAGACGCTATCTAATCCGGGGCGCTCGAAATTGAGGTTTTCGATTGGCTTTGCAAACGCCGCGAAGTAAAAGTCTGGGATGTTATGATTCAATATCACTGGCATTCGATTAAGTGTAATAAATCCTTGGCATTCAATCACATGTTAGCGATCACAGATTGTAGCGTCATGCGCGCATCCTATCCATCGCCCAGCTTCACTTTTATTCTCAGCTGCCGGCGCCACATTGCATCTCAGATCGAAATGAAATCGGCGTTTTTATGAAACTCCTACAAGAAATCGATTCGCTAACGCAAATCGATATTGAAGTGTTAATGTCAAGAGGTCTCCGTGAGGGACCACAACTCGAATATAAAGAAACGCTGTTGCCGTTGAGTGATCACAAGAAATTTGAACTCCTCAAAGATGTTTCATCAATGGCAAACTCCGACGGTGGAGTGATTGTGTTCGGCGGGAAGCAGGACCAAACGGGAGCACCGACAAGCCCCCCTGGCGTTGAAATTGAGAAGGTTGACGAACTCCACAATCGACTTGATCAGATCTTGAATGACAACCTTGATGAACGGCTTCCAGGATTGAGACATCGCGCCGTTCCTCGGTCAGACGGAAAATATTTCTACGTCATTCAAGTTCCTGCGAGCTATCTTGCGCCACATATGATCACGATGCCTTCGACCAAGTCGCGATTTTATCTACGAGTGAATACAGTGAATGCACCAATGAATGCTCAACAGATCAAGGATGCCTCTCTCCGCATTGAACGTGCGCAGAATCGCGCCATCGGATTTGTAAAAAACCGCATCGAGTGGAACGCTCGCTTCTCTGGTGCCGGCTATATCTTCCACATAGTGCCGCTTTATTCCAGACCTTACAACATTGATCTTACGAATGAAGATACCGTTAAAAGTCTCTCGGGCTTGGGGAGTGGCTATCCCTCCCATTCAGTACACGGCCTGTTGATTAAGAATGAATCTGAGTTCCGCCGAGAGCATGTGCTTATTACAAGAGCAGGAGCCTTTGAGAGTTTTCGGACACCCATAGCAAAGGCTGGAAAGTCCAATTCAGACGTTCCACTCATAGCGCTCAACGTATTGGAGAGAGAAATTCTAAAATTTGCCGCGGTAGCCAAACATCCACACTCTGGCCTCGCGGAGCTTCCAGCACTGATCGCGCTGACTCTGGTGGGAATGAAAGGGGTCGGCATTTGGGGTCAAGACGGCTTCCCGTGGGACCAAATCTTTGATGAAGATCAAATCGCGCTTGAGCCTGTGATTCTTCAGGATTGGAGTGAGATGAATGGGGTTCTGAAGAATTTCTTTGATGTGATCTGGCAGTCGTTTGGAACTTTTGGTAGCCCCAACTACGATGAACGCGGCGCGCGGATTTGCTAGAAAACTGTAGTTTGGGCCTGGCGCCAAAGCATTCTATGTTATATAGATCGCCGCGGTCCTCGATATTCCGTAGCGGATTCGGCTCCTCAATCGCATAAATCACCATGACTCTTAATCTGCTTCACTTGAGTGACGTTCATATGAATCCAAGGCTGGATACCAAGACGATGACAAAACCCACGTATGGTCGCATGATGCAAGCGACGCGGCACACCTTTGCGTACCGCCAGAGTTCGTCTGACGTTGCCTTCTTGCGCCAACAATCACGGAGGGCCTCCATTGCTACGTCGAGACCGATATGCCTCCACAAAAGCACCAACCCTACACCGCAAAAGCGGACACTTCATTTGCTAATCAGACCGGACATATGATGTGCTAACTACAACACCTACTTACCTACATTTAAGGTTGACAACAGGATTCAGTGGGAATATCGTTCCGCTTGCTTTACCTCTGAAGCTGTCCCGCTTCTCAGATAGGCTCACGTCTGGCCCACATAAGGGTTAGGTTTTTTCACGAGCCGGTTAACGAGATTGACAAAGCCCTAATGTGTTGAAGCAAGTTGTCCGCGAGTGGGGCACATTTAATCTGTCCTTGAGTGGTTTCACTACGAAGAGAAGCTACTCAACAGCCTTGTTCTATCGCTAAGTAAAAAAAGCGCGGAGCAGTTTTTCGGGAAGACTGTGGCAGCGAAATTTTGGCGTAGCTCGTTGAATTTCGAATGCTAGGCGCATCAAGGTGACAATACCGACTCCTCTCACTTTGTCTGGAGTAATGAAAAGGCCGAACGACCTCAATCTCTTCGTAAAGTAATTTGGCGCCATTGAAGATTATTTTGAGTAACTTCGGTTTTCCTTGCGTAGGCTAATTGTCGGCTGAAGTTTGAAGATTCAATAGGTTGGGTTCGAGCATCTTTGCCGTTGAGAATTCGAGCCCGGTAAAGGAATAAGAGAATGATTGAAATCGGGAACAGGCCTGTTGTTCTTATGCAGGCGGCTGCGTTTTGTTTCGGTCCCGTATCAACAAGTCTGGCGATAGCTACTGAACTGCGTAAGCTTGATCTTGCTATCGTTTGGCTTGCCGAGGGGACGGCCCTGCAACTACTGCAGGCAGGCCAATATGATGACTACGTTGTTCCTTTCAACCTTGCCAATCCAGATGACAAACGTCGCTACGCACACTATATCGAAGAAGCGGACATAGTCGTTGTCAACACCGATCCAGATTTTGCCAAGTTCGCTTTAGGATTAAACAAGAAAACTGTTTATGTCGATATCTTGTATTGGATGTGGCAGAGCATCCCTGAGATTGCGGAACAGTGCGCCCTCTACGTTTACGAAGATTTTGTTCGCGTGGATGAGCAGATCAAGAGAATGGGAACACCGCGAAATGCGGTGCGCGTGGGCCCTCTCGTCAGCTCCGGCAATATGCCGGATAAGCGGGGCTACTCTCAACCGGGAAATCACTTGCTGGTGAGCCTCGGTGGACTACATCGCCCTGGAAACGCTCAAGGATTGCTCAGCTCGTTCAGTGACATGGTTCGTCGCGCGGTCGAGGACGCGCTCGAGGATAACGATGACTTCAGTGAAGTTTATTTCGCTGGTGGTGTTGAAGCTTCAGAAACCACTCTGCGCAACGGCGTGAAAGTTCACACGGGTTGCATGTCGAAGGAAACGCATCTGCGTCTTCTGTCAACTGCCAAAGCGGTTGTTCTTTCACCAGGCCTCACAGGGTTCTACGAGGTCGCCTCCGCAAAAGTCCCGGTCTTTTTCCTGCCACCGCATAATTACAGCCAGTATTTGCAACTCGAATCCTACAAAGCAGTTTTGAAAGAGCCTTACTATTCCGATTGGGAGCGATTGGGATTCTTCACCGAGTTGGCGTGCTTTCTGCCAGAGGAGCAGATGTTGGATAAGGTCGATTCAGTATTAGCCAGAGTCGTCGAGAAGGGATCTCTGTTGACTCAGCACCTTCGTGAATTCCTCACGTCGGGTTATCGAGCTTACGACGCCCAGCCAGCCGCCATCATGGTAGACGCACTCAAGACCCAAGGAGTGGACGGCACTGAGCGCGTGTCGAGGGAAATAGTTCAACGCATAAATACAGAAACGAGTAAACGAGTAGAGCCTTCGCGGCGGGTTAATCTGAATGCAGTCCCTCTTCCTAGGAAGGTGACGCTGGAGTTGTTTGGTGGGTGTCAACTTCGTTGTCCGTTGTGCCCAACAGGTAGCGGACTAAGCCCGGGACCTGCGAGGGGGCCGCTAAAGATGGCAACCGTCGAGGCGCTCTTAAATGAACTCGGCGATCATGTCGAAGTGATAGAACTGTTCAATTGGGGCGAACCTTTCCTCAATCGCGATGCCTGTCGAATTATCCGGAGGATCGCGGACCATGGCATTCGCACAGTTCTCAGCAGCAACCTGCAACTAATTCCAGATCCGCATGAAATCGTCTCC
>Ga0105241_10003344_pt1 | contig 11940 bp, 10 predicted proteins | sample KBSC64metaG_FD_80422 | JGI IMG/M metagenome (GOLD analysis project Ga0105241, IMG submission 80422) | Corn rhizosphere microbial communities from Kellogg Biological Station, Michigan, USA - KBS C6-4 metaG | ecosystem: Host-associated > Plants > Roots > Rhizosphere > Soil | place: Michigan, USA... | reverse complement strand
TCAACATCGTGCTGCCGCACGAACAGGCCGGCAACGCATTCCAGGATGTCGGCATCAACTTCCGCTATTTCTTCGCCCGCAAGATGATGTTCGTGCGCTTTGCTTCCGCGTACGTGGTACTGCCGGGAGGCTTCGGCACCGTCGACGAGCTGACCGAATGCCTGACGCTGGTGCAGACCGGGAAGACCCGCAAGATTCCGATCATTCTGGTCGGCGGGGATTTCTGGAAGGGCCTGATCGACTGGATGCGCGACAAGCTGGTCGGGGAAGGACTGATTTCTCCCGGCGACATGGACCTGATGACCTTGATCGACGAACCCGAAGCGATCGTCGACGCGATCTTCGACTATTACGAGAGCCGCGGATTCCAGCCGACGCGCGCCGAGCGCGACAGGATGCTCAATCTCTGACGGTTCCGCTCTGTCGTCGCGCCGGGAGGGAGGTACCGATTCCTGCTAAAATGAACAACTATCGATCGTCGCCATGCAACATGCGCCTTCGCCCGGCAACGCTGCTCCCCACCTTCGCTTTTGTCTTCGCGCTTGCGGCGTTCGCGCAGAAGCCGCCGCCGGCGAACCTCGAGCCGCTGCCCGAAGCGCCACCGCCGCCTCCCGAGATCGCCAACGATCCCGAGCTCGAGCCCCAGGTGACGATCGTTCGCCGGCCGACCGAGACAATCGAGGAATACCGCGTCAAAGGACGCCTGACGATGATCAAGGTGATTCCCAAGACCGGCAGGCCCTACTATCTGGTTGCCGACGGCAGCGACGGCACGTTTGTCCGTCGCGACAGCCTGGATACGGGATTCAAAGTGCCTATGTGGCTGCTGTTCTCTTTTTGATTTAGGCACCGTCCTTTACCAGCGCTGAAAGCGGTCGTGCACGCCGAAGTGCGCGGCGATGCCGATGTCGGTCTATACCACCGTCACACCCGAAGAACTCGCTGGCTGGCTCACGCGTTATGCGATCGGCGCCGTGCACGAATTCGAGCCGATTTCAGCCGGCATCGAAAATACCAATTACTTCGTCACGGCGGACAAGGGTCGCTACGTGCTGACACTCTACGAGCGGCTTCCGGCGGAGGAGTTGCCGTTTTACCTGAATCTGATCGCGCATCTGGCGAGTGCCGGCGTGCAGGCCCCCGCACCCGAACCGGATCGCAGCGGCGCGCTGTGGAGCATCCTCAACGGCAAGCCCGCCGGATTAGTCGCCCGACTCGAAGGCGCCGCGGTCGCGCAACCGGACATCGCGCATTGCGCGGCCGCCGGCGCGGTGCTGGCGCAGATGCACGTGGCCGCCGGCAGCTATCGCTCTCGCCTGTCGAATCGCCGCGGTCCTGGATGGTGGCGCCAAGCCGCGCGCGCCGTCCGCCCGTTCCTCTCCGCGGAGCAGAATGCGCTGATCGCGGCCGAGCTAAAGTTCCAGAGCGGCCTATCCAAGGTAAGGCTGCCGCGAGGTGCGATACACGGCGATTTCTTCTGCGACAATGTGCTGTTCGAAGGCGTGCGCGTGTCAGGCGTGATCGACTTCGGCTTTGCGGCGACCGATGCCTACATCTATGATCTGGCGATCGCCGTCAACGACTGGTGTTTGCTCGCCGACGCGGGTCGGAACGGTGCGCTCGATCCCGGGCGCGTCGAAGCGATGGCCGCCGCCTATACCGCGATTCGCCCGGTGACGGCAGAAGAACGGTCGATGTGGGCGCCGCTGTTGCGGGCGGGTGCCCTCCGCTTCTGGCTGTCACGACTCTATGATCTGCACCGACCCCGTCCTGGGGAGATCACCTCGGCGCACGATCCGGCGGATTTCGAGCGCATTCTGCGCGAGCGCATTGCGTCGCCGCCGCGGTTGCCTGCCTGATGAGCGACGCGCCGATCGCGTTCGAATTGCGTCCGGCGGCGCAGGGCTTCGCATGGCTCTCGCGTGCGGCGAAGATGTTCCGTGCCGCGCCTTTGCCCTGGCTGCTGCTGCTTTTCGTCTACTATCTGCTGGTCGGCCTGGCCGAATTCGGACCGTGGGGGTCGATCGGACAGTTCGTCGCGCCGTTGTTGCGGCCAGTCTTCGCCGTTGGATTTCTGGCCGCCGCCTGGTCTCAGGAGCGCGGCGGCATGCCGAAATTCGCGCACCTGTTTCGCGGCTTTCGCAGCGACCTTCGGGCGCTGCTTCCGTTGGGCGTTGTCTTCCTCGGCGGCATGCTGGCCGCGGTAAAGGCCACGGTGCTCATCGACGGAGGCCAGCTGATCTCGCTGCTCTCCGGTTCCGAGCGGCCGACCGAAGCGGTCCTGAGCAGCGGACGAGTACAGGCGGCGATGCTTTTCGGCGCGGCGTGCGCGCTGCCGACGCTCCTCGCGACCTGGTTCGCGCCGGCGCTGGTCGTATTCCACGACGCCGGAGCCCGCACCGCGCTGGTGACGAGCCTGCGGGCTTCGATCGCCAACTGGCGCCCGATCGCCGTCTATGGACTTGCCGTATTCGCTTTCGGCGGGATCGTGCCGGTCTTCGCGCTGGGCATCGCGCAGCTGCTGGGCGAGAACGCCGCAGGTCCGGTGCTGCTGTTCGTCATTACGCCCTACATGTTCGTGCTGATCGCGACCTTGCATATCTCGGACTACGTCGGCTATCGCGACATTTTCCCCGCGGGCGAGACAGCACAGACGCCCGCGGCCACAAGCTAGCGCGCCAGTCAGGCCGGCTGCAGCTTGGCATACTCGAGCGCGAGCCACTTGACGCCGGCTTCGCGGAAATTGACCTGCACTCGCGCATCGTCGCCACGGCCCTCGGCATCGATGATGATTCCCAAGCCGAACTTGGCGTGTTTGACGCTCTGTCCGATGCGCCAGCCCGGCACCTCGCGCGCGACCACTCGCGTCGCCGGCGCCGCGTCTTCGACCATGGTGAAGTCGCGCCGCCTGGCCGACAGCCATTGTACGAGACCGTCGGGGAACTCCTCGAGAAAGCGCGATGCGACGTTGTAGCGAAGCTGGCCATGCAGCATCCGGCTTTGCGCATGAGTCAGATACAGGCGCCGCCTCGCTCGCGTGATCGCAACATAGGCGAGCCGCCGCTCTTCCTCGATCCCGTCGAATTCGGACATGCTGTTCTCGTGCGGAAACAGTCCCTCCTCCAGACCGGTGACGAATACCGTGTGAAACTCTAGGCCCTTGGCCGAGTGCACGGTCATCAGCTGCAGCGCAGGACGTCCTTCGGCGGCCTGCGTTTCTCCAGCCTCGAGTGCAGCGTGCGAGAGAAAGCTCATCAGCGGATCGTCGCCGCCTTCGCCGATTTCGCGCTCGGTCTCGCGCAGGAAACCATCCGCGGCATTGATCAATTCCTGCAGGTTGTCGACCCGCTCCTGGCCGTCCTTTTCCGCCGTGTAATGGGCGAGCAATCCGCTGGCGTGCACGACATGGTCGACCGCCTCGGGCAGCGGAAGGTCGTGTGTGGCGGTTCGCATCGCCTCGATCAATTCGACGAACGCGGCGACGCTGCTTCCTGCCCTGCCTGTGACCGGCTGACTGCACGCGGTCTGCCAGAGGTTGCTTCCGGTTGCCTGCGCGCGCTCCTGCAGAGTCTCGATCGATCGCGCGCCTATGCCTCGAGGCGGAAAATTGATCACGCGCAGGAACGCGCCGTCGTCCGCGGGCGAGGCGATCAGGCGCAGATAGGCGAGCGCGTGCTTCACTTCGGCGCGCTCGAAAAAGCGCATGCCGCCATAGACGCGGTACGGCATGCCCGCGTTGAACAACGCGTGCTCGACCACACGCGACTGCGCGTTGGAGCGGTAGAGCACGGCGATCTCCGCCGGCGAGACGCCATCGGCAACCAGGCCATTGACGACGTCGACGATGAATGCCGCCTCGTCGATGTCGGATGGCGCGGCAAAAGCGCGCACCGGCTCGCCTTCGGCATCGGCGGTCCATAGATTCTTGCCCAGCCTTGCCTGGTTGTGCTTGATCAGCGCATTGGCCGCGTCGAGTATGCGGCCGTGCGACCGGTAGTTCTGCTCGAGCTTGATCAGCTTGACCGGTGCGGCGTCGGCGAAATCGCGCTCGAAGTGCTGCATGTTGGCGACGTTCGCGCCACGAAATGCGTAGATCGACTGGTCATCGTCTCCTACCGCGAAAACCGATGTCTGCGGCGAGGTCAGCTGCTTCAGCCACTTGTACTGCAGCACGTTGGTGTCCTGGAACTCGTCGACCAGAATGTGCGAAAAGCGGCGCCGGTAATGCTCGCGCAGCCCCTCGTGCTGCGTCAGCAGCTCGTAGGTGCGCAGCAACAGCTCCGGGAAATCGACGACACCGTCGCGCTGGCACGCCTGCTCGTACAGCGCGAAGTGCTCGACCTGGCGTCGCGTGAATTCGTCGTGTGCCTCGACCTGGTTCGGTCGCAGACCCTCTTCCTTCGATGCATTGATCAGGCTCTGGAGCTGCCGCGCGGGAAAGCGCTCGTCGTCGATGTTGTGCGCCTTGTACACCCGCTTGATCATCGCGAGCTGATCCTGCATGTCCATGATCTGGAATGCCTGCGGCAGCTGTGCGTCCCGGTAATGCGCCCGCAGCATCCGGTTGCACAGGCCATGGAAGGTGCCGACCCACATGCCGCGCGTATTCACCGGCGTCAGCGCCGAAAGCCGGGACATCATCTCCTTGGCGGCCTTGTTGGTGAAAGTCACCGCAAGGATCGACAACGGGCTTGCCTGGCCGGTGGCGAGCAGCCACGCGATGCGCGTCGTCAGCACGCGCGTCTTGCCGCTGCCGGCACCGGCAAGGATCAGCGCCGACGCATGGGGCAGCGTGACGGCGGCAAGCTGTTCGGGGTTGAGATTCTCGAGTAAAGGCGAAGCCATCGCGAGGGGCGCGCCGTCAAGCAGGCGGCGGTCGGCGGACCGTGGGCGATCAATGCTCGCCGGTGCCGCGTAAAGCGCAATTATAGGCGATACCGCGTCGCCACGCCTCGCTCGTCTCAAGCCACCGAGCGTTATAATCGGCCGCGCCCGCCGCCATGCGACCTTCAATCCGATGCCACGCATTCCGCGTATAACCCCCGCAGCGAACTCGGCGACAACACGCGCGTTCGTGCAGTGGATCCGCTCGGCGGCGCCTTACATCCACGCGTTTCGGGGCAAGACCTTCGTCATTGCTTTCGGCGGAGAGGTCGTCGCCGACGAAACCTTCCTGGGCATCGTCCACGATCTCAACCTGCTGCAGAGCCTGGGCATCCGGCTGGTCGTCGTGCACGGATCGAGGCCGCAGATCGAAGCCATCCTCAAGCAGCAGAACATCCCCAGCAAGTACAACCGCGGACTGCGCGTGACCGACGCCGAGACGCTGGACTGCGTGCTGGAGGGGACCGGCCATGCACGCAGCCGCATCGAGGCGCTGCTCTCCCTCGGTGTCGCCAACTCGCCGATGGCCGGCGCGCGTATTCGCGTCGTCGGCGGCAACTTCCTGACGGCGAAGCCGATCGGCGTGCTCGACGGCGTCGACATGCAATGGACCGGCGAAGTCCGTCGCGTCGACGTGTCGGCGATTCGACAGCGCCTCGACGACGGCGACGTCGTGCTGGTTTCGCCGCTCGGATACTCGCCCACGGGGGAGATATTCAACCTCGCGCTGGAAGAAGTCGCGACCCAGGTCGCGGTCCACCTTTCGGCCCACAAGCTGATCTTCCTGATGGAAACCGACGGCGTTCGCAACGGGCGCCGCCAGCTGGTGAGCGAGCTTTCGACGCACGACGCCGAAGCGCTGCTCGCCAGCGAGCGCAAGCTGCCTGCCGACGTAAAGCACTACCTGCCCGGTGCGATCCGCGCCTGCGAGAACGGGGTCAAGCGCGCGCACCTGATTTCCCGCCATCATGACGGCGCGCTGCTGCTCGAGCTCTTCACACGCGACGGCGTGGGCACGATGGTCGCGGCCGCGCCGCTGGCCCACCTGCGCAGCGCGACAATCGACGACGTCGGCGGCATTCTGGCCATCATCGAGCCGCTGGAGGATCAGGGTGTGCTGGTCCGCCGCTCGCGCGAGCGGCTGGAAATGGAGATCGAGCGCTTCGTCGTCGCGGAGCACGACGGCATGATCGTCGGCTGTGCGGCGCTGTATGCCTTTCCCGGCGAGAAGGCCGGAGAGCTTGCCGCACTGGCCGTGCATCCGGACTTCCGGCGCGAAGGCTACGGCGAGGCACTGCTCCACGAGATCGAGCAGCGCGCGCGCAAGCTACGCCTGTCGCGCCTGTTCGTCCTGACCACGCGAACGTCCGGCTGGTTCGTCGAGCGCGGTTTCGTCGAGAGCGAGCCGTCGCGCCTCCCGCAGCAGAAGCGCGACCTCTACAACTGGCAGCGGCGCTCGCTGGTCTACGAAAAAAGCCCGGTCTAGACCCGGCCGAGCGTGCCCGGCGAGGCGTCGCATCCGGGCCCGGCGCAGCCGGGGCGGGGTGCGATAATTGGCGACCCAGGATCAATGGCGAGAGGACGTTGCAATGGCACGCATGGTTCAATGCATCAAGCTCGGGCACGAGGCTGAAGGCCTCGACTTTCCTCCTTATCCGGGCGAACTCGGCAAGCGCATCTACGAGAACGTATCGAAGCAAGCGTGGGCGCAATGGCTCAAGCACCAGACGATGCTGGTCAACGAGAATCGCCTGAGCCTCGCCGACCCGCGCGCGCGCAAGTATCTCGCTGAGCAGATGGAGCGTCATTTCTTCGGCGGGGGCGCCGACGTTGCCTCCGGTTACGTTCCGCCGAAGGAATAACCGGTCACTCGAAAAGAGGCGGGGGTTCCTTCTGATACCCCGACCTAGCTGCGGCAGATGCCCGTGTGCAAAAGGTTCCGGGGCCCGGCGGGCCGCCACGCCGGCAGCTAATCCGCAAACCGACCCTCCGATGACAAGACCCGCGGCGTGATCGTCCCGGATACCGGCGGCGCCAGCGCGTCGTCGAGGGGAAGCCGCCCGCATTTTGGGCGTTTCGCCACCGCACACGACAGCTTGTAACCTACACCTTCAGGTGGCATAGTATTTGACTCGCGACGCACTTCGTCGCGCATCCCGGAAATCGATCGACACCACCCCCGAAGGGAGAGCCCATGAATCGCCGCAAGATGGTGTTCACAATGGCTTTTGCACTGGCCGCGCCCGGCATCGCGCTCGGCGCGAGCAAGGCGGAAAAGCAGGCCGAGGTGCGCAAGGCGGCGCAGGGCGCGCTTGCCGCCGTCTACAAGGTTCAGCCGTCGGCGCGCAAAACAATCGAATCCGCGGCCGGCTACGCCGCCTTCAGCAACTTCGGCATGAAAATCCTTGTTGCAGGCGGTGGTTCGGGCGAGGGCGTCGCGGTGAATAACAAGACCAAGGCAACGACCTACATGAAGATGGCCGAGGTACAGGCCGGCATCGGGTTCGGGGCCAAGAAGTTTCAGGTGGTCTGGGTATTCGAGAACGAGGCAGCCCTGAACAACTTCGTCAACTCCGGCTGGGAGTTTGGCGGACAAGCGACTGCGGCGGCGAAGGCCGGCGACAAAGGTTCCGCGTATCAGGGCGCGGTCGCAGTATCACCGGGGGTCTGGATTTACCAGGTCACCGACAAAGGCCTGGCGCTGGAACTCACCGCCAAGGGCACCAAGTACTACAAGGACAGCGATCTGAACTGAGAAAAGAAGTGCGCTCGGCGACCGGGCCCGCCCGGTCGAACCGGAGCGCGGCATTCCGGACGGCCCCGAACAGGTCCGAATTTGGATAGCGCCGCGTCCCGGCGGCCCCGATCAGGGGCGGCGTCACCAGCTTGGGGTTTTGCCTTACCGACATTCCTGCAGGGGGGCAACATGGACTTCTCGGCAATAGGCGGTTCGTTCCAAAACGCATTGGGCGTAGAACTTCCCCGCATCCTCGGCGCGCTTCTGATCCTCATCATCGGCTGGACGCTGGCGGTCGTCGTACGAGGGGGGGTCCGGCGGCTGCTCGCCGCGGCGCGACTGAATAGACGGATCGCCGAGACTACCGAGCAGAAGGTCGACTTGGAATCGGGGCTTTCTGCCACAGCCTTCTGGCTGATCATCCTAATCACGCTGATCGGCGTCTTCAACACTCTCAATCTGATTCTCGCTTCCGGCCCGTTCGAGGTCCTGGTCAAGCAGGTCGCTGTCTACTTGCCGCGGGTGGTAGCGGGCGCGCTGCTCATCCTCGTTGCCTGGCTCGCGGCCGTGGCAGTGCGCGCCGTCGTTAACCGCGTGCTCGATACCAGCGGCCTGGACGAAAAGCTCTCGGCCAATGCCGGCATGCAGCCGATGCGCAAAAGCGTAGGCAACATGCTTTTCTGGCTGGTGATCCTGCTGTTCGTGCCTGCGATCCTCAATGCCTTCGATCTGAGCGGGCTGCTCGACCCGGTCAAGGCAATGGTGGCGAAGATCCTCGACACACTTCCGAACATCTTCGCCGCGTTCCTCATCGGATTCGTCGGCTGGCTGCTTGGAAAGGTGCTCGCGGGGCTCGTGACGAATATCCTCGCTACGGCTGGTGCCGATGAGGGCGCACGTCGCCTGGGCCTCGATCCAACGGTGCGCATCTCGCAGATCGCCGGCACGATCGTGATGATCCTCGTGTTCGTACCGGCGCTGATCGCCGCGCTGGATGCACTCAGGATCGAGGCGATCTCGAGACCCGCAACCGACATGCTGGCGAGGTTTCTCGCGGCTGTTCCGAACATCGTTGCCGCGGCGCTGATCCTCGCGGTGACCTACTACGTCGCCAGGTTTGTCGCGCAGCTCCTCGGACGCCTGCTGAGCGCCATCGGCTTCGACACGCTGCCGCACAAGCTCGGCCTCGCGGGCATCTTCGCGGGCGGTGCGCAGCCGTCGCGGCTGGTATCGATGCTGGTCCTGTTCTTCGCCATGCTGTTCGCCGCCGTCGAGGCAGCGAACCGTCTCGAATTCACCCAGGTCCGCGACGTCATGACATTGTTCATCCGGTTCGGCGCCAACATAGTCCTCGGCGCCGTGATTCTGGTCATCGGCTCCTGGCTGGCCAATGTCGCGCACGGCGCCATTCGCCGTGCCGACGTCACGCATTCGGAGGGCCTTGCCGGGATTGCACGGGTTGCCATACTGGGCCTGGTCATCGCCATGGGGTTGCGCGCGATGGGCATCGCCGACGAAATCGTGGAACTGGCGTTCCTTCTGACATTCGGCGCGGTCGCCATCGCGGTGGCGCTGTCGTTCGGACTAGGCGGCCGAGAAGCCGCAGGCAAGCAGATGGAGTATTGGCTGGCCAAATTCAGAAGGAGCGGATGATCCTGATGCGGGCAATCCGTCAATTGCCTGCGTCGCCAGCGCGAACCTGAATCTCGCCCTGGCGCTCGGCCGAGGCGACCGCTGGTGCAAGCCTAGCCGCCTTCGCCTTTCGGGCGCCGCGCGTAGAAATCGGCGAGCTCGCCGATCTCCTTGGCCGACATCGAACGGACCATGTTGCGCATCTGCGCATGGCTGTCGTTGCGCCGCGTTTCCTTCTGGAATTCGTTGAGCTGAACGACAAGGTACTCCCTGGGCATGCCTTCGAGCCACGGCGCGCCGAGCTTATGGTCGGTGCCGCCATGGCATGCGATGCAGGGCGCGATGTTGCGCAAGGGGTCGCCAACCCTTACCAGCGCGGGCGCCGAGCCCTCGCTGTATCGCGCGGGCGCCGTGCGCGCCTTGGGCAGCGAGTCGTAGTAGGCCGCGATGTCGGCAATGTCGCGGTCCGAGAGATTGCGCGCCAACGCTATCATGAAGGCATGGATCCGGTTGCCGCGCTTGTAGTCTTCCAGCTGCTTGATCACCACCTCCGGGTATTGCCCCGCGAGATTGGGCGCGTCGGCTTCGCTCATGCCCTGCACGCCATGGCACATGCTGCACTGCTGGAGCGCGATCGTCGCGCCCCGCCCGACAGCCTCGCTCGAGCCCGAGCGCGCCATCGCAGACGCGAGAACGACGCTGGTGGACGGCGGGCCCGCCTTGTCGGCTGCCGCGCCGGCGCCCCAGTTGCCGGGCAATCCCGCCGCCCGGCAGATGCTGGCCCAGAAGCCGCCGGCACGGTAATCGCCCTGCACCGAGGGCAGCACGACGAATCCCACCAGGAACGAAAGCACGGTGAGAACGACGAGCGACACGACGCTCCATCGGAACCACGGGTTGCCCCACGTATAGAGGCGCTCGTCGTCCATCACGGCCCCCCGATAGTGATCGCGGGCACGGACGTATCCTTGAGAACTGCGAGCTGCACGATCGGGTAGCCGTAGTTCACGACGGTAAGACCGATCATCATCGCCACCCACAGGCCGAAGCTGTTCAGTGCCGCAGGCGTGCGCTCATTAGCGTGAGCTGTGCGACTGAACGTGTACGGCGCCGGTGCCGCAGCGGCACGGCCCGCGCGGGCGAGCACGTACACGAACAGGAACGCCGAAATAACGAGCAGCAGCCCGCCGATCGTCGATGCCGTGACCGTCCACGCCTGCGGGTGCAAGACAGGATTGGAATAATCGTAGTAGGCCATGCGGCGAGGCATGCCCAGCAATCCCACGAGATGCCACGGCATCGAGAGCACCAGCATGCCGACGAACCACAGCCACAGCTGTGTCCTGACGAGCCCTTGCGGAAGCGGCCCGCATTGCGTGAGCTGCGGCCAAAGGTCGTAGGCAACCATGAAATACATGATCACAATGGCGCCGCCGAAGATGAGGTGGAAGTGCCCGGTCACCCACTGAGTGTTGTGCACCGACTCATTGAGCTGATAGCTCATGTTGATGATGCCGCCCGCCCCGCCGAAGCCCAGCATCACGAACGAGAAAGCCACCGCCAGCATCATCGGGTTGTCCCACGGCAGCGCTTTCACCCAGCCCAGGAGGCCCGTGCCGCCGCGCAGCCGGCCCGCGATCTCGACCGAAGCCACGATCGTGAAGACAGTCAGCAAAGTCGGCACCGAAACGACAGCGGTCATCGCTGCGTGCACGAACTTGAAGCCCGCGCCGATCTGCGGATCGGCGAACAGGTGATGGATGCCGATCGGCATCGAGAACACGAGGAACAGCACGAAGGCCACGCGGCCCATCGTGTCGCTGTACAGCCTCCCGCCGATCGCCCGCGGGACGATGGTATAGAAAGCGATGTACGCCGGCATCAGCCAGAAATACACGATCGCGTGCAGGGTCCATGAAAAGAACACGCGCGACAGGCCCGCATCGATCGTGCTCTTGAGCCCGAGCGCGACCGGCAATATGAGAAAGAGCACTTCGATGGCTGCGCCGACCGATGTCCAGGCCCACAGGTAAGCTCCGGTCACGTTGCCGAACATGGCCAGCGGTATCGCGCGGCCCGGATTGTCTTTTTTCCAGGCGCGCAGGTTGATCGACATCAGCGCAACCCAGATCCACGAACCGACCACGACCAGCACGACCCCGATGTAGTAGAACGGACTCGCGATCATCGGCGGATAGAACGTGTAGAGGACGGACGCCTTTCCGCTCGCCACTGTGGCGGCGGCCATCACGGTCCCCGCGACGACCAGCCAGAATCCTGCCCAGGCCCAGCGCAAGCCGATCAGCGGTCGCTTCAGCGCGAGCTCTGTGATGGCGTAGCCGAACCCCATCGCGACGAGCGTGGGAAGCACGTAGGCCATGACCGTTCCGTGCGCGGTCACCGAGCGGTAGTAATGCTCGGGGTTGTTGATCCATTCATGCAGGGGGCTTCGCACGTACATCTGCCATTCGCCAAGCACGATGGCGAGCAGGAAGCCCGCGAAGGCGACCCAGAAATGCGCCAGCACGAGCTTTCTAGCGAGAAACACAGCTCACTCTTTCGCTGCGGCGCGTCCGCGCGGCGAACTCGTCGGGCGCGATGACCTGCACCCTCGCCCACATCGCCTCGTGGCCGGTGCCGCAGTACTCGTGGCAAGGCATCAGGTGCTCGCCGGTCTTGGGAAACGT
>Ga0105241_10003335_pt1 | contig 11952 bp, 13 predicted proteins | sample KBSC64metaG_FD_80422 | JGI IMG/M metagenome (GOLD analysis project Ga0105241, IMG submission 80422) | Corn rhizosphere microbial communities from Kellogg Biological Station, Michigan, USA - KBS C6-4 metaG | ecosystem: Host-associated > Plants > Roots > Rhizosphere > Soil | place: Michigan, USA... | reverse complement strand
TCCAGAGAACGGATCCGCAGCACCGGCGAGGCCAGCAGCCAGAACACTGACATGGCGCCGCCGGCCGCCGCGACCAGAAGCGTCGCCCGAAGCCCGATCAGGCCGGCCAAGCCACCGCCGACGAGCGCACCGAGTGGCCGGATGCCGTAGTTGACCGTGGTGTACGCGCCGGCGACACGGCTGCGGACGCTGTCGTGGATGACGGCGGCCTGCAGCGAGTTGAGATTGACGTCGAAGAGCATCACCCCGAGCCCGCACAGGAAGTCCGCGAGCGCCAGCGCCGCCCCACCCAGCCACACCGGCCCGTGAGTGAGGGCCATGATCGCGATCGGCGCGGGGAACAGGACGGCGCCGACGGCGATGCTGCGTCCGACGCCGATCACGCGTGCGATCCTCGGCGCGACGACCGCACCCAGCAGCGACCCGCTCGCCCCGATGCCCAGCACCAGACCGATGGCGCCGCCGGACAGGTGGAGCACCCGGGTCGCGAACAGGATCAGCAGGCTGCTGTTGGCCACGAAGGTGAAGAAGTTGACCGTGGTCGCGCAGGCCAAGGTGGCGCGCAGAATCGGCTGGCGGGCTATGTAGGCGATGCCCTCCTTGGCCCGACGCGCCACCGAGAGCTCGGCGGCCTCGGGCTCGGGTTCGGCGACACGGACCCGGCTGATCTTCAGCGCCGAGAACAGGAAGGACAACGAGTCGGCGAGGACGGCGAACGGTGCCGAGGTCGCGGCGATCAGCGCACCGCCCGCCGCCGGTCCGACCATGAAGGATGCCGAGCGGCTGCCGGCGAGCTTGCTGTTGGCGGCGACGTATTCGGAGCGCGGGACGAGGTGCGCGAAGAAGGTGGGATAGGAGGTGTTGAAGAGCACTGCGGCAGTGCCGCACAGGAGCGCGACGGCATAGAGCTGGCCGAGGGTGACCGCGTGGAAGGCGGCGGCGACCGGGAGGCTGAGCAGGACGGCGGCGCGCGCCAGGTCGGCGGCGATCATCAGGCGGCGTTTGCGGCGGCGCCGGTCCACCCACGCCCCGAGGAAGACGCCGACCAGGTTCGGGAGCCAGGTGACGGCGGCCAGGAGGGACACTTCGGCGGCACCGGCGTGCAGGGTGACGGCCGCGATCAGGGGCAGGGCCAGTTCGGTGACGCGGTCGCCGAACTGGGAGACGGTCGCGCCGAGCCAGAACTGGCGGAAGGCGGATGCGGTCGGGGTCGGGGGCGGGGGCGGCTCGAGCCTGGTGGCTCCAGCCGATGCGGCTGTCACTTCGGGCTCGGCGCTCTTCACCGATCGCCACCCGCGCTATCAGCATCCTGCCCCTCCGGCAGCGCGAACCGCACCAGCCGCACCGTCCGGCTGCCCGTGGGCCGCTCCCCGGGATCGCGGTTCACATAGGGCGCGAGCACCATCTCGATCCCGTCCAGGATCGCCGCCAGCTCCGCCGGGTCCACGACCACCCGCGTGTTCGACACGCCGACGGCCCGGCTCCACTCGCCGTCGAGCTCCGGCTCGACCTCCGCGAGCCACTGCGCCGCGACCCCCTGCGCGTGCGCCATCATCTCCCGCGTCAGCGTCCGCGCCGCGTTGAACCCCTCGGGCTCGTCCGGCACGTCGAACCGGAACCCGCGCACCGCCGCCTCCCAGCGCCGGGCGCGGCCGTCGGGGTGCGGCTCGCTGTCGCGCACCAGGCCGAAGCCGGCCAGGTGCCGCAGGTGCCAGCTCGCCGCCGACGGGCTGACGCCCACGCGCGGCGCCAGCTCCGTCGCGCTGGCCGGCCCTTCGCGGCGCAGGATGTCCATGATCGCCAGCCGCGCCGGATGCGCCATGGCCCGCATCATCTTCGGGTCGGTGACGATCAGGTCGCCGAATCGGCCGATTTCCCCGCCTTGTCCGCGCTCTCCGCGCTCCCCCGCCATGATGTGAAAGTATTGCTTCACATCTCGGGGCGTCAACCGGTAATCCGCTGGCGCTCCGCGACACCGCCGTTAAGCTGGGCCGAATGCGCATTCTGATGTTGGGCGGTACCGGGTTCGTGGGCCGGGCCGTGGTCGAGGACGCTTTGGCCCACGGCCACGAGGTGACGATCTTCAGCCGCGGCCGCTCCGGCGCCGCCTTGTTCCCGCAGGTCCCCCGGCTGGTCGGCGACCGGGACACCGACGACTACTCCGCTCTGGCCGGCGGCAGCTGGGACGCGGTGGTCGACTCCTCCGCGTACGTGCCGCGCCACGTCGGCAACGCCATGGACGCCCTCGGCGACCGCGTCGGCCGCTACGTCTTCGTCTCCAGCCACGCCGTCTACCCGCGCCGGGGCGTCGCGCCCGGCTCCACCGAGGACACCCCGCGGCGCGCGCCGGTCCGCGACACCGAGGAGCTGCTCGAGGAGACCTACGGTCCGCTGAAGGTCGCGTGCGAGGACGACATCCAGGCCCGCTTCGGCGAGCAGGCGAGCATCGTGCGCCTGGGCAAGGTCGCCGGCCCGCACGATCCGCAGAACGGCCTGACCTACTACGTGCGCCGCGCCACCGCCGGCGGGCGCCTGGCCCTGCCGGGGCGTCCGGAGCAGCCGCTTCAGCTCATCGACTCGCGCGACGCCGCTCGGCTCATGGTGCGGCTCATCGAGGACGACCGCGGCGGCGCGTTCAACGCCGTCGGGCCCGGCACGCCGATCACGCTGGCCGACATGATCCGCATCTGCGCGCGAGTGGCGGGGACGGAGGTGGAGATCGTGCCGGTGCCGGAGCAGGACGCTCAGGGCACGTTCTTCCCGCTGACCCGCGACATCGAGAAGTGGAACGTCATGCAGCGGGACCCGGCGCGCGCCGTCGCGGCGGGGATGCCGCAGACGCCGTTCGAGACGACGGTCGCCGATGTGCTGGCTTGGGATCGGGAGCGCGGGATGCCGCCGCTGAAGTTCGGTTTCACGCCGGAGGAAGAGGCGAAGGCGCTCGCGAATGCCCGCTAGGAACCCGATCGATCGCGCCCGAGGCACCGCTCAAGCGTCGAGCACGTAACCGAGCAAGCTTCCGTCCCCTTCGAGCCCGTCAGGCCGGAAGCCGCACTTCTCCAACACCCGCTGCGAAGCGATGTTGGAGCCGGCGACGTAAGCATGGACCGGCCGAACGGTCAGCTCGCACAGGAACAGCGCCAGCGCGGTGGTGGCGACGCCGCGGCCCCAGTGGTCGCGGCCGAGCCAGTAGCCGAGCTGGCGCTGCTGCCAGTGCGTCCAGGACGTGAGCGAGCCGGCCACCTCCCCGTCGACGACGATCGCGCGGGCCACGATCTCCGGATCGGCGAGGATCTCGCGCCACAAGGCGTCGTGCTCGCGGCGCGATAGCGGGGTCGCGGCGGCCATGCGCGCCGCCAGCGGGTCGCGCTGGAACTCGAAGAACAACGGCACGTCGGCCACCCCGACCGGGCGCAGCCGGATGGAGGCGTGCGCGCCATCCCGAGGTAAGTCGCCACCGGCCCCGACACCACTCACCGCTCCACCTTTCGCCGGGTTTCCCGCCTCTGTTCCGCCGCGGGTCGCACGAACTTCACCCAAATCGGCCATCCGCAGGTGCGCAACCCATTTTCGCCTTCAATCGATTGGACTTCGACGGCTGACTCCCTTATAATCAAAGGCATACAGCCGATGCGATCACAAGGATCCAAGGAGTCAACGATGAACTTCGCCTCGACCTACAACCTGGCCGCCGCGAACAGCCGCCTCGCCGAGTTCCGCAAGCAGGCCGCCGAGGACCGCATGGTCCGCCTCGCGAAGAAGGAGCGCCGCCGCAACGGCGCGTGAACTCAGCGCACAACGACCTCCGGTAGGGCCGCCCGATTCGGGCGGCCCTACCGGCTTTTTCCAAGCACCGCGCCGGCCGGGCGCCTGAAGACGGCCGCCGGATCAGCCGAACCTCGGTGTCCACACCGCCGGCGCCCAGGTGTAGGCGATGGCACCGTCGATCTGCATCAGCGTCCCGGTGTGCGGGTCCTGCCGGGTCGGGCGGAAACCCTCGATGACGAACTGCTGCTCGCCGGTGTCGATGTCGTACGCGTTCAGGCCCGCCTCAGTGCTGATCAGCAGGTGCTCGCCGTCGGTGAAGTAGCGGCCGGGGGCCAGGTCCGGCAGGGTTCTGACGGTCTTGATGCGCAGGTGGCCGCCGTAGCCGGGCTGGGCGGCCGTCGGATCGAGGATCACTGTGGCGGGTGGGCGGTGCGGGCCCTCTCCGGCGTCGCGGTGCGCCAGGCGGTCGTCGCGGATCCAGACGACCGGTTCGTTCCACTCCTCGAAGTCGGGGTTGTAGATGAGGGTGGGGCCGTCTTCGGACTCGTACGGGTTCCCGTCGAGCCAGGCGTTCAGACTCCACACCGCCGGCACGGCCAGCGGCTGCCAGACCCAGCCGTCGTCGTAGACGCGCGTGCCGTCGGGGCTCAGGTACAGCGCGCCGTGGAAGTAGTCGAGGTAGTGCTCGGGGTCCTCGGCGCTGGCATCGGCCAGCTTCCGGGCGGTGAGCAGCTCTCCGGTGGCCGGATCGGTGACGTCGAGCCGGTTCCAGGCGCTGCGGTGGACGATGACGGTCTTCCCGCGATGCTCGGCGAAAGCCACCGCGAACGGAACCGTCTCCGGGTGGTAGTCACCGCCGTCCAGCATCAGCCGCGGCGCCCCGCTTTCGATCTCCACCACGACGCCGTAGCGCCCGCAGTCCTGCACCACGGCCGCCCACGTCCCACAGCGCGAGACGTGCAGCCGCGGCCACGGCTGCCGCGCTTTGGGCCCCGCCTCGGCCTCGACGACGTCCGGCAGCCGCAGCCGGTCGAACCGGAGGCGGACCTCCGACGCGATCTCGCCGGTCACCGGCTGCCACACGGACAGCACCCCGTCGGCCGACAGCACCAGCCAGCGCGACCCGGCGGCCCCGGCCGGGCTCGGCACGGCCGCGAGATCCACGATCGGACGCAGCTCTTCGGGCACGGCTGCCATCGCAGCCGAAGGCACAGACTTCATCGAGCCCGAAATTACTGGCTGCACGCCCCGGCCGCACGAGAAATCCCCGCAATGCCCCGCGACGGCGCGTAACGCTGTTGCCGTGGCGATCTCGGTTCTAACCTGGCGCCATGCGTACGGGGCAGAAGCATGCAGACGGGGGTCAGGTCGACATCCTCGAAGAGTTCGCCAAGCCGGCCCGTTGGAAGCGGGTGCCCAGGTGGGCATGGCTCCCGGGGTCGGCGAGCGGCTTGGTCATGGTTTTCTCGGGCCTCTCGGACCAAATGGGCGGCCTCACTGCGGGCGGCGCCGTTGTGGTCGTGTTCTCCGTGATGGTCGGCGCTGTCCGGACGAGCGAGTACGACCGCAACCGTGCCGCCGCGCCGGCCGGCCTGTCGACCAGCCCGGCGATCGTGGCGCAGCAGGCGACTGTGGCAGCCTGTCGTGTGTTCAGCCGCGCTCAGTCCCGCCCGGTCTACCACAACGCGGGCGGGTTCATGGGGCGCAGCACCACCCCCTGGTTCTCCGAGGGCGGGTTCGGCTGGGAGCGCGGCTCGCTGGTCGTCGACGATGTACGGGGCCAACGCCTGACGTGGGCGGTGCAGTCGGGCGGCACAAAGATCTCGCGGCCGATCCCGTACCGAGCCCCCGAATCCCGGCCGCGCAGCCAGGCCACGCGGGTTGTCGAGATCGCCGCGGTCGGTGACCACGGCTATGTCCGGCGGCTACTCCTGCTCAACGAGGACCTGTGCCAGCTCGCTTCGATCCCGGTGCTCGGGTTCGACGAGGGCGGAATGGTCGACGTGGCCCGCGCCGCAGGTATCGAATACCGCCGCTACCACATCGGCGCAGCGCTCAGCGACGACCCCGTCGAGATCGACGGCTACTTTCCGCGCGCGTCGCAGTTCGTCTCCGTCGCCGGACCGCACCAGGCCGTGTCGGTGGCTCGGTGGGTCGTTTTCTGACGCCGAGCCGGCGTGTGCGCGGTGACTCGGACCGGGGCGCGGTCGTGCCCAGCATCGACCACTACCAGGCGATGGCCTTCCCGTCCCGGAAGAACCCGCCGGTCGGCCCGCCGTCGGGCAGCGTGGCGGCCCAGACGATGCCCGCTGCGCCCTCGGCGACCGGCCGGCCGCCCGGCCCTCCCATGTCGGTGGCGACCCACCCCGGGCACACCGCGTTGACCAGGATCCCGTCGCCCCGCAGATCGGCGGCGAGCATCCGCGTCAGGGCGTTGAGAGCGGCCTTGGTGATGCTGTAGGCGGGCGTCGAACCGCTGGTCATCTCGGTCAGCGACCCGGCGCCGCTGGAGACGTTCACGATCCGCTGACGGCTGCCGGCCCGCAGCAGCGGCAGCATCGCCTGGACCAGCTGCCAGGGTCCGTAGACGTTGGTCTCCGCGGCCTCGCGGACCACGGTCAGGTCGGCGCCGGCCGCGTGCTGCCACGTGTCGTAGTGGATGGCCGCGTTGTTGACCAGCACGTCCAGGTGCCCGAAGCGTTCGCGCACCTGCTCGACGGCGGCCGCGATGTCGTCGGTGCCGGTGACGTCCAAGCGCAGCGGGACGGCGCCTTCCCCGAGCTCCGCGGCGGTGGCGCGCGCCGCCTCTTCCTGGCGGGCCGCGACAAGCACCGTGTGTCCCGCGGCGATCAGCTGACGCGCGGTCTCGCGGCCGAGCCCCCGGTTCGCGCCGGTGACGAGAGCGATCACGATTCCGCCTGCCTTCCGATGACCACGGTCGCCTCCAGGTCCTCGTCCTGCGCTATCCACGCCTTCAGCCCCGCCTCGCCGAAGACGTCCATCATCAGCTCGGCCTGGGCCTCGGTGGTCTCGATCAGCAAGTGCCCGCGGGAGGCGAGCCACGAAGACGCGTCAGCCGCGACCCGCCGGTGCACCGCGAGCCCGTCCACGCCCCCGTCCAAGCTCGCCGGCGGCTCGAAGGCGCGCGCCTCGGCCGGCAACGTCGCGATGGCGTCGGTCGGCACGTACGGAGCGTTCACCACCAGCAGGTCCACGCTCCCCCGCAGCCGCTCCGGCAGCGCCTCGAACAAGTCGCCTTCGTGGACCGACGCGCGGCGGCCGAAGGGTGCCAGGTTGCGCCGCGCGTAGACGAGCTGCCCGGCATCGATGTCGGCGGCGTGGACCTCGGCGCCGCCCAGCCGCGTCGCCAGCACCGTCGCGAACGGCGCCGACCCACAGCACATGTCCACCGCCACCTGCGCCTCGCGACCGAGGTCGAGGGCGAGCTCGACGAGGAACTCCGACCGCCGCCGCGGCACGAACACCCCCGGCCCGACCGCGATCCGCAGCCCGCAGAACCCGGCCCATCCGACGACGTGCTCCAGCGGCTCTCCCGCGCAGCGCCGCGCCACGAGCGTCTCCAGGAGCCGCGAGGGCTCGGCGTCGTCCTTCACGGCCCGCACCAGCAGGTCCGCCTCGTCCTCGGCGAACACGCAACCGGCGGCGCGCAGGCGCGTCACGACGTCCTCATCCATGATCACGATCTCAGTCTCTCGCAAACACCCCGGACAACGCATACGCCGGCGACTTGTCAAGATGCTGACGCCCGAGGTCGTACCGCTCGGTGGTGGCCGAGTTGGCGTGCCCCATGTAGACCTGGATGTCGCGCAGCGGCACCCCGGCGTCCAGCAGCATCGTGGTGCAGGCGTGGCGCAGCGAGTGCGGGCTGATCTTCTTCGCGATCCCGGCGGCCCGCGCGCAGGACTCGACGATCCACTCCACCTGATACCGGGTCAGGCGCGCGCCCTCGGGCCCGACGAACACCGGCCCGGAGGACGGCGCGGCACCGGACTCGGACGCTCCGGCACGCTCGGCCAGCCACGCGTCCAGACACCCCGCGGCCGGCGGCGCGATCGCCTGGTCCTGCTCCTCGCCGCCCTTGCGCCGCAGCCGCACGACCCGGTGCCCGCGCTGCGTGGACAGGTCCTCCACGTTGATCCCGCACAGCTCGGAGACGCGCAGGCCCTGATAGAGCAGCACGGCGACCACCGCCTCGTCCCGCACGCCGCGCTCGCCCGCCGCCGCCAGCAGCGCCGCCGACTCCTCGCGATCCGGGCCGAGCGTCTGCGACTTGCGCGAGACGCGCGGCAGGTGGAGCGCCTTGTCCTTGGTCGGGACCGGGCTGCTGTCGGCGTAGCCGGAGTCGACGGCGTAGGCGTAGAAGTTCCGCACGGCGCTGATCTTGCGCGCGAGGGTCGCCGGGCGCGCGCGGCCGTCGTCGGCCAAGTGCACGGCCCAGGCATCGACGTGCGCGCGGACCGCGTCGAAGGGGTCGACGTCGAACAGCGAGCACCAGGCGAACCACTGCTTGAGGTCGACCGCGTAGGCGGAGGCGGTGGTGGGCTTGTACGTGAGCAGGAACAGCGCCGCGACCTGCTCGGCCCGCGGGCCACTGCCGCCGGGGCCGAGCGCCGCCAGCGCGCCGGGGACGACCGATACGACGACGGCCGAACCCGGCTCGGGAGACGCGGTGGACTCGCTGGATCCGGCAGATTCGGCCGCGGGACTCAGGGGATTGCTCACGGCTTCATTGTGGCCTGCCGCCAGACCGCGACGGCCTCCTCGGCGTCGACGCGCGGAATCACCACGGACGGGCCCGGCTGCGGAGTCCGCCGCGCCGCGTCCGAGCGCACGTCATAGTCCTCGATCGCCGCCCGGAGCGCCGCCTCGGAGGCGGCGAGCCGGTCCTCGATCAGTCCTTTGCGCAAGTCCTGAGCCTCCCGGCGCAATGCGAGCGGCAACGGCAGCGCGTGCGCTCCGACGCGCTCAGAGGCGACCTTCTGCGTGATCCACCAGTCTTCGCGGTAGGGCTGGCCGTCGCCGGGCAGCGGCTTGCCCACCAGAGGGTTGTCTTGGAATGCGCCGGCCTTCTCGGCGTCGCGGACCTGCTTGTCGATGCCGGAGGCGAATCGCTCTTGCCAGGTGCTCATACCCCATTATCGCAAAAGGGTTACGGGCTTATCCCAGGGAGGTGTCGCCGAGGCCTGTGGCCAGAATGCGCAGCAGGTCCGCGAGGGTGCCGCTGTCGTCGGCGGTGAGGTCGGCCAGCAGGCGCCGCTCGTTGGCGACGTGCAGGGGCACCAGCTTGTCGATGAGATCCAGACCGGCCGGGGTCAGGCGGATCCGGACGCCGCGGCGGTCGCCGGGGTCGCGCACGCGCTCCACCAAGCCTTTGGCCTCCATGCGGTCCACGCGGTTGGTGATGGCGCCGGAGGTGACCATCGCGGTCTTCAGCAGGGCTCCGGCGGAGAGTTCGTACGGCGCGCCGGAGCGGCGCAGGGTCGCCAGGACGTCGAACTCCCAGAACTCCAGGCCGTAGTCGGCGAAGAAGTCCTTCAGCTCCTTGTCCAGCAGCCGGGAGACTCGGCTGATGCGGCCGACGATGCCCATCGGCGTGGCGTCGAGCTCGGGCTTCTCGCGGGCCCACATCGCGATGATCGCGTCCACGGCGTCGGGCATTGCGGCGCTCCTTTCGAGGAATACGCTAGCTTCCCCTCAACGTTAACACTCTCAACGTTAAGAGAGTTTGGCGGGACGACTCAGGGGAGAGCTCGACATGGCCACCACCATGACGCCGGGGGCGGCACCGGCCACCGCGATACCCGCTGCCGGGCACCCGGCGCGACACCACGCCGCCGGCACCGCCCGCGACCTCCTGCTGTCCGTCCTCGCGCCGGCCAGCTGGGGCACCACCTACGTCGTCACCTCCGAGCTCCTGCCCGACCACCGCCCGATGCTCGCCGCGACCATGCGGGCCCTGCCGGCCGGGCTGATCCTGCTGGCGTTCGTCCGCCGCCTGCCGAAGGGCGGCTGGTGGTGGAAGACCGCGGTGCTCGGGACGCTGAACTTCGGGGCCTTCTTCCCGCTGCTGTTCTTCGCCGCCTACCGGCTGCCCGGCGGCGTCGCCTCCACCCTCGGCTCGGTGCAGCCGCTGCTGGTCGCCGGATTCAGCATCCTGGTCCTGCGGCAGCGTCCGCACGCCGCGGTGCTGGGCGCGGCGGTCGTCGGCACCGGCGGTGTGGCACTGATGACGCTGACCGCCAAGGCCCGGCTGGACCCGCTCGGCGTGCTGGCGATGCTGGTGGCCACCGCGCTGATGGCGCTGGCCGTGGTGCTGGGCCGCAAGTGGGGCCGGCCGGAGGGCGCCACGCCGATGGTGCTGGCCACCTGGCAGCTGGTGTTCGGCGGGCTGGTGCTGCTGCCGATGACGCTCGTGTCCGAAGGGCTGCCGGACACGCTGACCGCGAAGAACATCGCAGGGTTCGCGTACATCGGCGTCGTGGGCACCGCCGTCGCCTACACACTGTGGTTCCGGGGCATCGAGCGCCTGGCGCCGACCTCGCTGTCGCTGCTGAGCCTGGCCAACCCGATGGTGGCCACGATCGCCGGGTTCGTGGTGCTGGACCAGTCGCTGACCGTGCCGCAGGCCGCCGGGTTCGCCCTGGCGCTCGGCGCGCTGGTCACCGGTCAGATGCTGGTCGCGCGCAGGCGGGCGCTCTAAGGTGGTGCCGTAAGGTTACCGACCGGTAGTAAGAAAGGCGGCGGCGATGGCCGACTCCCCCGAGGACCAGTCCCGGACCAGCTATGACGTGGTGTTGTTCGGCGCCACCGGCTTCACCGGGTCGCTGGTGGCCGCCTACCTCGCCGAGCACGCTCCGGCGGCGATGCGCTGGGCGCTGGCCGGCCGCTCGGCGGCGAAGCTGATGGCGGTGCGCGAGCGGCTGGCCGCGGCCCGGCCGGAGCTCAAGGAGCTACCGCTGCTGATCGCCGACGCGGGCGACCCGGAGTCGCTGCGCGAGCTGGCCGGGCGAAGTCGCGTCGTGATCAGCACGGTCGGGCCGTACCTGCACTACGGCGAGCCGCTGGTCGCGGCGTGCGCCGAGGCCGGCTGCGACTACGTCGACCTGACCGGCGAGCCGGAGTTCGTCGACGCCATGTACCTGAAGTACCACGCGCGCGCCGTGGAGACCGGCGCGCGCCTGGTCCACAGCTGCGGCTTCGACAGCATCCCGACCGATCTCGGCCTGCTGTACACGATGCGCGAGCTGGGGCCGCAGACCGGGCCGGTGCGGGTGTCGGGGTTCATCCGGGCCAAGGGCACGTTCTCCGGCGGGACGCTGGCCTCGGCGATGGCCGCGATGTCCCGGCCCAAGCAGATGGCCCGCACGGCCAAGGCGCGCCGCGCCGCCGAGCCCAAGCAGCCGGGGCGGCGCTTCGGCGTGCTGGCCGGTCCGCCGCGGCGGGACAAGACCGCGCAGGCGTGGATCGCGCCGCTGCCGGTGATCGACAACCAGGTGGCGCTGCGCAGCGCCGCCGCGCTGCCGGAGTACGGGCCGGACTTCAAGTACGGGCACTTCGCCGCCGTGCGGCGCCTGCCGATCGCGCTCGGCGGTCTGGCCGGGGTCACGGGGCTGGCGGTGGCGGCGCAGGTCAAGCCGCTGCGCCAGGCGGTCGGCAAGCTGGTCAAGCCCGGTCAGGGCCCTGACGAGCGGCGCCGCGCGGCGAGCTGGTTCACGCTGCGGCTGAAGGCCGAGGCGGGCGGCCGGACGCTGGTCACCGAGGTCTCCGGCGGCGACCCCGGGTACGGCGAGACGGCGAAGATGCTCGCCGAGTCGGCGCTGTGCCTGGCCTTCGACGACCTGCCGGCCGCCGCCGGGCAGCTGACCACGGCCACGGCGATGGGTGAGGCGCTCATCGAGCGGCTGACGCGGGCCGGGATCACTTTTCGGACGCTGAGCGAGCCGCCGACGCGTTCGCCGGGGCCGAGTTCCCGGTAGGTATCGGGAGATAGTTGGCGCTGCTGGGTTGGGGTGGGTGAGGGGTTGGTCGGCAGGTCGGTCGGCAGGTCGGTCGGCAGGTGCGGTGAGTTTGTGGCTTACAGGCGATTTTTACGGCTTCGCGCATGATTCGGAGGCCTCTGGCGTCCCCGCCTGGGGCGGGGTGGTGGCAGTTGGGTCGGTGGTC
>Ga0105241_10003332_pt1 | contig 11954 bp, 12 predicted proteins | sample KBSC64metaG_FD_80422 | JGI IMG/M metagenome (GOLD analysis project Ga0105241, IMG submission 80422) | Corn rhizosphere microbial communities from Kellogg Biological Station, Michigan, USA - KBS C6-4 metaG | ecosystem: Host-associated > Plants > Roots > Rhizosphere > Soil | place: Michigan, USA... | reverse complement strand
TGGGAAGAACCGCATATTGTGTGATGTAGCCCGGAATTATAAATAGTTCAAAATAACCTTGCCTGGCGGGTTATCAACTCATATCTACACGTTTTTCAAATCACCTATACCTGTTAATTCATGTTCAATAGTTTTCAAAAAGAAAATTTTTTCTTTAGGAGAGGCATTTTTATAAATTTGGAAGCCGCTTACCGACTTGTCAACTGCCCTATTGATTTCATCGTGGGTGGCTAAGTAAAACTGTTGCGAAGTCAATTTTTTTTACCGTGCTAAATGCCTGTATGGTTTGATTGCCCTTGCGTGAAGCTGTTTGTCCAATAAGGTTATAACCTTGTAACATGATTAAATATTGATCAGATTTTATAATTATCCAGATTGGGTCTTGTGGCTATTGCATTTTCAATAATGGATAAGACTGACATTCTTTCTTCGCCGATGAGGGGTAACCTTGGAGGGCGTACATATTCGGAACCGATCCCATTTTGCCTGGCGGCAAGTTTGATGTATTGTACGAATTTAGGATGGATATCCAGTTCCAGTAACGGGAAAAACCATCGGTAAATTTCACGTGCCCCAAGATAATCGCCTGCAGTTATCAACTTGTAAATGGCGACTGTCTCAGCCGGAAATGCATCCACCAGGCCCCCTACCCAGCCATCAGCGCCCAAAACCAGTTCTTCCAGGGCAAGCGTATCCACTCCGCAAAGAATTTTGAAACGGTCACCAAAGGCATTTTTCATGTTTGTTAAATTGGCCAGGAGCCTTGTGGACTCTTTTACAGCCTGAATAGAAGGCACCTCCACCAGTTCTTCAAACATTTGTAACGTTACCTCAATTTTATAATCATACGGATTATTATAAATCATTATTGGCAGAGGTGTGGCCTTAGCCACTTGTTTGAAATAGGTAATAGTTTCTGTTTTGTCTGCTTTATAACGCATAGGGGGTAAAAGCATCAAACCATCTGCTCCGTTTTCATTTGCGTCCCTCGCTGATTCGAGTGCACCCCTGGTGGATTGCTCTGCAATGTTCATGATCACGGGTACCGGCCTTTTCATAACTTCTTTACTTATTTTTAGAAGTTCCCACTTTTCGTTGTTTGTTAATGTACTTGCCTCACCCAGCGAACCACCAATTATAATTCCATCGATGCCGGCATCAAGCTGTACATTCAGGTTTAATGTAAACATTTCGCGATCTAAAAAATTATCAGCCGTAAACGGAGTAAGCAACGCCGCGTATATTCCTTGCCAATTTACTATCATGTTAAAATTTAATTTTGAACTGAAAAACAAAAGTATTCTATTATTAAAAGAATGGTTTAGTGCAAACTGTCCGTTTATTTACAGATATTAATCCAGATGAGATATGATATAGCTTTTAAATAATCTGTTTTTGTGGCTGATAGAGTTTAAAAAAATATCGAAAAAAATTACATTGCATATTTTGCAATGGCGAATTTGCAAACAGTTATCGTTTCTAGTTTAACCATCATTTGGTCGTTTATTTGACGTCTTTCATCCATTTTTTGAGAACCGGAACAAAAATCCACAAAAATATGCCCGTTGCACCAGACCATAAGAAAATTCTAAAGAGAATATTTTCATAATAAGGCATAGAAGCAATGGCAATATTTTGAACAGATGCCGGTACACTCATCATTGCTCCAATTCTACTTGCCAAGTATTCGCCAATAGCTGTCGCGAAAAACCAGATACCCATCATTAACGAAACAATTTTACCGGGAGCCAGTTTGGTAATCATTGACAAACCAATTGGAGAGATACAAAGTTCACCTGAAATAATAAAGAAATAACCTGCAACCAAAGACCATAAAGGAATCAACCCATCAGCAGCATTCCATTTACAGGCAAGCCAAAAAACAAAAAACCCTGCAGCCATAAGCATAAATGAAATCGCAAATTTCAATGGTGTTGTGGGCTCTTTTCCTCTTTTATTTAACCAGGGCCAAAGCTGTGTAAAGAAAAAACTTAAGATAATTACCCAGGCGGGGGGCAAAAAATTATTGACAGATAGAGGGGGCAAATTGTATCCCATAAAATTCATATCAACGTTTCGGATAGCAAATAAATTCAACGACCCGGCATTTTGTTCATAAAATGCCCAAAACAAAATAGAAAAGATAATCATTACTAACGCTGCAAACAATTTAAGCCGATCTTCTTTATCCATTTTCAATGCTATGATTATTATATAAGCAAGACAAATAAAACCAAGCCCAAACATGATATACTCCATTAAGGTATATGTATTAAACACAGCAACAATTAAGGGCACCGTTGCAAGTACCCCCCCATAAATTATAAATTCATTACTTATAAATCCCAACACCTTTTTATTTAATACTTCGGGATCAGGCGGTAATCCTTTCCCGTTTAATTTTTTTTTGCCTATGTAAAAAACAAATAATCCAAGTATCATAAAAATTCCCGCTAACCCAAATCCATAGTGCCAGTTGATCCTTTGACCCACATAGCCACATAACAAACCACCGAGGGCTGCCCCGGCGTTTATTCCAAGATAAAAAAGGGAAAAACCGCTATCTTTTCCCGGATCGTTTTTGGCATATAAAGTGCCGACAAGGCTTGAAATATTTGGCTTAAAAAACCCATTCCCACAAATGATGAAAGCCATCCCATAAAAAAAACTCCATTCCTTTGGCAACGCCAAAATGAAATGACCAATTGCCATTAAAATGCCACCAAACATAATAGATCTGCGATAGCCAAGGAACCGGTCTGCAATTACCCCCCCGAACATTGGCATGGTATAAACTAATGCAGTGTAGGAGCCAAATATAGCATAGCCCTTAGGTTCGTCAAATTTCAACTGGGTAACCATATAAGCAAGCAACAGAGCTTTCATCCCGTAAAATGAAAATCTTTCCCACATTTCAGAGAAAAATAACATGTAGAGTTGCTTCGGATGCCTGACCATTACTTTTGATGCAGTTGCTGGAATCATAAATAATTTTATCAATTAGCGGTAATACCGATCCAAAAAGAGCAGTGATTAATCTTTCTGGAATGCAAGGGTGCTGAATCCTCCGCGACCTTGCACTGTAACGATAAAATACCGTTCCTGGTTTAAAGTCCTCTAAACCGCAAATATTACTGCCATTCCAATAAACGATCTGTATTTCCTTTTTTTCAACAAATGATTGATGCTAACTTGTAATAATCCGGTTAACTCAATTTTCCAGCTGTAGTTTCCAAATCAAAACTATGAGTACAAAGCCAAATACGAATTGCATAAATTGTTGCGTTATAAACTGATTTTACCCTTTTATTGAAATTTTCCGGGTTGTAAACCTCAAAATTTTATTGGCGGTCATTAGTAAAGATTTTAATAAAGAACTTACTGGTAACTGGCCAAGTGATAAATTGATATAATTATTTGACTATAAACCAACTCTAATTTTCTGTCCAGATAAACATTTCAATCGTTGTAAACTCTTTAGTAAACAATACCCTTCAACAGTCTTAAGTCTATTACCATTGTATTGGAAGCATAATAGCCAATACAGTGGAGATTCTTTCATTCAAAACTCAAACAAGCCCTAATTTAATTCATACCTTCAAACTATGAAAAAATCAGCGCTAATTTTATTCTTATCTTTCTGCAACTACGCTCATGCTTTTGACAACACTCATCAGCAAAAAACATATCAGCATCAAAAAACTAAAATCTTTAAGCCACCATTTCAGGGTAAAAGACGTTTTTGTTCAGAAGAAAGCAATCAGGTTTATATCGTTGAAATAAAGAGAAACAATGTTGTAATCTCTTATGAAAAAATTAAAATTAAAGGTGTTTATAAAAATGGATTACTATTTACCAACGATCCGGAAGAAATAGAATACCGGCATAATGCGGGGAAATATAATTATGGAAAATATTATGTTATAGGTGAAGATTATTTTAGCATCTTAAATCCGGAAAACGGCGAGTATTTTTATCATCAACCATGCAAAAAATAATTAAGGAGGACAACGGGCGGGATTATGTCGAATGAAAAAATTGGGGAAAGAATAACTATGAAATGGATAACAAGAGAACGACCAAAGATTGACAGAATAGCTTGCCCGTGGCTGATTAAAAAATTTGTTGATGACAATGCTGAATTTATTTACGTTCCCTTTAATCAGGTTATTGACAAAGCAAAAGAATTAAACGCCATTCCGTTTGATATACCTGATGTTGAGTTTACGCATTATAAAGACCAATGCACCTTTGACTATATCGTAAAAAAGTATGAAATAAATGACCCTGCAGTTTCAATTATGGCGGTTATTGTTCGAGGTGCAGATACAGACCGGCATGACGTTGCAAAACAATCAGCAGGGCTTTGGGCAATGTCAGCGGGGTTGGCATATAATATAAAAGATGATTATGAATTACTTGAAAAAGGTATGATGATTTATGATGCCTTATATAGCTGGGCAGCGTATTTGCAAAAAGAAAAACACACTCAAAATCCTGTTGATCATTTATTCATTGATGTTTTTAATAAATTTATTAAACAAAAAAATACGCAAAAGAAAACACCAGATTGGGTAAAAGAATTAAAAGAAATAATACAAGACCAGATTGATACTAATTTAAACCTTACTGAAATTTCAAAAAGCCTTGACATTAATCCTTCTTACTTATCAAGAGAATTTTCAAAGCATTTCAATAATCTTTCTTTTGGCGAATACATAAGAAAGCTGCGTATTGAAAAAGCGATTCAATTGATGAAATTAAATCTATATTCGCTTACCGAAATAGCTTATCTCACCGGCTTTTCTGACCAAAGTCATTTTACCAGAATATTCAAACAACATACTGGAAAAAATCCTTCTTTATACAAAAAAGATCTGCTAAAAAGTAAACCAGATACAAAAGGTAAATAACATACAATTTCCAATGTTAAGCTATCGATAGTTTTGCTTTTATAAAGAAAGCAAAGCTCATTAGATGAATACAGATACGGCACCATATTCTTTACGACAACTCTCTTTCTATTTCCTGAAATTGGGTTCAACAGGCTTTGGCGGCCCTGTTGCTTTGGTTGGCTATATGCGCAAAGATTTAGTTGAAAATCGCAAATGGATTTCAGAGGAAGATTACAAACAAGGTTTGGCATTGGCTCAATTAGCGCCCGGGCCGCTGGCTGCACAATTGGGAATCTATCTGGGCTTTGTTCATTACGGCATTATTGGTGCAACATTAGCCGGACTTGCTTTTGTATTGCCATCATTTATTATGGTTGTATTGTTAGGAATGGCTTATAAATTATATGGTGGACTGTTTTGGATGCAAGCGGTTTTTTATGGCGTGGGAGCTGCGGTTATCGGAATTATTGCAAACAGTTCTTACAAGCTCACAACAAAATCAATTGGCAAATTCAGCCTTCAATCCTATAAACAAAACTGGTTACTTTGGTTATTTCTTATTGCAGCCGCAGCCATTACTTTTTTTACACAACAAGAACAGGTTTTACTATTTGTTGCAGCAGGGCTATTGTATATGTTTATAAAAGCACCGCTAAAATGGTTTACCAATAAAACTGCTAATTCATTTATTCTTTTACAAATCGGTTTTTGGAATTACGAAAGTTCAACCCTTACAAAAATTGCAATATTTTTTACCAAAGCAGGGGCATTTGTTTTTGGAAGCGGGTTGGCAATCGTTCCTTTTTTACATGCCGGTGTGGTAACAGAAAATCATTGGTTAACAGAGCAACAATTTGTAGATGCCGTTGCAGTAGCAATGATTACGCCCGGCCCAGTGGTCATTACCGTCGGTTTTATTGGTTATTTGGTAGCTGGTTTTCCGGGAGCTTCAGTTGCGGCATTAGCAACTTTTTTACCTTGCTATTTATTTACAGTTATTCCTGCCCCACATTTTAAAAGAATTGCAAAGCATCAAAGCATCAAAGCATTTGTTGACGGAATTACTGCAGCGGTTGTCGGCGCGTTAGTTGGTGCAGTTATTGTTATTGCCGCAAAAGGTATTTTAGATATGCCAACTACTTTGATTGCAGTTGGAACAGTTATTGTTTTGATTTTTGGAAAGAAGGTACAAGAACCGTATATCATTTTGGTCGCAGCAATAACCGGATTAATTTTAAAAACACTATTATGAAATGGATAACAAGAGAGCGACCAAAAATTGACCGCATCGCTTGCCCTTGGCTGATTAATAATTTCGTTGACAGGGATGCTGAATTTATTTATGTACCAACTGATCAAGTGCTGACAAAAGCGAAAGAGTTGGATGCAATTCCCTATGACATTCCTAAAGTTGAGTATTCCCATCAGGGAGAGTTTTGCACTTTTGAAACCATCATTAAAAAACATAATCTTACTGATCCTGCATTACATCAAATTGCAGTTATTGTTCGCGGAGCAGACACAGACCGTTTTGATTTAGCAGAACAGGCAGCGGGACTTTGGGCAATATCGGCAGGGCTTTCTTACAACATAAAAGACGATCAGGAAATGTTGAAAGTAGGAATGAAAATTTATGATGCTCTTTACAGTTGGGCAAAATATGTTTCTGATGAACGACACACGTGGAATCCTAATCTCAAAGTTTAATGAAAGGAAAATTATTTTCAATTCCATTTTATGTTTTGTGCTTTTGTCTTTGCGAGTGCAACGCACAACCACAAAACAATTCTTTGAAATTAATTGGTTCAATCTTTTTACCCAAAGTAAGCGGAAGAATTGACCATTTAAGTTACGACAGCAAGGATCAAAAGCTTTTCATTGCTGCATTAAGAAACAACACAGTTGGAGTTGTTGATTTGAAAAACAAAAAAGTAATTCACTCGATAAAAAATCTGGATGAGCCGCAGGGAGTTGTCATCATTCCCGAAAGCAATTCGCTTTTTATTGCCAATGGTGCTAATGGTGAATGCGATATTTTCAAAACAGATTCATTTCAAAAAACCAACACCATTAAATTACCAGACGTTGCAGATAATGTTCGTTACAATGAAGCTGCGAAAAGAATTTACGCAGGTTATGGCAATGGAGGCATTGCAATTATTGACGCAACTACTTTCAAACTTGTTAATGAAATAAAACTTTCAGGACATCCTGAATCTTTTCAAATTGATAAGTCAGCCGAAAAAATTTACGTAAGTGTTCCCGATGAAAATCAAATAGAAGTTATTGATTTGGAAAAAAATCTTGTTATTGATAAATGGAAAATGCATGATTCAGCTTCAAATTTTCCAATGGCTTTAGATGAAGCAAACCACCGCTTGTTTGTTGGTTGCAGGCATCCTGCAAAACTTTTAATTATTAACACACAAACAGGAAAGACTATTTCAACTTTTTCTATTGACAGTGATGTTGATGATCTTTTTTATAACCGCACAAACAAAGAAATTTATTTAAGTTGTGGAGAAGGTTACATTGACGTTTTCAAACAGGCTGATGCCAATACTTACACTACAAATGGAAAGGTTTCTACACATTCAGGCGCAAGAACTTCACTACTCCTTCCCGAACTGAATCAACTAATCGTAGCTTCGCCTTCGGGTTTTAACAGTACTGCTTCATTATTAATTTACGATATTAAATAAAAACACTATGAAAAAGATACTCGCTTCTGCTTTAGCTATAACAACAGCTATGTGCAGTTTTGCACAAACAGATAGCACAGCACTCAATAATATATTTGGTAAAAAAGGTTCAGTTCAGGGAAACGTTTACAAGATTACTTATCCACGCTCTGATTTAAAAGTAAAGGTTGACGATTTCTCCGTTGCACCGGGACTTGCACTTGGCTCGTGGATAGGCATTATAAAAATGGGAAATGAATCTATGTTGATGGGTGACCTTGTATTACTTGATTCTGAAGTTCCAAAAGTTATTACAAAGCTGATGCAAGAAAATCTTGAGATCACAGCTATACACAATCATCTCATTAATGAAACACCTGCCATAAAATATATTCATTTTCATGGAAGTGGAGACGCACTACAACTTGCAGAAAAAATAAAATCGGTTCTTGCAGTAACTGCAACACCCCTTACACCGCCTGCAACGCAAACACAAGCGACTAATATCGATTGGAGTAAAGTAACAGCTGTACTCGGCACAACGGGAAAACAAAACGGGATGTTATTGCAATATAGTTTTCCCCGCAATGAAAAGCTTACCGAAAGCGGAATGGAAATGCCACCATCAATGGGTATGGCAACTGCAATCAATTTTCAAATGGATGGTAACCGCGCTGCAATAACGGGGGATTTTGTTTTGATACCCGATGAAGTAAACCCTGTTATAAAAGCACTTACTGAAAATGGTATAATGCCAACAGCGATACACAGCCACATGCTGCATGATGAACCTCGTTTGTTTATGATGCATTTTTGGGCAGTAGGCGAACCCGAAAAACTCGCAACAGGATTAAAAGCAGCGTTAGATAAAACAAATTCCAAAAAATAATAGTTAGTATAATTTCTATATTAAACAATTCGACTTCCCTAAACCTATAAGTTGAAAACCATGCTGCTTTAGATCAGGATCATTTTCTGCCTATCGGAAATAATTGTACATCGAGCGCCGCCTGTGTGCGTTCATGCTCCTCTAATTACACGAAATTTTATTTAAAAATTCTTTGCAAATACTCAAGTCCTTTCCAATGTATGAAATATGATTGTCAGGACGCAATAGGATATAAAAATTTTCTTCCTGCCCAAACAAAGAGACAGGGATTTCTTTAAAATCTTTTGCAATTATTTTAAATTTCATATCTCTGGTTTGATTGCTGCAATCTTTATTATTATAACCGAAGAATATAATTTTGAATGCCGGTTCGCATATACATGCAAATATTGATTGGTTATATGGCTGTACAAGAAGATATTACCGAAAAGAAAATAGCAGAAAAGAAATTGCTTGATGTTGAATTACAGTATCGAACTCTTTTTAAACAATCGCCGGATGGGATCTGTGTAATAGATTATAAAACCCTTCTTCCCCTGGAGTTTAACGAAAAAATTCATACACAACTGGGATATTCCCGTGAAGAGTTTAGTCAATTGAAGATTTCCGATTATGAAATAATTGATACTCCTGATGTAATAAAGGCACGTGCTACAAAAATCATGCATGAAGGGATGGATAATTTTTTAAGCAGGCATAAGACAAAAAATGGGGACATCAGGGATGTTCAGATAACAATTCAGAAAATTTTTCTGCAGGGTAAACCAGTACTCTATGCAATATTTCGTGATGTTACCGATAAAATGAAATTGGAGAAAACGCTGAGACAACAGGAGATCGACCAGCAGCGGCAAATTATAGAAGCCACCATCTCCGGACAGGAAAAAGAAAAAAACGAATTAGGAAAAGAACTGCATGACAACGTTAACCAGATACTTGCTACGGTTAAAATGTATCTTGGTATGGTTAAAGCGAAACAAGATATTCCCATAAACATAGACCTGGTGGGAAAAAGCTATGATTATGTAAATATGGCAATAGCAGAAATACGCAAGCTAACACATTCGCTTGTAGCGCCAACCCTGGGCGATGCAGTACTTCATGAGAGCCTGCAAGAATTTATAAAGGAAGTAAATTTAACTCATGGATTTAAGGTGAAATTGGTAATTGAAATGAACAAGAGGCAAATAATAGACAAAAAAAAGGAACTGATGATATACCGGATTGTTCAGGAGCAGGTAAATAATATAAATAAACATGCCAGGGCAAAAACAGTTAATATCCATTTAAAAGCAAAAGATGCCCATCTGAATTTATCCATTGCTGATGACGGAATTGGATTTGATACCACGAAAAATGTTAATGGCATCGGGTTAAAAAACATTCAAAGCAGGGTGGAATTTTATTCCGGAAATATGAATATTATTTCTTCACCAGGTAAAGGCTGCACGCTGGAAATAACGATTCCTCTATAATTTTCGGCAGTTGTGGGTGTTCCTCTCCCCGCGCGTTTCAGTATAGAATTACACGATATAATAAGAGGCAACAGGAAACCCTTGTAAAAACTAGTGTTGTCTTTGTTTGGATGCCTGGGGTATTTGGAAGCAACCGTTCGGCATTTCCGAAATGTTGGCGGCGTTGAGTAAAAATATTACTCCCTGGATAGTATTTTAGGAAAAAATCAGAAAGAAGGTTAAGATTTGTAAAGAAATTCATAGAAGAAAAATGAAGACAGGCGACATTCAGATATATAAGACTGACAAAGGTGCTGATATCCAGGTAAAATTGGATAATGAAACAGTTTGGCTTGATGCCCATTTGATAGCCTCACTTTTTAATGTAAACCGGCCCGCTATTGTTAAGCATATCCAAAATATTTATACCTCAGGCGAGTTAGCAGAAAAATCAACCTGTTCCATTTTGGAACAGGTTGCGGCTGATGGCAGGAAAAGAAAAATGAATCTATACAACCTGGATATGATCATTTCTGTGGGTTACCGGGTTAATTCAAAACAAGCAACCCAATTTCGCCAGTGGGCCACTCAACGCCTGAAAGATTACCTGGTAAAGGGCTACGCCATCAATGAAAAAAGATTAGATGAAGCGAAAAATCGTTTCAATGATTTAAAAAAGGCGATTGCTTTAATGGATGATGTTGCAAAAACAAAAAGCATTTCCGGTACTGAGGCACAAGGTTTATTAAAAGTGTTAAGTGATTTCACTGTTGCTTTAGATATTTTAGATCAATACGATCATCAAACATTAAAAATCAGGAAGACAAAGCATAAGGAATTATTTCGCATTTCCTATAAAGAAGCCAGGAAAGCGATTGAAGGATTAAAAAATAAATTTGGCGGTTCGGCATTATTTGGAAACGAAAAGGATACATCTTTCAAAAGCTCTTTAGATACGATTTACCAAACATTCGATGGTAAAGACCTGTATCCAACCATTGAAGAAAAAGCTTCTCATCTTCTATACTTTGTTGTAAAAAATCATTCATTCACTGATGGCAATAAACGTATTGCCGCATTTTTATTTGTGTGGTTTTTAGAAAGAAATGATTTGTTGTATCATAATGGAAAAAAAGTAATTGATGATAATGCATTGGTGGCACTCACATTAATGATAGCCGAATCCAAACCCGATGATAAAAACATAATGGTTAAAGTAATAGTCAATTTGATTAATAACAGAAAATGAGTAACAACAATACAGCGAATATATCTTCCATTGTTTCTAAAGTATGGGCTTTCTGCAACACCCTTCGCGATGATGGTGTGGGCTATGGAGATTACCTGGAGCAGCTTACTTATTCTATGCTCACGAAGATAAATGTGATAATATCCATTTGTGTCCCCGGAATTAGCTTAAGAATCTCACTGTTTTTATTTTCTCATAAAGTATAACCTGTACCCAAGATCAAGTTCATCATAAATTGTAAATCCGAACCTTTCATACCAGGGTAGATTTTTCGGTGTTGAAGTTTCCAGGTAAACAGATCTTTTTATTTTAATACTTTCTGCTATTACATCCTGCATTAATGCGCTTCCAATACCTGATGCTGTGCCACCGGATCTACCCCGATGAACCACAGATAATACATTAATTCTTCAGGATGCAACTTATTTATCTCTGATTCCCGTTTTATCGCTTTGAAAAGATTGGATAAACCAATACACGATGCAATTAATTTAAGATCCCAACTAATTGTTTTAAGATTCGTTCGCTTCTTATCCGGTAGTAATAGTAAGGCACAGGCTTTCTTATCTTCTGATAAAAAAATATCTCCGAATGACCAGCACATGTCAAAAGAATATTCCATCAGGATTTTTATTCTCCTTTTTCGTCCCTTATCCTGTTTAATGATATAGTTTACACTTTTATTAGTATCAAATGATTTAGTAAGAATATCAACCGCCTGGCTTTTATCGGCAAACGCCGCCTTAACCATATTAAAAGAATTATTGCATTAAATTACGAATACCC
>Ga0105241_10003320_pt1 | contig 11971 bp, 4 predicted proteins | sample KBSC64metaG_FD_80422 | JGI IMG/M metagenome (GOLD analysis project Ga0105241, IMG submission 80422) | Corn rhizosphere microbial communities from Kellogg Biological Station, Michigan, USA - KBS C6-4 metaG | ecosystem: Host-associated > Plants > Roots > Rhizosphere > Soil | place: Michigan, USA... | reverse complement strand
TAACGGGCGGCGGCTTCGGCTCGAATTCGATGGAGCATTTCGCGACGCCTTGATTTTTTTGAACGGCTACTTCATTGGCCGCAACAACAACGGCTACGCGCCCTTCAGCTTCGACATCAGTGACTTTGCGCGTTATGGCGCCAAAAATTATCTGGTGGTACGCATGGACGCCAGCTTCGGCGATGGATGGTTTTATGAAGGCGCAGGTATTTACCGACATGTCTGGCTGACCAAAACGGACGCGCTGCATCTCGGAGAGTGGGAGAGTTATGTTCGCACGCACGTGCGTGGGAGTGAGACTGTTCTGACGCTGGGAACAGTAGTCCAGAATGAGAGTACAAAGCCAGAGAGCTGCAGCGTCAACTGGCATATTCTGGATGCTTCTGGAAAGACCGTCGCTACAGCCGGGGCAGTTTCACAGAAGATAGAACCAGACGGTTCGGCGACGTTCGAGTCAGCGGTACGACTAGCTAATCCAGCTCTGTGGTCGGTCGAAATGCCAAATCTTTATTCCGCAATTGTAACCGTCGAATCAAACGGTAAGGCCCGCGACGCCGAGCGCGTCAGCTTCGGTGTGCGGACGATCGCGTGGGACGCGGACAAAGGATTTTTTCTGAACGGAAAGCCGGTGAAGATCAAGGGTACCTGTAATCATCATGACCATGCAGGCGTTGGCGCGGCGCTACCGGACCGTTTGCAATATTTCCGGCTGGCGGTCTTGAAAGACATGGGCGGAAACGCGGTGCGGACATCGCACAATATGCCGACCCCGGCCTGGGTCGAGGCCTGCGACCGCATGGGCATGATGATGATGTGTGAAACCCGGCAGATGAGCTCCAATCCGGAGGGCATGCAACAGCTGGAAAAAATGATCAAGCGGTATCGCAACTCGCCTTCGATCATCATCTGGTCGATGGGCAACGAAGAGTGGACGATGATGCCGCAGCCGCAAGGAGTGCGCGTTATTGATGAAATGATCGCGAGAACGCACGAACTTGATCCCACGCGACAGTGCACGGCAGCGGTGAACCAGTCTTTCGAGACAAAATTTCCGGAGCAGTTGGACGTGATGGGTTTTAACTACAACCTGAAGGTGCCCGATGATTGGCACAAGGCTCATCCCAAGACACCCAGTGTTGGATCGGAAACGGCAAGCACAGTCTGTACTCGCGGCATCTACGAGACCGACAAGTTGCGTAACTGGGTGAGCGCGTACGATCTGAATCACACCGAGTGGTCGGAGTTGGCCGAAGAGTGGTGGAAGTTTTACGCCGCGCGTGAATGGCTGGCTGGCGGGTTCGCATGGACCGGTTTCGATTACCGCGGCGAGCCTACGCCTTATGGCTGGCCATCGGTCAATTCTCAATTCGGCATCGTCGATATGTGCGGCTTTCCCAAAGACAATTTTCACTATTACAAAGCCTGGTGGGGAAACGACCCGGTGCTGCATCTGTTTCCGCACTGGAATTGGCAGCAACGAAACGGGGAAACGATCGACGTGTGGGTACACTCCAATCTCGACGAAGTGGAGTTATTCCTAAACGGCAAGAGTCAGGGGAGCAAGAAGGTAGAGCCGCTTACGCATCTGGAATGGAAGGTAAAGTATGAGCCGGGCGTGATTGAGGCCAGAGGAAGCAAAAACGGAAAGGTCGTGCTCACCGACAAGCGCGAGACTACCGGGGATCCGAAAACAATTCGTTTGAGTGCGAATCGAAGGGAAATCAACGCTGATGGCGAGGACGTTGCAGTGGTGCGCGTGGAGGTCCTGGATGAGCAGGAAAGGCCGATACCTACCGCCGATGACCTCATCCTCTTCAAAGTCAGTGGTGAGGGATCTCTGATCGGCGTTGGCAATGGCGACCCTAATTGCCAGGAATCGGATAAGGAATCGAAGCGAAGCTTATTCAACGGTCTTGCGCAGGTGATTTTGCAGGCAAGCAAAAATCCGGGAACCATTACGCTGGAAGCCTATGCGGAACGCCGTCCCGGACCAGCGTTGCCGTCAACGACGCTAACCATTATGACCAAGCGAGTGGATCCGCAACCAGCGTTATAGGAACTCGCGGTTTTCAGGCAGCGTTCGACGGCAGGTAATTGACCGGCTTCTCGTGCAGCAGCAGTTCTGTCGCCTGCACGCGCGGATGGGCGTGAAACCACTCCTGCACAATGCCATCAGCCAGAAAGTTTGCGATCGAAAGCAGGCTCATACCCTGGTGATGGGCCATCCAGCAGCGCACGATTTCAAATCGGTGTCGCCACATCCGTTGCCGCGATGCGGAAAAATCAGCCGCTTCGTAAAACCCGTAGGTCCCGAGCCAGCCATCGTGCGCCATTTCGCGCAAGTTATCGAGAACGGCCTGGGGATCGGTAGTGAGAGCGAGAAAAGTGGAGTATGGGGAGATCACCAGGGCATCGAGTTCCTCGCGGTGTAGCGCCAGATGCGGAATGCCGAAAGCGTGATAGCCATAGTTTCCAGCATCGTCGCGGGTGGCGAAGGCGGACTCGGAAATTCCCCAAGGAATTCGTTTATTGGCAGTGAACTCCTGCTGCGAACGGACGGCGGCGTGACGTGAGCGATCGAGCAAAGTGCCCGGGTAAGTGTGCATCCACAGTCCGGGCATAAGATATTCGAACATCGTTCCCGTCCAGGAGAGCAGGACAGGACGACCGCGATCTACGGTGTGCGTGCGCGCCAACAGGAACCATGTTTCCTGCGGAATCTCATCTTTTGCTATCGCGACGAAAGCCGCAATGCGCGCCTCCGAGGCAAGCAGGTCATAGCTTGCCGAATGCAGTTCGTTCTTTTCAGATTCGAAACCGATCGACAAGAGTTTGCGGCGAGGATTCCACAGAAAGCTGAAATCCATTTCGGCGACGATCCGTTCGGCATCGGCGGCAAGGGCCTGCAATTCCTGGATCAGGTTTGAGGAATCCATGCGGGCCCCGGAAACCAGCGACGAAAGGCGGCCGAGTAACGTAGCTCGTTCAGTGTCAGGTCCACCGCTGTCGATTGCCTTTTGCAAACGGATAACAATTCTTGCGAGCACATCGGGCAGTTCTTTTAACGGGACAGCAGTTCCTGGAAGCTCCAATGCCGCGTCCTGACGCAGTTCGGCGAAATCGGGCAGCATCCAGGGCGTGAAGCGGGTGACCGTCCGCCGAAATTCCCGCAGCCTTTTCTTGCCGTTTTCAGCAAACCATTTCAGATCGACGGTCTGCGAAGATTGCGAGTCGCTGTTTGCAATTCGATCCAGTGAGGCCTCCGGAAACCGGAGCAGCGTCCTGACCCAGTCATCGGTGTGCGATTTCCTTTCCAATTTCGACAACAGCCTGCGCGGAAAAGCCTTGAGGTCGGTCAATATCCGCAAGTGGTCCAGGAAGCCTTCGGCAAGCTGCGGACGCACTACCGGTCCCTGCAACAACCGCTCGCAGCCCTGTTCCAAAGTCCAGAGGGATGCCGCCAAATTTCCGCTGTCTACGGATGAAACAAAAAGTGGAGGCAACGGCTGCAGCGTCCGCGAGTCGTACCAGTTGAACAAGTGTCCACAATGGTGTTGCATGCGGCGCATGGTGGCGAAAGTGCGACCAGTTTGTTCAGCGAGCTCTTGGACCGTCAGATAGCCGAATTCGCATGCAACCTGGCGTGCGTTCAGCAGAAGGCCGAGGTTCGTAGGAGAGACTCGTGCAGCGACAAGATACGGCTCTTCCTGCACGTTATCGGGAATCAGCCAGTTGTGCTCTTCGGTGCTGAACTCTGCAAAATAGCGCCAGGTGCGGATCGCGGCGCGATGAAGGAAAAATATTTCCTTTTCGGAAGCATGTTGCCCGGATTGCTTTGGAGGAAGATTCAGCCACAAGGAGACCGGTTTACTCAAAGCCCACAATGCAAGAATGGGCAAAACCGCGACCAGCGCCAGCGGGCGAACATAATAAACAATGATTCCGAGCACGATGGCGATTACCGGCATCCAGTTCAGGTAAATGTCCACCGGAGTGCGCTTGCCGCCTCCGGTTTCAGCCTGGGCCGCCGTTTCCCACTCCAGCAGGCGTTGGCGTGTGAACAGACGGCGGATGAGAGTGCGGGCCACGGCATCGAGAGAAACCAGCGTCTGATGTGGAAGGAACGTGAGATTCAGCAGGATGTTTACATTTGAGGTGAACAGTGCTGATACTGCTTCGCGCGCTACCACCATTTTTTTCTCTGCGGCAGCACGGGCCAGTGTGAACACAAATTCAAACCAGACCGGGACAAAGAGAATGCATAAGCTGGCAATCGTCCAGCTGCGGGCGTAGCCAGGCAGCACTAGCCAGCCCAGAACAAAGAGCAGGAACGTGGCAGGCTCCACTAGACTGCGCCGCAAGTTGTCAAAAATCTTCCATTGCGAAACCAGCGAAATGGGATTCGATACCATATGCCCAGTCTCATCCGGCACACGCGACAGTAACCAACTGGTGATCTGCCAATCACCGCGCAGCCACCGGTGTTTGCGCCGGTTGTAAGCGCTGTAGTGTGACGGATAGTCTTCGATGACTTCGACATCGGTGACTAATCCAGCCCGGGCATATGCGCCCTCGATCAGGTCGTGGCTGAGGAGCGCATTCTGCGGAAACCGGCGATCGAGTACGCGGTGGACAGTTTCAACCTCATAGATACCCTTGCCCGCGAAGATGCCTTCGCCGTAGAGGTCCTGATAGACGTCAGAAACCGCGCGAGTGTAGATATCGAAACCGGTCTGGCCGGAATAAATATTGGCCAGATGAGATTGGGACGCGCTCTGCACGCTGACTCGCACTCGTGGCTGAAGAATTCCATATCCGGCGACGACAACGTTTTTTTCGGGATCAATGATGGCCTGGTTTAACGGGTGGGCGAGCGTTCCCACAAGCCGTTGCGCTGAGCCACGCGGCAATTCGGTATCGGCATCCAGTGTGATAACAAAACGAATCTTGGATAAGAATGACAGGTCACCGGCCTTTACCGGAAAGCTGTCGTAACTGCCGGTCAGCAGCTTGCCCAAGTCCATCAATTTGCCGCGCTTACGCTCCCAACCCATCCAGACTTTTTCGCGCGGGTTGTAAACCCGGTGCCGATGCAGCAACAGGAAGCAGCCGTCGCGGCCCGAGTATTTTTCGTTCAGCTCCTTGATTAATTGCGCGCAGAGATCAACCACTGGATCATCTTCATGGGTTGGAACGGGCGAATCCGGCAGGTCGGTGAGCAACGCAAAATGGAGATTGGGGTCGTGATTTCCCAGAAAACGGACTTCGAGGTCCTGGGCCAGGCGGCGGACCTGTTTTTCATTCAACAGGAGAGCAGGAACGGCAACCAGGGTCGTGCAGTCTTCCGGAATGCTCTCGGAAAAATCCAGCTTTGGCAGAATTTCAGGCCGTAGTAAGGCGGTGGTCAAATAATTCATAAGCTGCACTGCGCTTTGTGACGAGGGCAGCAGCAGCACCAACATGGCGAACAGAATGAGTCCGGGAGAGGTGACGGTGCTGGTAAGCACCAGCACCACCGCCGACATAATTCCGAAGGTAAGCACCTCGATTCCGGGGAGATAAAACTCGTCTGGGTGGCTTCGTAGAAACGTTCGGACGCGCTGAATCAGTGAGGGCCGGAAGCGCACGCGTTCGCAGAGTTGCGCGACGCCTTCACCAATCAAGTAATAACCTACGTGGGACTCACGAGACAGGAGGCGGGTATCGTCGGAACCCTGCTCCTGTGCGTGGCGGGCCAGCGCGAGGGCTTCAAGCGCCACTTCTACCTCGGTGAAATCGGAGCGCGCGGCAATCCTCACGACTTTTTCGCGGTACAAATTCCGGCTTTCAAAATCCATGAGCGCGTACGCGGCTGCCGGATCCTGCCGCAGGACTTGATCGAAGGCGATCTGCGGCTCTAAGACTTCTTTCCAATGGGTCTGGTTAATTTCGCGCAAGCTATGGATACAAACCCCAAGGGAGATGGGTTCCCGGGTTTGAAAAAACTTGCGGGCCCGAATGGCGACTTGCTCGAGCAGGATCAGTTCCATGGCCGGCAACAGCGCCCAGAGTTCGCGAAATTTCAGCGGTGAGGCCTTCTGAAATCCGCTCAGGTAGGCGATAAAAGATTTCTCATCGAAGTTGAATTTGACGGCATGCAGATACGCCTCGGCCACGGCGGCGGACCGCGGAATTGTGCTGCCGCTCGGGGTGTGAACATGTGGAGACAATTTGTGCGACTTGAATGCGTTACGGGTGTTCCAGAGTTCCGACCACAACAGATGCTGATTGTCGCGGAGCCAGCGGAGGTCGTCAGGATCTGATTCCTCGCGTTCTTGCTTGCTTACCTTTTCAAGGGTTGGGCGGAGCACCGATTCCATTGCGTTCCAGCGCACCGAGAAGAAATGGGAGGTGTGTACGCTGGGATTCCAGGCCAGCAGTTTGGAAAGCTGTTCTCCAGCGCGCTGCAGTTGAGCAACGTCGTGGCCAAAGTCCTCCGCATCCGCGGGGACGCGTTCGGCTGCGGCTTCCAATGATTCGATCTGTGGATCCTGTGGCATCAGCTCCCTAGCGATAGCTGGCGGCCTGCAACTCGAACATTTCTGCGTAGCGGCCGCCCATGCGGGTCAATATCTCGTGAGTGCCTTCTTCCGCAATCTTTCCGTGCTCCAGCACGACAATGCGGTCCGCCATGCGGACCGTCGAGAAACGATGCGAAATGAACAGCGCCATTTTGCCGGTTGTGAGCTCAGCGAAGCGCTGGAACACTTCATACTCGCTGCGCGCGTCAAGCGCGGCTGTGGGTTCATCCAGAATCAGCAACTGTGCATTGCGGAGATACGCGCGAGCGAGCGCCAGCTTCTGCCATTCCCCGCCGGAAAGATCCACGCCACCCTCAAATCGCCGCCCTAACATCTGGTCATAGTGTCCTGCGAGTTTGACGATCACCTCGTTGGCCAGGCTTTTTTTGGCGGCTGATTCCAGCGCTCTCAGGTCCTCAATCTCATCGATCTTGCCCACCGCAATGTTCTCTCGCGCAGTCATCTCATAGCGCATGAAGTCCTGAAAAATGACTCCAATCTCGCGGTACAGGTCTTCCAGGTCGTAGTCGCGAAGGTCCACCCCATCGAGCAGGATCTGGCCTTCGGTGGGGTCGTACAATCTTGTGATGAGTTTAACGATGGTAGTTTTGCCTTGACCGTTCTCGCCGATCAGCGCGACACGCTCGCCGGGCTGAAGCCGGAAGTTAAGCCGGTCGAGGACCAGGCGCTCGGTGCCCGGATAGACGAACGAGACATCGCGAAATTCGAAGCCCTGCCGGATCGGCCGTGGAGCGGGCAATGCATTCGGCTTCGACTGGATGGTTGGCTTCATCTGGAAAAATGCCAGCAGGTCAGTGAGAAACAAAGCCTGATCTGCGATTCCAGAGAGGGTGGAGAACACCATCTGTATGTTGCTGCTCGCCTGCAAAATCGCATTCGTAAGGAAATAGAAGGTGCCGATGCCCAGTCTTCCCGCAATTGTCTTCCAGATCACGTATGCATAGGCGCCGTAATAGCCACTAGTGCTGACGAAGGATAGGATCGAGCCAATTCCTAGCCGCTTACGCGCCAGCGCGACGTCCTGCTGATAGATGATCTCCGACAGTTTGGCAAACCGCGTGGTAAAGAAGTCAGCGAGATTAAAAAGTTTGAGCTCCTTGGCTGCCTCTTTGGTCGCGCCAGCCTGGCGGAGATAGTCGAGTTGGCGCTTGATCGGCGTCTGCCGAAAGTTCTTTGCGTATCCGAGAAAAGCGAAGTGAGTCTCCCCCAGAAATGCGGGCAAAACGGCGGCAATCAGCAACAGCATGAGCCATGGCGAGTAGAAGATCACTGCCACTGACCAGCCGAGCGCAGTGATCAATTGCAGTTCCAGCCGCCCGATGGACTGGATCATCACCAGCCGGTCTGTGGCTTGCACGCGAGCGCGCTCCAGCCGGTCGTAGTAAACCGGATCCTCATACGATGTCAGGTCCAGCGCCGAGGCGTGCTTCATTACCTCGATGCTGACGTAGCGCGTGTACTTATCGGCCAGCAGGGAATCGGAGAAGTCGATGGTGCGAGTGACAATGCTGCTTACAACCGCGAGGCCAAACTCCGCAAGCACCAGCCACCAGAGCCGCTGCGGTGCGGGCTCATGTGTCTGCAAAAGCCGAACCAGGATGTCGATAATCAGCTTAGGTATGTAGGTGAGTGCGATGGGCAGCAGAGCAGCGACAATTCGAGCAGTGATCCCAAATGTGACCACGCCCGGCCCGGAGTGCCAGACGATTTTCAGAATGGGGGGGACGTTGCGCAGCGCCGAGAGGCGCTCCCGCCAACTGCTCCAGAAAGTTTCCTTTTGTGACATTCGGCCGAGTCCTGGCCCGGATTGCTTTTAAAGTCTGTCTTGAGCAGCCGCGACGCAGTGGGACACAACAGAGATGCCGAAAACCGATGCGGAGGTTTGACGCAGGGACCGGTTGCCGCATTCGGTGCGCCGACAGCCACCAAGATCGCGCCCATTATAAATGCCGATCAAAGAAGGGGTTATTAATCGAGGATGGGGAGGGCCACACAGGGTTGGACCAGGAATTCAAGCTGCGCAATCTGTTCCAAGGAACTGGTCACCAGCGATGCCGAACAAGGATCCAGAGTAATCACGAAGGGCAGGTGTGACTTTGGAAACCCGGTTTTCTGAAATACAGAGTCTATGTTGATACCCGAGCGGCTGAAAATTGCTGCGAGAGAGGCGATAATGCCGGGCTCGTCCTTGACCACCAGCCTCAGAAAATGACGGCTGGTGAAATCGGCGCTTACCGGCATCTCTTCTATTGTGTGTTCCTGCGACGGAACAGCGTTCATCTGCCGGGAGCGCACGATCGAGATCAGATCAGAAACGACCGCTACCGCGGTGGGATGCCCGCCGGCACCGTGCCCTCCAAAAACGGTCTCACCTCCGAACTTACCCGTGGACATAACGAGATTCTGGCCGCCTTCGACGCCGGCCAGCGGTGACGAGCGGTGCACCAGCATGGGCTCGACTGCGGCTAAAACCTGGCCATTCGATTTTTCCGCCCGCGAAATCTGCCGGATGGTGCAGTCGAGCAATTTGGCATATTCGAAGTCAATGGGCTCGAGCATTGAAATTGAACGCGTGGGAATATCTGAATTTTTGACGGATACTCTCAGTCCGGCGCGAGTGAGGATGGTAAGTTTGGCGCGCGCATCCAGGCCATCAATGTCTTCAGTGGGATCAGCCTCAGCAAAGCCCAGCTTTTGCGCTTCACGCAGCGCATCTTCAAACGACACTCCGGCGGTTTCGATCCGGCTGAGAATGTAATTGCAGGTTCCGTTCAGAATTCCGCAAAGCTTGGTTAGTTCGTCACCCGCCAAGCCGTCCTGTAGTCCGGAAATAACCGGTATGCCCCCGGCCACCGAGGCTCCGAAGGCGAGGTGCTGGCCATGTTCGTGCGCCAGGCGGACCAGTTCGGCGCCATGCCGCGCAATCACTTGCTTATTAGCAGTGACTACAGACTTCCCGGACTTGAGCGCTTTGCGAATCCAGTCGCCCGCCGGATCCAGGCCGCCGATAAGTTCGACAATGATGTCAACGTCTGAGTTGAGGACATCATTAATGTCATCAGTCCAGCGAACCCCAGAGGATAACCAATCCACCCGCTTGCGCGCATAATTCCGGTTGCAGATGTGCGTCAAACGAAGGCCAGCAGGAGGATTCTCGGTAAGAATGCGTGCGACGGAACTGCCCACGGTGCCGAATCCAACCACTGCAACGGAAAGGATGCGAGGCGAACTTTCATTGGTGATGGCCGCCAAGGAAGGCTCCTGAACGAGATGGGCCGGAGATTTCAAGGTTCGATTTTACGACGCTCCAGCAGCTTTCCTTTCGGCTGATTTTGATTTTGCAACCAATGGCTTTCGTTCAGTTTGGCGGCTTTTAGATTCCGGCGCCTGTGAGCGACGTGGTGAGCCGTTGGTTTTGACTTTCGTCCTTCCTAACTTAACTTGCCCTGCAGCAGGGAAGAAGTGCTCATGCAAATGCCGCACTGCCTTGGGAACGTCGCTCTCCTGGACCACAAAACTGATATTAATTTCCGACGCGCCCTGAGAGATCATGCGGATGTTCACACCCGACTCCGCGACCGTATTAAAAACGCTGGCAGCGATACCGGGTTTGCCGTGAATGTCCTCGCCGACGAGACAGATGATCGCCTGCTTGTCTTCCGGAGTGACATCGGCAAGCTCCTCGAGTTCAGTTAGCAGCGCTTTGGGAAGACGCCTGGTTTCCATGGTGAAGGACATGCTGACTTCGGATATGGCGACGATGTCCACGGAAGTTGAATGCCGGTCGAGCGCTTCGAAAACCGAGCGCAGAAAACCGTGCACCATGATCCCGCGCGATGCGACCACATTCACGATACTGATGCCGGTTTTGGCGGTTATAGCGCGGAAAGTGTCTTTGCTCGGCGGCGCCTGCGCCGTGATCTCAGTGCCGGTGCTCTTCAAATTGCGCGAGTTCAGCACATAGACGGGAATGTTCTGATGAATGGCGGGCAGCAGGGTGGCGGGGTGAAGCACCTTGGCGCCGAAATAGGCGAGCTCGGCGGCCTCGTTGAAACTGATCTGCTTGATGGTTTTTGCCGCGGGGCACAGCCGCGGGTCGGTCGTCATCATGCCTTCAACGTCGGTCCATATCTCTATGCTTTCGGCGTCGAGCGCAGCTCCCAGAATTGCCGCGGAATAATCTGATCCACCGCGGCCGAGCGTCGTGGGAACGCCTTGCGCGGTAGCCGCGATGAATCCGCCCATGAGCGGAATCTGTTTTCGGGAAATCAATGGCGCGATTTTCTTCGCGCAGCGTTCGCGGGTCTCGGCCATCTGCGGGACCGCCCGCGTATGGCTCGCATCGGTGACAAGACATTCGCGCGAATCCACCCAGGCAGCATTCAGGCCTCGAACAATGAATGCGTCGGCGACGATCAGGCTGGAAAGCAATTCGCCGAATGACAACAGGAAGTCACTGCCGCGGGGCGTGAGTTCGCGCACGGCAGCCAGGCCACGCAGAAAGTTCTCAAGTTCAGAGAAACGCGCCTCCAGTTTTGGGGCAAGAGTCGCGGCGCGCTTCTTTCCAAGGAGTTCACCGGCGGTCAGATGATGGCGCTGCCGAAGAGCTTGGAGTGATTCCAAGGCCACCTCGCAATTTCCAGAGGAAGCCTGCTGACCCATCGCGACCAGTTGGTCCGTCACTTTGGCCATGGCACTTACCACGACAACAGGTGAACGCTTGCCGCGGCTGGCCACGATTTTGGCGACACGCTCGATGGCCTCGGCACTCTCAACCGAGGTCCCACCGAACTTCATTACGATCATGCGCGCACCCCGAATAACTCTACATCCATGATGGCTTACCCTCGCAGCCGGATGATTAGAAGGCACCCATAAACGAAAGACCCACCAGCCAGTTCATTTGGCTGTGGGTCTTGAGCGGATGTCCTGTTGTTCAGCTCAGCGCCCACGCCAGACGCTAATTCGTGTGCCCATCGTGATTGTGGGCATCTGCGAACCGATCTGGGGTATGGACGCCATGAACCATGAATATACCGGAATGTTTGGTCGTTCCCAAAGCAGCTTTTTCGATGCTCTTGATCGAAAAAACTGCAAACTTGGTCAATGAGTGCAATGATTCCATAACAATGTCGGCTCCCAGGCCCGAGTAGACTTTGGAGGCGCAAACCAACCAAAGGGCTCGGAGGAAAGGAGCCGAACATGCTGATTATAGGTTGTGACTATCATCCGAGCTTCCAGCAAATTGCATACGTGGATAACGAAGGCGGTGAGTTCGGGGAACGACGCCTGGATCAGCCGGAAGAAGCCGAGCAGTTCTATGGGGAACTCAAACAACGAAACCTAGCCGTGCGTGTGGGAATGGAAGCGAGCGGGCACGCAGGCTGGTT
>Ga0105241_10003310_pt1 | contig 11986 bp, 11 predicted proteins | sample KBSC64metaG_FD_80422 | JGI IMG/M metagenome (GOLD analysis project Ga0105241, IMG submission 80422) | Corn rhizosphere microbial communities from Kellogg Biological Station, Michigan, USA - KBS C6-4 metaG | ecosystem: Host-associated > Plants > Roots > Rhizosphere > Soil | place: Michigan, USA... | reverse complement strand
GTTCAGGCGCAGCTCGTTGGCCGAGTCGGCGTTGCGGATCGCCTCCTCGAAACCGATCAGCCGCTGCTCGTAGAGCTCGAACAGCGCCCAGTCGAAGGTCGCCATCCCCAGCTCGCGCGAGCGGCCCATGATCTCCTTGATCTCGTTGAAGTGGCCCGTGAAGATCTTCTCGGCGATCGTGGGCGTGTTCAGCAGGATCTCGATGGCGGCGGCGCGGCCCTTGCCGTCCTCGCGGCGCACCAGGCGCTGCGAGACGATGGCGCGCAGGTTCGCCGACAGGTCCATCAGCAGCTGATTGCGCCGCTCCTCGGGGAAGAAGTTGACGATGCGGTCGAGCGTCTGGTTCGCGTTGTTCGCGTGCAGCGTGCCGAGGCACAGATGACCGGTCTCCGCGAAGGTGATCGCGTGCTCCATCGTCTCGGCATCGCGGATCTCGCCGATGAGGATCACGTCGGGCGCCTGGCGCAGCGTGTTCTTCAGTGCACCGTGCCAGGAATGGGTGTCGACGCCGACTTCGCGGTGGGTCACCAGCGACTGCTTCGACGCGTGCACGTATTCGACCGGATCCTCGATCGTGATGATGTGGCCCGACGACGTCGAGTTGCGATGGTCGATCATCGCGGCGAGCGACGTCGACTTCCCGGATCCCGTCGCGCCGACGACCAGAACGAGCCCGCGCTTGTTCATCACGATTTCCTTCAGCGTATCGGGCAGGCCGAGCTTCTCGAACGTCGGCATTTCGGATGCGATCGTGCGGATCACCATGCCGACCTGCTGCTGCTGCATCAGGATGTTGACCCGGAAGCGGGAAAGCCCGGGCACCGAGATCGCGAAGTTGCACTCGAGCTCGCGCGCGAACTCCTCGCGCTGGCGTTCGTTCATCAGCGCGTGCGCGAGCAGGCGCGTCGTCTGTCCCGACATCTTCTGCGTGGTGAGCGGCTGCATCTGCCCGTGCGCTTTCATGCTCGGTGGAAAGTCGGCGGCGATGAACAGGTCGGACCCGCCGGCGCCCTGCATCGCCGCGAGCAACTTGTGCATGTGCGCGCGTGCTTGTTCTTCACTTGCATTCGACATGGAGATTCCTGTGGCACACAGATGGTTTGATCGGGACGACGCGCGACGATGATGTTTGTGCACGCGGCGCGCCGGCCGTTGCCATGCAGGAATCAGGCCACGATCAACGCTCGGTCGCCGGGATGCGTGATGGCGTGTCGATCGGAACCGTCTGCGCGTCGGTTACCGATTGCACGGCGCGGCGGAATTCGAGCGGCGCCTGGATGTCGGAGAACGCCTCCTCGGTGCCGCCGCTTCCGGTCACGACGATGTTGCCGTAGCCGAGCATGCGGCCGCCGAGCGTCTGGTTGACGGCAATTGCCTCGATCTTGCTCAACAGCAACTCGACCGAGCGCGTGTTGAAGATGCCCGTCTTCATCATCACCCGCTTGTTCGTGACGGCAAAGTCGGAGCTCGTTCGTTTGACGATCGCGGCCAGCAGCACGACGAGTCCGGCCGCGGGAGCGATCAGCACCCAGCCGGTCCAGCTCTGCTGCAGGTAGAGCCAGGCGGGCGGCACGAGCGTCGCCAGCAGGAACAGTCCGGGGCCGACGAGCAGCTTCCAGTGCAGCCGCGTGCGAAAGACGACGCGCTCGCCTTCTAGCAGGTTCCCGTCGATGTAGCTCACTGGCTGGCGGGGCTTTGCGGCAGGTCGTTGCGCGGCGTCCGCCCGACCCTCGCATCGGCCTGCGGCCCGCTTGCCGGCTTGCGCACCCCTTTCGGCTCCTGCGCTTTTCCGGGCGGCGTGCGGTACGCATGATCGGGGAAGATCGTTCCCTGCTCACCCAGGTTGTGCCCGCCATGGAAGTACGCGTACGAATCGCCGGTGAACGGATTCATGCTGCTGTCGCCGCTGTCGCCGCCACCGCGGTTGGCCAGCGCAACACCCGACACCCCGATTGCAAGTGAGGCCGCCGCCAACAAGCGAGCAACACGTAACCGCGTGTTTCGGTCCATTCCGGTCTCCTCGATTGAATGATGATGCTGCCTTTTGCCGCATCGATCACGATTAGAACGCGAAGATGCGACGCTGTTCAGCCGCGTTCAGTCGATGCACGACAACGGGCGTGCAACGTCCTCGAGCGGCTTGCGCTCGGCGGCCACACCGAGGCGCCAGGCGAACGCCGCGGCGATCAGCATGAGCAGCGCGCCAAGCGCGTAGCCCGATGCAATCGCCAGCGGCTGGCCGGTGCCCACCAGCACGCCGAACAGCCATGGCGCACCGATCCCGCCGATCCCGGTGCCGAGTGCATAGAAGAACGCGATCGACAGCGCGCGCACCTCGAGTGGAAAGCTTTCGCTCACGACGAGGTAGGCGGAGCTCGCCGCCGCCGATGCGAAGAAGAACACGAGCGTCCATGCGAGCGTCTGCGTCGCGGCGGTCAAAAGTCCCGCGGCGAACAGCACGGCGGTCAGGCCGAGCAGCACCGCGGCCAGCGCATACGTCGTCGCGATCATCTGGCGCCGCCCCCACGTATCGAAGTAGCGCCCGAGCACGAGCGGTCCCGCGAAGTTGCCCACCGCAAACGGCAGCAGATAGAGGCCCACGTGTTCCGGCGGCACCGAATAAAAGCGCCCGAGCACCAGCGCGTACGTGAAGAAGATCGCGTTGTAGCAGAACGCCTGTGCGGTCATCAGCACGAGGCCGAGCAGCGCGCGGCGTGGGTAATGCGCGAACAGCGTCATCCCGAGGTCGACGAAATTCGCGCTCCGCGCACGAATGCGAAACCGCAACGACCGCGGCGATGTCGCGGGGTCGGCCACACCGCACTTGCGCTCGACCTCGCATGCGATGCGTTCGGCCTCCGCTTCGCGCCCGTGCAGCAGCAGCCACCGCGGACTTTCGGGCAGGAGGCGCCGCAGCGCGAGAATGGCGAGACCGAGCAGTGCACCCAGCGCGAAGCAGACGCGCCAGCCGACGTCGAGCGGCAGGCGCCCGGGTGCGAGCAGCAGGCTCGAACCGATCGCGCCGAGCATCGCACCGAGCCAGAAGCTGCCGTTGACGCCGAGGTCGGTGCGGCCGCGGTAGCGGGCGGGGATCAGTTCCTGGATCGCCGAATTGATCGCCGAGTATTCGCCGCCGATGCCGGCGCCGGTGATGAAGCGGCACAGCGCGAACGTCGCGAAGCCGGTCGACAGGGCCGTAGCGCCCGTACCGATCACGTAAACGCCGAGCGTCACGAAGAAGAGTCGCTTGCGTCCGTAGCGGTCGGTCAGCCAGCCGAACAGAAGCGCGCCGAGCACGGCCCCGGTGAGGTACGCGCTCGCCGACAGTCCGACCTGCGCGTCCTCGAAGTGCAGCGTCGGGCTCGCCTTCAGCGCGCCGGATACCGCGCCCGCGAGCGTGACCTCGAGCCCGTCCAGCACCCACGTGATGCCGAGCGCGACGATCACCAGCGTATGGAAGCGCGACCAGCGCAGCGCGTCGAGGCGCGCCGGGACCGCGCTTTCGACGATGCGCTGATCGGTCAGTGCCGCGTACCGCCCTTGCCGGGCCGCTTTCCCTTGGCTGTCACCGCTTCGACCGACAACGCGAACGTGCACTGATCGCTGGCGTCGAGCGCGCCGACGCCGATCAGCTTGCGCGCGATTTCTTCACCGCGCCCGTTGCGGATCGTCACGACGACCGTGTATTCCCAGGGATCGGCATCCGCCGGGTGGCGAATGCCGCCTTCGATACGCAGCGGCGTGATCGCGGGCGCCGGCGCGGCGTCGCCCCCGGCGTCGAAACGAAGGTAGTGCCGGCAGGCCGGACATACGCCCGAGCTCTCGAGAATCGTCTCCCGGCAGTGCGGACAGGCGCGCGTCGCGCCGGGCGTGCCCGGGCGTGCGCCCGTCATCGAGGCGGCCGAGCCGCGCCAACGGCGAGCGCGCGGCCGCGATCACCCATGCTTGCCGACCTTCGCACCGCCCTTGCCGTCGTCCCAGCCGAACTCGGCCTGGCCGCGCAGCCGCGCGCCGGCGGCGACCGTAAGCGAGCCCGCCTTGACGTCGCCGATGATCACGCCGCTGTGCTGCAGATCGACCAGCGTGGCCTGCTCGACGTTGCCTTCCAGTTCGCCGGCGATCGTCACCTTGTCGGCGCGCACGCCACCGGTGAGCTTCGCGCCGGCATCGATGGTCAGATCGCCCTGCACGTTGACGTCGCCCTTGAACTTGCCCGCGATACGCACGCTGCCGCCGCCTTCGATCTTGCCTTCGATCGTGATGTCGGCGGCGATCAGCGACTCCTTGCGCGGCGCCGCGTGCTCTGCGCGCGCCGTCGGCGCAGGCGTCGCGGCGGGCGCCGGGTTCGCGGCAGGCTCGGGTCGCGGAGGCGGCTCGTAGCGGGTCGGTTGCTCGGGGGCGGGCGTGGGGTTCACCCGGGCGGCGGTGTTGTCTTTCCAGATGGCCATCGTAGGGACCTATCGCGGGTCGTTGGGGATTGCAGGCTAGCGCTAAATGGGGGCGTTAGGCAACCGGTTTTTGGCTTTTTGATGCTATCGTCATGGCCGCCGCGCTGCCGCTTTGCCGAATGGCAACAGGGATCGGCCGTTCCGCCCGGCCCGCGCCGTTCGCAGGCCGTCTACTGCACGGCATGCACCCTGACCGGGCGCTCGAAGCCCTTCAGTGAAACTTCTCCCAGGTCCTCGAAATTGAGGCCCTTGCCGAGACACAGCTCGGCCACGGCGTTCGACACGAGGCTTTGCTGCGGCTGTGCGTGCGAACAGAGCCGCGCGGCAAGCTGGACCGTCGATCCGAACAGATCGGTATGATTTTCGACCGGTTCGCCTGCCGCGGCACCGATTCGTACGCGCACCTGTACTTCCGTCACCGCCTGCGCATGCTCGGCCAGCGCGCGCTGGATGCGCACCGCGCAGCGCACCGCGGAAACCGTCGACAGGAAGCACGCCATGATCCCGTCGCCCGTGTGCTTGACCTCGCGCCCGCCGAGGGCTGCGAGCGCATCGCGCACGATCGTGTCGTGAACGTCGAGAAACGCCATCGCGGCCTCGTCGCCGAGGCGTTGCGTCAACGCCGTCGAATCGACGATGTCGGTGAACATGACCGTGCGGATGCCGGGATCCCGATCGTTGGCGGTGCCGCCCGGGACGAGCGCCGCGCCCGCCGGATTCACTTCGCTGCCGCCAAGGAAACCGTCGGCTATCTCGGGCTCGACTTCGATGATCTTGGATGCAACGAGCCCGTGCGCTTCGCGGTGTACCCGGGCGGCGAATTCGGCACTCGGCGCGCTGCACAGGCAGAAGATCTTGCCGCGGCTCTCGTTGAACCAGTACTTGTGGTACACGACGCCGTACTTCTCCTGCGTCTGCACGTCGGCGACGTGGGCGCGGGCGACGTCTTCCGCGGTGGCTCCGTGAACCTCATGGATGTCCATGTACATCGGCATGGCGACCTCGCTCGACGCTGGATGAACTCGACGCCGCGCAACGCTACACGTTCGGCCTCCGGAGCGCAACGCGAATCGCGCCTCCGTGGAAAAACGCGACGCGGGCGTTGGTTCGACGTTCAAAATTCGCCCGGCGCGCACTGCAGGCAGACGAATCCCTGCGCGCGCCACATCTCGACGACGCTGCTTCTGTCCTCGACGATGAACAGCACGCGCGTGCGGTCGATGTCCGCGAGCATTTCACGCTTGGCGATCGTATCGCTGCGCCGGTCTCCGTCACGGCGCAGCCGCAGCTCGTCGTAGCCGACGCCTTCGCGCGCAAGCCACGCCACCGTGTCAGTCCGGTATCGCTCGGGACGACCCGAGCACAGCACGACGCGCACGCCCGCGTCGTGAAGCAGATTGCAGAGCCGCACGATGGAAGCGATGGCCTTGTCCTGCGCCATCGCGGCGAAAAATGCGTTCCAGTTCCTCGGCTTTGCACGAACGTGATGCAGCCGCTCGGACACGTCGGCGAGCGTGCCGTCGATATCGAAGACAGCGATTTCATCCGTCATCTGCGTGGCTCGCGCAGCGTTGGTGCATCGCGGAACTTCGCGGCGACGATCCGGGTCGCACCTGCTCGCCGGCGCCGACAGGCGTCGTGCGATCGCCGCGCGCGAATTCTCGACATCACCGTCGGCGTCGGGTCGCCCGTGCAAGACAACCGCTGGTGCGCAAGGCGCGTCATGCAGCGGCATCGACAGCAATGCAACACGTCACGAAAGAGGAATGGGCAATGGATCGCAATCAGCAACGGCAAGGCGGTGGACAAGCGAATTATGGCGCCGATCGGTCGCAATCGCGCGCTTCCCGGCAACAAGGCGGACCCTCGTACGGCGGCAGCCAGCAGTCGCAGCAAGGCGGCACCCAGCACTCGCAGCAAGGCGCCGCGCAGCAGGCGTTCGGTGCGCAGCAGTTCCACAGCATGGCGGAAGTCGCGTTGCGCGGCACTGCGCTGCTGTGGGATCTGCAGATGGAGACCGCGCGCAACATGTGGCGAACGCAGGCGCGCACGGCGGCGATGCTCGGCATTCCCGACTGTTCGGCGCTGTTCCAGATCGGCGACGATCGCGCACGACGCCTGTTCACGACGAGCACCGAACAGATACTGAGCTCGGCGCGACAGGCGCGCGAGACCGTCGTCGAAATGCAGCGGCAGATGGGCCGCCTCGCCGAGCAGCAGACGATCGGACTCACCGAGGAGGTGCGCGATCAGATCGAGCAGATCGGCCGTCACACCGAGCAGGGGCTGCAGCAGATCAGGGAGATCGCCGCGTCCGAAGCCGATCACGTCGAACGCTTCGTCGACTCGGCGATCGAGGATAACGACGAGCGCGCGCAACAGCAGGCGCAGCAACGCGGGCAATCCAATGCGATGGGCGCCGAATCCGCGGCCAACATGGAGGATGTGCAGGCACGAGGCGAAACGGGCGCAGCCACCGCGAACGGCGCGCAGAATCCGACGTGGGAATCCGACAACGCCGGCACCGGCGCGGCGAACGAAGGAGCATCGAACCGCGAAACGCGCCGCAACGAGGAGCGTTCGCGCGCGCGCCGCTGAGCCACGCCGCGCGCGCAGGGCTCGCGGCGGCCGCGAGCCCTACGCGGCGCTGGTTTCGACCTCCGTGGGCGCCGTCGTGGCTGAGGATGCGCGCTGCGTGAGCGGCAAGCGCACCGTGAAGCGGGTGCCGCGGCCGATCTCGCTTTCCACGTCGATGCGTCCGCCGTGCTTGCGCACGATCGAATGTGAAACCGACAGGCCGAGGCCGGTGCCCTCGCCGACCGGCTTCGTCGTGAAGAACGGGTCGAAGATGCGGTTCAGGTTCTCGGGCGCGATGCCGCAGCCGGTGTCTGCAACGCAGATCCATGCCTCGTCGCGGTCGGCGCCGGTCGACAGCGTGATCGTCCCGTTGGCGCCGATCGATTGTCCGGCGTTGACGAGCAGGTTCAGGAACACCTGGTTGATCCGCGACGGCATGCACTCGATCTCGGCGAGTGCGCCGTAGTCGCGCACGATGTGCGCCTTGTACTTGAGCTCGTTGCGCACGATGTTGAGCGTCCGGTCGAGCGCCGCGTGAACGTCGATTGCCTGCCACACCTCTTCGGCGCCGCCGCGCGAGAAATCGCGCAGGTCGAGAACGATACGCTTCACGCGCAGCAGTCCGTCCCGCGATTCGGCGACGAGGTCGGCCGTGTCGCGGCGCAGGAATGCGAAGTCGATTTCGCCGCGCAGCCGGCGCGCCGCCGCCAGGGCTTCGTTGTCGTCGTCGAGCGCCGCATCGGCGTCGATGTAGGCGCCGAGGAGGTCGAACAGCCGTGACAGGTACGATTCGAGCGAGCCCAGGTTCGACAAAGCGAACGCGAGCGGATTGTTGATCTCGTGCGCGACGCCGGCCGCCATCTGGCCGATCGATGCGAGCTTCTCCGACTGGATCACCTGGTTCTGCGCATCCTCGAGCATGCCGTTGATCCGCTGCATCGTCGCATTCAGCGTGGAAAGCTCGAGAATGCGGTTGTCGCGCTCGACGTGCATACGGTGGTTCGCCATGACGAGTGCAAGCAGGCTGGTCAGCGCCTGACCCTGGTCGAGGTCGTCCACCGTATAGCGCGGGCTCGTCTCGGCGCGGTTGACCGCCACGGCGCCGATCGTTCGTTCCGCGACGCGCAGCGGCCAGCACATCGCCGAATGCGTCGAACGCTGCCGCTCGGCCGACGCGCGAAGCGGCAGGCCGGTCTGCGCGGCGTCGCCGTTGACGAGCACCGGCTGTCCGGTGGCCACGACGTGCCCGAAGACGCCGGTTCCCCGAGGCAACGGCTTGCCGATCAGGCCGATCGGCAGGTCGGTGCCCGCGGCGAGCTCGAGCTGGTCCACCGTGCCATCGACGATGAGCGCGATCGATCCGCTCTCGGCGTCGAAGCCGCGCACGATGTGCTCGAGGATCTCCTGGCGCACCTGCTGCGGATGCGCGCCGTTCGCCGCTTTCTGACCCAGTTCGTACAGCGCGCAGATCCACCCGAGATCGGTGATCCGGCCGCCGGAACGGGCCGTTTCGTGGTCCGGGGTCAACGGACGCTGCACATCATCGGGTGCGATGGTCGTCACTCCTCGAGCAGCACGCCGCCGTCTTCGGTCCAGCGCACCTTCGTGATGCCGGGCGACTCGCGCTCGAGCCGTTCGAGCTCGATCTTCTGGCGCAGGATCACATTGCGTTGCGCGCGTACCTCGTCGGCGAGCACGCGGTTCTCGAGCAGGAGTCCGCGGTGGGCGAGCACTTCGAGGATCGTCGCCTTGAGGTCGGGATCGGACCAGGGCTTGCTCACGAACCTGAAGATGCCGGCATGGTTCACGGCACGCACGATGCCGTCGATGTCCGAGCACGCGCTCATGATGATGCGCGCCGCGTCGGGATGCCGCTCCCTCACCAGCGCGAGAAACGCCGCGCCGTCCATCTGCGGCATCCGGTAATCGGAGATCACGATGTCGACGGCATGATCGCCGAGATAATGCAGCGCGTCGTGTGGCGACGTGAACGTGGCGATCTTCGGATCGGGGATCGGCGGCGCAATCGCTCCGTTCTGGCACAAGCGCCGGATGGCGCTCAGCACGTTCGGCTCGTCGTCGACGATCAGCAGGGAAGACATCGATGCTCCTTCATGTTGCCTGGCGATGCGCGCCACGATGCAAGCCGCATGCCATGCACCGCATCGTCGCTTCGCGGAGTCGTCGACTACAGGTTCGGTAGCACGATGCGTCGGCGTCAGAGAAGTCCTACACGCATTGCGGATGCGACCGATAGCAGCTCGGTGCCCGGTCCGATGTACACGTGGCCGCGCAGTCGATGAAATTGCGCTGTCGCCCGCGATGCTCGCCAGCGGGCATGCCCACCGCCCGCATCGCCGACCGTGCCGTCGATCCCTCCTTGCCTGTCTCTCGCCGCGGCGGCGTTGTGCGCGGCGCTCACCGCGACATCGGCGTTCGCCGCGGACATTAAGCAGACCGTGTGCACGATCACCGTCAACTCGTCGGACGAAAAGCGCGCGTTCGAGCGCTTTCTGCCGCGCGGGAGATTCGAATTCGTCGAGCTCGTCGAGCGCGGCCGGCCTGATTGGCTCGAATCGGCGCGGCGCAAGGGCATACGCTGCGACATCCTGATCATCTCCGGCCATTACGACGGCGGCGATTACGCGGGAGGCAACGAATTCTTCTCCGAGCACGTCGATTCGCGCGAGTACCTGCCGGTCGACGAAATGGAGCGCGTCGCCTGCAGCAATCCCGACGACGGGTTGTTCTCGCATCTCAAGGCGGTCTACCTGTTCGGCTGCAACACATTGAATCCCGTCGCGCTGCGCAGCGCGCCCGAGGAAATTGCGCGCACGCTCGTGCAGTCGGGTCATCTGCCGGCCGAGGCCGATCGGCTGGCGCGCGCGATGAGTCCGCGCTTCGCGGACAGCAGCCGCGACCGCATGCGGCACATCTTTCGCAACGTTCCCGCCATCTACGGTTTTTCATCGGTCGCCCCGCTCGGTCCACTGGCGGCGAGCTACCTGGATCGCTATTTCCAGGCGGGCGGCGCACACGAGCTCGCAGCAGGCCGGCCGAGTCCGAAGCTGCTCGCGTACTTCCCCGGCCACTCGCTCACATTGACACGCGGGTCGACCGACGCCGATGCCGACGCCGGATTCCGCCGCGACACCTGCCAATTCCTCGACGACCGGATCTCGCCGGTGCGCCGAGCGCAATTCGTGCATGCGCTGCTCGGTCGCGACATGGCGGAAGTGCGGCTGTTCCTCGACCGGCTCGAGCGTTACGCGGCGTCGCTTGCGAAGGTCCGCGAGGCAACCCCCGCGCTGAACGGCGAGTTGGAGGCGATCGCCGCGGATCAGCCGGCACGCGAGCGCTACCTCGCGTTCATGCGCGCCACCGACGATGCGCCGCTGCGGCTGCGGATGATCGATCTCGCCGTCGACTTCCGCTGGCTCTCGGCCGATGCACGGCTCGCCGAGCTGACGCACATGATCGGCGCCCGCTATGCGCGTCAGACGCTCACGGCGGCCGATGTCGATTTTGTCTGCCGGCTCAACGGCAATCGCGCGCTCGACGGTGCCCGCGCCACGCTCCCGGCGGCGATCGATGCCGGCCACGCCGCGGTCCTCGCCTGCCTTGGCGATACCGATCAGCGACAGCGCGTGCTGCAAGCGCTGACCAGCCCGCACGACGCGGACGTGCAGATCGCGCAAGCCTATCTGCAATATCGGCCGATCGCCGACGTGGCCGAGTTGCGCGGCGTCGCGAGCGCAATCGCGCAGATGAGCGATGTCAACGCGCAGGTGCGCGCGATCGACACGCTCGCCGATCATCGCGTTTCCGACCCGCAGGCGCTCGGCGAGCTTGCCCGTCTTTTCCCGGTCGCGCGGACGATCGACGTGCAGCGCGCCATCGCCGGCGTGCTGATTCGCGCCGATTACGAGGGCATGGACGCTCCGGAACTCGCCCGGACGCTGCGCGAGCACCGGTTCAAGTCGCCCGACGGTCGCGACCTGATCGACGTGCTGATCCGACGCCTCGAAGCCGCCGCCTGACCGGCGGTGGCGGCTGACCACGCTTCCGGCCCTTCCGATCGGCCGGCCTGCCGTGCAATACTTCGCCGCTCGCAAGGCAGCGCCCACGCTTGCGGCTTTCGCCGCGGCGTCGGCCCGGACCGCGCAGAGCGCGGGCCGGAACACCCTGCGACCTTCATCGACGCAGGTATTGCACGTTCATGCTCCTTTCCCGCAGGTTTCTCCTCGCGGCCGCGCTGCTTGCGGCGTTTTCGTATCACGACGTGCTCGCCGCCCGCAAGACCGTCTGCACCATCACCGTCAACTCGGCTGACGAGCGCGAGGCCTTTCGCCGCTATCTGCCGGCGGACCAGTACGACTTCGTCGAGCTCGTCGAACGCGGGCGCCCCGACTGGCTCGCTTCCGCGTGCCGGCAGCAGGTTCGCTGCGACGTGCTGCTCATTTCCGGCCACTTCGACGGCGGCGACGAGTTCTATTCCGACCGCGTGGATGCGCGCGAATCGCTGCCGGTCGACGAGATGGAGCGGGCCTCGTGCAGCGACTCGTGCCCGGGCCTCTTTTCGCAGCTGAAGGAGGTGTACCTGTTCGGCTGCAACACGCTGAACGCGGAGAAGCTGTCGAGCACGTCGGCCGACGTGACGCGTGCGCTGCTCCGCTCGGGTCATTCGCCAGCCGATGCCGAGCGCGTCGCGCAGCTCCTCGACGCGCGCCACGCCGACAGCAACCGCGACAAGATGCGGATGATCTTCAAGGACGTTCCGGTCATCTACGGCTTCTCGTCGAAGGCGCCGCTCGGTGCGAAAGCGGGCCCGATGCTCGAGCGCTACTTCAAGTCGGGGGCGGCTTCGATCGGCAGCGGCCGCCCGAGCGAGAAATTGCTGAGCCTCTTCACCGGGAGCTCGATGACGGAGGCAAGCGGCAGTACCGACAGCGACCCGCAGG
>Ga0105241_10003308_pt1 | contig 11992 bp, 9 predicted proteins | sample KBSC64metaG_FD_80422 | JGI IMG/M metagenome (GOLD analysis project Ga0105241, IMG submission 80422) | Corn rhizosphere microbial communities from Kellogg Biological Station, Michigan, USA - KBS C6-4 metaG | ecosystem: Host-associated > Plants > Roots > Rhizosphere > Soil | place: Michigan, USA... | reverse complement strand
TGACGGTTGACGGACTTTCAGTAAATCAACATGACAATATTTCGTCGTAATGATCCACATAAAGTCCGTCAACCGTCATCCGTCAACCGTCAACCCATTTCCCCGTATTTTTGCCAAAACAACCCCCATGCAGACCGGTTTCAACGAACTTCTCACGGTGACCTTTACGTTGTTTGCCGTGATAGACATTCTCGGTTCGATTCCGCTGTTGCTTTCTTTGAAGAAAAAGATGGGGGGAATTCCGGAATTAAAAGCCACGCTGATATCCGGTGTGCTTATGATCGTCTTTTTATTCCTGGGGGAGCCGTTGCTTGGGATGTTGGGAGTTGAGATTCATTCCTTCGCGGTGGCGGGCTCGATCGTGATATTCATTCTCGGGATGGAAATGATACTGGGCACTGAATTTTTCAAGAGTGAAAAAAGTGGCACCACCACAGTCATGGTACCCATTGCCTTCCCCCTGATCGCCGGTTCGGGCACGCTAACCACGATCATTTCCCTGAAGGCCGATTATAAAGAACCGACCATTCTCATTGCCATATTGGTAAACCTGGTGATTGTGTATGTCGTACTTAAATTGCTGGATTATATCGAGCGGATCCTGGGCCCGGCCGGAATGCTGGCCATCCGCAAGTTTTTTGGTGTAATATTGCTGGCTATCGCCGTAAAAATCTTCAGCGGAAATGTGACCGGACTGATCAAATGAATCGGTGAAAGAGTTACATTTGCCGCCCGGTTCCCGCCGCGATAACCGGCCTCGTAGTACAATGGATAGTATAAGAGTTTCCGAAGCTCCAGATCCAGGTTCGATTCCTGGCGAGGCCACAACTTCACTTTGCCCCCCGAAGCTTCAGCAAAGGAGGTTTACTCTCTTCCAGTCGAAACCTCTGAGCTGAATCTACGCTGATTTTCAGTCAGTCCACTTCTATCTAACATTAACTTTATGGGGAGCAATGACAATAACAACAACCACAGGGCAGTTTTTTATTAAGGTCTTAAAAGCCCTGTTTGTGCATAAAAAGGATTGCTGCAAATAGGTTTTAGAACCCAATCCGAAATTGTCAGGTCGTTGACATTGCCACAGATTAACAATATATAATTTTGGCACAAGTAAAATAATTCTACTTTTATGTAGATTCCCGATGAAAAAAGTTTTTGCAACCATACTGGCTATCGTTTATCTCTCTACTTCCATGGGAGCTACTGTGCATCTTCATTATTGCATGGGAAAACTGGTATCCTGGGGCCTCGTCGGTCACAACAGCAAGAATTGCAGGATCTGCGGAATGGCAAAGAAGGCGGCTGACACGCATTGCATCTCAGCCAGGATGGGCTGTTGTAAGGATGAGCAAAAGCTCATAAAAACAAGCGATGCTCAAAAGATTTTTGCCTCCGAGTTACAATTTTTAAAGCTTTTCCCAAAGGCATTAACTGTTAATCACTTTGCCCTCTCCGATTTTCGCATTCCTTCTTTTGCTGTGACTTATCCCGCAACAAATGCGCCGCCTCTATCTGGCAAAGTCCCCGTATTTCTGCTCAACCGCAATTTCCGTATTTGATTTTATTCCTGATTTAACGCTCCGCGTTCTGCCGAACAGTCGTTTTTCCTATTATAAATTTCTTTAAAAAGGCGGTCTATCATTGATTTTATCAATGAACAGTTCCGTTCGACGGCAAAGGCATTATTATTTCAATTCTTCAAAACAGAAAAATGACAACGATTAAAAGATTGTTTGTTATTGCAATTGCACTAACAACCACATCAATTGAAAAGCGAGTAGCTGAAGCAGGACATGATACGGAAAAATTCAACGCATCCGACGCCGCCTATACAAAGCTTCCGGACTGCTGTCACTATCCCAGAAAATCATAATTACTCATTGTCAACAAACAAAAAATGAAAAAGCTGATAATTCTTATAGTTATCCTCACAGGAACACTGGGCGCATGTGCTCAACGATCCAGGGACACAAGGGCTGAGACTAAAACGGATTCTACCGTTAAAACAGTTTACACTTGCCCGATGCATCCCGACGTCGTGAGTGATAAACCCGGAAAGTGCCCGAAATGCGGAATGGAACTTGTTGCAAAGAAGATCAAAACACTCCGTGAATACTATGCCTGTTCCATGCATCCAGAAGTGGTGAGCGATAAGCCGGGGAAATGCCCCAAATGTGGAATGGATTTAATAAAAAAACAGGGGAGCGTGAAAAGCCCCTCCCAAAAGAATATGAAAATGGATAGCACGAAGCATTAAAGCACATTATTAATTCTAAAGTATGGTTCAGAAACTGATTGCGCTGTCGCTCCGCAACAGGTGGCTGGTGTTAGTAATAGCACTGGCCCTGTTTGCCTGGGGTATTATGGCCGTAAGACAAAACCCCGTGGACGCTATCCCTGATCTGTCCGAAAATCAGGTTATCGTCTTTACCGAATGGATGGGCCGAAGCCCGCAGATCATCGAAGACCAGATAACTTATCCTTTGGTAAGCAATCTGCAGGGCATACCGAAAGTGAAAAATATCCGGGGTACTTCCATGTTCGGGATGAGCTTTGTCTATGTTGTTTTTGAAGATAACGTGGATGTGTATTGGGCGCGCACCCGGGTAATGGAAAGATTAAACTATGCGCAGCGGTTACTGCCACAAGGTATAACGCCGGCACTGGGTCCGGATGGTACCGGGGTCGGACATATTTTCTGGTATCATTTAGATGCCCCCGGAATGGACCTGGGTGAACAGCGCGCTTTGCAGGACTGGTATATCAGGTTTGCCCTGCAAACAGTTCCGGGAGTGGCGGAAGTAGCTTCCTTTGGCGGTTTTGAAAAGCAATATCAGCTGGTGGTAGACCCGGTCAAACTACAATTTTACAAACTTTCCATGATGGACGTTATGAATAAGGTGAAGTCCAATAATAACGATGTGGGGGGAAGAAAATTTGAGATGGGCAATATGGCTTATATCATTCGCGGCCTGGGTTATATCAAAAATAAAGACGACATCGAAAATATTGCCTTAGGCGTTAACAACGGCGTTCCCATCAGGGTGAAAGATATAGGCACGGTCCAAATGGGTGGTGATTTACGCCTTGGGATATTTGATGCCAACGGAAATGGAGAAGTCGTAGGAGGCATTGTGGTGATGCGTTACGGAGAAAACGCAGATAAAGTAATTAAGGCAATAAAAACAAAGATAACGGACGTTCAAAAAGGGTTACCCGCAGGGGTTACATTTAAGGTTGATTACGACCGGAGTCAACTCATCGAGGCTGCCATCGCCAATATAAAGGATAAGCTGATCGAAGAAATCAGTATTGTCTGCATCATCGTGATCCTTTTCCTTTTGCACTGGAGAAGCGCAATGAGCATCATCATCCAGATACCTATTTCCATTGCCATAAGCTTTATCCTGCTTAATGCATTTGGATTGTCCTCCAATATTATGTCACTCACTGGTGTTGCGCTGGCCATCGGGGTAATCGTTGATAATGGCATCATCATGAGTGAAAACGCCTACCGCCATCTATCAGAATGGCAAAACAGTCAGGGTCCAAAATAATTAATATGAGCACTGCACTAAATAAAAAGAAATGGTGGAAGCGGGATTATTACAAAATTCCGGAATCGGAACGGATGCGTATTATAGAACGCGCCTGCAAGCAGGTTTCCCGCGGCGTCTTCTTTTCAACCGTGATCATCATAACATCTTTTCTTCCGGTGTTTCTCTTAACGGGTCAGGAAGGAAAATTGTTCCATCCGCTGGCTTACACCAAATCATTTATCCTGCTGGTGGATGCTATCCTGGTGGTTACCCTCGCGCCCGTATTAATCTCTTTTTTTATGCGGGGCCGGTTCAGGCCGGAAAGCGCCAATCCGGTCAACCGGTTCCTGGAAAAAATCTATGAACCGATCATCCGCGCCTGCATTAAATGGCGGAAAACCACGATTGCCATCAACCTCCTGGCCCTTGCCATCAGCGTACCCATGATCATGAGCCTTGGAAAAGAGTTTATGCCGCCACTTGATGAAGGCACCATATTATTCATGCCCGTTACCCTGCCGGATGTTTCCAACGCGGAAGTCAAACGCATTTTGCAGGTGCAGGATAAAATCATCAGTTCCCTTCCGGAAGTAAAATCGGTATTGGGAAAAGCCGGGCGGGCTAATACGGCTACGGATAATTCTCCCATCAGCATGATCGAGACCATTGTCATGTTAAAGCCAAAAAATGCGTGGAGACCCGGAATTACAAAAGCTGATATTATCAATCAGCTGAACAGCAAACTCCAGATACCAGGTGTGACCAATGGCTGGACCCAACCCATCATCAACCGCATCAATATGCTCTCCACCGGCATCCGAACCGATGTGGGAGTTAAAGTATATGGTCAGAACCTGGATAGTATTTACGCCTTTTCGCAGATAGTAAAAAAGGAATTGGAAGGTATTGCCGGTGTAAAAGATCTGTATGTAGAACCAATAACAGGTGGGAAATATATTGATATAACGATTAAGCGCGAAGAGATTGCCCGCTATAATCTGAGTGTGGATGACGTGAATGCGGTAATTGAAAGCGCCTTAGGCGGAGTTCAGATCACAACCACCATTGAAGGTCGTCAGCGCTTTTCGGTCAATGCCAGATTTGGACAGGATTTCCGTAACAATATCGAGGCATTAAAACAATTACAGGTGCAGACCAATGGGTTTGGGCCAATCCCTTTACAGGCCGTCGCTGATATAAAGATAACCGAAGGCCCTCCAATGATCAATTCCGAAAATGCCTTATTGCGCGGTACGGTTCTTTTCAATGTGCGTGACCGGGATTTGGGCAGTACCGTTTCGGAGGCGCAGCAGCGGTTAAATCAAATGATCGGCAAAATGCCAAAGGGCTATTTCCTGGAATGGAGCGGACAGTATGAAAACCTGATCCGCAGCGAAAAAACACTCAAGCTTATTATGCCGGTTGTGTTGCTTGTCATTTTTATCAGCATGTATCTTGCATTCCATTCCGCCCGCGAAGCCCTGCTTAGCCTGATTACTATTCCCTTCGCGCTAATTGGCGGGGCTTACCTCATCTATTTTGCCGGTGTTAACCTGTCGGTTGCAGTAGCCGTTGGCTTTATTGCCTTATTCGGACTGGCAGTAGAGACCAATATCGTCATGATCATTTATCTCAATGACGCCATGCAGCAGCTTGTGGCAAAAAAAGGGAATTCCGGAGAGACCATTACCCCGGAAGATCTGCGTGAGTATGTTATTCAGGGTGCTGCTAAACGGTTACGGCCTAAAATAATGACAGTAAGCGTAACGCTGTTCGCGCTGGTTCCCATTCTCTGGAGCAGTGGTGTCGGCAGTGATGTGATGAAGCCGATCGTTATGCCGATGGTGGGCGGAGTGATTACTTCAGCCATTTATATTTTACTTGTTACTCCGCTGATCTTTTTGATGGAGAAAGAATATGAGTTAAAAAAGTTCGGGAAAATAGATGTGCCGGAATTCAGGCACTAATTCTAAATTATTAAATTATGAAACGGGCTTTCGGTCTTTGTTTAATTCTCGGATTGCTGCATAATATCGCAATCGCCCAAAGTATGAGATTGTCCGATATCCTGGATAGCATTGCACAGTCCCATCCGGCAGCTAAAATGTATGATGCGGAAATTCAGTCTATGGATGCAGCTTCCAAAGGCGCTCGTAACTGGATGGCGCCTGAAATATCCAGCGGCTTCTGGATGACTCCCTACAATACAAATCTCTGGAAAAAAGGGGACGCGGGCAGTACAGGGATGGGCCAGTATATGATTTCTGCTGAACAAATGTTCCCTGACCAGAAATACAATAAGGCAAATGAGAAATATCTGCGCGCCCTCTCTTCCGTAGAAGCTGAGCATAAAAAATCAACATTGAATGACCTTTTTGCCCAGGCAAAGGAAAATTACAATGAGTGGATTGTTGCTGAAAAAAAACTGTCGGTGATCGATGAAGGCAACCGGCTGCTGCAGTTGATGATCACCAACGCGGAAACCAGGTATAAGAATGGCCTCGGAAAGGTGAGTGCCTATTACAAAGCAAAGGCCGCCCAGGGAAACCTCGAAAAAAACAGGATCATGCTTGAAAACGAGGCATTGCAAAAACGCATTGTCCTGAATACCCTGATGAACCGGGATAAGCTCACCGAATTTTCCATTGATACGAGCTATTCGATTGCTGATTACGGAAGTAAGCTGTTCGACAGTACCTTATTTTATACAAACCGGAGTGATATAAAAGCCGTAGACCAAAGCATTCTGTTGAACTATCTGAGTCAGCAGGTTGAAACAGCAAGCCTGAGGCCGCAGTTTGGCGTTCAGTTCGCACATATGTTCGGTTTTGGGAGGTTTCCGGAACAGTTCACGCTCATGGGAACTATGAAGATCCCGTTTGCCAAATGGTCATCTAAGCAAAGTAAAGCAAATATAGAAAGCCTGAAGTGGAAGGCTGTCGCGCTTGAAAGTCAGAAACAGATGATGGCCAATGAATATTCAGGCCTTGCCTATGGAATGCAGCAGAATATTGCCGCGAAGAAAAAGCAGCTTGGATTGTTTGAAAACAATATCATTCCTGCCTTGAGGAGAAATTACCAAGCTGTGCTGCTTGCTTATGAACAGAACACGGAGGAATTGTTTACACTTTACGATGCCTGGGAGGCACTCAACAACACACAGCTCGAATATTTTGACGAATTGAAGCAATTACTGGACATGCAGGTTAACCTTGAAAGATTATTGGAGATTAAATAAAGTTAGCGATGAAACTAAAATGGAATATATATACTCTTGTGTTGCCGATGCTGCTCATGGGAGCAGCCTGCAATACCAGGCAACCGGCTGCAAAACAGCAATCGGAACAAGCTGACGATATTTACACTTGTTCAATGCACCCGCAGATCCGGGAGCATCATCCCGGCAACTGCCCTATTTGTGGCATGGAGCTGATCAAAAAAAATATGACATCAGCTGATTCCGTTGCCGGGAATATACAACTGGAAAGTCTTCTTAAATCTACAGATGAATTCGTGACCGCGTCCTTACCCACCACAACGGCGCAACAAAAAAGCATAAATATCCACGTAATAGCGTATGGCATCATTGAATATGATACGAGAGCGACAGCGACAATATCCGCCCGTATTTCAGGCCGTATCGAAAAAATGTACATCCGCTACCGGTACCAGCCGGTAGAAAAGGGCCAAAAAATAATGGATATCTACAGCCCCGAAATCCTGACAGCAGAGCAAAACCTATTATTCCTTATCCAAAACGATGCAACGAATATTTCCTTCATCAAAGCAGCCAAAGAGAAATTATTATTGCTCGGCATGAGTACGGACCAACTTCAGCAGGTGATACAAAGCGGCAAGCCAATATACGCGATCAGTATATACAGCGATTACAATGGGCATGTCCACGATGCCGGCATGACGCACGATGCAGAGCCAGCCAATAGTATGAATGCATCTCCAACTGTTACCGGGGAACTTTCTCTGAAAGAAGGTATGTACGTAGAAAAAGGCCAAACCCTGCTAATGCTGATGGATCATCATAAGGTTTGGGCTGCCTTACAGGTATTTACTTCAGATCAATCCCTGGTTAAGATGGGAAATCGCGTCAGGATCATTCCTGAAACAGATACTTTGGCAGTAATAGACGGGAAGATTGATTTTATAGAGCCCTTTTTCCGTCCCAACAGCCAGACCCTTACGGTCAGAGTGTATTTCCATAACGCGTCCATGCTGCCGGTAGGTAGTCATGTAACGGCCAATATTTATACAACCCGACATAATGCATTGTGGCTACCCCAATCTGCCGTCATTTCGCTGGGCCTGAATGAGGTGGTTTTTGTGAAACGTCCAGGTGGTTTTATGGCTCACAAAATCACTACCGGTATTCGCACAGACAAACTGATTCAGGTCATTTCAGGCATTAGTGAAAAAGATACCGTAGCCGTGAATGCGCATTATCTAACAGACAGTGAAAGCTTTATTGAACCTTCATCAAAGTAAATAATATGAGACCCTGTAAACGGAATAATATTATTCAATTTAACGAATGGAAAATAGTCAGTATTCCCTGTCTGTTTTCAATCCTGGTAATCCAATTTTTATTTTCCTGCAAACAGCCGGCAACGAAATCAGCCCAATCATTTGCTAAAACAGATGTCTATTATACCTGCAGCATGCATCCGCAGGTAAAGGAAGATCATCCGGGCAAATGCCCTATCTGCGGGATGGAACTGATTGCGGTGCCCAAGACAAGTATGAAGGCAAATAACGAGATGAGGCTCAATGCAGAGCAGATCAGGCTCGGTAATATACAGGTAGATACGATCCGGAGCGGAAGTATCGGAGACAGGATGGTGCTTACCGGAACATTGAACTTTAACGGGCAAAAACTTTCATCAGTAAGCACCCGGGTAGCCGGAAGGATCGAAAAACTTTATGTGAAGAAAACAGGGGATTATATTCATAAAGGCGAAGCGTTATATGATCTTTACAGTGAGCCGCTTAACAACGCAAAGCAGGAATATATTACTGCCTTGCAGGAACAGACCAGCATCGGGAATTCATTAATCAATTATGGAGCAGTTGTAGAAGGCGCAAAGGGTAAACTGATTTTATGGGGTATGACCGGTGAGCAGATTGCGCAACTCTCCACGGATAAGAAATTGTCTGCATCCACTACTTTTTTTAGTCCGGACAACGGGTATGTAACTGCCCTGAATATGCAGGAAGGCAGTTATGCTATGGAAGGCGCTCCTGTTTTGCAGCTTGCAGATCTGTCAACGCTTTGGGCAGAAGCGCAGGTATATACCACGCAATTATCATCGCTGGATCAAAACAGCCAGGTAACCGTACAGATTCCGGATCTGGGTAACAAGAGCATTAGGGGTACTATCGCTTTTGAAAATCCGGAAATCGACCCGGATACCCGTATCAACCTCGTTCGCATAACGATACCCAACCCAAACAACCAATTACATCCCGGAATGCCCGTTTATATTATTGCCCGTAGCAGGCAACATCATTCTATTACCCTGCCGGCAGATGCAATATTAACCGATAGCAAAGGCTCTACGGTTTGGGTACAGACAAAACCGGGGGTCTATTCGGTCCGGATGATAGAAACCGGAATCACAGAAGGAAATTCAGTAGAAATCATATCCGGCTTGGAGGCAGGGGATATAGTAGTAACTAACGGCGCCTATCTGATCAACAGCGAGTATATCTTTGAAAATGGAACTGGTGCTATGGAAGGAATGAAAATGTAAAAAATCAAACAATTAAAATAATGGAACAGCCGCATCCTCAAAAGTATACCTGTCCAATGCATCCTGAGATTGTACAGGATAAGCCGGGCAGTTGCCCCATTTGCGGAATGAACCTGGTTCTAATGAAGGAGGAAACAGGCAGTCCTTCTTTGCATCTTCCAAATGAAGATGGCAAAACGCCGATGGATCGTACCATGAACGTTCATGATATGCACGAAGCACATGCCGGCATTCATGATTTTAAGAGGCGTTTTTATGTGGTGCTGATATTAACCATTCCCATTCTGCTTTTGTCGAAAATGATTCAGCACTGGCTGAACATTCATTTTAGCTTTCCCGGTTCGGTCTATATATTGCTTGGCTTATCTTCTTTCGTTTTCTTTTACGGAGGATGGCCCTTTCTCAAAGGGTTACGGGATGAAATAAAAGTAAAGAATCCCGGAATGATGACCCTGATCGGATTTGCGATTACGGTTGCCTATGTTTATAGCGTTGCCACTGTTTTTGGGCTAAAAGGAATGGATTTTTTTTGGGAACTGGCTTCCTTAATTCTCATTATGCTTTTGGGACATTGGATTGAAATGAAGTCGGTTGCCGGAGCTTCCAAAGAATTATCGTTACTTGTACAATTGATGCCGGATGATGCGCACCTGGTACGCGGGGATCAGGTGACAGACGTAAAAACAGCCACATTAAAAGAACATGATATTGTCCTGATAAAACCGGGAGAAAAAGTGGCAGCAGACGGGACTATTGCAGAAGGGGAGAGTTATCTGAACGAAAGTTTGCTCACCGGTGAATCCAAACCGGTTAGGCGAACAAAAGGCGACAGAGTGATTGCCGGTTCAATCAATGGCAACGGAGCGATCAAAGTAGCTGTTTCACATGGCGCAAAAGATTCTTATCTGTCCCAGGTTGTAAAACTGGTGCAGGACGCTCAAAGATCGAAATCCAAAACACAATTACTGGCGGATACGGCGGCCCGCTGGCTCACGCTGATCGCCATTGTCGCAGGAATAGCCACTTTTCTGGTATGGTGGCTATCGGGAAAGGATCTTGCATTTTCTATTGAGCGGATGGTAACGGTCATTGTGATCTGTTGTCCGCACGCCCTGGGGTTGGCTGTTCCGCTGGTGGTTGCCAAATCAACAGCTTTATCTGCAAAAAACGGGCTGCTTATAAAAAAGAGAACGGCTTTTGAAGACGCCAGGAAAATAACCACCCTCGTATTTGATAAAACCGGAACGCTCACCGTAGGAAAATTTGCAGTGTCCCGCATCGTCATCCTTCAAAATGATTTGAAAGAAAATGATCTGGTAAGACTTGCTTCCGCTTTGGAGCAGAATTCAGAGCATCCGATAGCAACCGGAATCATTCAAAAGGCAGAGGAATTATCTGTATCCATACCTGCCGTCGAAAATTTTAAAGCGATTACCGGAAAAGGAGTTGAGGCCACCGTGAACGGGAAGGCGGTTAAAGTGGTAAGTCCCGGGTACCTGAAAGAAAATAATATATTGCTGCCGGAAAATGCAGGATCGGATTTAGCAGAAACAACGGTATATGTTTTGATCAACAACCGGCTTTCAGGATATATTTCACTGGCTGATACTGTACGGCCCGAATCTGCCGATGCGATACGGACTTTGCATGAAAACCGGATTAAATCTGTTTTGCTTACAGGAGACAACCGGCAAGTGGCAGAAAGCGTAAGTAAAAAATTAGGCATTGATACCTATTTTGCCGAGGTGCTGCCGCACCAGAAATTGGAGAAGATAAAAGAACTCCAGGAAAAGGGCGAGTTTGTGGCCATGACTGGTGATGGCGTAAATGACGCGCCTGCCCTCGCACAGGCAGATATCGGTATTGCCGTTGGTTCGGGATCTGATATTGCAGCGGAAACAGCAGGGATTGTGCTGGTAAACAGCAATCCCAAAGACATTGTCAGTTTGATTCTGTTCGGTAAAGCGACTTACCGGAAAATGATGCAGAACCTTGCCTGGGCCACAGGTTATAATGCGGTTGCGCTTCCCCTGGCAGCCGGGGTGCTTTATAAACTGGGTATTCTATTAAGTCCCGCAGCGGGTGCCGTATTAATGAGTTTAAGTACCGTTATTGTTGCAATCAACGCAAGCTTACTTAAAATAAAATAAGCATTTCCCATTCGGTAAAACCAACTAAAATTCCGCCGCTTTTCAACAGTGTCGCTGTAAAGCCCCTGTTGCCTGTTTATCATGAGCAATATATTGCTGTGTACCATGCTTCTGTAGTCAGCATTTCACTCCCTGTCTGGGAGCCTCCTCAATTAGCTTAATCTTTTCTTATTGCTGTTCATTGCCAACTGTTTTCGGTTATGCAATAAGGCTATTGTTATTTTTCAGTATTCACTCTTAACAGTAAGGCAAGAATTAGAAACCCAAGCAGACATTAATTGTTGCAATTTTTAGAATTACAATAGTAATGCTGCTTAATGCTACCCCTTGGGGCAATCATGATTCCAATTATAAAGCAACCTGATCACATTACATTATGAAAAAGATTTGTTCATGGTGAAAATAGGCCAAAAAGTGTCTAAAATCAGCATCGCTTTGCACTACAAGGCAAATACCCAGCATGGTAATGCCCATTGCCGATTTCCTGCAGGTAATGCAGTTGCGCATATTCGCTCCAGGTGCCGATAATATCTTCGCT
>Ga0105241_10003305_pt1 | contig 11995 bp, 6 predicted proteins | sample KBSC64metaG_FD_80422 | JGI IMG/M metagenome (GOLD analysis project Ga0105241, IMG submission 80422) | Corn rhizosphere microbial communities from Kellogg Biological Station, Michigan, USA - KBS C6-4 metaG | ecosystem: Host-associated > Plants > Roots > Rhizosphere > Soil | place: Michigan, USA... | reverse complement strand
TACCGGAAATTGCTCGCGATCATTGCCGTGACATTCTATCTGTCGGTGATCGGCGTCATCCTGACCAAGTTCTACGTGATGCCCTGGGTCGGGTATAAATATGAATCGTTCGGCGCGGTCCGCGAGGCGGGCCGGCTGTGGTGGGCCTATGGCGGAGACGATCAGCGTCTGATGGGCTTTGCCGCCGACAACACCATGGCGGCGTTCTTCATTTTGGTGTCGTTCGCGATCACGTCGATTCGCATGAGCACGCCGTGGTGCCTGTTGTTCGGATCGATCGCCATTTACACCATTCGTCTGACCACCAGCAAAACGACCATGATCGTGCTCGTGCTGTATCTAGTGCTGCTGGTGCTGGTGCGCATGCTGCCGGAGAAGTCGCGCTTCCCGTCGATCCGCAACATCGCGCTATGGTCGTTCGCGTCGATCTTCGTCCCGTTCTTCTTGATCGTGGCGGCATCGGGAACCGCTGCCATCCCGCATTCGACCATGTTCAGTATCCTCGATCGCATCAACAACAGCTGGCAATTGCCGTTCGTGTACCTGAACCAGATCATGCCGATCGGCCTCATCACGGGCTGTGGCGCCGGCTGCTTCAACTATCCGCAGAAGCTGTTCTCGCCCCTGGCGTCATTCTGGGTGCCGGTCGATAATTTCTATATCGGCACCTACCTGATGTTCGGAATGCCGTTCGTCGCCTTCATGGTGATGGTGTTTCGGGCGACTTTTGGGGCGACCGACGTCTACAAGCTGACGCTGATCTTCGTGGTCAATCTGTTCACGATTACAGTCCTGAATTACGGACCGGCCTCCGGTCTGCTGATCATCGCGTTGAGCTTCAGTGAGGTGTTCTCCAAACGGGCGACGGAAGCGCGGGCCTCCGATGTCGCAGTCATCGAAATGCCGCGTCCGGTCCCTGCGCCGGATGGATTCGGTGCGCCGGGGACTGTCGTGAGCGGAGGCAGGTAGACAGCATGCATAAGCGGCTCGCATTCATTGATACGCTCCGCGGAATCGCCGTGCTGGCCGTGCTGGTTCAGCATGTGCTCGAGGTGATCGTGCAGAAGCACCCGACCGGCGCGTATTACTGGGGCTTTCACGACGCGATTGGCTACTACATGAACTTCGGCCGGTTCGGTGTCGTGCTGTTCTTCTTCGTTAGCGGCTTCGTGATTCCGTTCAGCTTTCCAGATAGCGCGACGCCGGTCCGTGATTTCACGATCAGCCGCTTCTTCAGGCTCTACCCGGCGTACTGGACGTCGATCGTGATCGGCCTTGTCACGATGCTGCTATTGGATGCCGCGACGTTCCCGCTGAAGCAGATCGTTGCGAACGTGACGATGCTGCAAACCTTCGCCAACATCCCAAATCTGTGGGTGTTCTACTGGACGCTGGCGATCGAGCTGCTGTTTTATGTCAGCTGCACGATCCTGTTTGCCATGGGGTTGCTGAACCGGCGCTTCACGGCCGTCACCATCGTCGTGGCAGCCGCTCTGGTTGGGACGGTCGCGGCCATCCTGATCGAGAGCCGGACAGTCTCGTCCCTGATGGAGGTCGGCCTCAATCTGTCGGCGATGTTCCTGGGCAAGATCATCCGTGACACCGTCATCGGCGGAAAACTGAGCTGGCGGCACGTGGCAGTCTGCACGGTGCTCTATGCGATCTTCGCGGCAGTGCTGTCGGACAGGCGCTTCGGCGGTGTCTACCAGGAGAATTTCTTCTACAGCTATTCGATCGGCGCGGCCTATATCTGTGCGGCGCTGGTCTTCATCGCCTTTGCCGCATTCGGCGAGAAGATGGCCTGGCGGCCGATCGCCTTCGTCGGCGTGATCAGCTATTCGGCCTACCTGATGTCCCCCTTCGTGATCGTCTGGGTGCATCGCTTCCTGTGGCTCGGCGACGGACCGTTGGGATGGGCGGCATTTGCTGCAATCATCATAGCGCTCTCGATCCTGGTCAGCTGGATCACCTTTTCCTTCGTCGAAAAACCTTCCATCGCGTTCGGTCAGCGATTCCGTTCGAAGCGCAGGAAGCCGATCGTTCTCGAGCCCGCCTTCAGCACGCAAGGAGCCGCGGAGTGAGCGAACCGACGCGGCAGCTGAAAATGGCCTATGACGGCTCGTTCGTTCCGTCCGTCCAGGGCCTTCGTGCTATCGCGGCGTTGAGCGTCTTGATGGACCATTTCTACGACATGCCGAAAGGCGGGATGTATGACATCCCGAATCCCGGGTTTCTGCCGCCGCTCTGGCCGTGGTTTCAGTCGGTGATCAATGTCGGCGGACACGGTGTCGAGCTGTTCTTCATGATCAGCGGCTTCCTGATTCCCGCGAGCCTCGTGCGCCATGGGTCGCTTGGGCGCTTCTTCTTCGATCGCGTTCTTCGCATCATGCCGGTCTTTCTGGTGCTGCATGTGGCCCTGTTCGTGCTCGGGCCGATCGTCGGCTACAAGTTTTTCCGTGGGATCGATGTCGGCAGCTATCTTGGGATCTTCACCGCCAATCTGTTCTTTCTGCAGGATGCGCTCGGTCTTCCGATCGCGCAGCAGAACGCCTGGACGCTGACCTATGAGTGGGCCTTCTACATCTGGTTTGCGCTGACCTTTGTCGCGCTTCGGGTCGGTGGCCGCTTGATGGCAGCGCCCTTGGTCTTGCTCGGTTTTGCCTGCCTGCTGCACTGGCCGATCACCGCGTTTTTCTGCATTGGCATGTTCTTCAGCGCCACCGGCTTGCGCTTTCCGATTGCGGGATGGGCGGGAGTCGTCGCGGGCCTTGCCTGTGGGGCTGCCATGTATGCAAGCCTGGTGTTGTTTCACCCGTTCGTTGCGCTCCTTCCCGGCTTCCTGCTGTTCGGCATGGTGCTCGCTTCGAATTCAGGTATCGGAAACGTCCTCAGCGCCCCGGCCCTGCAATATCTGGGCAAGATCAGCTATAGCCTTTACCTCGTGCATCCCTTTGTACTGTTCCCGTTGCAGATGATCGGGCTCAAGCTCGTCGCAATCGGCGTCGATCGCTGGCTGCTGTGGTCCGCCTTCATCGTCCTGGGGGCGATCATGTCGCTGGTCGCAAGCGCGATCAGCTATGAGCTGATCGAGGTCAGGCTCAGGCGCCTGCTGGACAGGGCGCTGCGCGGACCCTTGTTTGGCCCGGTCGGCAAGATGGAGCATTCGGTGCCGTCGTGAGGCTATGACTTCAGGCCGCCACACCGGCGGCTCGGCGATAGGTCGCGAACAGGCCCTCGGCGATGTGGTCCCAGTTCAATGATCCTGCTGCGGTCTGGTGGGCGCCCTCGGTGAGGCTGGTGGCCAACGATCTGGAAGTGAGCACCCGTTCGAGCGCATCAGCCAGCGCTGCAGCGTCGGAAGGCGGCACCAGCAGGCCGTTCACACCGTCGGTGACGACGTCGGGAATGCCGCCGGTTGCGCTCGCAACCACAGGGCGGCAATTGCCGAAGGCGGATGCCAGCACGCCGCTTTGGCTGGCGTCCTTGTAAGGCAGCGCGATCACTTCGGCCGATTGGAATAGCGTGCTGGTGTCCGCCGGCGAGATGTAGGCGTCGATCGCGTTGATCGATGGCATGTCGCCCATGCGCTTGCCAAATCGCGCCATCTCGGGGCCGCGGCCGGCGACTATGGCTTGATGACGCACGCCGCGCTTCGACAGCATATCGATGGCGTCGAGGAAGACGTCGAGGCCTTTGTAGGCCCACATGCGTCCGAAGAACAGGATCCGGCCATCGGTGGCCTTGATCTGGGTGCTGTTGGTCGGTGGGACCATCAAGACCCCATGCATGGAGGAGGTTACCTCTCCGCGAAAATCCGGCGAGGCGCTGGCGAAATCGGCAATGCAGCTCTGTCCGTGCACCGTGATATGCGTGGCACCGGAGCGCATTCGCTCGCGCAGGCGCTCTTCGCTGGTGTTTGTGCCGGAGCCGCCCTCGGAATGCGGAATGGCATCGTGGACGGTGAGAACGCGCGGAAGGCTCGTGAGCCTGAGAAGCTCCATCAGCCCGGCTGTGAAATATTCCGGACATTCATGACAATGAACCACGTCGGGCCGGAATGTGAGAATGTCGAGGAACGACCGCGGAAGTCCGATGGCGCCCGAGCGACGCAAGCTCAGATCGCGTATCCGCGTGTCGAAGGGAGCGGGCGCAGGAATCCAGTCCAGGTTCCACTGTTGATTCGCATCCTTGCGATTGAGTACCAGCCTGACATCGCAGTGCCTGGCCAATGCAGCCGCGAGCCGATACGAATATTCGGCGAAATGTGGCGCATAGATCGCCACTCTGAAGCGCCTCGCCATATCAGCGTGCCTCGCGCCAGAGATCGATGGGGAAGCTGCTCATCAAAGGAGCAGTGTTGAAGTTGAGAGGTGCGGCGCCTCCCATTTCCCGTCCTTGTTCGAGGCTCGAGGCAAACGCGACGTCGAATCGTCCCGTGCCTTCATAATAGTCACGATATTTGAACTCGGATTCGCCATTGCTGAGACGCACGTAGCGCGCAGGAATGCCATAAGCCTCCGCCACGATCAGTCCGTGCAGGGAACTCGCGAGCACCAGCTCTGCCTCGAGAATGGCTTCAATGCGTCGATTCCATGATCCGAGCGGACTGACCACATTATCCGCTGTCGCATCAATCATGCTGAGGTCGTGCAGATTGGGTACGAAAATCCAGGGACGAGCATGACGGCGCTGAAATCGGCCTGGAAACATCTGCGGAAGCAGCAAGGCGGGATCGCCAAAGACGTCAGGCACGGACAGACCACGCCGCCGGAGAACCTCCTGCGTGCGGGGACCGCGCACCGCGCGAACATCGAGCGTTTGAACGCGTCGATTGAGATCGTCCTGGCCTGCACGTCCGTTGATGCCGCTGCCCCAGATCACGTCACCATCGCGGGCATAGTGAAGCACCGAGCCGATCGCGAACATGCGCGCCTGCCGGGACGTTTCGTCCGTGAGCGTATACCCGCTCTGCCTGAGACATTGCTCGACGACGACGAGGGACAAATAGTCGCCAAAATTGATCGTTCCATCATCAGGACGCCAGAAGAACAGTTCCACATGCGGATAAGGCAATTGCTGAATAAAGTCGCAGCCGACCTCGTTGATCAATCTACGCAGATTGCTTCGAATATTCATGCGTCCTCGGATGGCAGATGTTATGTTGCCGACACTGTCTCTCGAAAGAGGCGACTCTTGGACCGTTCGCGCATTGCCGGTGCATCGTTAGCTCGCACATACCTAGTCTGAACTTATGACAAGCCTCCAATTGAGCCGCGAGCCTTCGGTCTCGTCACGATCGATCGTTTCCGGCGTCATCTGGTCCACCCTCGATTCCGCGGTGGGGCAAGCGCTCACGCTCGCCATCTACGTGATCATGGCGCGACTGCTGTCGCCGCAGATCATCGGTCTCGTGGCCACAGGCGCGCTGGCGCTGGATTTCTGCCGTGCTGTTCTGATCGAGAGCGTTGCGATCGCGGTCCAGGCGCGCGCCCAGCCGAAAGACGAGGACTACAACGCGTCGTTCTGGTTGATTGCAGGATTTTCGCTGATTGCCGCGGGGCTTCTGTTTGCCACCAGCAGTGCCATCGAACGCCTGTCCGGCCTGGAAGACCTCGCTTTGGTGCTGAAGGGCTTTTCCGTCGTGGTCGCCGTACAGGGATTATCCCGCACCCACGAGGCCTGGCTGACGCGCAATCAGATATTCCGTTCGCTCGCCCTTCGCACCCTGTTCTCGATCACGCTCGGCGGTGTCATCGGCATTGCTCTCGCCATCAGCGGCTACGGCGTGCTTGCCCTCGTCGGACAGCTGGTGACGACCTCGCTCGTGTCGTTGGTCAGCCTGTGGACCCTGACGCCGTGGCGTCCGGGTTTCCGATTCAGTCGCCGCGAGGCGATCGAGCTCATCAGTTATGGCCGCTATGTGGCGCTCACGGGCATCACGAATTTCGCCAACGCCAATTCAGACCTGATCTTTGTGACCTGGTACACGGGCGCGGCCGGCGCCGGCTTCTACAGCCTTGCGAAGCGGCTCGTGAATGCGGTCAGCACGGTGATCGGAAACGCGCTGAACCGCGTGTTCTTCGCGACGATCGCCGGCCTACAGCATGACCGAAAAGCATCCAGCGATGCACTCCTCGATTTCGTCATGTACACATCGCTGCTGACGGCGCCGATTTTCGCCGGAATTGCAGCTTTGTCGCCGGATCTGATGATCACTTTCTTCGGGGAGAAGTGGCTGGCCTCCGCGCCGCTCCTGTCGATCATCTCGGTCACGGGCTTCCTGACCACCATCGGCCTCTACAATCACTCGGTTATCCTGGCATTCGGGAAGCCGCATTGGCAGACGTGGCTGACCTTGATCTATGCAGCGTCGAACATTGCGATCTTCATCGCCGCCGCGCCATTCGGTCTCATTGCGATCGCGGTGGGCTACGTCGTGCGCGCAGTGTTGCTTTATCCCTTGTCGGCCGGTGCGTCGCTGCGCATCCTGTCGATCGCCGTGCGACGGTATGCCATGGCGCTCGTGCCGGCGCTGGCCGGCTCGGCGCTCATGGCAGCGGCCGTCGTCGGCGCATCCGCGATGCTGCCGCCGCTACCGACTTGGCTGCGCCTTGTTGCCCTGATCGCGCTTGGTGCCGCCATCTATATCGCGGTCGTGCTTGTCATTGCGCGGCCGGCAGCAATGCAGGTTGCGCGCGAAATCTCGAGCCGGCTGCGACGATTCCGGTGAATTCCACCCGCGCGCGGAGAGGCAGGCTTAGCCCGCGTTTGCAGCCTGCCTGGTTCGACTGAGATCCAGCGCCTCGACGTGCTGAGGCTCGAGCGACCGTCTGGACGGATCCCGCGGAGCAAGGCGATTGATCAGTTTCCGTGCGGGGTTTTCGACATAGCGATAGGTGAGGCCGGCTGCGATCGTGAGAACCACGCAGCAGATCAGCGCGAATAGCGGAAACGCGCCCGGCTGCAGTCCGAGCTGATGCCAGACGGGTTTGAACACGAGGATCAGCAGCAATTCGTGCAGCATGTAGATGGCGTAAGACGTGTTGCCGAGCCGGCCGAGCCAGGCTGCGCCCGGGACTTCCGTGAAAGCGCTTTCACCAATCGCGGTCAGCAGGATCGCCAGCGAGAACAGGATGATCGCCAGATCCGGCTTAGCAAACACGTTCAGCACGAGAACCGAGCCGAGGAACACGGCAATGCCGGCGAGAGCGAGCGGCCTGCTGCGATAGGGGCGGAATTGCCTGAACAGCATGGCGAGCAGAATGCCGTTCAGGAAGCTCGGCAACGCTCGCAGCATGCCGTAATCGTAGTTGGCGCCGTACATCTGCGACCGATCCTCCCAGATCGGCAGGTGGCCATGTGCGAGGACGCCATAGAGGCACGCGACGATGATTGCGAGTGTCAACGGTGAGACGCGACCCGCGAGCCACATCAGCAGAGGGAACAACAGATAGCAAAACAGTTCCGCGCTGATCGACCATGACGGCGAATTGAAACTGAGGTGGTCCGTAATGCCCCAGGCCTGGATCAGAAGGGCGTTGTGGATGAAATCCGTCCCGCTCGCGTGGGACGTCGGGCCGGAGATTCCGATCCATGCGAGTCCAACGAACGCCAGCAGGGTCAGGAGATGCAGCGGGTAAATCCGCGCGATCCGGCGTAGCAGGAAGCGAGTGTAGCCGCGGAACCCGGTCGAGCTTGTCGGATAGGAATAGGCGATCACGAAGCCCGAGAGGATAAAGAACATGTCGACGAACAGCCCGTAGGAGCCGTTCCAGATGGGCGAAATGCCCTTGTCGATGTTCTTCAGATGAAAGATGAAGACGCCGAGGGCTGCGACGAACCGATAGAAATCGAGAATGACAAAACGTGTTTGGTCACGGACTTCCATCTCGACATCAAATTCCTTGCGGCGCGTGTCATCCTTCTAGAGTCGAATTGTGACGCAAGTTCGCAAGTCGCGTCGCGCGAGGCGCGCAATCGCGCGCTCATAAACATGGCGGAAATGTCGTGACAGCATGGCAAGGCTGTTCTGCCGCGCGATGAGCCAGGTGCCGCTTTTTTGGTCGAGAACATCCGGGCCAGCGACGCGGCTGGTCCGGATGTCGTGCAGTGGAAGCTTGTCGATGGCCTCAGACGAACAGGAAGTTGTGGCTCGTCAGGTTGGCGACATTGATGTTCTTCAGGAGAATCGAATCGCTTGACGACATCGCGACGACGGCGTCGGTGCCCGATTGCGTGACCTGAAGATGGCTGTAATCGGCCACCAGCAGTTTGGAGATCTCGATGACGTCATGGTTGGTGGCGTCGCCGGCGTGGAAGTTGAGGATCTGATCCTGGCCATGATCGTAGACCACGGTGGTCGAACCCGGTGCCGTCGAAAACAGATCGTTGCCGCTGCCGCCCTCAACTGTCACGCCGGAAGCGACGGCTGTGATGTTGTGGCTGCCGTCGGCCTTGGTGTCGTCGAAATACCGCAGGGCATTGGCGGCATTGTAGTGCTCGTGCTGCGTCGTGCCCTGCTGACCGTTGAAGTTATAGAGGAAGACGTCCTTGGTGCCGTCGGTATTGTTCGCGACTTCCTGCGTCTTGTTGCCGGCGCTGTCATAAATGTCGGTCAGCTTGCTGCCGTCATTGTTGACGACCTGGGTATAGTCCAGCGTGCCGTCGGCGTGGGTTCGGGTGATCGAAACGATGTTTCCGGCGGCATCGAGGTGCTGGTGCTGGGTCGTATAGCTCTGACCCGCGATGTTGTAGCTCCAGTTGTCGGACGTGTGATCTGCATTGGTGATGTAGGCCGCCGTCTTCACGCCACCGGTGTAGACGGTCGTCGAACTGTAACCGTTCGCCTTCTGCGCCACTTCGCTCGTGATTGTGCCGCTCGCGTCATACCAGTCGGAGGTCTTGGTGCCGTCGCTGGTTTGCGACAGGGTGAAAGCCAGGCTGTTGTCCGCATGGGTGCGCACGATGTTGGTCAGGAACCCCGTCGCGTCGTAGCTGTCGTGCTCGGTGGTGTAGTTCTGGCCGACGACGTTGTAGAGGAAGGCGTCCTTTGACCCGTTTGCGTGAGTGTCGGTCTCGGTCATCTTTACGCCGGTCGCGTTGTAGGTGCTGACGGCGCTGCTGCCGTCGGCATTGACGATCTGGCTGTAGTCCAGTGAGCCGTCCGCGTGAGTGCGGTCCATCTCGGTCAGCTTCCCGGATGCGTCGAGGTGCTGGTGCTGGGTGGTATAGGTTTGGCCAGAGATATTGTAGCTATAGTTGTCGTGGCTCTGGTCGGCATTGGTGATGTAGGCGGCAGTCTTCACGCCGCCGGTGTAGACCGTCGTTGAATCATAGCCGTTGGCCTTCTGGATGATCTCGCTGGTGAGAACGCCGGCGGTGTCGTACCAGTCGGTCGTCTTCGTGCCGTCGCTGCTCTGCGCCAGCTTGAAAGCGTAGCTGCCGTCGGCGTGGCGGCGCACCAGCGTGGTGAGGAAGCCGGTCGCATCGTAGACGTCGTGCTCGGTCGTGTAGGCCTGGCCGGCGATGTTGGAGAGCCAGATGTCCTGGCTGCCGTCGGCGTGAGCGTCGATTTCCTTGGTCTTGACACCCGAGGCATCGTAGGTCGTGACCACGCTGCTGCCGTCGGCATTGATGACCCGCGTATAGTCCAGCGTCCCGTCGGCATGCTTGCGCGTGATTGCGGTGACCTTGCCGGTGGGATCAACGTGCTGGATCAGGGTCACGTAGCTCTGGCCGGTGATGCCGTAGCTGTAATTGTCCTGGCTGCCGTCGGCATTCTTCACATAGGCCTGTGTCTTCACGCCGTTGCTGTAAAGGGTCGTCGAATAGAAGCCGCTGGCCTTCTGGACGACCTCGGAGGCGAGATTTCCGGTCGCATCGTACCAGTCGCTTGTCTTGGTTCCGTCGCTGGTCTGAGCCAGTTTGAAGGCGTAGCTGCCGTCGGCATGACGTCGCACCAGCGTGGTGAGGAAACCGGTGGTATCGTAGATGTCGTGCTCGGTCGTGTAGTTCTGCCCGGTGATGTCAAAGGTCCAGACATCCTTGCTGTGGTCGGCGTGATAATCGGTCTCGACCTGCTTGATGCCTGTTGGGCTGTAGGTGGTGATCGCGCTGCTGCCGTCGCTGTTATAGATCTGCGTCGAATCCAGCGAGCCGTCCGCATGCGTGCGGGTCACCGAGGTGACCTTGCCCGTCGTGTCCACATGCTGCACCTGGCTGGTGTAGCTCTGCCCCTTGATGTTGTAGGTGGTGTTGTCCTGGGTGTGGTCGGCATTCAGGACATAGGCGGCGGCCTTCACGCCGTTGGTGTAGACGGTGGTCGAATAGTATCCTGTCGTCTTCTGAACGACTTCGCTGAGCAGGGTTCCTGCGGTGTTGTAGGTATCCGTGGTCCTGGTGCCGTCGGTCGCGAGGTGAATGAAGCTGGTCTTCACGCCGCCGGTATAGCCGATCGCGTCCTTTGAGCCGTCGGCGTGGTTGATGGTGGTCGAGATCGGCTGCCCGCTGCTGTTCAGGCCCGTATTCGACGTCGAGGTCAGGGCCCCCTTGGCGTCGTAGGTCAGGGTGCTGGTCCAGGCCGAAGCAGAGTTCGTCACGGAGAACGAATACCCACCCTGGATCTTGGACAGCGCGCTGCCGTAGTGGGAGATGATGTAGTCCATGGTCGCTTTTGATGCGACCGGCAGCACATGCGAATCCGTCAGCGTGATCGTCTTGAGCGTCGTGGACGCGCTGAAATCGGAAAGCTGCGGGACGATCTCGGCCGCCGTACCGGTCACGCTGGCCGGAATGGAAGGCGGCGTCACGGTCGTTGCCGGAGCATCGATCTCGATGATGAGGGGGTGATCGCTCAGCGGAATCGTGATCGAGGACACATCGGTGTAGCTCGCGATCGCCGTGGTCCCGGTCATGGTGTCGTACACCTTGACCGAATGGTGCAGGCCGCCGAGGTTCACGGTCACGGTTTGCGTCGGGTTCGAGACTTCAGTGTCCGTCGTATCGTTCCAGAGCTTGGGCTCGGCCCAGACGACCAGCTCATACGCGCCATTGCTCTTGCCGAGAACCATGCTGCTGCCTGACGTCGGCATGTTGCTCAGCGTGTAGTTCAATGGAGCAGTCGGCTGATGGCCGCCCGTGCCGTCGTCGGCCAGGATGGTCGTCAGATTGTGGACGGCTGTCGCTGCCAGCTTCGGCGTGCCGTCCGAATGGAACAGGCCGAACTTGTCTTCCGGATTGGTGTCGCTCGTGGACGAATTCCGGTCGAACAGCTCGTAAAGATAGGTCGAACTGACGCCGTCCTTGTAGGCATCGACCAGCGTGTTCAGGATCGATTTTGCCTGCACGGTCTCGTCGACGCCGAGATATTGGGTGTTGGCCTGCGTCGTGTAGCCGGTTTCGGTGATGACAACAGGCTTGCCGGGGGCGGCCGCCTCCACCGCGCTCAGTGTCGCCGCGATCGAGCTCGCCGTCGTCGAGCCGGTGCTGACATACGCATGGGCATTGGCATAGTCGACCGACGCCGACATGTTGCCGAGCTGGCTGTACCCTTGCGGATCGTTGTATGCGAGCGACAAATTGTAGACCGGAATGCTCGAAAGCGCGCCATCCGCCTTCACGGCATGGTAGAGCGCGCTCTGAAATTGGGCAGCAGCGATGAGACTGGAACTTCCGTTATAGGTGAAGGGCTGATTGTTCGCCTCGTTCAGGCCCTCGATGGCGCTGATGCTGCCCGGATGGCTCGTCAGAAATTTATCAAGCGCGGTGACGTAGGCGTGAAGGCCGGCTGAGCCCTGGCCCGGCAGGGCGGACGAGACGATGAAGTCGAACTTGTAGCCGGCCGCCGCCAGGCCGTTGACGACGGGTTGCGCCGCCGGATTGGTCGCCAGCGCGTCGCGAAGATGGGTGACGCCGAGATACTTCAGATCGTCGGTCATCATTGCGAGATTGTTGTAGTCGGTCCATCCGAAGCCGGCATGCGCGTTGACGCCGATGG
>Ga0105241_10003301_pt1 | contig 11997 bp, 11 predicted proteins | sample KBSC64metaG_FD_80422 | JGI IMG/M metagenome (GOLD analysis project Ga0105241, IMG submission 80422) | Corn rhizosphere microbial communities from Kellogg Biological Station, Michigan, USA - KBS C6-4 metaG | ecosystem: Host-associated > Plants > Roots > Rhizosphere > Soil | place: Michigan, USA... | reverse complement strand
TGGAAGCTGATCCGGTACCTGAAGGAAGAAATGTTCATCGTGCTGGGCACGGCCAGCACCGAATCCGTGCTGCCGCAGCTGATGCAGAAGCTCGAAGCGATGGGCGTGGAGCGCTCGGTGGTGGGCATGGTCATCCCGACCGGCTACTCGTTCAACCTGGACGGCGCCGCGATCTACCTGACCATGACGGCCCTGTTCATCGCCCAGGCGCTGAACATCGACCTCACGTTGTGGCAGCAGGTCGGGCTGCTCGCGATCCTGCTGTTGACCTCCAAGGGCGGTGCCGGCGTGGCTGGCGCGGCACTGGTGGCATTGGCCGCGACGCTCGGTTCGACCCACCTCATCCCGGTGGCCGGCATTGCCCTCGTGATCGGCGTGGACCGGCTGATGAACGAGATCCGGGCGCTGACCAACCTGGCCGGCAATGCGGTTGCCACCATCGTGGTGGCGCGCTGGGAAGGCGGGCTCGACCTGGCCAAGGCCCGTGCCGTGCTCGACGGCGAGATCGTCCCCGTCACCACGCTCGACAACGAGCCCAGCGTTGACCAGGACGTGAATGCATTGCCGGTGCCGCTGCCGGTGCCGGCGGCCAGGTCTGCCGCGGCTTGAGCCTGCGCTGTGTTGTGACAATTCCGGTGTCGTGCACTGCTGATCCGGCAGGGCGGGACACCGGGATTTTCTTGGTCGTCAAAGCGGAACTTCGCAGGACTGCGCAGATTTCGCCAAAACGAAACTGGCGCAAGTCGTCATCTGCTTTAATGAACCGTTACGAACACAACGTCACGATCCGTTGGCCATAAAACGTACTTGGAACATCGTCATATTTGCCCGGGCGCACGAACATTGCGCGCTACGACCGAGATCGTTTTCTGCCAGTGATTGTTTAGTTGTGACAAGGTCGCTTTGTTAATTTCAATGATTGTCAGACGCCCGCTCTTGGGTACCCAACGGGATGTCAGGTTGAAACCGGCCATTAATGACTGGTTGTGGTCCCTCAACTGAGACGCTATCCATCAGTAGCAGTTTTCATTGGCCTATGCTGATACGGACGTATTGCCAACGCAATACTGAATGCGTGACATTGCTGAATGATTGGTTGTGGCCGAGTGCAGAGCAATTCCGACTGAGAGGATGTAGACAAAATCAATAACGTCGCTGTGGCATGCTGCCTCGATGTGGAAGGAGCATGCCATGGCAACGAAACATCCACTCGACGGCGTTGGGTCGTCAAACAACGTCGGGGGAAGGCCACCGGCGTTGAAGCCTGAGCATATTGCGGTTTTGCACGATATCGTGAAGCAGCGCGCTCAGGCCAGCTTGAAGGCGATCGCCGACGAGCTATACCACCGCTGTGGATTACCCGCATGCGATGCAATAGTTCGCCGTGCGCTACGTGCGCAAGGCATCGTACGGCTCAAGCCAGTGCGTCGGGCGTATGTAAAGCGAGCCGAGGGGGCCAAGCGATATGGCTACACGGCAGCGCACCGACGCGAGGACATATCGCCGTACAGTACCAACCTGACAGACGCCGAATGGGAACTGGTCGCTGATCTGTTCGAGCGCGTACCCGGACAACGAGGGACGCCTGTGCATTACAGCCGCCGCGATCTCGTGAATCCATGCTCGTCTGTGCTGCGCACGGGTTGCGCCTGGCGACTGTTACCCGAGACGTTCCGGCCTTGGCAGGCCGTCTACAAAGCATTTTCGCGCTGGGTTGATGCGGCCGTATTCGAGCAAATGCAGCACCGGCTGCGCGAACAACGCGCACGCATGGGGCGCGCGACCACTCCAAGCGCGGCGGTGATCGATGGACAGTCCACTCGCGCCTCGCCGCAGGGTGGCGAAAGCGGGTTCGATGCGGGGAAGAAGGTCAAAGGGCGAAAGCGCAATCTCGTCGTTGATACGATGGGGCTGCTCATCGCTGCCACGGTAACCACCGCGAGCGTGCAGGACAGGGATGCAGCCGCAGCCGTGGTTGCGCAAGCGTGCGCCAAGCGCCCTCGACTAGAACGGCTTTACACCGACGGCGCGTATGACGTGAAATGCGCGCATGACATCGAGCAGGCGCATCATATTCGTGTCGAAGTCGTTCGTCGTCCAGGTAACAGCACGATCGGAACGCTGCATGATCCCAAGACGGGGCCTGAGCCAGCAGCGGTTATCAATGCAGGATTCATGGTCCTGCCAATGCGCTGGGTCGTCGAACGAACTCACGCGTGGACCGAACGCTGGCGCCGTACAGTGATGCATCACGACCGCAAGCTGGATATCTCGGCCGCCTGGGTATGGCTGGTCGAGGCGCGTATGCTACTCAACAGACTTGCTTATCAAAGTTGATTTCGTCTACACCCTGTGAGAACGCGTAACAAAACCGTTCGACATACCGCCAACAGATGAGCAAGCGGGCAGTCTTCGAGAACTGCCTTGTTTCCAAGTGGCTGTGTACACTTAAGCTCGCCTATGATCGCGATCGCGCACCATGGTGATGGAGCGGCGCGGGCGTTGCCGTCGTGTTCGTACCGTGCGTTGGAGGCCTGCACGATCTTTTCGGAACGGGCGTTCCGAGCCGCAGAATCAGTATGACGTACATCACTCGAGCAATGAGCGTCGGGAGAGGAGAAAAACGTCTGGGAGAGGAGGATGCGCGCGCGGCCGGCGATCGTTTAGCCGCCCGATTCGTCCGGTTCCGCGCTGGGTGTCTGCACGTCATGCACCGCTGTCGACAAGCGCTGGCGCATCCGGGCCTTCTCGGAAGCTCGCCTCATCGCATCGTCCTTTGCGACCTCCTTGGGATTGGCGCCGAGAGAGAAGAATCGGTCTTGGCCAGGGCTTGTCGTGTGTAACCACAGCAAAGCGTGGTCCGCACGGCCGAACAGCAGGATCCGCGCTTCATAGTCGTTCAACTTATCCACAGTATGTTCGGCCACCGACATCGCCTGAGCGAGATGCGAAGGCACCTCGCCCTGGGTGATGGAAGTAACTTGATCGCCGAGGACTTCGACAGCGTCGACGGAGCCGCCTGAGTTCACCAGGTAACGCCAGCCTACTCGCCGGGCCTGTGCCGGGGATGGGTTCAGGACCAGCGTATCCGTGTCGAGATAGTAGACAGCCAGCGGGTCGTGTAGCATGCCTGCCACACCTCCACCGGCTTCGGTGTCCTGCGGGGCAAGTCCCTGAGCTCGACGCAGCGCCCCGTAACTGCGGCGGGCGATGTCAGCCGAGTGCGGCGGGGCGGGGGCGGTGGTGATGGGCATGGCTATAGCTTAATATCGTAAATGTAATTTGGAGTTCCGGGGTCGCCATTGACAGTGTACCCCCCGCCCACAAATGATGCGAACGGCACGATGTGCATGTCTGCTTTGCCTTGTCCCACGCCAGGCATCATCGGGTCGAGCACTTCGACGAACTGATTCCCGGCGCCGTCGTCAGAATAGCCAATCACGCAGATGAAGTGGCCGCCCCCTTGCGAAGTATTGATCTGAATGCGAACTGGCAAGGGCTTGTCGTTGTCGATGGCGTCGACTACATCTTGAAAGACCGGAATGCAAGACCGCTTCGATCCCAGTCGTCCACGCTCGGCCAAGACCTTGCTCAAGAGGTGGGGGCTATTGCAAGCGCCGCTGCATGGGTCACCGCAACCCACGGTGGCTTCCCAGAGATCCGTTGCCTTACACACTTTGCCAGGCTGACCAATGGATACGTGAGCGGTCGCAATGTCTGATTGCGTAACATTCGTACCGCGAAAACCCTCGACAGTCTGTGTGACTGCGGCCCAACACCACAGGTCCGCTTCCTGGCAAGTCATGAAGGCATTCACGCGGTTGCTCCTTGCCGCGCTGGCTCCGCCTGCATTGAAGCCGGCAAGGACTGGACCCACCTGGTTCAGAAAGTTTGGGATTGGCATTTTAGGACAGCGCCTGGCGCAGATAGCCCTTCGCTGCGGCAATAGCGACCTGAGTGGTTACCGCGCCACCACCAGCCTCATCGGACGATGTGCCGTCGAGGTGCGTCAATGCGGATTGGATCGCAGTCGTTTTCTTCGCCGATTCTTGCTGGGCCTGAGCGGTATCGGCGTGGGCCCTATCAACATTGCCTTGCTGTACCTTCGTGCCAAGCAGCACCCCGACAGCGCTAAAACCCACCGACGTCAGCGCGTTGTAGACGACCACCGCGTGGTCCCAGTTACTTTTGTCCGTTTGGATGGCGTAGTTCAACATCCAAGCGGATGCCGCCAAGAAGCTTATCGTCAAGATGAGAGCGACGCCCGGTGTGATCTTTGACGGCATGGTGGTTTCTCCTAAACCGTTTTGTTGAACTGCTGAAAGCGGCACCTGTGATCATTCCAGGTGGTCGAGCTGGTCGGCCTTGATGAACCCGCCGTATGCTGGAAGCGTGCCGGCCAGCACCACGTCACCTGAGTCGCCGTTAACTAGGAGATACGACACCACCGCGCCGCCGCTGAAGTAGAAATGCGTCGTGAACAAGTTTGTCTTCGTCATCGTCGCGCCGCCGGCGGCGACCGCTTTCAACTGAAGAACGTAAGGTGTGACCTTAAAGTGAGTCGCTAAGTTCTCAGCGGCGACCAACGCCTGCAGGGCTGTGGTTCCCGTCTTGTCATCGACCTTCATCAGGGCCGTCAATTCTTGGTCCACTGTGGTCTTGAGCGCCTTGGCAGCCGCTTCGTACTTACCAAGCGTCTTGAGATCGGCGTTGAAGAGGTCCTTGCAGCTCGTGCTGATACCCTTGGTCTTAGCCAATTTGTTGATGGCGTCACGCCGAGTACCGACTAGTCCGAGAAACGTGTCAAGATTCGCCGAGTCGGCGCCCAATGCGTCGTACTCCCTGAACATGCCAGACGCTGTCGCGCCAGCCTTCAACGAGAATGCCCCGTTTGGGAAAGTCGGCGGGTAGACCACGGCGATGTTCTGATTGATCAGCTTGTTCGCCACGTCGGCGGCCAAGGCGAAATCGGCAACTTCGACGTCGATCCCCGTGATTTTCTTGTCCGTCTTGAAAAGCGAGAGCACCTCGAGCGCCGTTCCGACGACCAGCAACGGTGGAACGCCGCCTCCAGCTTCCGATGTGGCGGCGGGGACTGGGGCAGCCTTTTTCTTCGGATCGAAGCACGTGTTGTCCGACCCCAATGGCGGCAGCGACGGTTTCCCCGTCTTAGCCGCATCCGCCGCGTTCGCCACGGCTTTGTGAAACACCGCCGCTTGCTGCAGAAAGGCTCGAAACTGCTGCACCGCGCCGAGCTCGCGGTCGCTGTAAATGACGATGGCGGTTGGCTTTGGATTGAGCGCCGCCACATTGGTCGCGATTTTGGTAGCTATGCGATCGACGGACTGATAAGCGAGAATTTTGCCTTCAACGTTGAGCGATGTCGCTTCACCCGTACCCTTCGGGAGCCCGCTGGTGTCAAGTGTCCCAATCTTGGCCTTGGCCTCGTCCGCATTTGCTTGCGCAATATCGCGTTGCGCCTGAGCCATCGCGACCTGACGTTGGGCGGCGGAGACATCGTCCGCGCTCTGCGCATGAACGGCCCGGTACGGCACCACGCACAAGAGAAGCGCGAATAAACCTGTCCAGGTTCTGTGCATGTCCCCTCCATTCGTCCCATGAAGTTACGAAGAACGTCGCGCGGCAACGCTCGTTAGGATGAGCTAAATCATAGCATGTGGCCCATCTTATGAATCGTTTTTGTTAAACAACAATGTGAACGCATGGTTCTCAGGAGCGGCTTTGTTGCGCAAACGAGCCAAAGTTACGTTAGCCATTCTTCCTCGACGGACGCCCAGCAGCACGCCGCTCGAGCTTACGCTTCACGAGCACCGCGCAATTGGCTGCGCCGACGAGGTATCGCGTCACGTATCGCGCGATACTGCGTATTTCGGCGATCGTGACCGGCCATTTCGGCGCATCGTGACCACTGCGCAGCGCGCGGTGTTGCGCCCTGAAATTTTAGTGCATGCGGTCACGATCAGGCGATTTTTTCCACATTCGGGCACTTTGGTTTCGTTACCGCATAACGCTCTTGTACCGAAATGCTGCTCACACTGCGCTCGTGGTCGGCCATGATGAGACAATCCAGCCATTTCGCGTTCGGTACGCGGTAACGACTCGCCAAGCGCGTCAGCAGGAGGTCGATACCGGATCAGACCTCGGTCTGCTCCGCGATCTCCAGGGCATCATCGACCTCAATCCCTAGATATCGCACCGTGCTCTCGAGCTTTGTATGCCCAAGAAGCAACTGGACAGCTCGGAGATTTTTCGTCCGCAGATAGATCAACGTCGCTTTCGTTCGACGCATCGAATGTGTGCCATACGCGGTCGCGTCCAACCCGATCGACTCCACCCAGTTGGTCACGATGCGCGCGTATTGACGGGTCGACAAATGTGGCGAATCGCTCACTCGGCTGGGAAACAAATACTCATTTCCAGTTAGTTGGCGCCGGTCGATCCAAGCGAGCACTGACTGCCGGGTTTGTTCAGTGATCTCGAACTGAACGGGCCGGCTTGTCTTGCGCTGCATGACGATCGCGCGATGGAAGATGCTTCTGCCCTGCGCGATATCTTTGACTCGTAAGCTGACCAGATCGCAGCCGCGCAACTTGCTGTCGATGGTCAGGTTGAACAGCGCAAGGTCGCGCACGTGTTCGGCTAGCTGCAGACGGATGCGTATCGCCCATATTTCGCGCAGCTTCAGAGGGAGCTTCTGCCCGACCAAACGCCCCTTGTTCCAAGGCCCGCGATTTTCTGTTTTGCTGATGGCTGAATTCATGAGAACTCCGTGGTTGAGGAGTCTCATTGTGGTCATTTAACCGAATACGTCCCGTCGAACGGCTGCGCTTGCCGAACGAGCAACAAACGCCGTACACTGGGGCGTATCGACCGGCCGGGTTCGGCCAATAGCCGTCGATCGCGAGCGGCTGCTACTCGGTAGTTTTCTCATGACTGTCCTCAGGCAAGTCCACGGATTTATCCGCCACTTGTCCCAACCAGAATATCTGCTAGAGTTAAATTCAGCTGTAACTTGTGTGTCCACCAACTTGGCGGTATCGAATGAGAGTGCACGATGAAGCTCAGCGAATGGCTGGACCAGTGGAGCTTGAAAGGGCTGAAGATCAACGTCGGCTTCCTGGATGCTGAGTTTTCGCCCAACGATCAGGATGCCGATGCTGCCTGGGAGCTTTATGTCGAGTTGTTGACTCGCATTACCACGCAGGCGCTCCCAGTCGACGATGGTGACGAGGCCGCCGCGCTGGCCTCGATGCACAAACTTTTCGAAGTCACCCGCGCCATCCTGCGTGCACCCGGCCGGCGGCAAGCAACCGCCTTTGCAAAGCTGGCCATCGTGGTGCTAAACCAGAAGATCCGCCCCTTCACGGCCCGCTGGCACAAGAAGTTCCTGGCGGGTGAACTTGACAAGGACGCGACGGACCGCGTGACCGCCGGGGCGGCGTTCCGATGCGAACTGGCCGAATTGCAGGTCTACTTGCGACATTACGCCGGCCTGCTGTCCCAAGTTGCGCGCGTCGAGGATTTGACGAGCCTTGAGGATGGCTGAACCGACCGACCCCGCCCAGCCGGCCGACGGCTCTTCGCCAGCTACCCGTGCGGCGGGCGCGCGCACAGCCTGGCGCCCCGGCGCAACGTGGCAGCTGGCGCAAGGTGCCCACGCCTTTCCGGGGGAGACCCATGTGCGCGAGGGCGATACGGACGCCGTCGCCGCCATCAGGCATTTGACAGGCTGTGGTCGACACGCGGCCGAAGCTGCATATTCCTCAATTCGTGCCAAGGCCGATACCGTCCGAAGTGCGAGGCTCGACACGCCGCAATCCCAAACCTGAGGCATCAATGATATTCCTCAGTCACAGCTCGGTGGACAAGCCTTTCGTCCGCTTCGTTGCGGCCGAGTTGCAACAGTGCAGTCTCGAAATCTGGCTCGACGAGCATGAAATGAAGGCGGGTATATATTTACCGGAAGCGATCGAGACGGGCATCGGTTCATGCAGCGCTGTCGCGGTGTTCGTGTCGGCCAGCTCGCTGAAGTCCGAGTGGGTCGAGCGTGAGGTCGGCCTCGCAAAAGGCCGGCTACGCGTGGTTCCGTGCCTGATCGGCGACATTGCGGGCGCGACCTTGCCTCGATGGTTGACCGACGTGCTCTATGTCGACTTCCGTGCTGCGCCGCGCTTCGAGCCTGAGTTCCGGCGGCTGGTTGCCGGCCTCGGTGGTGACGAAGGCTTGCTCGACCGCCGGACTTTCAACGCAGACCGATCGGCGCAGCTGTGCGAATCTGCGCGCCATCCAGACGTCTCCGCCTGGGTCGTCGAATCGCTTCGCACCTCCGTCGCATACCGGCCAGACGCGACGGAGCGCTATTGGGTCTACATGACCGTCGGCGAGCTGGGAACCGCCGCCGATATCGTCTGGCTCCAAGGCGCCCATGAGCATGAATCTGGATTCGCCCGCAAGGGCGCCGTGCAAAGCCTCGAGATTCTGTCAAACCGTCTCAGCGTGTAGAAAGGGGAAGACTATGTTGAACCTGAAACACATAATGTCGACCGGCGCACTGGTCGCGATGTTCTGCGCCGTGTTGGGCTGGGGCACGGCGGCCCAAGCGGCCACGGATCCGGGCGCGGTGGCGCAAACGATCGCTACCCAATTCGGCATCGTCCGTGCTAAGAGCGTAACAGGCAAGGGCCCGGCGGTCATCGTGTTCGAAGAATCCCATGTGTCAATAACGGGCCAGATCGAGCAGGCCTTGATGCTGACGCGCCTGCACGACCAGTTCAGTCTGCACGACGTCGTGCTGGAGGGCTACAACGGCAACGATTTGGAGGACCATGCCCGCAAGGTTCGAGAGACGATTGGCAAACGATCGAGCTCGTCCGTAGAGCGTGTCGCGGCGACCCTGGTGCGCGAAGGTGAAATCAGCGCCGCGGAGTTCATGGCCATCGTCTACCCCGATGTCCGCATCGTGAAGGGCGAGTCAGCCGGCGGCGCCACGCCGGAGGAAGACGAGCAGACCTTCGAGTTCTACCTAAGTTCGCGCCCGCTGTTTGCCCTCATCGCCATCAACCATCAGGCCATCACCGGCCCCGAGGCCGAACACTTCTTCGCGGCGCTGAAGCCGCTGTTGCCGGTTGACAGCCCGGCCAAGGTCGAATCGCTGATCAAGCTTTGCGAACCGGTCATTCAGAAAGATGTTTGGACGCGTGTGCGCAACGAAACACTGTTCCCAAAAGGCGAGTCGATCTTGTCGATCGAAGACCAAATCGCGGCGACCGGCGACGTCCGCACCGAAGCGAAAAAGCTCCCGCCTAACCTCGCGACACTAGCAGAGAGCGCCGATGGTTTCGAGCGCATTCTTAAGGCGCGCCAGAAGGCCAGTGCGGAAATGGTCAAATCGAGCATCGACTTGGCCGCAAAGGGCCACAGCCAAGTGATCGCCCTTGTCATTGGCGCTGGGCACACCACTGGCGTCGCGTCGATGCTGGCCGATGCCAAAGTACCCTACGCCGTCATTCGGCCTGCTTCGCTGGGTTCGAAGCAGGATGTTAGCCTGCCTTTGGCCGCCTACGAACGCAAGTTGCGGGTCCTAAGCACCAGAGGCGCGCTAGCCGGCGCGCTCGACGGTGCCTTCCCTGTTTTGACGCACATGCACAAGCACAAGCCGGAGCCCGTCTTGGCGCAGAACTGGTTTAAGGCAAAGGCTGAGATGTATGGCATGGTCGACGACCTGACCGAGCGCTTGGCCGGGGCTGCCGGCGGGGGCGCCACGCCGCCGCCGATCGGCACCTTGGTCGCGGGCATGCCCGACGACTTCTTCCGGGGGAACTTCATCGTCATCGACCGCAAGCGGATCAAGGAAAAAGTTGAGAACGGTCGTCATGTCTACATTTTCCCCGTGATCATGAATCCGGGCGACTCGTCGCGCTCGAAGACCGTCTGGGTGAAGGCAGCCTTTGCCCCCGGTGCCTCGCCGGCGAAAGGCCAGACCAGCAAGGCCGAACATGCGCTGCGCGAGGCCTACGACGAACTGCAGAAAGAACCGTCGGGCGGCAAGGATGGCGGCAGGCGCGGCGACAGACGCGACCGGGGCGGGGCCGACAGCAAGGATCCGGGCAAGGGCAAGGACCACAACGGCAGCGAGGACGCAGAGCCGATACCGGCGCGGTTGGCCGAGGTGGATGGCGCGCAGATCAAGGTTAGCCACAATGTCTCGATGCTGATCGGCAAATCCGAAGAACAGGTCAAGCGCGCACGGTTGAGTCTATAAGCCCCGGTCGATTGCGCCTTGGCCTGCGCAAAAGAATTTCAGCCACTCTCAGCAAGGCCCAAGACGGGCCTGAGGAATTGCGGTGGAGTCATGATCCGGCAGGAGATGGTGTGTGGGCCCAGGCGTTGTCCCGGGTCGGCAGCGCGCTGCCGTCACAGTTATGGCCGAGGCCTTCTTTTCGGATTTATCGAGGCTGAGTCACTTGGACGAGCGACCGCTTCTCGGTCGCTAATCTCGTAGGGCAGATGGCCGGATTGGGTCGACTGCGGAAGTTCGTGATAGCCCGCAAGATTTTCCTCAACTGCAACACTCTGTGCTGAGTCGAACGGCCGAGACCGGTGGTGTTACGCAGTATCGATGTGTGATCGTTACTGCGTAACGGACGGTCCGCTGCTACTGACGTTCGCCTTCCGGTGCTGGACGGCGTCCTACCTGGCGGATCGATTCGCCAGTCAGCGTGAAGCGGTGATGATGCTGCATGACACGGTCGAGAATTGCGTCCGCGATAGTGGCGTCGCCGATCCATGAGTGCCAGTGCTCGATGGGGAGCTGGGCCGTGATGATGGTGGCCTTGCTACCCGCACGGTCGTCGATGATCTCCAGCAGGTCCGAGCGGGTGGCGCTGTCGATGGCGCCCATGCCCCAGTCGTCCAGCAACAGGACGTCGGTTTTCGCCAGTTGCAGCAGCCATTTCCCGAAAGTGCCGCTGCCGTGCCGGATGCGCAGCTCCTCCGGCAAGCGTGGCACGCGCTGGTAGAGCACCGTGTGGCCGCGTCGGCAAGCATGCTGGGCCAACGCGCAAGCCAGCCAGGATTTGCCGGCGCCAGTCGGGCCAGTGATCAGCACGCTATGGCCTGCGGTCACCCAGTCTCCAAGCGCCAGGCTCATCACGGCACGCCGGTCCAATCCGGGAGTCGGGCGGTGGTCGATGTCCTCGATCGCCGCCTGCGCGTACTTCAATCGCGCTTGTTTGAGTAGGCGCTGCAGCTTGCGGTCGCTGCGCCAGTGGACTTCGCGGTCCACCAATAAAGCCAGCCTTTCCTCGAAACTCATGGCGGCCATGCCGGCCAAGCCGAGCTGTTCCTCCAGCGCCGCCGCCAGGCCATCGAGCTTGAGTTCGCGTAATTGCGTCAGGGTCGCGTGCATCATCATGGCGTGCTCCTTATTGGTAGTAGTGGGGGCCGCGTACATGGGCATGGTCGGGGCTGATCCATTCATCGCTATCGGAGCGCGCCATCCGGTCCCGGTTGTTGACCAGGATGTCGTTGACGTGACGGTACTGGCAGGCGCCGATCTGCAAGGCCAGCGCGCAGGCCGCCTCCAGGCGTGGCTTACCGTAGCGCTTGGCCAGCTGGAGCAGGCCAAGGCAGGCGCGGTAGCCGTGCTCGGGGTGCTTGTTTTCCTCCAGCAGCCGGGTCACACACACCGCGACGGCGGGGCCGATCGTGCCGCCCCAGTCGATCAGGCGCTGCGGCGTCCATTCCATGTGGGCGCGGTGCGCCGCCGGCATGTGTTCGGCAACGGTACTGAAGCCGCCAACGCGGCTGTTGCGAGCATGGCAGGCGATACGCTGTCCGCGGTGCAGCAGCTCCACCGCGCCTCGCGTGATGCGTGCTTCCAGCGCCTGGCCCACCAGTGCATGCGGTACGCTGTAGCGGTGCTTGTCCACCTCGACGTGATAATCGATGTGTACCTTGACGGTCTTGAATGTGGCG
>Ga0105241_10003299_pt1 | contig 12003 bp, 14 predicted proteins | sample KBSC64metaG_FD_80422 | JGI IMG/M metagenome (GOLD analysis project Ga0105241, IMG submission 80422) | Corn rhizosphere microbial communities from Kellogg Biological Station, Michigan, USA - KBS C6-4 metaG | ecosystem: Host-associated > Plants > Roots > Rhizosphere > Soil | place: Michigan, USA... | reverse complement strand
TGGCACTGACGCCAGAAACGCCAGAAACGCCAGAAACGCCAGCGACACCGGAGTTCAAGAACGAAGCTGAGCCGGCTCCCACCATCATAGCGTCGACACCGGAAACGCCAGCGACGCCAGTGACGCCAGAAACGCCGGATCGCGAGTTGCGCCCTTCGCGGTCCATGGGCGAGGCGATCGACAAGGCGATGCGAGCGAAGAGATTGGAGGAGCTGATGCGCGGCGTCCGCTCAGCATAAAAAGGTCTCCGTGCTATTTTTTGCTGCCGCGGAGACTCTTCATGCTGAGCGAGCCGATCTGCGAGGGGTGCAAATCCAGATACCACCTCGCAACCGCCGGTTGAGAAGGAGATAGCTCCGTGTATGTTTTTAGTGGCACGGAGCTATCTCCCACTTTTCCGGACAGGAACGTGCGGTGAGCCAAGAGAGCCACTCGTTGGCCATGTCAGCCGCGATGCAACAATGGAACCAAGATGCTACCGGCGGGTTTATAAAAAGTGTCTCCGTGCCCTGTTTTACTATAACGGAGCTATGCTTCTCCTGACCGGAGGCGTCACTAGTGCTGGCGGTTCGTAAATTTGAAAGAGCCACTCTATGATCTACTACGGCGATGGCTCACACTCTGCCTGGATGCTGCCCGCATGACAACTGCGCGAACTTGACACCCTGCGCCCCGCACGTGATGAATAACCTCGCGCACGCTAACAACCATCGCGTGCGACTGGTCCTATGGATTATGGCTCAGAAAATACATGTCAGAGGTTTGATCTCTGATATTTGCGCTTTCGCTGGAATACAAACAATGAATCCCTCAAAACTCACGAGGGTTTTCAGCCAACCGTACGACGTTATGCTTATGCACGATCTACGAGAAGGTAAACCCTTAGCTATGGTCACAGTATCACCCAATGGCCATGCATGCGTCAAGATGGCACTATGGGCACTACTATTTGTGGACGGTGATACGTTCATTAAATTTCCAACGTTTGAGAACTGCGTGCTTTCATGCGATCAGGTTTGGGACTGGCTAGTCACGGGTACGGAACTGCACCTTCCTAAAACAACGAGAAAGAACTCTACTTTGATAAAAAGGAAGGAGCTGCCGATGAGCGATTCGACATGTACAGCATATATAGAGCTACGACCCATATTGAGGAATTTATTCGGCTGGAAGCATGTGACTTAGCGTGAGTTGTTTATGGGCCTTTTTACAGCTGTAAAAATGAAATGAGTCGCCACGTACCATCAAGCTAATGGCCATGTATACTCTCGAATCTGCGGCTGCCGACCCTCTGGTCATCAGAGCTGTGCACGCCGCCACCGCGAACATCCAAGCTCCTGTGGCTGCATTACAGGCTGCCGCGATGGAAACCCTCGACCGTGCGATGGAGGATGCCAAAGCGACAATAGAAAAGTCGGCTAAAGAGGCGAGCGAAAAGATGGAGGAGATAATGAAAATATCTGTGCACAAGGCGGCAGTACAGCTCGTAATGGGCATCCAGGGCGCCATGGAACGTAAGCAGAACGACTCGATGCGGGTGGTGGAGAGGCGACAGCTGAAGTCGGACTGTGGCTATGCGGTTGTTGCGCCCGAATTCCTGACGCAATGCGATGGCACGCCCAGACTTTGCAAAGCGTCATCCGCTATAATCCAAAATCCGATGACGCGCTACGATGCCTATATGGCCCAGGCATGGGACTGTTACGGGGACTGCGTTGTTGTCCATGTCGATTACAAGCATGGAAAGCCGCCTTTCAATGCGTGGCATACCAAACAGGTGCCGATTGTCGGACTAAGAGCCAAACTAACGCCGGAGTACCAAGAGATTCTCTGGCACGTTGCTCAAAAGATGGATGCCTCATATCTCCGCGACATCTTCGACAAGTACCACCCCTGTTCGTCCGAAATCGAGCAACTTCAAAGGCTGAAGCTAGAATGCGCCAAGAAAGAAGAGCTATTGGTTGTTAGAGAAAACGACTGCATACTGCGAGAAGCTCGCTTAGGCGATCTCGAAAAAGAACTTAAAGAAAATGCTCTCAGAGAGGCCAACGAGTCTGTGAAGGAGCTGCTCCAGAAAAATCACCACCAAGAGCTTTGCCTCAGTGCGCGAGAGCAGCTTCTCGCGAAGAACCGCGATGCCTCGGAAAGGGAGTATGAGTCGGCGACCTTGCGGCTGAAAGCGGCAAAGGCCGCAGAAGTGGTTATTGCGATAAAAGAAGAGAATGTCAAAGCTTCCGAAGAGCAATTGCTCACGACGACAGAAGCCAACAGAAAGCTGGCTAGCTTTGCTCTCGCGCTCAAAGAGCTAATCCAGGAGCTCTCGGCCATCCCAGAGCTGCCAGCGCCGATGCTGACCAAGTGCGTCACGTTGCTCGCGCAGGGGCAGTAGACCGCACAGACTGCTTCCGGCGGGTCAGTAAGAGCTATCTCCGTGCTCCTTTTTGCTATCACGGAGGCACTTTTCTCCTGGCCGGGGGCGCCAGTAGTGGCAGCAAGATGCTACCGGCGGGTTAGTAAAAGATAGCTCCATGCCCCTTTTTGGTACCACGGAGCTATCCCTCTCCTAGCCGGGAAGCGCCACTCATATTGACCTCTGGTCGCCGCTGGTTAAATGCGGGTTTATAAAAGGTATCTCCGTGCCCCTTTTTGGTACCACGGAGGCCCTTCCCTCCTGGCCGGCGTTGACTTGATACCACGCTACGTGCAAGCTTTTGGTGCCACGGACGCCCTTTCATTGCTGTTTTTTCCCTCACGGAAGGGTTTCTCCCCGTCGGTGACCCGCCAATCTTACTTCGTTACCAACCTGATAATCGAGGCAGCTCGTTGCCGCTGGAGAGTCTCCCCGTCGTCAAATGTTGCGAGAACTGCTTGTAGAAGCACTAACCAAAAGACGTGCATAATTTTAAGGCTTTATTAAGTATTCAGCGACTTGTAACAGTATCTTTTTTAGGATTTTCTTTATTGTCAGTTATATCGCTATGTTCATTTTGCCATTTGTTGCACTTTCTTGCCAATAATGGACACAAAATTAAGATATCTACGTGCGACGTTTTTCTTAATTTTGGAGACTCTGTCTCACTGAATAGGCTAACGGAGGCCCTTCGATTTTACTTAAAATCGGTGAGCAGACTGGAAAGGCCCTCTTGTTCGATTCTCTTCTTCTAAGGCTAAAAGACGCGTATGCTCTTTTGACCATGCATTTTCTTCCTTCTTCTTGGTTTTAGCAATTTGTGCTTCAAGCTTCCTAACCTTTTCTCTGGCATCATTCGCGGCTACCATGGCGCGATTCATGTCATGGCGAGTCATTCTCAGGTCGGCTGTAGTTTCTCTCAATTGCTCTTCACAAAGAGTGCGCGCGATCTTTTCAGCCAATTCTCTGGCATCAACTACCTTATCTCTTTCCACTCGCACAATACGATACACATAGGCTTGAAACTCAATTGCCTTCTCTTTGTCAGAACGAAGTAAGTACCTGTATAACCCATTTTCAGTTAAGTACAGCATTTTTTGCTCTCGACCTTTTGTGTCCTTACTTGCTAGCAAGTGGACATAGGCGCCTGTCTCCGCTGTAGCGGCCATAGGGTATTTTTTCAGAGTATGTGATGGATTGATATCGCCAATGTATTTCCCGACGTCGGCAGCGCAGAACAATGGATCTTTTACTGTCCCAACAACTCGAATTTCTTTTCCGAGGAATATTGCAACGAGTGGATTTTTCGATTCCTCTTCGATCATCTCTTGGGCTTTCTCAATATCCTGTTGCGCCTGCTTTTTGGCGGCTTTGACTTTGTTGGCGGGCGCTTCAGGCCCAAGGAGAGCACACTCAAGGTCTGAGATGATGTCGTCGTCGATTATGTCGGGAAGACTGGGCGTGTCAGTCATGATGAGTTTGCACTCGGGTATACCTGGATGAGAGCTTCTCTAATACGGTGATAACTATATGGGTGGATTACTACCGTACCTTTTAACGGATTAATACCGTACATAATGCACATCAATGCCCTATTATTTGAAGATAGATGTTCCCTTCTATTCTTCCCAATGCCGCGCAGAGTTTCAAAAAAATCAAACTGCACTTATCTTAGGCGTGATGGAACTATTTGTGGAGTTAGTTGTTTTGGTGAGGTTTGCTACAATCACTCTGGATCTACTCATCATAACCCATGTAGGGGTTGCGGGCGTGGTACTGCCTCAATAACAGGATTCTGTAGTCAAGGTATCTGCGAGATTAGCCAGCAGGCAATCCAAAAAAAGACACTTCGTATGCGCCGAGCCGCTGATAATCAGCAAGAACTCACAGTTGAAAAAAAATCAGAGAGCATAGTCTTGCCTATCGAAATAAATGCATTTGGCATTCTTGACGATATTTCAATCGATGCGCTTGTAAGTGATCTTCTTGCGATCTAACCACACATTTGTTTTTTTAGAGAATAGTGTTGAATATGTATTCGGGTTTCGTGCTAGCAATCATGAGTATGATACTTCCGGGACCTGCTGGCTGCGGTATTTGCAGTAATAAAGAGATTGGTTCCAGACGAGAAACACTTGCTGATGGAAGAACCAGACATAGCCCTTGGTGCAATACGTGTAATAAACGATTTTGGCCATATGAAACAGTCAACGGCGTAGATAAATTGACTTCTCTTGATGCTGATTGGTCGCCGAATCCGGACGAATTCGAACCTATCTGCACATTAGTACCTAAGAGCATAATGGACCGTAAATTACGAATGTCGAGGCTGCTAAATTCTTATAAGTCATCAAAGGTAGATACGGTTACAACTATGTACGACCTTTGCCGAATTTGGACAGAACAGAAAGATGCGTTCAGACTGACGACATCTGATCAAGAACCCGCACATGTTAGGATCTTGAGAAAAGGCGACCACATTGATTCTGATATTTCTATCGGAATGGTTAGTGAATTAGTTATAACAGAGTTCACTGACGATGATTCATTCATAGATTTTCATAAACAACGCTTAAATGAGATGCTTAATGATGCAGGCTATGTGGGGCATATTGGCTCTGATGATTCTGAATGCAAGAACATCAAGAACATCACCAAGTATATCTATACTCCTCTGTGCGATGCACCTTCTGTGGAAGAAAAAGATGAGGTAATGGGGGTTGGAATAAGGTTACGCAGAAAGCCGCAAGAACACTCACTCAACATAAAAGAGTCCAAAGAAAGTCATACACCTGTTCCAACAGCACCTGCTCCAACAGCACCCGCCACCCAATCGGAGCACCCGCAAACCGCAGTCATAACGAAAAGTGAACTCTTGACGTATATACTGATGTTTGCATTGATGTTTGTCATACACAAGTTGTATGATGTGATACCAACAAATTATCTTGATACGAGTTCATACTCTGGGAAGACGATTGCACTTATAATTAGTAGTCTATTGGCATTAGTTTGCAGTTTCACTGAAACTATGGATTGTGGATCGAATTGGTGTGAATGCAATCATGCTTATACATCTGCTTGTCGAAATGCTATTTTGAATTCTCATTGTTTTTGGAAGTGGCTTCGCGTGTTTATCAAATATTTGGCAGTTGTATTTCCTGTTGTGGCTGCAGAGATTGCTATTGCTGGCATTGAGCAGAAAGAAGGCTAGCACATCTGATGTCTCCGCCGATATTGCCTTATACAAGCGATACGCACAATTGAATTACGAGCCAATGAACCACCCAGAATGAGCGTTTCTCAGCCCATTGCTGAAATCTCGGAAGAAGCGAAGGAGACCTTCCGGGCTCGCTTTGCTCTTGTCAAAGAATACCTCCGGCCTAGCTTGCTAGACCCTCTATGCGAACTTGTAGTTGCCTATGCGGCATCTTCCACCCTTGGTCTCAGACAACTGAACAGCGCGAGCGTCCGCACCGACCACAGCTATATATCCACGCCCCGAATCGGGCCGATGATTTCTCTCGCCAATAAGGTAGTCTTCCGCGTTGACACATTGGTTGGTGTCTGGGATGGAGTTCATGCGGTTGAGTATTATGGTTATTACACCACACCAGAAATACTGGGGTTCGGAACTGATCTGGTTAAGATATCTGATAGCTGCTTCGTAACCGGCGGCACGTGTCTAGTAATATGGGAGGAATGCGATGTAGGCTTTCGTCGTACACGCATTGTATTCGATAAACAGTCGCCTATGGCTCATGTAAAAGATACTATGGACTTAACTGGAGACAGTTGTTTACCAGCATGGTCTGGCAACTTAGTTCCTCGCCAGAGTAGTAAGGTGAGCATTGCTGTAGATTGTGTTACAAAACTTTCGGAGGACAGGCTAATCCTTACTTTCGCGGGTGAGAAGATAGTTGTGTTGTTCGGGTTATCTTGCCGTAAGGTCCTGAAAAAGTGGCAACTGTCTGACCTTATCTGGGAGAAATCCATTGAGGCTAAGATGGGAAGCGCTAATTCGATTATCCTTAGCGTATATACGCGCTCTGGAGAAATAATACGCTATACGCTAGACCAGGATCATGCTTCTACAGTTACAAAATATGATAAAATCGAGTCCGTCCGCCCTGCGCATCCTAGTTTAGTTGGCGAGCTTATTATGGAGGATGAGACCATCTCGTTGGGGCTGATCGATAGTCCGCATCTTAATAAACGGCAAAATGGAACACTACTAGGGGTCCGCAGCCACGAAATAGGCTTACTCAAACAGAGTTTTACAATACCTACGTCCTATAAGAATATTTGGCTTGCTCAACTTAATGGTAAACTCGTCGTGCTTAATCGCGCAGATGCATGTGTAGCACTGTTTGGGTAGTGTGTAAAGGACGTAACTTGGCCTACTCTGGCGAGTTTCGGAGTGCGAGCATCCACTTTTTGCCGCCATTCGGCCAGCGGCGTGCGCATAACATCCTCCCGAATGCCGTTGACCAGAGATGTGTTTGTGGCCCGCAGTGTTTCCTGATCGCTGAGCGTGTGGGTCTGTATTCTTTTCCAAAGATCGTCAAACGATGCAATCCGCGTATAAAGAACCACTCCAAGACTGGAAGCGACGAATGATGCAGATGCGAATGCGCGCTCACGATTCTTCGCAAACGATCCGCGCAGCGTGATCCAGATCTTCAATTTCTTTTTTACCTCTTGATTCGTTGTGTGATCGAAAACGTGAATATCAATAACCCTCTCCGCCAGGTAGGTTCCTAGATTAGTCATAAGCCCCACAGGAGTGGCTGCTAGCCACTCGAGAAAGATTTCTCGGTAGGTCGTAGCATAAGCCGCGACGATGTCCATCACCACCGTTGGTAGTGGGCCGACTTGTTGGCGAATTTCCTTGCGGCGTGCGATTGACTGCATTGTATTTGCCTCGTGTGCTTAGCCGAATAGTATTCAATAAGCTACACTATCGGTAAAAACGAATTGGCAACCCCGCGAAGGTAGGACAGATTTCCCAAGCTTATAGCGTCAGGACCTCATAGCCGGGCACGACGTAGTTGAGGCAGCACACTGCCATCGGGCGGAGCAGGCCGTAGTGTACCAGCAGTAGCTCCGCGACGAGCAGCCAGGTCATGTGGTCCGAACATACCACCTGTTCTTCTCGATCGCACCATTTGTGTGTATAATCGGCGTGGAGCGCCGTTCCTAGGTAGACGTTGCAGTACCCATAACCAAGCCCATCTTTTATTTTTATTGATGGGTGTAGGATATGCCATTCTGATACGGAGAGAGACAATGCAGGGTCGCTCGAATAGTGCATCTGGCGCAGTTTCCATAGCCGACGCCGCATAAGCTCATTCTTTTGGTTCTCTGCGAAATTTAGCAGCTCGATTGTCTCTGGCGCGGCTTTGTCGAACCACGTGTACAATTTGGCATCAAGGTTGTGCAGGTCTTCGAACTGGCTTAGTTCCTCCTTTATTCGGGAGATGAGCTTTGTGCTATACGGAGTTGGCTCCCCACACCGGAAACAGCACGGCGCGAGAGCCTTGTCGTCCGAGAGTGTGTCCTCGCACTTCGCATTTTCGCAGGTCCGAGCTATCTGCATGCTGATTTCGCCAGAGCACTAGCTTCATTTTCGCGAAATTTGATGTTCTTATATTTGATTATTGGCATGGGGAGAGCCACCACAGCTTTCCTTAAGGGGCTCACTCGGGCCCAGATTGGGCGCACAGTTCGCAGGCTCGGGCCTCCAAATGTCTTGGAGCTGAGCGACGGCGCCGCCGAACTGGCGCTGTTAGTTGACAAGACAAATAGAGAGATCGTGGTGCGCATTCGCGGGCTTTGGCGCAGTTTGAAAGGGGTACTCGCCGACGGTGCGTTTGACATACTTTGCGACTATATGGGCTACTACTTATATGATTGGGAAGGACTAACGGCATTTATAGAGTTGAACACAGAGGTCCCCATCTTCGATGAGGATGAAGAGCTGCGTTTGCGCGCAGTTTACGACAGTGAGGGCGATATATCACTCCAATCTCTTTCACCAACACCGATAATCTTCTGGTATACAGCTGAAACTATCTGGAGCTGGATGCTTGGTACAGGACGGTATGGAGCCCCGAACTTAATTGAGGGCCTTTATACATATACTACGGTTAAAACATGTATTGATAAAGCTATCGAAGCAATCGAAGCAATCGATGATATGACTGAGCAAAATAAAATAGAGTGCATGGATAGAGAATCTAAGCTCGTGTACTCTCGCTTTCAGAAACGCAGTAATGACATGAAACAACAGATCCTAATGGCATTTCGCGAGGCTGCGGGCTGGCCTGATTTCGCGCTCTGGTGACGCCACCTTCACAGCTTTTTCGGGTGAGGTAGACGCGGTTTCTTTGACTCTGAGGTCCTCAGCGTTGATCGCCTCTCCGCATGTTTCACAGCAGCACGAGTCGCAATAGCGAGGCTCGCCACCCTCATGGCATGCCCTGAGCTCCCGCTCCTCACCGATCCAGCCACAGACTTCGCAGGTGTGCGCGGCGGAACAGGTTTTGCACCCGGGGCATTCCTCGCAGTAAAGTTCAGACCCTGGATGGCACTCTTCCATAAAGTCCGTGGCCTCATACTTGCCGCACAAGGCGCATTCTTTTGTCTCGACATCGAATAGCCGCAGCATACTGCGAAGCTGCTTGATCTTCTCTTCTAGACTGTATACCATTTTGATGCTCGCGAAAGGATAATGAAGTTAAGATCGCTTCAATTTTTAGCCCAGACAACTTTACAACCAGCAAGAATTGAATACTACGGCACTAAGTATTGCGGGCATGGTGGGCCGAACAATTTTATCACTAAGGGGGATCTCTCGCGCCAGAATAGCATGCGCTACCGATGTTATCGCTCCTCTCGACACCGCCGAGCTACCCGATCTCGGTCGCAACATTGTGTGTCTTGTCGATAACACAAACCTCGGCATAGTCTTACGCATCCGTAAGCTCGGCGTCTCTCTCCGGCACAGCTTTCCTGAGCCCGCATTTGAGGTTCTTTGCGACTATATGGGTTACTACTTCTACGACGCGCTAGGATTATGGGAGTTCATTGAACGCCAGACAGAATGTGCACTATTCGCCGATGAAGTTGAGTTTAGGGCTTTCATAGAACCCGTTGCCACCACTTACATAAGAGTTAGGTGCTATGACAAACGCATTCCGTTTGACTTCATTATGCGAGTAGACGACCTCTGGAAGTGGATGCTAGGCAGACCGCCATTTACTGATCCTTATGTTATAGTTAATCCTTTAGCATACGGAATGCACCATAACCAGTGGGTCTTAGATATGAAACACTTGAAACTAACAATGGAAGAAATCGAAAGAACCGCCAGTACTTATAGCGGAATGAAGCTAAATAATAACATGAAGCTTCAGATCCTGGCGGTGTTCAGAGAAGCCGCGGGCTGGCCCTCGTTCACTCTCTGAGTTCGCGCCTGAGCACTTTTTACCGCTAATAATTGAAACAAAGCGCCGACTTACATTGATGGCCATGGATAGCGCGACCACAGCCTCACTCAAGGGCTTCACGCGCAACAAGATGTCCCTCACAACCCACAAGCTCGTGCCACCCGACGTATCCAAATTGGAGCATGTCCCCGCGCGAATGGTACTTCTGGTCGATTCGACAAATCGTGGAATCATCTGGCGTCTCCGCAAGCTTCGCCAAGCGATAGGGTATGCGCTAACTGAAGTACCATTTGAACTGCTTTGTGACTATATGGGCTATTATTTATACGATGCATTTGGTTTCACGAGGATACTTGCCTGCGATCAGTTCAGTATTGATCTTAGCGGTATTTGCCGCTTGAGTTTGACCGTCACACCATACTTGAGTTATATAACAAATGCAAGAATGATTCGTATAGTGAACACAACGTGGATTCCGTATAGACTTGATATTTGCGTTGAAGATCTTTGGAAATGGCTGCTCGCCCGAAATCCATTTACCGATGTGAGAAGTATACGTTCTCCATTCATGGAATGGAACTTCCATGAAGAGTTTAATCTAGATTTCCATGGAGAGTTAAGTCTAAAGTTCCATGAAATGTTTGCGATAGATTCTACGATTCCTCCTGCAACAAAGGATGCGGGGTACGATGCGTTTGAATGTGCCATTTGTCGACCGGAAATAGTGACCACAATAAAAGAGTTCCTCCGCACTGAATTCCGCAGAGCCGCGGGCTGGCCCACATTTGCGCTCTAGGTTCTCCTAGTGCTTTTTTGAGGGCTTCCAGAATTGAACAAGCGGGTGGGCCATCTATCATGATGAGCCTTACCGAGTTGAATCGCGTCCAGGCCCTATGTGCGGACGACGTTCGGGATGTAGACGACTATTTAGCGGAAATGCGCGCCTACAACAACGAACCGTATACGGCTGCGTATAAGGCCGCCCAAGAATGCGTTCGCACAATGAATGACTGCGTAAACATGGACCCTCTGCTCACGGCCAGTTTCCTTAGCCAACGCTGCCATCAGGCGATTTCGCAGTGGGTGTCTCTATACTTTATGCCAATTCTGAGCTCCGACAAATCTATCCGATGTCCTCATGGGACTGCAAGGGCGCTCTATGATCTTGCCGATTCCTACACAGACATTCGCCACCTCCACCCGTTAGGTGTTCCTGTTGAAGAAGTAGAAAATGGCGAATTTAAACACCCTCAAGACAGCGAGAAAAGCCGACTCGAGACTGCAGAAGGCGTTCTGACCAACTCACTACTGTTACTTGAAGAGGACCCATCTCACCTCCCCCTCCTTAAGGAGGCATCACGCAGAGTCTATGACGACATTACTGAGATGGCGTTGCAGTCGGACTCTCTCAGGAGTTCCGAGCTGTTCGACCGGTCACGACGCCGCATCAAATCATGGTACGCCAGCTACGGCCAGAGCGCAATCGCGACAAGCCACTCACCGAGTCTCATTCAGAATTTCCACACTAAGCTGGAAGCTCTCGTCTTTACCGCGCTGCAGTGCCGCTGGCCAACCGTGTCCAGCATTGAATGGGTTCTCGAACAGATCCCGATAGCGTACAACTTCGGCGCAGAACAGACCACAGCGGATAGAGCGATAGCCTTATCGGGGCTCTCCCCGGATGTGCAGATGCGAGTCAAGCAGGTGATTATCGAGATGATTATATCGCGCCTAGATGTTGTCGAGAGCGACTCAAAGCGCCCCCAGCCGCTGAGCTACTACATGGCTTGTAAGAGCGAACAGTTGACGCCCGGCGACGAGGCTGTTCGCAGGGCAAGCGCAGTGTGGCTCGTCGAACTCTACAGCTACGGCAGTCTCCAACTTTGCGCGGTAAGCGGCGCCGACAGGACGATTGGAGGTGGGGTGGCGTGGAAGCTCGGCCGCGAGGAAACCTTCACGATCTACCACAACACTCCCAAGGGGGCAGTTCCCGCGAGACCCGAGTACGAGGATGCCCTGCGCAATCACGCGCTAACCACCAACGAATCGGATGAGGACTCAGAAGCGCAGTGAATGGCTACGGCAATCCAGTTATGTTTTTTTGGCTGCTAAAAATGAAAGGGTCTTGACCCTTTCACCCTT
>Ga0105241_10003288_pt1 | contig 12026 bp, 9 predicted proteins | sample KBSC64metaG_FD_80422 | JGI IMG/M metagenome (GOLD analysis project Ga0105241, IMG submission 80422) | Corn rhizosphere microbial communities from Kellogg Biological Station, Michigan, USA - KBS C6-4 metaG | ecosystem: Host-associated > Plants > Roots > Rhizosphere > Soil | place: Michigan, USA... | reverse complement strand
TTTTCAACAGGCAAAAAACATTTAATGTTTTTAATGTCTTTTCTATAATCGCTTCCCTTGTCATATATCAAATATACATATATTTAATAAGGCTATTTCCGTTTTCGTTTCAGTCTTACTGCCAATAATTCCCTGACAGGATGATCATATTCAATAGCTTGATGCTGTTGTCATAATAATCGTAATCCTTCAGCTTAAAATTCACCAGGTAATCCCATTCGTCATTTAACCATTGCTGGTTCTTTTTATCGGTCATGGCAGAAACTGTAAACGGACCGATAAAACTCAAAGCCTCAAAATAGCGATGTTTTATATCATTGCCGGCAAGGGTGTAGCCCGCAGAGAGGTTATCCGGTTTGTTTTGAGTGGTTTCGCGTATCCATTTATTTATACGGTCATTGAATGTTTTAGCGCGTTTATCGCCGGTTAGCAGGTAATCCGTGGCAATACGCCAGGGAACACGGCAGGCATTATAGTTATAATTGCCATCATAAGGCGACTCTAAATAATTCGATTGGGCGGGTACAGCTTTCTTATTGATGTGTCGGATAAAGTCAGGCACCAATCCTGCATTTGGACTGTAAGTCTCCTGCATATAATTGAACAGCCTATAGTTGTTATCGATTGCCTTTTTCCACCTCATATCGTGAGTTGCATTTTCAAAGGCTTTGAAATTTGACGGCATAAAATCCGATGAACGTGTATCATAATAATCTTTGCTATCATACTCTATCGCGTCACTTAATAAAATAGAGTAGGTGTGAGGATTAACCTCATAGTGCATAATGGATGAGATTATTTTCTGTGCTTCCTGCAGGTAGTTTATTTTGCCTGTGCTTCCCCATTGTTTATCGGCAAGTAAAAGTGAATAAGCAATATCCATATCGCCATCGGTGGCGGTGCTTTTGTCAAGATCGCGGCAGTTTTGTGTTTGCGCCCAGGCCATCAGGTAGGGGTGATTTGCCGGGTGGTTTTTGTAATATTGGTAAAGGCCGTCGTAAACGTTTTTTGCCGAATGATCGGTTCCAGCCATTAAAACGGTGATGGTCATACCATAACCCTGACCCTCAGATACACATTGCTTATCACCTTTTCGCTCAAACCAAACAAAATATTCGCCCGGATGGCAACCGGATTTGACATAACGCTTCTTCCATTGCTTGTAGAAGTTCAGGGTCAGCTTATCGAGCCGATCCTGTGAAATGTGATTTGGCTTAATGCTGCCTTTTGTGTAGATCACATGTTGCGGGAAGGGCCTTTTGGGAGCCTGTCCATATAGCCCTATACTAATGCATAGAAAGACAATCGTACAAAGCCATCTCAAACTCATCAATACTGGTAATTCTTAATGTCCTGCACTATGTTAAACCGGGTAACTGGCGAGGCCGCCTGCATAATACCAGTATATTGCTGCACTGCTGGTCCGTCTGCATTCATGTCAGCCCCTGAAAAATACATTTTTAAACACTCCAGAAAATTTTGAATTGCGGGTGTTTGCTTGCATGTTGCGGCAAACCAGGCGCGTTTGGCTATACTATGGTGCAATGGTTTTACTACGATATTCCGGTCTTTTAGGTAAGGTTCAACGATCCAATCGGCCATTACGGTGATGCCTAAGCCTGCATTTACCATCTCGATAGTTGCATCGGTGTAATGTATACGGTGCAGTGTTTTTGGCTTTACATGCTGCGCTTCAATTAACGATTCAATTATAGGCGTATCCTGGTAAGATGGATCATATAAAGGCAGAATGAGCTCCTGATCTTGAAAATCGCATATTTCAATTACATCTTTTTCTGCAAGGGGGTGATCTTTGGAAACCACGGCCATTAATTGATCCTCAAAAATAGGCTCGTAACGTATGCGCGTATTTACCATTTGGGTGCGGATGATACCAATATCCAGGTCGCCATTCATTAAATATTCTAATGGACGGCGAGTGGCTTCGGACAATATTTGTATATTGATATCCGGCCAGCGCTTTTTATAATATTTAATGATACCAGGGAGCCAATGATAGGCAGTATAGCACTGCATGCTTATGCTAAGTTTACCAGTGCGGCCCATTTTATAGTTGGTGATATCTTCTTCGAGAGCCTTAATTTCAGCCAGGATTTTTTCAGAAGTCCGCAGGAAACGGTATCCCTGGTCAGATAAATGTAACCTTTTCCCTTGTCTGTCGAATATCCGGACGTCCAATTCACGTTCCAACTCCCTAAGTTGATGACTGAGTGCAGATTGGGTAAGATGCAGTGTTTTAGCCGCTTTGGTTAGTGTTCCCTCCTTCGAAATCGTATCAACTAACCGGAAATGATGCAGAGCTATGTTCATTATTAGTATTTTTAATGATTGTAACAAAATTAATTCATTTTTTTCATATAGGACTTAATATCTAATTTTGTCGTGTCAAATTTACACGTCTATGGTCAACCAGCCTTTTAAGCATTTTCTCTGTGTTTTTCTGGGCTTTTTTAGCATCATTCAGGTACACGGTCAGGAAAAAGTGTTAACTATGAAAGATGCGGAGCAATTGGCGCTTGGCAATTATGCATCTATCAAAGCTAAAGCCAGCCAACTGAATGCTTCAAAAGCCTTTTTGAAAGAAACAAAATCCGAATATCTGCCCGATGTGAGCTTGTCGGCACAACAGGATTACGGAACAATCAACGGGCAAAATGGTCCTTTGTTTGGCTATCATGGTTTAAGTGTAGCCTCATCCGGCCCCGCATTGCCTAATCAAAACTGGAACGCGGCGTTCGGTGCACTGTATCTGGCAAATGTAAACTGGGACTTCTTCGCATTCGGACGGGCACGTGAAAAAGTTAAAGTACAGAAATCAATCGTCGGGCTGAATGAAAACGATCTTGCCCAGGAACAATTTCAGCACCAGGTACGTGTAGCCACAGCTTATCTTAATCTATTAGCTGCACAACAATTAGCCAAGGCACAACAAGATAACCTCAACCGTAGTGTCGATCTGCAAAAGGTAGTTGTGGCCAGGGTAAAAAATGGTTTGAACGCAGGAGTGGATTCGGCCCTTGCAAATGCTGAAGTTTCAAACGCGCGTATTGCTTTAACCAATGCTGAGCAAACTGTGCAGGATCAAAGCAATCAGCTATCAAATTATTTAGGTATTGCGCCGCAGAATTTTGTATTGGATAGCGTGTTTGTGACCAAGGCACCTAATAATGTGGATCAGCAAGCGACAGTTAACCTGGATAACCACCCAATCCTGAAATATTACCGCGACCGCATTGGCGTAAGTGATGAGCAGGCTAAATATCTCAAAACGTTTAGTTACCCCACACTTAGTTTTTTTGGCGTATACCAGGGCAGGGGATCTGGCTTTAGCTCCACCTATGGATCCGATCAATCTGCATACACCAGCAGCTATGGCAGCGGGGTAGATCCTACCCGTTATAACTACTTGTTCGGAATAGGGTTTGTGTGGAACATTACTAATCCGTTTAGGGTGCATTATAATGTTCAGTCGCAGAAGTTTACCTCTGAGCAGTATCAGGATGAGTACAACCTGGTTAGCCAGCGATTGCGCGATCAAACAATACTTGCAGACACCAGGATATTCAATGCTTTGAAAAACTATCACGAAGTACCCGTTGAAGTGAAAGCGGCCAGTGATGCTTATATACAGAAGTATACTTTATATAAGAACGGCCTTGCCAATATTGTTGACTTCACCCAGGCACTTTATACATTAAACCGTGCCGAAGTGGACAAAGATATTGCTTATAACAACGTATGGCAGGCATTATTATATAAGGCGGCAGCTACAGGTGATTTCGGACTGTTCATCAATAATTTTTAATCTAAAACAAAACACAAATAAATGGGAATGATTAAAGGCGCGCTGCAAAAACCGATCACCATATTGGTAATCGTTGCAGGCCTATTCTTCTTCGGGATCAATGCGGTCCGTACTATCAAGATCGATATCTTCCCCGATCTTAATTTGCCGGTTATCTATGTGTCTCACCCTTATGGCGGCTTTACTCCCGACCAGATGGAGGCATATTTCGGCAAACAATATGTGAACCTGCTGCTGTTCGTATCCGGTGTTAAAAGCATCGAAACAAAAAATATACAGGGCTTAACCCTGATAAAAGTTACATTTTACGAGGGCACAAATATGGCCCAGGCCGCCGCGGAGGTGACGGCCTATACCAACAGGGCCCAGTCTGCCTTCCCGCAGGGGTCGCAGCCACCGTTCATACTTCGGTTTGATGCCTCGACACTTCCTGTAGGGCAGTTAGTATTAAGTAGCCCTACCCGAAGTAATAACGAATTGCTCGACTATGCATTGGTGTATGTGCGGTCTTCCTTTACTTCCATCCCCGGCTTGGTTGCTCCGGCACCGTTTGGTGGTAACCAGCGTACAGTTGTTATTAAGATCGACCCAGCGTTATTGCGTGCACACAATTTAACACCCGACCAGATCGTACAGGCATTGCGTGATAATAACCAGAATACGCCTGCTGGTAACGTACGCGTAGGCGATTATAATTATTTGGCTCCGTCAAATACCACAATTAAAAAGGTACCTGAGTTTGGCGATATTCCGCTGATAAAAAATGGAGTTCAAACTGTATTTATGCGGGATGTGGCTACAGTAGAAGATGGTGCAGATATCACAAATGGTTATACTTTGATCAATGGCAAACGCTCCGTTTATCTGCCTATTACCAAATCTGCTGATGCTTCCACCTGGGAGGTTGTACAGAACCTTAAGAAAGCAATCCCCAGATTTCAGGCATTGCTTCCGCCAGATGTAAAGCTCTCGTTCGTGTTCGACCAATCGGTGTACGTGATCAACGCTGTGAAGAGTTTGGCTGAAGAAGGTGCGATCGGTGCGATCCTGACTGGCTTAATGGTATTGCTGTTTTTGGGTGACAGGCGCGGTGCTTTGATCGTGATCCTGACCATTCCTACCTGCGTGATTTCGGGTATATTCTTCCTGTCGCTTTTCCATCAAACCATCAACATCATGACATTGAGCGGTCTCTCGCTGGCCATTGGTATCCTGGTGGATGAATCGACAGTAACTATTGAAAATATTCATCAGCACTTTGACATGGGTAAACCCAAGGCGCTTGCCATATGGGATGCCTGTAAGGAAATCGCCTTCCCCAAATTGCTGATTTTGTTCTGTATTCTGGCTGTGTTTGCTCCGGCGATAACTATGAAAGGTATACCGGGCGCATTGTTCCTGCCGCTTTCAATGGCTATTGCCTTTTCAATGATCACTTCCTATGTCCTGGCTCAAACATTTGTGCCAATCATGGCTAACTGGTTGATGAAGAACGAGCACGAGGACAGCAACTACGCTGCCAAACACGACGGGCAAGATGAACAAGATCAATGGAAGTTAAAGGAGGAAGCCGTTAAGCAGACATTGGAGCATCATGGCAACGATAAAGTAAGCCGTTTTGAGCGTTTCCGAGAATGGTATATGGGGGTAATAGATTCATTCCTGATGCCAAACCGGAAACTGGTGGTGATATTCTATGTAATTACATCACTGGGTTTTGCGGCCGTGTTATTCAATTGGATTGGCCGTGACGTATTGCCCAAAGTAAACTCTGGTGCATTCCAGATGCGTTTACGTGGCCCCGATGGCACCAGGATGGAGCGCACGGAAGCCACCACAATCGAGACGCTGCATATCCTGGAGAAACTGGTAGGTAAGAATAATATTGCCATTACTTCATGTATGGTGGGTTCGCACCCTTCGTCTTTTTCAACAAACCCGATCTACCTGTTTATGGCTGGTCCGCAGGAAGCCGTGATGCAGGTAAGCCTGAATGAGAACTACAAAGTAAACCTGGATGATTTAAAAGAACGTATCAGGGCTGCTATGAAAAAAGAGTTACCGGACGTGAAGATCTCGTTTGAACCAATCGAGTTGACGGATAAAATTCTGAGCCAGGGATCGTCGACACCGATTGAAGTAGCATTGACCGGAAAGAACAAAAAACAAAACCAGCAATACGCTTTAAAAGTAATAAAACAGTTAAAGACGGTTCCTTATCTGCGCGATGTTCAGATAGCGCAGTCTTATAAATACCCGTCTATCAATATCAATATAGACCGGGTGCGAGCGGCTGAACTGGGTGTAAGTATCAACGAAATATCCCGTACGCTGACAGCTTCTACTTCATCATCCCGCTTTACTGAAAAGAATAACTGGATAGATGAGAAGGCAGGGTTGAGCTACCTGGTGCAGGTAGAGGTGCCTGAGTACAAAATGTCGAGCCTGAACGATATCCGGGCACTACCGATAGTAGCTAATCAGTCACGGCCTGTTTTAGGTGATGTGGCTGAGATAAAAACAGATACGACAAACGGCGAAAATGATGACATTGGTGCTGTGCCAACGCTTTCGGTAACAGCGAATATCAATAAGATGGATTTGGGAACTGCGACAACCGACGTGAGTAAAGCGTTGACAGATTTAGAGAAACCGCCCCGTGGTTTGACAGTCGAACTCCGTGGTATGGCCCATACGTTGACTGAGACACTTGATAGTTTGCAGTCGGGGTTGATAGTAGCTATCCTGGTGATATTCCTGATGCTGGCTGCTAATTTCCAGTCGTTCAAAGTGTCGCTTGTTGTATTGTGTACAGTTCCTGCAGTAATAGGCGGGGCACTGTTCCTGGTTGAAATAACCGGTGCTACACTGAACCTTCAATCCTACATGGGTATGATCATGTCAGTAGGTGTATCTATTTCCAACGCGGTGTTGTTAGTAACCAATGCTGAAGAGTTGCGCAAACACAATGGTAACGCATTAAAATCGGCGCGTGAAGCTGTAGCTTTGCGTATCAGGCCAATTTTGATGACCAGTTTGGCAATGGTGGTAGGTATGCTCCCGATGGCATCTGGTTTAGGTGAGGGTGGCGATCAAACCTCTCCGCTTGGCCGTGCTGTAATTGGCGGACTGCTAGCCTCAACATTTGCTGCATTGATCGTATTGCCGCTGGTTTTTGCCTGGGTACAAGGCAACACCTCAACTGAATCCGTATCGTTAGACCCTGAAGATAAAGAAAGTAAATTCTATGTCCCTTTGCATCACCATGAAAGTCCTCAAAAATAAATCATTGATTATCCTTGCCTGCTTAGTAGCAGGTGCGGGCCTGTTTAGCTCTTGCGGCCCAAACAAAAAGGAAAAGGAAGAGCAGCAACAGACTGTTGAAGCAGAGAATGCTCTGGACACACCATCTGTAGCGTTAATTTCCGCTGCAAAAGGAAAACTAAGTTCAAGCATTACCGTCCCTGGCGAACTGCAGCCTTTTTTACAGGTTGACCTTTATGCTAAGATCAACAGCTATGTAAAGACACTTTTGGTTGATATTGGCTCGCAAGTACATAAGGGACAATTGCTGGCGACTTTGGAAGCTCCTGAGATCAACTCACAGTTGGAAGAAGCCAAATCAAGAATACAGCAAAATAAAGCCATACTATTTGCCAGCAAAGCGACTTATGGCAGGCTATATAGTACTAGTAAGACCCCTGGAACTGTATCTTTAAATGACCTTGAACAGGCGCAGGCTAAAATGCGTTCGGATTCTGCTAATGTGGAAGCTGCTAAATCGGCTTATCAAGTAATAACGGCTAACCTGGATTATTTACAGATACGCGCCCCATTTGATGGGACGATCACTGTTCGTAATATCAACCTGGGTACCTATGTTGGCCCTGCGGGAGGGAGCGGGAATCAGCCATTGTTTGTTATTGAAGATCATAAGCGCTTGCGTTTGGTAATATCCGTGCCCGAAAACTATACTAACGGTTTGAGTGATAAAACCCAAGTATCGTTTTCTGTAAAAGCATTGCAGGGTGAAAAATTTACCGGTCAGGTGAAACGTCTTGCCGGGGCATTGGATCAGAAATTACGTTCTGAGCGCCTGGAAGTAGATGTTTTAAATAAAGACAACAAATTGTTGCCTAATATGTACGCCGACGTAAATGTTCCGCTACCCTCAAGAGACGACGCTCTGATTGTTCCGAAAACTGCTGTGGTAACATCTACCGAAAGAGTATTTGTGATCAGGGTTGTTAATAATCATGCTGAATGGGTTGATGTACGGAAAGGCCTTGAAAGCAGTGATGAAGTAGCGATACACGGTGATATTAACCCCGGTGATGAACTGGTGCAGAAAGCATCTGAGGAAATCAGAAACGGTTCACCAGTGAGGAAAGATGCCGGCAAAAAGGCAGCAGATTTAACGAAGAAATAGAGGTTAGTGATTGAAAATTAGGAGAACGTCGTTATAATTTTATAGCGACGTTTTTTTATTGCAGTTTTTTGATCAAATTGATGCCCAACTCATTTGTGCTGGTAGCTGAATTAGATAAAATTACTACAGCCAATCCTTTTTCGATATTAAATGCCATGAAGCTGCTGCAGCCGTAAGTACCACCATCGTGGAAATAATATTCAATTCCGTTTGCAACAATTGTATGCCATGCTAACCCAAGTTTGGCATCCTTGTTAAAGGTTACCTGGTGGGTGAGATCAAATGCCCTGGGTAACTTGGTATCACTTTTGGACATATTAGCCTTCACATACAGCAACAGATCGTTTATGGTCGATCTTAAGGCACCGCAAGGAGCAAGGGTGTTAAATGTCCATGGAGATGTAGTTTTGCCATCCTCGTTGTAAACAGTAACAAAATGTTGTTTTTGATTATAGCTAAGGTGTTGTGAGGTGTTTTGCATGTCCAATGGTGTGCAGATGATCTCCTTCACCATTTCTTCGAATGATTTCCCGCTCACTTGTTCTAAAATTGTCCCAAGCAAACCAACCCCAAGATTTGAATAAGCATAAGTTTCACCGGGTTTGCTGTTCAGTTTGCAGGTCTTCAGGTATTGGTAAAGATGCTGTTTGGTATAGTCTTTATAAGGATTATACGGATCACTTGAGTGAAATTCAAAGTTGTCAGGTAATCGGGGCAGGCCGGATGTATGGTTGCTCAGCATCTCAAGTGTAATCTTATTCAATCCTTTATTGGTAGCCACAGAATCAGGCAGGTATTTGGTAATAGATTCTGTCAATTTTATTTTGCCTTCATCAACATAATAGGCCAGCAAAGTAGCCGTAAATGTTTTGGTGATGGAGCCAATCTCGTAAATGGAATTAGCATCGGGCATTTGTCCATTGCCCGTAGTAGTTTCACCATAATTGTACGTATGAACTACGCCATTTTTAATAATGCCGATACTTAAACCAACGGTATTCGCTTTCTGGACATAATTTCTTGCAGATGAGTCCACCTTTTTATCTGTCAGCGTTCGCATCAGGTTTGATGTTGGCACGGGCTTGAGTTTATCAGGTGCCTCTTCTTTATATGGTTTAAACAGGAATAGTTCCAGTTTATCGTCTTTGTCCAGAGTCATCAGCAGCTGTAAAACTCCTGAATCGAATTCCAGTTTGTAGGTGCTCAGCTTATTATTTTGAAAGCTGATCAATGAAGATTGCCTGATCGGGCCAAGCGGAAAGAGCTGTTGATCAGCTATTTTTTTGAACGTTTCGGGGCTTAATTGCTTTTTGAATAACTCTCCCGACAGTTCATAAATCGATTCTGCCTGCCGTTCATTAAAGTACTTGTGGACAAGTGTAAATACTGAATCGTTCTTGCGCTGCTGAATGCTTTGCGCGGATATAGTAATGGAAGCCAAGCACAGTATCATAAGGATAAGTTGCTTGAAGAAGGTTTTCATCAATTTTTTCAATTATTCAAGATAGCAAAACAATTGAACAGGATATACTGGTATATTATTGCGTCTGTCCTGCCAGTAAATAAAGTACGGCCATACGGACAGCTACACCATTTTCAACCTGGTCAAGAATAATAGATTGCTTACTATCGGCCACGTCACTGGTGATCTCCACACCACGGTTAATTGGTCCCGGATGCATAATGGTAATCTCTTTGTCCAGTGAGTCCAGTATTTGTTTATTCAAACCGTACAGCATGCTGTATTCGCGCAGTGATGGAAAATACTTGATGTCCTGGCGCTCTAACTGTATACGCAACATGTTGGCCACATCGCACCAGTTTAGGGCTTTTATTAAGTCATGTTCAACTTTTACACCTAATGCTCCGATGTATTTGGGGATAAGGGTAGTGGGCCCGCAAACCATTACTTCGGCGCCTAATTGTTTAAGACAAAGGATGTTGGATAGCGCTACGCGTGAGTGAAGGATATCACCAACGATAGCTACTTTTTTACCTTCCACATTGCCATATCTCTCGCGGATAGAAAAGGCATCCAGCAAAGCTTGAGTCGGGTGCTCGTGCGCGCCGTCACCGGCATTTACTATCTGTGCGTTAACATGTTTTGAAAGGAAGATACCTGCACCTGCGTAGGGATGGCGCATTACCACCATATCCACCTTCATCGCCAGGATGTTGTTTACAGTGTCGATCAGCGTTTCGCCTTTGCTTACTGAGGATGAAGAAGCTGCAAAGTTTACCACATCAGCCGATAATATTTTTTCGGCCAGCTCGAATGAAAGACGTGTACGTGTAGAGTTTTCAAAGAAAATATTGGCAATGGTAACATCGCGCAGCGAAGGAACTTTTTTGATCGGACGGTTTAAAACAGATTTAAAGCCATCGGCCGTCTCAAATATTAGTTCAATGTCTTCCCGGTTCAAGTCCTTAATTCCCAATAAATGTCTTGTGCTGAGTCCCATATTCGATTTCGGATTTCGGAATTTCGATTTCGGATTTCCCTGTTTATGATTTTTTTGATTTGTTATTTTGCTGATTCGTTTTTGCCGTTTTCCCGATCGCCGTGAATATCGCTGTCAGCTCATCTGCTTCTTTTTTTAGAGCAATCAAGTCTTCCGCTCTAACAAGATTTGATTCTTCCATTAACTCCAGCCAGTAAAGAGATTCATCGGCTTCTTCCTCAACGATTATTATTTTATTTATAAAGTCAGCCGAGGACTCTCCTCTGCATGCCGATCGGTAATTTGCACCTACTGATGACGAGCTCCTTATTAATTGATTACATAAGACATTAAGAGCACGACCACTTGGTTGTTTTTCGATAAACTTGATCACCTCGACTGCAAATCTTCTAGTCCTACGTTTTAACTCAATTTTATCCATTTTTTAAATCTAAATCCGAAATCGAAATTCCGAAATCCGAAATCACTTTGCTTCTGACAGCAGAACCACTTTATCTTCGCCATCTGTTTCTTTCCAGCTTACCACTACTTTTTGCGAGGTAATAGAATCCACCTCGATGCCTACATAATCGGCTGCTACAGGTAAATGACGCGAATAGCGGCGATCAACCAGTACCAGTAGCTCCACTTTCTCTGGTCTGCCAAAATAAAGCATACCGTCCATTGCGGCGCGGATAGTGCGACCGGTCCAAAGCACGTCATCCATCATGATCACTTTTTTACCTTCGATGATGAAATCGATCTTGGTTTGATTTGGCACCAGTTGCGATTCGCGGCGGCGGAAGTCATCACGATAGAAAGTTATGTCCAGGTCGCCTTGTAAAATGGTCTTTCCGGGCAATATCTTGCGCAGTTCTTCAGCCACGCGTTTGGCCAAATAAATGCCCCGCGGTTGTATACCTATTAATACGGAATTGGAAAAATCGTCGTGGTTTTCAATCAACTGACGACATAGACGTTGTATGGTAATCTGAAATTTCTGACCGTCGAGCAGAGTAGGGTTTTGCATCTTTGGTTGGATTTGGGCAAAGGTAAGAATTTTGGTGATTAGTTAATCGGTGATTAGAGATTAGTTGACTTTATAGTGATCGGTTAACTTGTGATTAGTTATCAGGTGCTGGAGATATGGCAAATTCACCTTTTATCTATAGAGGAGAAATATGAATCATATAATCACTAAATTGCTTTACTTATCCCGCGAATCATGAGAATCTATAAAACCTTATTTGTGGCTGCGCTGGCCTGCGTGGCTTCATTACAAAGCTTTTCGCAAACCAATCCGGTTGTAACCGAAAGTCTGCCAAAGGAT
>Ga0105241_10003284_pt1 | contig 12034 bp, 4 predicted proteins | sample KBSC64metaG_FD_80422 | JGI IMG/M metagenome (GOLD analysis project Ga0105241, IMG submission 80422) | Corn rhizosphere microbial communities from Kellogg Biological Station, Michigan, USA - KBS C6-4 metaG | ecosystem: Host-associated > Plants > Roots > Rhizosphere > Soil | place: Michigan, USA... | reverse complement strand
TTCGCCCGTGTCTATCCCGACGTACGGCTGACCGTCGTCGTGGAAGACCGGCCCATCGATATCGTCGAAGAAGGCTACGATGCCGGCGTCCGGTATGGGCATTACGTTCCGGAAGACATGGTCGCCGTGCCCCTGAGCGGCCCCCAGCGCTGGGTCGTGGCGGCGGCCCCGGCGTACCTGGCCAAATACGGCGAGCCGGCGCATCCCGACGACCTGGCGCAGCACCGGTGCCTGCAGCTGCTGCTCGGCGACAACTCGGCCTACAAGTGGGAATTCGACATCGGCGGCGAACGGCGCCGGATCCGTGTGCCGGGACCGATCACGATCAACGATACGGCCACGACGATCGCCGTGGCGAAATCCGGCGCGGGCCTGGCCTATCTTCTCGAATCCAGGATCGCGGGCGAACTGGCCGAGGGCAGCCTGCGCATCGTGCTGGATGCGTTCGCCGCGCGCGGCGAGCCTTTCCACATGTACTATAGTAGCCGGCGCCACAGTCATCCGGCGCTGCGCACCCTGATCAACATCATCCGTGCCCGGCAGTCCCTGCCGCCCGTCGGCTGAAAGCCTGTTCCTTCGTCGACGACTTCAAGTCGGCGCGACGTTTGACCGTAGCCAGCTCACCGCCGGGCTGCGCGGGTTTGGCAAGGCCGCGCCGTCGCGGCGCGCATGACCTTCCGGCTTGCCGGGCTCCGTCTCGGCAGCGACCACGAACACGCCCACCACCTCGGCCAGGCTGCCGGCCTGCTCCTGCAGGGCTTGCGCGGCCGCCGCCGCTTCCTCCACCAGCGCGGCGTTCTGCTGCGTGCCCTGTTCCATCTGCGCAATGGCCTGGTTGATCTGCTCGATGCCGGCGCTCTGCTCGCGGCTGGCGCTGGTGATCTCGCCCATGATGGCGGTCACCCGCTTCACGCGCACGACAATCTCATCCATCGTGGCGCCGGCCTGGTCGGCCATCCTGGTCCCCAGCTCGACCTGTTCAACGGAATTGGCGATCAGCGCCTTGATCTCCTTCGCCGCGCTGGCCGAGCGCTGTGCCAGCGTGCGCACCTCGGCGGCCACCACTGCAAAGCCGCGTCCCTGCTCGCCCGCGCGCGCCGCTTCCACCGCCGCATTCAAGGCCAGAATATTGGTCTGGAACGCAATGCCATCGATCACCGCGATAATGTCGACGATCTTCTTCGCCGAGGCGTTGATCGAGCCCATCATGCCCACCACTTCGGCCACCGCGGCGCCGCCCTGGATGGCCGCGTCCGAGGCCGACACCGCCAGCCCATTTGCCTGGGAGGCATGCTCGGCGTTTTGTTTGACGGTGCTGGTCAGCGCTTCCATCGACGAGGCGGTCTCCTCCAGCGAGGCGGCCTGCTGCTCGGTGCGCGCGGACAGGTCCAGATTGCCGCTCGCCATCTGGCTCGACGCACTGGCCATCGTCTCGGTGCCGCTGCGCACCTGGCCGACGATGCCGGCCAGGCTGTCGCGCATCGTCTTGATGGCATACAGCAGACTCGCTCGGTCGTCTGGCCGGATGTCGACCGCTATGGTCAGGTCGCCATGCGCAATCCGGTCGGCGATCGCGGCGGCGTAGGCGGGCTCGCCGCCCAGCTGGCGCAACAGGCCGCGCGCAATCAGGATCGCCGCCCCGACCGCGATGGCCAGCGCCAGCGCGCCAAACAACAGCATCAGCTTGAACGCCAGCCGGATGCTGTTCTTGATATCCGCGCTGCTCGTCTCGACGATCTTCGTTTGCAGCTCCGCCAGCGCCTTGACGTGCTCCTGCAAGTCGTTCAGGATCGGCAGGGTTTGCTGATGCATCAGGCGCACCGCTTCGTCGCGCCGATCCTGCGCCAGCAGGCTTTCCACGTGGGTGAACGAGGCGACATACAAGGCGCGCTGCTCCTTGATCGTCGCCAGCAAGGCCCTGCCATCCGGCGCGGCGATCAGCTTGTCGAGCGCCGCCAGCGCGTCGGTGATGATCTTCTTGTTGACCGCGATACGCGCGTTGATCGCCCGCGCCTGCGCCTGGTCGGCAATGAACAGCTGCATGGTCTGCCTGGCGTTCTCGCGCATGGTGACGTCGATCCTGTTCGCGGCGCCCGCCTCGACCCAGTTCTCCTCGATGATCCGGGCGTTCAGCCGGTCGATCCCGGTCAACTGGACCAGACCGCTCGCCATCAGGGCCAGCATCATGGACAGAACCAGGCCGAAACCCAGCGCCAGGCGCGTCCCGACTGGAAGTGCGACTCTTGTCATGCTTGTCTTCTCCTCTTCGATGATCGTGCTCAGGCAGTGCTCATCAGGGCGTGGTTCGCCAACAATTCGGAGACTTGGCTCGCGGGCAGCGGCCGGGCGAAATAGTAGCCCTGCATTTCGTGGCAACCATGCTGTTTCAGAAAATCCGCCTGGGCCATGCTCTCCACCCCTTCGGCGATCACGTTCATGTTCAGATTCGACGCCAGTGCGACGATGGTCTTCACGATCGCGCGGTCGTTCGCGCTCTCGCCCACGCCGAGGATGAAAGAGCGGTCGATCTTGATCGAGTCGAGCGGAAAGCGGCGCAGGTAGTTGAGCGAGGAATAGCCGGTGCCGAAATCGTCCAGTGACAGCCGTACCCCCAGGCACTTCAGTTCCGACAGGATGCCGATCGCCTCGACCGCATCGGGCATGATCGCCGTCTCGGTCAGTTCGAGCTCCAGGTGCTCGGCCGCCAGGCCGGTCTCGCGCAGGGCGTCGGCCACCGTGTTGATCAACTGATCCGGATCGAGCTGGCGCGCCGACAGGTTGACCGCGATATTCACCGGCAGACCATTCTCATCCTGCCAGGCGCGGCTCTGGCGGCAGGCGGTGCGGATCACCCAGGCCCCCAGTTCGACGATCAGGCCGGTTTCCTCGGCCAGCGGGATGAAGGCCGACGGCGCGATCACGCCCAGGGTCGGGTGGTTCCAGCGCACCAGCGCTTCGACCCCGGTCACGGCGCCCGTGTGGTAGTTGATTTTCGGCTGGTAATGGAGGGCGAATTCGGCATTTTCCAGCGCATGGTGCAGCGCCGTTTCCAGCTTCTGTCGCTCGCGGTTGTGGGCGTTCAGTTCCTCTGTGAAGTAGCGCACCGTGTTGCGGCCTTCGCGCTTGGCGCGGTACATCGCCAGGTCCACATTCTTCATCAGGGTCTGTTCCTGCGCGCCGTCGCGCGGGTACAGGCTGACCCCGATGCTGGCGCTGACGTACACCTCCTGGTGTTCGACCGTGAACGGCTTGGCCAGCTCACCCAGCAGCTTGTTGGCCACCACCATGGCCTCGTTGGCGTTGTCCAGTTCGGGCAGCACGATCACGAATTCGTCGCCGCCCAGCCGCGCCACGGTATCGGTCTCACGCACCACCGCGCGCATGCGCTGGGCCGCTACCTTCAGCAGGGCATCGCCGGCATCGTGGCCGAGGCTGTCGTTGATGACCTTGAAATTGTCCAGGTCATGCAGCAGGATGCCCACCAGCTTGCCGTTGCGGTTGGCATTCGCGATCGCCTGGCGCAGCCGGTCGCTGAGCAGATTGCGGTTGGCCAGTCCGGTCAGCGCATCGTAGTTGGCGCCATATTCGAGCTGGCGCTCGTAGCGCTTGCGCTCGGCGTCCGCCTGCAAGGCCGCAATGCCGTAGGCCAGGTTGTCGGCCAGCCTTGCCATGATGCGCTGTTCGTCCGCCGTGAAGGCGTTCGGCGTGGCGGCGCACATGGTGAGCGCGCCGATTGTCTCGCCGCCCGCCGTGAGGGGCAGCGTCATCACCGCGGCCACCCCGCAGGCGGCCGCGAAGCCTTGCCACACGGGGCAGGACGGCAGGTCACCGCTGCCGCTGGCCAGCGCCGTCCTGAGCGCGTCTTCCTGCACCCCGGTCAGCGCCACCATGCCCGCGCAGGCGACCCAGACATGGGGATGGCCGCCCACTTCATGCACGATCCGGCAGATCTGGTCGAGCAGCGCAGCCACATCGGTGGCGCGGATCACCGCCTCGCTGCAGGCGTTTTGCAGCCGCATCGCGCGCTCTACCCGCTTGCGCTCGGTGATGTCGAAAATGATGCCGATGGTGGCCGGCTGGCCGTCCAGCTCCATACTCGAGCCGTAGACTTCTACGTCGAAGGTGCTGCCGTCCTTGCGCCGGGCACTGCGCTCGTAGTGCACTTCGCGCACTTCGCCGCTGATGCGGCGCCGGACGTTCTGTTCAACGAAGTCGCGCTCGGCGTCGATCACCAGGTCGAGCGCGCCGGCCGCCGTCATCATCTCCTGGCGGCCATACGCAAACATGTCCGCCATCTTCGGGTTGACGAAGCGGTAGCGCCCGTTCTGCACGATATACACGCCGACCACGGTGTTTTCGGCCAGCCCGCGGAAGGTCAGCTCGGCCTGGTGGATGCTGTGCCGGTCGTGTTCCAGGTCGGCCACCAGTTCGCCGATCCGCTCGGCGCACTGGTTGAAGGCCAGCGCCAGCTGCCCGATCTCGTCGCTCGAGGCGAAGCGCACGCGGGCGCGGTAATCGCCCTGCGCCAGCGCCAGGCTCTGTTGCGCCAGCGCGCGCAAGGGAAACACCACGTTGCGCCGCGTCCAGACCATGGCCAGGCCGAGGGCGACGAAATCAATCGCCAGCAACGCGCCCATCCGGCCCAGCGCGGTTTCCTGCGCCTGCCGGGCCTCCTGGGTCAGGGCCAGGACGAGCCGCTCGGCGCGCTCGAGCTGGAGCGCCTGGACCGACGCGACCAGGGCCGCCGTGGCCTTGGGCGACGCCGCGCTATCCTGGATCCGGCGCCGGTAATGCGCCCAGTCCTGCTGCAAGGCCTGCAGCAGGGGCAGCAGTTGGCCGGACGGCCGGCGCAGGTTGAAGCCGAACGCGCTGCCGCCCTGGATCAGGGCCGACAGGGCCATCTCGTAGTCGTCGATGCTGCGCGCCAGCAGCAGCGGCGCGGTTCCGGGCTCGTACAGCGCGCGCGTGCTCTGGTAGGCGATCTGCTGGCTGAGCATGCGCAGCCGGCCGGCCACGTTGACCGTCTCCGCGACCCCGTTCAGGTCCTGCAACAGGCAGCGGGCGACCAGGATATTGGCGAAGGCCACCAGCAACGCGCTCATGAATAGCGCACCGATCTTTTTGCTGATGGAAAGCCGGAAAAGGGTCTTGGACAAGGAGGTCGTGCTTATAGTTATCATGGCTGGAAATAACCAACATCATGGTTTTATATAAGACACAGTGTGTTTGTAAAACATTTGGCGGGGAAGTGCCGCCTGGACGGGGCCGACCGGCCCTAGCCGGAATGGCGCGCGTACAGGGCCGCCAGCTGGGAGCGGCCGCTGACCTGCAGCTTCAGGTAAATGTTGCTGAGGTAGTTCTTGACGGTCTTGTCGCTCAGCCCCAGGATCTCGGCAATTTCCTTGTTGGTCTTGCCGTCGGCAACCAGCGGGGGAAGCTTGCTTTCCTGCGGCGACAATAGACGATAGCTGCTGGCGGCCGGCACTTTTTTCAGCGCCGCTCCAGCCCCCCGGTGCACGGCGTGGATGGCGTTGGCCAGTTCTTGCGCGCCCGCGTTCTTGAGCAGGTAGCCATGGCTGCCGGCCGCGTGGCAGCGGTTGCGCATCTCCGGGCAGTCCAGCGAGGTCAGGAAAATCACCCGCATGTCGCGCGCACCAGCCAGTATCTTTCGGCAGGCGTCGAACGGCGAGCCGTCCGCCAGCGTGGTCTCCATCAGCACCAGGTCCGGCTTGTAAAGCAGCGCCAGCCGGACCGCTTCGCCCCCGCTGGCGCAGGCATCGATCACGTCGATATGGTGGGCCCTGAGGGCGTGCGAGATGCCGATCTGCATCACCTCGTGGTCGTCCACCAGCAGGGCGCGGATCCTAGTCTGCATGGTCGCTCCGCGGCGGCGCCGCCAGCAGCCGCTCGAAGGCGGCGGCCGGTACCGGCCGGCTGAAATAATAGCCTTGCACATCGTCGCAGCCTTGCTGGCGCAGATAGGCCAATTGTTCGGCCGTCTCCACCCCTTCGGCAATCACATGCAGCTTCAGGTTATGGGCCAGCGCGATGATCGAGGTGACGATCGCCGCGTCGTCCGGATCGGCCATGACGTCGCGCACGAAGGATTTGTCGATCTTCAGCACGTCGATCGGGAAGCGCTTCAGGTAGGCCAGGCTCGAGTAGCCGGTGCCGAAGTCGTCGATCGACAGCTGCACCCCGAGCGCCTTCAGCTCGTGCATGCTGGCCACCGCGCTGTCGACGTCGGCCATCAGCGAGCTCTCGGTCAGTTCGATGTCGAGGCAGTCGGCCGCCAGGCCGGTGGCCGCCAGCACCGCCCGGATCGAGCTGGCCAGGTCCTGGGCGGCGAACTGGCGCGCCGACAGGTTCACCGCCACCCGCAGTCCGGGATAGCCGGCACGCTGCCAGCGCTGGTTCTGGGCGCAGGCCGTGCGCAGCACCCAGTCGCCGATCGCCACGATCAGGCCGGTCTCCTCGGCCAGGCCGATGAACTGGTCGGGCGGCACCATGCCCAATTCCGGATGGTTCCAGCGCACCAGCGCTTCCATGCCGACGATCCGGCCGCTGTCCAGCGCGACCTGGGGCTGGTAGTGCAGCACGAATTCGTCGCGCTCCAGCGCGTGGCGCAACTCGCTTTCCAGACGCAGGCGCTCCAGCGTCCTGGCGTTCATCGCGCTGGAATAGAACTGGTAGGTATTGCGCCCCAGCTCCTTGGCGCGGTACATGGCGATGTCGGCGTGCCGCATCAGGGCCGCTTCATCGGCACCGTCGCTCGGCCAGGCGGCGACGCCCATGCTGCAGGTCGGGAAAAACTCGTGGCCCTGGATCACCACTGGCTGGGCGACCGCCGCGAGGATGTCCTGCAGCACGCCTGCGATGCCCGCGCCGCCGCCCGGGGCCGACAGGATCATCACGTACTCGTCGCCGCCCACCCGCGCCACGGTGTCGGCCGGTTTGACGACCGCGCGCAGGCGTTTGGCCACATGCTTGAGCATGATGTCGCCGGCCCTGTGCCCCAGACTGTCGTTGACCAGCTTGAAACGGTCCAGGTCGAGGTACACCAGCCAGGCCGGGCAGAACGGGTCGGCGATCGCCTGGGCCAGGCGCTGGTACAGCCGCACACGGTTGGGCAGCCCGGTCAGGGTGTCGTAATGGGCTTGATATTCCAGCGCCCGTTCGCGCAGGCGCAGCGCCGCTTGCGCATGGTGGCGCGCGGCGCGGTAGCGGTAGGTCTGGATGGCCGCGCCGACCCGCTCGGCCAGCCCCTGCAACAAGGCCACTTCCTCGCTGTCGAAGGCGTCATGCTCGACCGAATAGATATTCAGGATGCCCAGCGCCTCGTCGTGCCGCACCATCGGCAAGGCCACCTTGGCGCGGAAGCCGCGCCGCTCCGCAGCGCTGCGCCAAGGCGCCATCCGCGCATCGCGCGCGACATCGTTGACCACCACCGGACGCCGGCTGCGCAGGGCCGCGCCAACGCTGCCTTCGCCGGCCGCGCCGGCCGCCAGCGAGGATCCCAGGCAGTCCAGGTAGTCCTGGTGCGCGCCGGTGATGCCGGCCAGGCTCAGCGCGCCGGCCGCGCCGTCCAGCACCGCTACCCACGCCATCCGGTAGCCGACCGCCACCCGGTTGCACACGCCCAGCAGCAGGGCGCGCTCGTCGCGACTGGCCGCGATCACCTGTTCGCAATCGCGGATCACGCCCAGCGCGCGGTGGCAGCGGCGCAGCGATTCCTCCAGCCTGTGCTGCACGCTGATGTCGATGCCGACGCTCTCGACCCGGCCGCTGCCCGCTACCGCGCCGGCAATGAAACGCGCCTCGTAACGGATCCAGCGCACTTCCTGGTCGGGCCTGACGATACGGTACTGGAAGGACTGCGGCTTGCCATCGAGCAGGCTGCCCGACAGCGCCATCACCTGGGCGCGGTCGGCCGGGTGCACGCTTTTCAGCCACAGATGGGGATCGGCATAGAAGGCCTGGCGCGCCTGGCCATACACCCGCTCGACCGCCGGGCTGACGTAGCTGATGCCCCAGCCGGGCACCTCGAAGGTCCACAGCACTTCCTCGATCGCCTCCATCATGCCGGCCAGCTGCGGTTGCGCCGGGGCGGCGCCTGCACCCAGCGCGCTCAGTTGCGCAATCCGCTCTTGCTGCTTGTACCGTTCGTCGGTCTGGGCGATCAGCGCGCCGATCGCCATCGACAGATTCGGCAATTGCGCCTCGCGCTGGCGCGCCAGGGTGCTGAAGAACTCCAGCACGCCGGGGCTGTGGCGTTGGCCATCGGCGCCGACATACGCGACCGGAAAGGCATAACCCGACTGCAGCCCGCATTCGGCCGCGCTCTGGCGCCGCAGGAAGGTCGGGTGGTTGGCGATCGCTTCGACCCAGCCGGCTTCGCCGGTACCCCACACCTGGCCCACCAGGCCTTCGCCCTGCCCCATCCGCACCGCCTGGCTGTCGCGCGTGAAGGCGTTGAGCTGGGAATGCGGCAGATGCCAGAAGTGGCGGCAGGCCAGCGTGGTGGCGCCGTCCGCGTCCGGCTCGGCGGCCCAGAAGGCGCCCCATTCCCAGCCCAGGTTTTCGCACACCAGCTGGATCACCCGGGTGACCGCGCTTTCCAGGGTGCTGGTGCCGACCAGGATCCGGGTCGACTCGAAGCTGAAACGCTCGCGCAGGGCCGCGTGTTTGGCGGCGGTGATATCGGTCAGCACCCCCATCCGCACGCTGCCTTGCGCGACGCCTGGCGCCAGCGATTGCATCTGGAGCCAGCGCAGGCCGGTCAGCGCATTGGCGATCCGGAACTCGCAATCGACCGGCGTGATGTGCACCTGCGACAGCGCCGCCATCAAGCCCAGCACATCCTCCGGCACCACCTGGATCAGGCAGTTTTCCAGGCTGCGGTGCAGGCCCGCTTCGACTTCGAGGAACTGGGCGGCGCGGGTCGACAGCACGATCTCGCCGCTGTCGGCATCGCACCACCAGCGGCCGAACGAGGCGGCGCTCTCCACCTCGCCATTGCGCAGCGCACTGGCCAGCGCCGAGCGCAGCTTGCGCGGCGCGGCCGGCTCCGATGTCAACGGTGGAATCAGGGAAGGCAACATAGGCGTGATGAGGATCGTCCCGCCGCGAGACGTCCGCCAATTTTCAAATTCGAGATGTTCATCTATGTGTTCCTGGCCCCTGTCCCGTTAAAAACAAAAAGCGTCCGCTCAGCCTGGTGCCGACACCAGGCTGAGCGGACGCCGCTGTCCTGCGGTCCTCGTTAGACCGCCTCGTTCAGGTGATCGCCATTGATCCGTTATGGCTTGACTTAACAAGCAAAAGCTATGCCATCGATTGCAGGGGCGATTTAGGAGGAAATGGAGCAATAGAACATGATGTTCAACATGATTTGATGCTATGCGGAACATTGCGGCGCATCATGCCTAAACATGGTGCGGCCGGCTTGGCGCGTGTAGAACTGGGCACGGCCCAGCCGGTCGTGCACGGGTGGCCGTGGAAATATGCGTATTTTCCGTGCGGACATATTGCTAAACTGGCTGCAGCCCCACTTCGTCCCGCACCGGATAAGGATCCCCCAACGACGCCCGCATCGAGACCTTGCACGTTGCACTATATTATTATGTTCTTAATATAATAAATACCAGATACCCGATGCCCAGTTGTCGCTCTCCCTTCGCGCGCGCGCTCGCCCACACCGTCCTGCCGATCGCAATGCTGGCCAGCGTGCCGGCGCTGGCCGCCACCACCGTCGTCGATGTCGGACCGGCCGCGACCACGCGCGACGTGCGCCAGGTCCGGATGCGGTTCAGCGACGACATCACCGCACTGGGCGACGACCGCGCCGGCGATCCGGCCGTCGTGACCTGCAGCGACCCGGGCCTCAAGGCCGTCGGCCACTGGATCGACACGCGCAACTGGGTGGGCGAATTCCCGCGGGCGCTGCCGGATGGCGTGGCCTGTACCGTGCGACCGCTGCCCCTCTCCGACCTGAAGGGCCAGCCCGTTGCGATGCCCGCGCCCTGGCGTTTCGATACCGGCGGTCCGCAGGCCGCCATCCAGTTCCTCCAATCCCCGCTCAAACCGCGCCTGGCACTGGAAGAGCCGGTGGCCCTGTTCGTCCCCTCGGCTCCCGTCGACCCGGCGTCGCTTGCCCACCTGGGGTGCAGCGTGAATGGCGTGGCGCAACCGGTCAGCATGCTGGCCGGCGCGCAGGCGCAGGACGTCATGGACCGCTATCGGAACGCCAATCCGCGCGCGGAGAACCACAAGGACCGGCTGGTCGCCCGCTGCGGCAGCCGGGCGTGGCCGAACGACGCCGACGTCACCTGGGTGTGGGGCAAGGGCATCCGCTCCCGTGACGGCGTGGCCCATCCGTACGACCAGACCTTTAACCTGCGCGTGCGCCCGCCGCTGACGGTGGCCGTGCAATGCACCGTGATGGCCGGCACGCCGGGATGCGATCCGCGTGGTCCGGTTACCCTCGATTTTTCAGAAAAAATAACGCCACCGGCAGAGGGCGACCTCGTCCTGGCGGGCGGCGCGGGGCGGCGCTACCTCATGAAACCGGCGCGCTACGGCTCGCCTGACGCCAACTGGCTCCAGAGCGACACCCTGATGGTCGAAGGCGAACTGCTGACACCCGTCTTCGGCAAGCCGATGGCCGACGTGACCGGCCGTACCGTCGACACGGTAACGCCGAAGGCGCCGCCGCTCGTGGTGAGCCATTTGCCCGCCTACGCCGCCATGGCGCTGCAGCAGGGCGTGGTGCCGTGGAAGCCCGGCCAGCAAGCCCGATGGGTACTTGCCCTGCGCAATACCGAGCCCAGCGTGGCGGTGCGAGCATGGCACCTGGACGGCGCCCGCGACCGCAACGCCATCCTGCTGGCCTTGCACCGCAGCGCGGCGCTGGGCGGGCTCAAGACCGCCTTCGACGATCCGCGCGACCAGGCATTCGGGCGTTCGGCCGCCCTGCTCGACAAGATCGGCGCACGGGATACCAGCACGTACGTCGACCAGGAAGTGGCTCCGTCGGGCCGCGCGCTGGAGTTGGCCCCCGTGAACCTGTCCGGCTACGGCACCTGGCTGGTCGAAGTCGACAGCCCGCGCTACCGCGCCCGCCTGGCGGCCGACGCCAGGGCGATCGGGGCGCGCTTCCCGGGCTTCAAGGCCCCACCAGAGTGGGACAGCGCGCGCCTGGCCCTGGTCCAGCTCACCAATCTGCGCATCCACGCGCGCCTGTCCGACCGCTATGCATCGCTCGTCTGGGTGACGGCCATCGACAGCGGCGCTCCGCAGGCGGACACGCTCGTCGACGTCCACGATTGCAGTGGCGAGCGCCTGTTCTCCGGCCGCACCGACGCGCAGGGTCGCTTGCGGATCGACGGCCCGCTGGTGCCCGCCACGTGCCGCGACGCCAGCGATGGCCTGTGGTTCGTCGCCCGCCATGGCGACGACGTCGCGGTCCTGCAGCACCGCCCAGGCCTGCCGCGCACGGACGCGCCGCGCCAGATCGTCCACGCCATCCTCGACCGGACCCTGCTGAGCCCCGGCGAGACGCTGTCGCTGCAGGCCGTGACGCGCCTGCCCGTCGCGACCGGGTACGCGATCCCGCCCGCGCAGACCGGCAAGCTCAGGATCGTCCACGCAAGCGGCGCCACCGTGTACGAGGCCGCGCTGGCTTTCGACGCGCGCGGCAGCGCGCTGAGCCAGTGGCGCGTACCGCCAAACGCCCGGTTGGGCACCTACGACTACACCATCCTGGGCGATGATGGCGTGGCACTTCGCCACGGCGAATTTCAGGTGGAAGCGTTCCGCCTGCCCGTGTTCGAGGCGCGCCTGAACGCGCGGGCCAGCGGCGAGGGCGAGGCGCCCGTCATCGACCTGGCGGGCAGCCTCGCGTTCCTGGCCGGCGGTTCGGCGGCGAACCAGGCTATCCTGGTCCGGGGCAAATACACGGCCGCCGCGGACGAGCCGGTGCCCGGCTACGGGTTCGCCGACGTCAGCCGCGCATCCATCGATCCTCCGTCCTTCG
>Ga0105241_10003283_pt1 | contig 12037 bp, 13 predicted proteins | sample KBSC64metaG_FD_80422 | JGI IMG/M metagenome (GOLD analysis project Ga0105241, IMG submission 80422) | Corn rhizosphere microbial communities from Kellogg Biological Station, Michigan, USA - KBS C6-4 metaG | ecosystem: Host-associated > Plants > Roots > Rhizosphere > Soil | place: Michigan, USA... | reverse complement strand
CGTCACGCGGAAACGGCTAGAATTCCCGGGCGAGGTTGACTGCTCACTTAACTTGGGGCACGCGTGGGGAAACTGCGCGATGCATCGTCAGCTTCCGGAAGCGGGTTGTACCTGCGTTGCTTGAAAGGAAACGCGCTTCCAATGCCCATTCTGTTTCACCCACACGATGGTTACCCGAACGTCCGCTGTTAGGGGCTGGCCATTGATTGTCATTTTGACGTTGCCGCGCCCGTTGTATATCCCTGTATTCCCGTACATCCGAACGTTCTCTTCGGTGACATCGATCGCGCTGTACTTCACGGTGCCATCCTTGATCTCTTGGATGGCGTGGCTCTTATCCTCCTTGATGCCATTAGGCCCAATGCCCACGTAATCATCGGCAAGATACTTTTCCAGAATAGACGTGTCGCCCTTGATGACAGCCATCCGTATCTGCTCTTCCAGTCCGGCGACGTCTTTCTCAGTTCCGCCAGCTTTCTTGGGTTGCGGCCAAGCGGCACTCCCCAACGACAACGTAACTATGAGAGAACAAATCCAAACCTTATTCATCGGAACCTCCACTTTGTTTTGGGAACAGACGACTCTAGTCCCCGCGTTTAGGCATGTCAAATTCGCGGCATTCTTTTTACCGGTCTTTCGGTGTCAGTGAATTGCAAGCTGCAGGTGCTAGCTGGATTCGCAAGACATATACCCGCAGCATCCACCACACGGGAAACACGGCAACCATGGCTGCACCCCAAACGGAGCTGCAAGGAAACAGCGCCGTATCGGTGCAAGAGCTGAAGAGCTTACAACTAAAAGGGCGACCTTGCGTGGTTAAGAACAAATGCTGGATATAAGGGATTCACCCGGTTACCGCGGTGATTTCCACATCCCCTCCATCCTTGATTAACAAGAGTTCAATAGAAATAATCCAGCTCAGGATCGGCACGACTCCAGCCTTAGTCCTACAGCGCCACTTTCATGATCTATACCAGACGGCAATTCTTGAGCACCACCTTAAGCACTGCCGCCCTTCTGCCGCTCGCGGCAAAGGGACTGCTGCCAAATGTATCCCGTAGAAAAGAAGATCAAACGTTATTGGACGAACTTCAGCGTGCGAGTTTCGACTTTTTCTGGCACGAAGCCGATCCCGTCACGGGACTGGTTCGCGATCGCGCCAACGCTGAAGGGGGAGGCGAGCACGCTAAAAGCAGCATAGCCGCTACAGGCTTTGGCCTTACCGCGCTTTGCATCGGCCATCACTATGGATATCGCGAGCCGACCGAAATCGCTGCCCGCGCGCGCCGGTCGCTTCACTTCCTGGCTAACCAGGCCCCCCGCGTTGAGGGCTTTCTCTATCATTTCGTCGACATGCAAACCGGGCAGCGTATAGGTAATTCGGAGCTGTCCCCGATCGATATGGCAATGCTAGTAGCCGGAGCACTCACCTGTCGAGCCTACTTCACCGACGATGAGCAAATTCGCCGTGATGCGACCACACTATACAACCGTGTCAACTGGCCGTGGGCACTAAACGGCAGCGATACATTCGCTCTGGCCTGGAGTCCAGAGTCCAGCTTCAACCACTTGCGCTGGGACGCATACTGCGAGTCGATGATGCTTTACCTCCTTGCCATCGGCTCTCCCACCCACTCGATTCCTGAGGTCTGCTGGCGAAGGATTCGCCGTCCTGCTGTTATTTACGGCGACTACCGTTTCATATCGACTCCCGCGCCATTGTTCGTTCACCAGTTCTCACATGCCTGGTTCGATTTCCGCGATCAGCAAGATGACTTCGCGAACTATTTTGAGAATTCAGTTGTGGCCTCGCTGGCGCATCGAAATTTTTGCGCCGAGCTGAGCAGCCGGTTTCCTTGCTATTCAGATAAGGTGTGGGGCATCACCGCTTCCGACTCAAGCCGAGGTTATGTGGTCTGGGGAGGGCCGCCAAGCATGGGTCCGATCGATGGGACGATTGTGCCGGCGGCGGCTGCGGGATCTCTGCCTTTTATTTTTGACGAGTCTATGAGCGTACTGCGAAATCTTCGCGACCATTACGGCGAGAAAATCTGGCGAGGCTACGGCTTCGTCGATGCCTTCAATCCACTGACGAGATGGACCAGCCGCGATGTGCTCGGAATCGACGTGGGCATCAGTATGTTAATGGTTGAGAATGCGCGCAGCCAGCTCGTCTGGAATACATTCATGCGCAATGACGAATCACGGCTAGCAATGAAACGTGTGGGATTCCGTCCCAGCGGTGTACCTTCCTAAATGCAATTTAGCTGCCGCCTTCGCAGGGGTGGGTCGCGGCCAAGCGAATCGGTCTCCAGCTCGCACCCATTCTGCGTATGCGAGCGACTGCTTCCCTGGCATCGATAATCTCCCCTGGAATAACCTAACTAGTTTGCGAGCTTTTTGCTCTTGCGGCCGTCCTTGTGCGGCTCTTCTTCGACTGCTTGCCGCAGAGCGCACCGATCTTGTCGGCGCTTTCGTCTTCCGGCGACTGCCCGCCGAGGGAATCGCCGCGGCCATTCATCGATGCCACCATCTCGTGTTCCGCATCGGGCGGAATACCGTTCTTGTGAAGCTCCCGCTTGCGTTCCAGCATGCGCGCGCCCAAAGCCGAAAGCGATTCTGTCCATCTCGGCCCATTAGTTTGTTTCCGAAACTGGAGTAACTATTGTGCTCCCCGCGATGAAAGCGAGATCAAACTGCGCAATTTCGCGCAATCTCAATTCAGGGTCCCTTCGCGTCGTACATTTTGCGGTCAGCAGCATCGAGGACTTCATCCAGAGTCTCCCCATCCTGCCATTCTGAACTGCCTATGCTCAGGCTTACTCGAAAGTCCTCGAGGTGTTGGCATCTATTCCAGTCATCAAGTCTCGTATTGATGCGTTGAATGACTATTTCAGCGCCAGCCATCATGGTATCCGCAAGCAGAATAAGAAACTCATCACCCCCATACCGCACCGCAGCGTCGGAACCGCGGATTGAGGCTTTTAAGATTCCTGCAATTTCCGCCAGCACAAAGTCACCCGTTAAATGCCCGAACCGGGTATTTATCTGCTTGAATTTGTCAGCATCCACCATCAAAAAAGTCAGGGGCGTTTTGCGTCTTCTCGCGCTACTGATGAATCGACCGGCAATTTGATCCAAAGATCGTCGGTTATATATTTCTGTCAATGGGTCAGTAAAAGATTGTTGCTCGATCACCTGATTCTGGAGAGTGCTTGAAATAAACTGTTCGCGAAGCCGGCGTACCTCGAATCGCTTGGCGACTAGATAGGTATTAAGCAGCGTTAATAAAGCGAACAGGCCCACCGCCAAAGGCCGGGATACCGTAAGTTCAAAGTGAATTCCATTGTCGCTTAGGAAAGCCGCACGAAACAGAATGGCAAGCAGCGTGGCGCTTACCAATACGCCCGTAAGCGAAATTATTGCCCACAGCTCCCAATCGCGCTTTTCTAGCCTTGAGAGCTGTTGGGTCATGCGCGCCAACATCCGTTCGCTATCAACTAAGGTTGAAAACCGGCCACCCTCGTGAGGAACCATAATCGACTTCTTTCCTAGGTTGATACTCCCACCCCTAATCTCAAAAGTTCAGACGCTGATTGCGCGCTTACCGGAGGCGAGTAAAGGTATCCTTGGGCCATTTCGCAACCAAGTCGCTTTAATTCGTCAATCTGATTTTCTTTTTCGATGCCCTCGGCGACGACCTTCAATCCAATGCTATGAGCCAGCAAGACAATGAGACGCACGATTTCCCGGTTTTCGTCGTCTCTTCCCATGTTGGAAATAAAACTGCGGTCAATTTTAAGAGCATCAATGGGAAAGCGGGGCAGGCGGCTCAATGAGGAATACCCTGTTCCAAAATCGTCGATGCTTAAACTCAGTCCGAGGGCTTTCAGCTCTGCCATTATGGAAAGGCCTCGCTCTCCCTCTTCCATTGCGAGCGTCTCCATAACTTCAAAATTGACAGTCCGTGGAGAAATGCCACTGTCATGCAATATGGCTGCAATCTCGGCAACCAATTCTGGCAGTCCAAATTGCTTGGGAGCCAAGTTGACACTCATTATCAGGGGAGGTTGGCTTGTGAATTGAAACTGCCATTCGCGTAGTTGCTGGCATGCTTCCCGCAACAGCGCCCGGTTTATCGGAATGATGAGGCCAGTTTCGTCTGCGATGGGAATGAATTCCGAAGGAGAAACTAATCCGCGAGAAGTGCGCCATCTACTGAGCGCCTCAAAGCCGATGATTTTCCCGCTTTTGAGGCTGACAATAGGTTGGTAAAACACGACAAGTTCGCCATTTTCAATGCCGTGCCGCAGGTCTGTCTCCAACGTTAGCCTTTGGACTGCTCGCGAGTGCATCGTCGGATCGAATAACTCGCAACGAGACCGTCCAGCTCGCTTAGCCCGATACATTGCGATTTCGACATCGCGAAGCACTTCATCAGCAGACGAGTAACTGTTTTTGCTGGAGACCACACCAATGCTGGCGGTCATTACGATTTCCTGCCCTCTGACGTTGAAAGGCGCGACCAGCTTCGATTGAATGCGCTCGGCCACACGGATGGCATCACTCGGATCGGCTACATCTTCAAGAAGTACCGTGAATTCATCGCCTGCCATGCGGGCCAAACCATCGCGGCTCAGGGATGAATCCAGACCCTCGGGGCGTGACAACGTATCGGTGTCGCGGAAACCGGCAGCCAAGCGACGAGCTACTTGGAGGAGCAGTTCGTCGCCGGCCGAACGTCCAAGGCTGTCATTGAAGACTTTGAATTCGTCAATATCCACTAACAATACGGCGAACCCATAGTCCGAGTGACGGCGAGTTCGTAACAGTGCGTGCTGCAATCTATCGGCAAACAATGTTCGATTCGGAAGATTTGTTAAACCGTCGTAAAGCGCGCTGCGATTGAGCATTTCCTCTGCACACTTGCGTTCGGTAATGTCACGATTGACGATCACCAGACCGCGGGTAGCCCGTCCTGTTTCGCAAATCGGGCTGGCCGTAGATTCAAGAATGCGCCAGGTTCCATCTTTGTGGCGCATCCGATACTCAAGTTGCTGCACTTCTCCTGTGTCGCGAGCCTTCTCGGCGGCCCGTGATACCCGGTCCCGGTCCAAAGGGTGGACCTGTTCAAGGGACGAACTGCTTCTGAGTTCCTCGGTCGAGTATCCCAGCACTCTTTGATATGAAGGACTGTTGTAGAGTCTTTTACCATCGCCGTTGACTACGGCGATCAGGTCCGCTGCATTTTCAGTAATGATTTTAAAAACCTGCTCTCGGGCGGCAAGCCGCCGACGTATTCGCTGTAACTGCAAATACTGGTACATCGTATAAATGTCAAACATCAGAACGAGCGCTGTCAGTCCGCGGACCCAGTCCCTCAGGTCGGTCCAGTACGATTCCGTATTTGTAGTATGTTCACCGAAGAAAGTGAGAAAAACGATTCCGGCGGTCAAAGCCAGTGTGACGATAACTGCAAGCACCCACATGCACCATTCACGACCTTCAATCTCCGATGGCTGCAATGAGAGCAAGCTCTTGTTTGCTGCATCGGGCATAGGAGGGGCACTTGAATCAAGGATGTCATCGGGGTCAAAGCCGAGCCAAGTTACTGAAGTGGGCAATGCTTTAGTTTCGAGCCCCGTTATATTGAGAGTCATCGCTGATTTCCAAAAAGCTGCATGATAGAGTCAGGAATACCTTCTTCGATCTGTTGGGATAGCCAGATCTGTAGACGCACCTTCTGCTCTGGCACGATCCTTGAGAAGTGCAATCCGGCTCGAGACCGATTGTCGGACCAACATACATGGGCATCGGCGTAGAATTCACCAAGTCCGTCAGGGAGCTGGAATCGCGTTTCTACCAAAGTACCTAGTCCGAGCGGGATGCATCTGGTAAGCGCAAGCCCCCCTTCGCTGATGTTCATCAGCTCGCATGGCACCGGAGGAGCGCCATTGATTTGGATCGTAGCCGGAACCTTTATAGGGCAGCGAAAATACCTCCTGTAATCGCGAATAATCAAACCAATTGCAGCCTTGAACGTGCTCGCGAGCAAAGCTTTTCTCAGAGGCCGGTGAAGAAAAAAGTTCGGGTGCAGAGGCCTCACTCGTTTTTCCATTCCTAAAACCGCGAATGTCACGGCGGTTCGGTTGGAGGGTGAGGAGTGTACAACATCGAGAAACTCCGATTCCTGACCGTCAGCTCCGAGATCCATGATGACTGCCTGAAACTTACGTGTGGCAATCATTGCCGCGCCTGATTCCTGGTTGGTGCAGACGTCCACCGTGAACCCAAACCGTTGCATCTCCGCGACAATCTGTCTTGCCTCGCCCGCTTGGCTAGACACGAGCAATGCGCGTCCTGCAAACTCGGGGCGAGGTGTTATTTTGAAGCTACTCATTTGTTGACAATACCTCTATGTATCCGGTACGTTTACGAGGACAAATCGGGTGACTGCAAATCATTTTCTTTCGAATCTCTTCTTGAAATATTGAAAATCGTTGCGCCGTCGGAGAACCGACGTAATGTTGCATACTTAAGCGTCTTGTGCTGATTGCGTAGTGATCGCGTCAATGGGAATCGTTCACCAATATCGAGTCTGCTGTTGAACAATTTGGAGGTTCGCATCGACTGGATCACCAATGAACCAAGTTCAGCCTGGTCGGAGTTCTTGGACAGTTGTGATCGCAGAGCAGGGCTAGAAGCGCTTCCGAATGACCTGGCCAGAATGCTATATCTCTCGTCTTTGAGAGATTGCAACAGTGGACGTTACCTTCACCCTCAACTGTCCGCAAGTCTGGGTCTCGACGAAGCCCATCGGGTGCTTAGCGCATGCCACGACCGCATTTTTCTGCGCCTTTTGACAATTCCCGTTGCGCAGTACGTACTTCAATTGGAGGAATATATTCGATTCGCACGAACAGAGAGAAACACCATTTTGACAACATGGCAGAGTCTCAAAGCGTATCGCGCGACTGTGCCGGTCGGCGCACTGCCGGTTTACCGCGACATCTTTTCCGTTAATGTCGAAATAGCGCTCTTCATTTTGGAGCACACCCCTGTTCGACCACAACACGGGCGTGGTCAAACAGCCCGCGGCTGGAGTTGACCCGGACCAAAGGGGAGCCACGCATTTATCACACGCCCGACGATGGTCGCTTCGCTGGGCATCTTGAATCTGCGTACTGGCTTCCGTGACAACGGATGTGGCACCACGGTCAGTTCCCGGCCGTCAACTTGGCACCAGCAGCAAGAATGGCCGCCCGAGTGCCAGACTAAGTACATTGGCCGATCCCGAAGTGTTTGCCACGGAAAAGTTTCGACCGTGTTCTGAGCTGTATCGATTTTCACCAATGACTTCGGAGGCAAGAGCTCGGACATTGAGTCGTCTTCTGATCCGATTAGGGCGTACCGATATCTCACCAGATCGCGCGTGCCGCGCAGAAATGACGGTAAGTTCTCAAAATCCGTCATCGATAACAGATTCGTTTCTTGACTACTGTAGTTTACGTCGAAGTTCAGCTGGAATCTAAAACCGCGCTCTCCTTCATTGATAGATTGAACGTGGGAGTCGGATTCGAATTCAGCTTGGGATGCCGACACTTCTTCAGGGTCGATTCCAAAGGGCACAAGCAATTCCTTCAATGAAACTCTCAGGCATGTGGCTAGGCTGAAGAGTTTGTGAATACTTGGAATCGAGCCATTCTCGATGCCGGCCAGAGTCGAATGCGGAACGTAAAACTCGGGGTTGCCTTTCTGTTCTGCAATCTCCCTGGTGATCCGCTCCACGTCGCTTGGTTTTATTAGACGAACTTCCCGTAAAGATCTAATCCATTTCCCGGAATCCATCAAGTGTGGCTCCAATGAACGTTCACAATGAGTTCGAGCACGTTAAGCTGCATTGCGAATCAGTCATCGTACTAGCTACTTGCTTTGAAGCCAACTGATTAAAAAAGGTGTATATTTCCGCACTCAAGAAATCGTCAAGTCTGACAGCCGCCTTGCTGTACGCGCAAGAAAGACTCGATAACCTTGTGGTATTGCGCCTCGACAGCTGGTAAAGCGAAGGTCGAACCTGGAAACGCCCATCTGATAAAGAGGCAGTATTTTGCGAGCAGCAAATTGAAACGCAACAGCGTCGCCGCAGCAATCAATCGTTCAGCTTCGCGCGTCAGAACAGGATCGTTTTTGGTTTTCGCACATACAGCAAGTCTCGTCAGCATCTCGGCATTCTCTTTCGCCAGAATCACCATTCGCAGAGCCAATCGAGTTCGTCTTCGATGAAAACTCGTGAATCGATCCAGTGGCAACGCGAGCTCGAGGTAATGCTCCTCCTTGGGATCGACGAGATTGCGAAAGACTTGAACATCGATCGGGTGTTTTTTCTCTTCCCAATCACGCACTGTGAAGGTTCTCGTCTGGCTGTTCTGAACAAGCAGAGACCACACAATGGCCAAAGCGATGACCGAGAGAGCTAAAATCAGTAGCGTCGATACCATTGTTGAGTGTAAGCGGTTACCGCGTGATTCCATTCCGACAAGTCCGTCTCCGGCAAATCTGTAGAAGGCAAACTACGCCACGTACTTAGGAAAAAAAAGGTCCATATCACCGCCGCCGCATTGTAAGCAGCTAAATTGCACAGTACAAATGCAATATCGCTCACAAAGTTTGCATGCGTTCGCAGTTCGAAAACGGCTAGTGTCAGGGCTGCGTGTACACCTAGACCCGCAACAATGCCAATTGAGCATTGCCGCCAATTGTTGCCATAATATGTAATCACCGAAGTTACAAGGATCAACCAAATGACCTCCACAAATTTTACGGATCGCTCTGCCAAAATGATGAGATTGAAAATGTGATCGCCTTCGGGCGTCACTTCGGCCATAAGCATCATCAATATCGCAACAAGCCCTGCAATAGCACCGAGCGCTCGCGCCACTTTCAGGACCACCTTCAAGGCCGGATATTGTGGAAAGACATACTTAGCGGTCTCGAAGATAACCGCTAGCGCAAGGAGTACAGTAACAACCTCCCCGTACCAATAGATTCGAGCGTAAAGGTTGCCGGGATATTTTATGAATACCAAGACAATATCGCGGCAGAGCATCGAGAGGATGTACGAGAAGAAAAACGGAAGAGCGAACAGGAGCTTGCGTCGGACAATTCCAAAAACAATCGCAATCTCCAGTGCGATAGAAAACCACCACAAAATGTGGGTTAAAAGACTGGAAAAAATCATGGGCCGCACTGGCAGAGTACTAGGAAATTCGGCGGCCCACAAGAATTTTCAATGCAATCTATTTGCAGTGACCCGGTGAGCAAGTCGGAATGGGGCTGTCGGCCAAAGAAACAGTTGACGCCGCACAGGTCATTAACAATGCCACAACTACTGCTCTCAGAATCTGCCTCATGTATATCTCTCCTTGGGATGAGAAGTCGTACCTGATTAAGTACGCTTCCGAACCTAAGCCAAGTCAGGGCGGAGATGACGGGATGTTCGAAAATCGAGCGATTTTCACGACCACGGTGCCTGAGGCTTAACAAAGGGCGGTTCAGTTTGGTCGGTGGACCGACCAAACTGAAGAACTTTTGAATGTCTAGCAACCAAGGTCTGCGTTTGTAATCACGTCTGGAACACCACCGAGGAAGGTTTTCCTACCCGAAAACAGCGAGAAAGTTTTCGTCGGTTGACCGACCAACCCTCAGCAAGCCGCAATTAAAAAAAATCAGAGTTATCCTCTCGGTGATCGGACTTTGAGCGGGCTGCACACGCTTGTCCGACGACAGCGTTCACAAACAAGCGCTTAGGGCGCTGATGGAGTATGGAGCCAACCGAGACTACAGGAACTACGAGCGTGAACCCACGCGAACAACGGAGGTCTTATTCCTCACCCACGTTGACGACCCTGAGCCCGACTGGCGCGTGAGAGTTGCTGCTGCGGCATGCTGACCCGCACTATGCCCGCGAAAAAGTTCATGCACGAATGCATAAAAAGACTGACGGGGGCAGTTGACTCATGAGGTGTGATCGCGGCCCGGGTCCGCGGTCACTTTAATGTTGAGGTATGAACGTGCCCGCGTCGGTGCCACATTATGGCCGACTACTCCCGCAAGACCGCGAGTTTTGGCCCGGAAACTTTGGGGAAACCGCTAATAAGTTAGATAAATGGCACTGCGCAGTTGAGATTCAACGCATATTAAAGCAAGACAGATTGACAATGGCCGAACTCTCTGCCCGGACACAATCCCGGTTTGGAAAGCGCAGTCCTTTTTTTGTTCCTACCACTTTTCTTTGCAAACAGAGAGCTGGAATTACGCCGCACATCTGTCAGATCGCGGCTTTCAGCGAAATAACGGGTTATCGTTTTACCGATTGGATGAACGTTTGTGGTTTTGATTTGGGGCTGATCCTCCGCTTGCAGCTAAGAATTCCTAACCCGCGTACGATCATGTTGGTACCTGGGCTTGGGCTCGGTGAAACAACTTCCTTTTTTAAGCAGACGCAGACCACAATTGGAGCTCACAACCGTTATTGCTATGCCAAGATCGGGAGCCGTGATGCAGTGGTTTACCCGGCAGTGCGGCCCGGCAGCGTGGTTCGCGCGGATCGAGGCTACTGCAAAAGCCTCTTGAAAATCCCCTCCTCAGCTGAATACCTTTGGCTGGTTGAACATCCTGCTGGCATCACATGTTGCCGCTTGAAGTCACTTTCGACAGGCGAAATTATTCTCTTCCCGCATGTTGCTCCCCTATCTCCTTGGCCCCTCCGCCTTTCAACGCAGGTGCGAATTCTGGGCCTAGTCGACAGCCAAATGGCACCATACCAGGAAACAGACTTCGAGCCGTTGCATAACGCCATCGAGGCAGACCCGTCCGCTTCATCGACCGGCCAGACGTGCAAGATGATAATGCCCCAATTGATCCGTATCTCGCGATTGCGCACCGGTTTAACGTTTCGCGAGGCGCATAAAACGACCGTGCTAATCGCACGGCTACTGCAGAATAGAGCGTTTCGTATTTCGCTGGGGCTATTATCTGATTACGAAGCAGTCAATAAGGTTCCCCGGCACGTTGAAAAGATCATTGCGCTTTGTGTGGTTTACGGGATTGATCCTCGCGAGATGCTAACAGCAGCTGGGATAACGATTCGCGATCACGCTAAGCGCCCGTTACCGACTGCCCGAGAACCTGCATGTTCTAACAGTCAAAGCCAAAACCCGGTGCGGGAGCTCCGCATGCTTCGCAGCAGAAGGCAAGTTGGCATCATTCGGTACATGTCACGCTCCATGGGAGCACAGGCATGATTCATCTTCCCAGGGCCTTGGCACGGGTTTGTACAATGGCATTTTGACTAAGAACTGAATTAAAACGTGCCAGTCGCGAAATAGAGACAGTCCACCTTTTGATTCAATGGTGCCTGCAGTCAAAGCTGTACAAAGGAGCAACGCAATAGTAAACACTCGGAACCCGGCTGGCCAATAAGCGCTTAGTATGTTTCCCCAGGTCTGGCATAGTGTGCAATTTCGAGTTTATCGCCAGCATCACGCGACATAAGGACTACTATTTGGCTGATCTCACTACTAGTGCAGACGCTTGTTGAACTGCAATCTTGTCGCCGGCCTGAACCTTCCAGCGCTCATTGTGCGATACAGGCTCTTTTTGGCTACTTTAAGCAGCCAAGCTGGTCTGCGATATGCCTTTTGCAAAATTGCAACTGCCGCGCAATATCCCGGGCTTTTCAATTTTGTTGAATTGACCTAAAACATGAAATGCAACCGGCTGGATCCCATGGCATCGATATCTCGGGAATGTCCTCGAGCTGGTCTTTGGTCCACTTTAGAGATCCACTGTGGGAGGTCTCGTGCGTGGCCGTATACGTGTGCGAACATTTATCTGTTCGGCGTGAGAGCCAAGTTCATCTCGAATCTTTCCTTTTGGATGCGTGAATCAAACGATATGGGTCGAGGATACTGATACGCAACCCGTCGCTTGTTCTCTAGTCGTCACGCGCTCCCACGGGATGTGGACATCATGTCTT
>Ga0105241_10003277_pt1 | contig 12046 bp, 13 predicted proteins | sample KBSC64metaG_FD_80422 | JGI IMG/M metagenome (GOLD analysis project Ga0105241, IMG submission 80422) | Corn rhizosphere microbial communities from Kellogg Biological Station, Michigan, USA - KBS C6-4 metaG | ecosystem: Host-associated > Plants > Roots > Rhizosphere > Soil | place: Michigan, USA... | reverse complement strand
GCCGCCGGGGCTGGAATCTGGAGCTGGAAGACGGCCACCGCTACCACTCGCGCTATCTGGTCACCTCGGTCGGCCCGCTCTCGGCCCCCACGCTGCCGCGGCTGCCGGGCGTGGCCGACTTCGAGGGCGAGGCCATCACACCGGCCTCTGGCCGAAGCATGCGGTGTCCTTCGCGGGCCGGCGGGTGGCGGTCATCGGCACCGGGGCCACCGGCGTGCAGGCCATCACCGAGATCGCCAAGACCGCGGGGCACCTGACCGTGTTCCAGCGCCGCCCCAACTGGTGCACGCCGCTCCACAATCGGCCCATCTCCCGGGCGGAGATGGCCGAGATCCGCAGGAGCTATCCGGAGATCTTCGAGCGCTGCCGGGAGACGGCGGCCTGCTTCCTCCACACCACCGACCCGCGCGGGACCTTCGAGGTGAGCCCGGAGGAGCGCCGGGCCTTCTGGGAGATGCTCTACTCCTCGCCCGGCTTCGCGATCTGGCTCGGCAACTTCCGCGACGTGCTGATCGACCGCGAGGCGAACGCGCTCTTCTCCGCCTTCGTGGCGGACAAGATCCGCCAGCGGGTGAAGGACCCGCGGGTCGCGGAGCTCCTGATCCCCAAGGACCACGGGTTCGGAACGCGCCGGGTGCCGCAGGAGAGCGGCTACTACGAGATCTACAACCAGCCCAACGTGGAGCTGGTCAGCATCCTCGACACGCCCATCGAGCGCATCACCGCCACCGGCCTTCGCACGACGGAGCGCGAGTTCGCCTTCGACCTGATCGTCTTCGCCACCGGCTTCGACGCCATCACCGGCAGCCTCGACCGCATCGACATCCGGGGCGCGGGGGGCCGACGCCTGAAGGAGCGCTGGCGGGCCGGTCTCGAGACCTTCATGGGGATCATGGTGGACGGGTTCCCGAACCTGTTCATGGTCATGGGGCCCCACACCGCGCTCGGCAACATCCCGCGCAGCATCGAGTACAACGTCGAGTGGATCCGGGACTGCCTGGCCTACCTCGGGCGCCACGGCCTCCGCGTGGCCGACGCCCGCCGCGACGCGGTGGAGGAGTGGACCGCGTTCGTCAAGAAGAAGGGCGAGGGGCTCCTCGCCAACGAGGTCGATTCCTGGATGACCGGCGTCAACGGCAACGTCGACGGGAAGAGCGTCCGCATCATCGCCCGCTACAGCGGCACCGCGCCCGAGTACCGCGAGTGGTGCGACCGCGTGGCCGCGGGCGGCTATGGCGAGCTGGAGCTGACGTAGCGAGGCAGCACACGGTGCCGAAGTACGCTCCCGCGCGCACTTCGGGCGCGCGGCCCCACCGGGCGATTGACGCGGTCCGTCACCTCGCCGGCGATCGCAGCGGGCCGTCCAATGGATAGGCGGTAAAATTCGCGCGGGCGACAATACGGGGACAGGAGGATCCCCATGCTCGTCTTGCTCGCCGCATTGCTCGCACTGCTGGCCGCCGCTCCCGCAGCGGACGCGCAGGTGCAGGTGCACGTCGACCTCGGCTTCCATCTCCCCGCGCCGCCCCGCCTGGTGGTGGTGCCCCAGGTCCCCGCGGTGCAGTACGTCCCGGCCGCGGCGACTCCCGGCAACATCTTCTTCTACAACGGCCAGTACTGGGTGTTCCAGGCGGGTGGCTGGTACGTGAGCGGTGCTTACAACGGGCCGTGGGTGGTGGTCGGGCCGCAGTTCGTGCCGCGCCCGGTGCTCCTGGTGCCGGTGCAGTACTACCACGTGCCGCCGGGCCACTGGAAGAAGTGGGAGCGCGCCCGGGCCCCGCACTGGCGCGAGGAGTGGGGCCCGGAATGGGCGGACAAGCGCGGGTGGAAGGGCCGCGACCGCGACCACGATGACGACGATCGTCCCGGTCACGGCAAGGGGCCCGGCAAGGGCAAGAGAAAGGGGCCCGGCCGGGACTAGAGGCCGTCCCGCGCCCCGCCACTACTCCTCCAGCAGCACGCAGTGCCGGGGCTCGACGGCGACGTAGGCCGTCGAGCCCTCCTCGATCCCCTCCGCGGCCAGCCCGCGCACCACCAGCGTCCGGCCCTCCCAGTCCGCGTGGTACTGGGTGAAGTCGCCCTGGAAGACCCGGCGGCGCACGATGGCCGGCCACACGTTGACCTGAGCGGGCGGCCGCTGGCGCGAGAGGCGCACGTGCACGGTGCGCACCGAGAAGCAGGGGCGGGCGCCCGGGCGCCGGTCGTGGGCGACGCCGTGGACGATCGCGCCGCTCGCGGTCTCGATGGCCACCAGCCCCTCCGCGGCCAGATCCGGGCGCAGCCGGCCCTCGATGAGGTTGGCCGAGCCCACGAAGTCGGCCACGAACCGGTTGCGGGGCCGATCGTAGATCTCGGTCGGGGTGCCGGTCTGCTCGATCATCCCGTCGCGCATCACCACGATGCGGTCGGAGATCGCGAGGGCCTCCTCCAGGTCGTGGGTGACGTACAGCGAGGTGATGCCGAGCGTGCGCTGCAGCTCCTTGATCTCGAGCCGCATCTCGGCGCGCAGCTTGGCGTCCAGGTTGGAGAGCGGCTCGTCGAAGAGCAGCACCGCGGGCGAGAACACGAAGGCGCGCGCGAGCGCCACCCGCTGCTGCTGCCCGCCGGAGAGGCGGGAGGCGCGGCGCGCGGCGAGGTCGCTCATCTGCACCAGGCCCAGGGCGCCGCGTACCCGCTCCGCCACCTCCGCCTCCGGCCGCTTCCGCACGCGCAGGCCGTAGGCCACGTTGTCGAACACGGTCATGTGGGGCCAGATCGCGTAGGACTGGAAGACCATCGAGAGGCCGCGCCGCTCGGCGGGCACCCGGACGCGCGGGGAGGAGGAGAAGACGGGCTGGCCGTCGATGCGGATCTCGCCCGACTCGGGCTGCTCGAGCCCCGCGATGGCCCGGAGGGTGGTGGTCTTACCGCAGCCCGACGGCCCCAGCAGGGTCAGGTGCTCCCCCGGCGCCACCGTGAAGCCGACCCCGCGCACCGCCAGCACCGACCCGTAGCGCACCACGAGGTCGCGCACCTCGATGGAGGCGCGGCGCCCCGGGGCGGGCGTCGGCTCGCCGCTCATTCGCCCGCGGGCTGGGTGGCCCGCCGCGCCACCGTGAAGAGCAGGGCGAGGGCCACCGACACCGCCAGGGTCTGCAGCAGCGCCAGGGCCGCGGTCAGCTCGGTGCTGGTCGAGAACCACGACTCCACGATGGTGGGGGTGATGACCTTGGCCTTCGGGCCGGTGAGCAGGATCGACGCGCCCAGCTCCCGCACGCTCGCGATGAAGAGCAGCAGCCACGCCGCGATGAGGCCGGGCCGCAGGAGCGGCATGGTGACGGTGCGCAGGCGATAGCCCCACGGGGCGCCGCACATCTGGGCCGACTCCTCGAGCGAGCGGTCGATCTGGAGCATCACGCCCGCGATGGTGCGCAGGCCGAGCGGCAGGAACACGGTGAGGTACGCGATCAGCAGGAGCCAGAGCGTGCCGTAGATGGGGATCGGGAAGATCAGCCACGCCCACAGCATCCCGAACGCGAACACCAGCCGCGGCACCGCCTGGGGGAACATCAGCACGTACTCGATGGCGCCCACCCCGGGCAGGCGCGAGCGGTAGATCATCCACGCCAGGAAGCCCATCAGGAGCACGCCCACCGTGGCGGTGCCGAGCCCGAGGATCAGGCTGTCGCCCAGCGCGCTGCGCACCGCGTCCAGGGAGAGCGCGGTCGCGTAGTTGGCGAGGGTGAAGTTGTCCGCGCGGGGGAACACGGTGGCCAGGCGCTGCACCGAGGCGTAGAGCAGGGTGAGGACGGGCAGGACCACCGCGATGCCGAGGTAGACCACGCACACCGCCAGGAGCGGCCAGCGCAGGCCGCCCACGTCCATGGCCCGGGCCCGGAACGCCTTGCCGGTGATGGTGGCGTAGCTGCCCGCGCGCACCACCCGGCGGTAGATCCAGACCATCGCGAACATCACCGCGAAGAGCGACACCCCCATCGCGGCCGCGCGGGGGAACTGGGGCGGATACTGGGAGACCAGCTGGTACATCGCGGTGGTCACCACGTAGAAGCGGCTCGGCAGCCCCAGCACCAGCGCGGCGGAGAACGAGGCAGCATCTCCGCGAACACGAAGATCGCGGCCCCCAGGACGCCGGGCAGCACCAGCGGCAGGGTCACTCGCAGCATGGTCCGCGCGCGGCCCGCGCCCAGCACCTGCGAGGCCTCCTCGAGGGCGGGGTCCATCGACTTCATCACCGCCCCGATCATCACGAAGGCCACCGAGCCCTCGAAGAGGGCCATCACCCACGCGATGCCATACGGGGTCGTGATGTCGATCAGGTAGCTCTCGCCCCCGGCGGCGCGCCAGAGCTGGTTCAGGAAGCCGCCGCTCGGCGAGGCGAGGAGGCTCCACGCCAGCGCGCCCATGAGAGGGGTCACGTAGTAGGGCAGGGCCATGAGCTGCTCGAGCCCGCCGCGCCCCGGCACGTTGGTGCGGGAGAGGATCCAGCTCATCACGAAGCCCAGCGCCACCGCCATCACGCTGGCCGCCACCGCGACCACGAGGGTGTTGGCGAAGATGTGGCCGTAGCGGGGCAGGTCCGCGTAGTTGTCGAGGCCGTAGGCCTCGGGCGGCCGGGCCTGCGGGTCACCCACGCTGAGCGAGGCCTGGAGGAGGAACGCGATCGGGTAGAGGACCAGGATCGCGGCGGCGCCGCCGACCAGCAGGCTGACGAGGCGCGGGCCCGGCCGGAAGCGCCGGGCCCGCGCCGGAGAGTCCATCGCGGCCGGTCGCAGCCCTCAGAGCCCCATCAGCGCGTTCCACTCCTTCACGAAGGCGCCGTGGCTGGCCTGGAAGTCCGACCAGTCGGTGGGGAAGAGCAGCTTGAAGTCGCTGAGCTTCTTGCCCGTCGCCATCGGTGGGGCGTCGTTCCGCACCGAGCCGTAGAGCAGGATGGTCTGGGTCTGGTACACCGCCTGGCCGCGGTTCGAGATCGCCCAGTCGAGGAAGAGCTTGGCCGCCTCGGGGTGCGGCGCGCGGTTGACGACTCCGATGAGGGCGGGGGTGGCGGGCAACCCGTCGCCGGGCGCCACGAAGTCGATCTCGGCGCCCTTCTCCTTGAACAGGGTGTAGCCGGCATACTCGGCGAGCGCGCACACCCGGTCGTCGCCCTTGGCGAGGCGGTCGAAGAGCTGAGCGCGCGAGTCGAAGCCCTTGGGGCGCTGCTTGGCGAACTCCTGCCAGAAGTCTCCGCCATAGAGCTTTCGGAGGGTATACCACTGCATGTGCTGCATCCCGGAGGTCGACAGCTTCGCGCTGATGCCGTCCTTGTAGGCGGGGCTCAGGATGTCCTTCCACGTCTTCGGCGCCTGCGCCGCGGTCACCTTGGAGCGGTTGTAGCCGATGCCCGCGAAGGTCACGCCGGCCCAGGTGAAGAAGCCGCCGGGGGTCGACTGGTACGCGGGCTTGTAGGCCGCGTGCTCGGGGGAGACGTACTGCTCGTAGCCGCCCTTCTTCTGGAAATCGATGGCGGGCGAGATGTCGGAGAGCTGCAGGATGTCGACCCCGAAGCGGCTGGCCGAGCGCTCCGCGGTGATCTTGGCGTAGAGCGCGCCGGTCTGCAGCCGCACGTAGCTGGTCTTGATCCTGGGGAAGTCCTTGCGGAAGCCCTCCAGCAGCGCCGCGATGCCGGCCTCGCCGTCGTGGCCGTAGTAGACGACCTCGCCCTCCTGCTCCGCCTTGGCCACGTCGGCGCCGGTCTTGAAGTCGAGCACGGTGGTGCTCTTGGCGGGGGCCTGCGCGTGCGCGGGTCGGGTCGCGGCCAGGATGGGTGCGGCGGCGAGCAGGGCGCTGCGCTTCAAGAGCTGGCGTCGGGTCCAGGCAGTGGGCGTGTGATCGGGCATGGGGACGCGTCCTCCTCGACGGGGATTGGGCGGGGGCCGTCGGGCCCACCGCGGGATCGCGGGTAGCATAAGGCAGAACCCGCCCGGGGCCCGGCGCTTTTTGCCGGCGCGCGGCCGGCTAGAGATACCAGCGCCGGAAGATCTCGAAGAGGTTGAGGTCGCCGCCCGGCCAGTAGCGGTTGGCCGGCAGGGAGAACGTCCGCCGGCCGTGGTCGTAGACCAGGCGGGCGGGCCGCCCGGGCTGGTTCGGGTCGTAGGCGACGAACTCCGCCCCGTCCGCGGTGCGCGCGCCGTCGAAGATGATCATGGCGTGGTTGATCGCCAGCGACGGGAAGCGCAGCAGGTGAACGATCGGGGCGCCCTCGTGCCGGACCGCCTCCAGCAGCTCGCGCGCGGTGCGGTGCTGATGGCGCCGCGACACCGGCACCACGATGTGCCAGTGGCTGCGCTGCACGTAGGAGCGCCAGGCCCCGCCGCAGGCGGACTTGAGCAGGGCCTCCCGCGCCACGCTCATCTCCCGCAGGCCCGCGAAGCCCGGGATCACCACGCGCTCCGCGGGCTCCGAGGGCCGGCGCGGGTCGCGAGCCAGGACCGTCCGCACGAGGCGGCGGTAGACGTCGTCGGAGGCGGCATCCGCGCCGGGCTCGAAGCGCGCGTGATAGAGGAACTGGCGCACCGCGCGCACCAGCACGAAGCAGCGCAGGGCGTAGTCGGGCGGGGGCACGCGCCGCCGCGTGGTGGTGGCCCCGGTGGCCTCGTCGAAGTGGTACTCCCACACCAGCTCGTTGGCGAACGCGAACGTGTCCCGATCGAAGTCGAGGCGTCGCCGCACCGCGAGCATGGTGTCGCTAGCCTACACCCGATTACCTCGCGCGTAATTGCGGGCATGACGTGAGACCGCGACCATGGGTCTCGAAAGGAGACCACCATGAATCACGCAGCGGTCGAGCTCCGGAGGAAGAGCGACGCGGCGCGGGGGCGGCTGGGGCGGCAGCTCGCGGGCATGGAAGGCCACCTCGAGCGCACGCACGCGCCCGGTCAGTGGACGACCCGCGAGGTGCTCTGCCACCTGCTCGGCGAGCCCGGCACCCGGCTGGTGGGGCTGCTCGAGCGCTTCTCGGCCACGGATCCGCCGCTGGTCGAGATCACGCCCGGGCTGGTCACGGTCACCGCGGAGCGTCGCGGGATGAGCCTGGCCGCGCTGCTCGACGCGCTCGACGCCCAGCGCGCCGCCGTGCTCGGCTATCTGGACACCCTCGGGACGGACGACCTGGGCCGCAAGGCGCGCATCCCCGTCTTCGCCCCGATCCTGGGCACCGACGAGGTCACGCTGCCGGTCTTCGTGGGCGCCATGTTCGGCATGCACTGGGACGCACACGCGGACCAGATCGGTCAGATCCGGCAGGCGGTGGGCCTGTCGGAGGCGGAGTACAGTAGCCCGGCTCGCTGAGGGACGGGGGCGCTGGTCGCGCAGTCCCGCCAGCTCGCCCTGCTGCCCTGACCGGTCCGCGAGCCCGGCCGCGCCGCCCGTCTTCGTCCGGTCGCGAAGAGATGACCGGGTAAGGTCGGGCCGGCGCCTGGTGCCGGCGCCGCGGACGCGACCGCGCCGGCTGCGATTTCAGCTCGGGGGCAGGTGGCACATCGGTTGCTGCGTCTCGTCGCATGGAAAAGATCGTGGGACGTGCGCAGCAGAACGTGGGTTCGCTCGAGCGGTTCGGATCGGCGGCGCTCGGGGCGTGGATGGTCTGGCGCGGGCTCCGGCGGGGCGTGCTCGTGGGGGCGCCCAGCGCGGCGGCGGGCATCGGCCTCATCACCCGGGCGGTGAGCGGGTACTGTCCGGTCTACGGTCGCCTCGGCATCGATCGCCGGGACCCCGGCACGCGGGGCGTCGATCTGCCGCTACGGGTCGAGCAGTCGATCCTGGTGATGAGGCCGGCCCACGAGCTGTACGGCATCTGGCGCGACCTGGCCGGGCTGCCCCGCTTCATGCGGCACCTCGAGTCGGTCACCGTGATCGACGACGTGCGCTCGCGATGGGTGGCGCGGGGGCCCGCCGGCATCACCGTGAGCTGGGACGCGGCGATCGTGCGCGACGAGCCCGGCGCGGCGCTCAGCTGGCGCTCGCTCCCCGAGGAGCCGGGGACCGAGGCGGCACCGCCCGAGGCGGAGACGGCGGTCGAGTCGCCGCCCGGTGCGGAGGCCCCGCAGCCCCGCGCGTCGCGCGTGGACCACGCGGGATCGGTCCGCTTTCGACCGCTGCGCGGCGGCGCGGGCACCACGGTCACGGTGGTGCTCCGCTATCGACCCGCCGGCGGCGTGCTCGGGGCCACGGCGGCCCGGCTCCTCGGCGAGGATCCGGATCGGCAGATCGCGGAGGACCTGGCCCGGTTCCGCGAGCTGGCCGAGAACCGCGCGCTCACGCCAGCCTGAGCCCGGGAGCGGGGCGGAGGCGCAATGGTATGATCCGGGCGCGACGATGGACCAGCCGGACGACATTGCGGGGCGGCTCTTGCTCGTGGTGGACGCGGCCCTGCCGTTGACGGCGCGTGAAGCGTGCGAGGAGGCCGGCGCGGAGCTGGCGCGGCGCACCGGCGTGCCCGTCACGCTGGCCATCGTGCCGATCGAGACGCTCGACCGCGTCCAGCCCGTCGTGCGGGCCGGCCCGGTCCGGCTCCGCGAGCTGAGCGCCCCCGCGGGGGATTCGACCGCGATGGGCTCCGCGCCCATCGTCTGGCGCGACGGCCGCCCCGACTGGAGCGCGATGTGGACCACCTTCTGCGAGTTGGCGCTCCACGGCGGTCCGCCGCAGCGCGGGCCGGAGCAGGCCCTGCGTGCGCCCGATCCGGGCCGGGGCGCCGCCTCCGCGTCGGCGATGCGCGAAGAGCTCGAGCGCGGCATCCTCGAGACCACGGGGCTCGTGGCGGAGCCGGCGGAGCCCGGATGGCTCGCGGTGCGCTGCGAGTCGGCGCGCATGGCGGCGTGGCTGTGCGCCGCGATCATCCTGGAGAACGTGGAGGCGGCGGTCGCGGGCGATCGCCTGCTGCTGCCCGCCGGCCCCGACTTCCGGCTCGAGGACCAGGTGAAGAGCGTGATCACGGTCCTGGCCAAGACCCACCACTACTGGCGTGAGCACCGGGCAACTGGCGGACGCGGGACGCGGTGACGCGGTCGTCATCGCGGGCCTGCCCGCGCGTGACGACCCCGCGGACCTGCCGGGCTACGAGCCCGACGCGGTGGTGCTGACCGCCGAGGAGCGGCGCCGCGGCCGTCGTCGCGTGGTCACGCGGGCGGGGCGGGTGTTCACGCTGATGCTGCCGCCCGGCGAGGTGCTCGCGCCCGGCCGCCTGCTCTACGTGGGGCCGGGCTGGTTCGTCACGATCGAGGCCGCGTCGGAGGCGCTCCTGGCGGTGCACCCGCGCAGCGAGCGCGAGGGCCTCCGCGTCGCCCTCGAGGTGGGCCGTCTCCACGCCTCGCTCGCGGTGGCGGGAGACCGGCTGCTGGTGCCGGACGAGCCCGCGCTGGAGCGGCTGCTCGCGAGGCTCGAGGTGCCGTGGGCGCGGGTGCACGCCCCGTTCCTGCCGCTCGGCACCGGCTCGCCGCACTGAGCACCCCGGCCCGCCCAGATCGCGCGTGACAACGCCGGCGCCCTGCGATAGCGTCCTCGTGCCGGATCCGGAACGTCATTCGCGGATCTGAATGCCCGCCGAGCGCGGCGGGACGGCGGGGAGGGCGCACGATGGGGGCAGCGCGGAGCATCCGGGGACGGGTCGCGGTCGCCGGCATCGGCGAGACGACCTACTACAAGCACGGGCAGGCGCCCCGGTCCGAGTTCGCCCTCGCGCTCGAGGCCATCCTGCGCGCGTGCGAGGACGCGGGCCTCGATCCGCGGCAGGTGGACGGCTTCGCCTCCTACAGCAACGACCGCAACGACCCCTCGCGCCTGGCCGCCGCGCTGGGCCTGCCCGAGCTCCGCTTCTCCAACATGCAGTGGGGCGGGGGCGGGGGCGGCGGCTCGGCCGCGGTGGGCAACGCGGCGGCCGCGGTCGCGGCCGGCTACGCGGACTGCGTGGTGGTGTTCCGCGCCCTCGCCCAGGGGCAGTTCCAGCGCTTCGGCGCCGCGCCGTCGGGTGGCGCCGTGTCCGGCGAGGGCGCGCTCACGTTTCCCTACGGGCTCATCTCGCCGGCCCAGCGCTTCGCCATGCGCGTGATGCGGTTCATGCACGACCACGGGGTGCGTCCCGGGGCGCAGCGGGCCATCGCGCTCGCGTCCTATCACCACGCCCAGGCCAACAAGAGAGCCGTGATGCACGGGCGGCCGCTCACCGCGGAAGCCTACGACGCCTCCCGCTGGATCGTGGAGCCCTTCCGGCTCTTCGACTGCTGCATGGAGAACGACGGCGCGGCGGCCCTGGTGCTGGTCTCGGCCGAGCGCGCCCGCGACCTGCGCCGGCCCCCCGCCTATCTGCTCGGAGTCGCGCAGGGCTCGGAGTATCGCAACGCGGCCCGCGCCCACAACGCGCCCACCTACGCCTCTTCGAGCTTCACCACCGTGGCCCCGCACCTCTGGGAGATGGCCGGCCTGGGCCCCGAGGACGTGCACGTGGTGCAGAGCTACGAGAACTTCACCGGGGGCGTGCTGATGAGCCTGGTCGAGCACGGCTTCTTCGCCCCCGAGGAGGCCAACGACTTCCTGACCCCGGAAAACCTCATCGCGCCGTCGGGACGCCTGCCCCTCAACACCAGCGGGGGCAACCTCGCGGAGTGCTACATGCACGGCCTGGAGCTGCAGATCGAGGCGGTGCGCCAGCTGCGCGGCGAGTCGACCAGCCAGGTGCCCGGCGCGCGGGTGGGCCTCGTGATATCGGGGCCGATGGTGACGCCGGTCTCGAGCATGCTGGTCGGCACCGGGGACACCCTGTGAGCGCCGGCGCCTCGTACCTGCCGGCCGGCCTGCCGCGCCCGGTGCCGGAGACGGACGGGCTCGACCAGCCCTACTGGGAGGGCACGCGGGCGAGGCGGCTGCTGGTGCAGCGCTGCCGCGGCTGCCGCGGGTTCCAGTGGGGGCCGGAGTGGATCTGTCACCGCTGCCTCGCGCCCGATCCGGAGTGGGTGGAGGTGCCCCCGCGCGGGCGCATCTACTCGTGGGAGCGCGCGTGGCACCCGGTGCATCCCGCGCTCCGCGATCACGGCCCCTACATCGTGGTGCTGGTCGAGCTGCCGGCGGCGGGCGCGGTCCGCATGGTCGGCAACCTGCTCGGAGATCCAGCGCAGGAGGTCCCGATCGGCGCGGCGGTGGAGGCGGTGTTCGAGCCCCACGACGACGCCACGCCGCCGTTCACGCTCGTGCAGTGGAGGAGAACCCCATGACCCCGACCACCCCCGTCCCGCCGCTCGACGTCGTCGTCAACGAGCCCAACCGCTGGCGCCTCGACACCCCCGGCCACCGCGCGTGGCCTCGCACCGCCCGCCCGGACGACCCGCGGAAGTACTTCATGGTCTCGGCGGACTGCCACGCCAACGAGCCCCAGGACCTCTGGGCCACCCGCATCGACGAGAAGTATCGCGCGCGGGTGCCGAAGGTCATCACCGACGAGAACGGGGTGAAGTGGCGCGTGTCGGAGGGCCACCGCCCGGACCGGCTGCGCACCGACGCGCTGGACGGCGAGGACGGGCTGCGCCAGCGGGTGGGCGCGGATCCGCGCGAGCGCCTGCGCGACATGGACCACGACGGCATCGACGTCGAGGTGATCTTCCCCAACAAGGGCCTCGCGATGTGGGCAACTCCGGACCCGGTGTTCGCGATGGCCCAGTGCCGCGTCTACAACGACTGGGCGCACGAGACCTTCGGCCCATACCGGGATCGCATGGCCCCCGCCGCCGCGCTCGCCACCGGCGACCTCGAGGGCTCGATCGCGGAGGTGAAGCGGGTGGCCACGCTGGGCTTCCGCCTGCTCACGCTGCCGTGCAAGCCCATCTGGGGCGGCCACGACGTGGATCACCCGAACTACAACCTGCCCATGTTCGATCCGCTGTGGACCGTGATCCAGGACGCGAGCCTCCCGGTCACCTTTCACGTCTCGACCGGTCGCGATCCTCGCGCCTCGCGCGGCAACGGGGGCGCGGTGATCAACTACGTCTCGCACTCGCTCTCGCCCACCATCGAGCCG
>Ga0105241_10003276_pt1 | contig 12047 bp, 8 predicted proteins | sample KBSC64metaG_FD_80422 | JGI IMG/M metagenome (GOLD analysis project Ga0105241, IMG submission 80422) | Corn rhizosphere microbial communities from Kellogg Biological Station, Michigan, USA - KBS C6-4 metaG | ecosystem: Host-associated > Plants > Roots > Rhizosphere > Soil | place: Michigan, USA... | reverse complement strand
TTGTCCTTCATATTCGGGGACAACGCCAAAGAAAGGGCAACAATCCCGACATCAGCCGAGCCGGATATGACGAAGGTTGCGGTTTGCGAAATATTCTCGCCCATCACGAACTTGCCTGACACTTTGTCATAAACATTTTCTGATTTCATGGCCGCAACTGCCGCTTGTCCATAGGGTGCATGCACCGGATTGGCAATTGCAATCTTGTTGATCGCAGGATTCAAAAGCGCGGCGAGGCCTGAGCTGATGTCGAGCTTGGAATCATTTCGCACCCAGAGCACGATCTTTCCCACGGCATAAGGATAAAACGTCCCCAGCTCGATGACCCCGGCCGTCTCGAGTTTTTTCGGATAATCAAGATTGGCGGAGAAGAACATGTCGAAAGGCGCGCCGTTTTGGATTTGCTGAAAGAAATTCCCTGAAGATCCATAAATCACCTTCACGGTGTTGCCGGTCTCCTTCTGGTATCGAGCGGTGATGTCCTGCATGGCAAATTGCAGATCGGCGGCCGCAGCAACAGTGACCTCCTGAGCGCAAATCGCCACGCTGAAACCGACCAAGAGAACAATGATTGCTATGAGCTTTCTTGTTTGCATGATGATTACGTCAGGCGCGACTGGTTTGCCAGTTGGCCCCTTGTTCCTCCTTCTTACATGAAAGGGTGGGAGTTGGGTGAAATTTTATGTCAAACCGGACTCGAAGTCCCAACGCACGCGGCCGGCGATCACCCATCCCCCAAGTAAGATTATTTCCGTTTTTTCCTTGCCTTTCCACAAACAATTCCTCGCGTCCACAGTTTTCGCACAGCCCATGCCGGATTTTCTGTTGCTCAAATATTCGCCATGCGAGACATTGCAATCACTGCAGGCGTGGACATCACGCTGCCAGTGATCGCGCAAAGCTGGTTCTGCGGCAGTTCGCGAAGGCGAACTGTCGAGCGGTTCCCAAAGCGTGCAAGCGTTGCGGGCAACCCGGGCGTTGCGGCCTCCTCAGAAACGGTCTCGCATGGCGGGACTGCTAAGCCGGCAAGGCGCGACCCGGATGCAACTGCACCTTTGGTGCAGATGCGCCACCGCAGTTCGTGGTCCATCAGGTAACGGGCGTTGGTGACAACGCAAGTCCCGGCGGGCGGCAGAACGCGGGCGATGGCAGAAGTGAATTTCACGTCAGCAAATGCGGTCTGGGTGGCTGGCCCAGACCGCATATTTTTTGTGACCACCTCGCCAAAACTTTTCTGAAATTTCCTCGTGCGGGCGTTGTATTTCTCAACATTCACGCAGCTGTTCCCCTGTTGAACTTTCGTAAAAGATTCGCCTACACTAGTTGAGAATTCTCGCCGGACATATCAACGCAATCATTGCGCCGAGAAAAATTAATTTATGGAGTGTTTCCAACAAGGGTTCACAAGCATTGAGCGAGTACTATCACATTCGCGTTGCACGAAAACTCTCCCGAAAGAAACTGCCAAATAATTTAAGTGGCGACGACTGATTACATTTCCGCGCATGCGCTTCCCGCGAACGTTGAAGCTGAGCGATCGATCCTCGGCGCCATTCTGCTTGACAACCTCGCCTACAACCAGGCCGCCGAGCACCTGAAGCCTGAAGATTTTTTGCTCGACTCGCACCGCCGCATTTATGCGCGCATGGTGGATCTTTCCGAAGCCTCGCACTCCATCGACCTCATCACGTTATGCGAGGAACTCGGCCGCCACGCCGAACTCGAAGCCATCGGCGGCGCGGCTTACATTTCCGGATTGCTCGACGGCGTTCCCGACCGCCCCAGCATTGAGCACTACATAAGAATCGTCCGCGACAAAGCTCTGCTGCGCGGACTGATTCATGCCGCCACCGCCGCCATCGCGCGCGCCAGCGAGCAGAGTGATCCCGCGGACGAGATCCTGAACGATGCCGAAGCCCAGATTTTCCAGCTTTCCGAAAAGCGAATCGGCCGCGGCTTCATGGGCGTGCAGGAGATCATCAAGGAATCGTTCGGCTCAGTGGATGCCTTCCTGCAGCGCGGCAGCCGCATCACCGGCCTCGAGACTCACTACATCGATCTTGACGAAAAGACCAGCGGCTTTCAGAAGTCCGACCTCATTATCGTGGCTGCCAGGCCTTCGATGGGCAAAACTTCATTCGCCATGAACATTGCGGAGAACGTCTCGATCGAGGACGCGAAAACCGTGGCCGTTTTCTCGCTCGAAATGTCGAAAGAAGCATTACTGCAGCGCATGCTATGCTCAGTCGCGCGGGTGGACGCGCACAAGTTCCGCACCGGCTCGCTGTGGCAGGACGACATGCGCAAGATTGCTTCGGCCCTCGAAAAACTTGGCCAGGCGCCAATTTTTATCGACGATACCCCGGGCATCACCATCAGCGAAATGCGTGCCAAAGCCCGAAGGCTCTTGCAATCCAAAGGAGCGCTGGATCTGATCGTCGTAGATTACCTGCAGCTTATGTCCGGCGGCGGCAAGCGTTATGAGAATCGCACCCAGGAAGTCTCGGCCATTTCGCGCGGCCTCAAAGCTCTCGCCAAAGAATTGAACGTGCCCGTCGTCGCGCTTTCGCAATTAAGCCGTGCGCCGGAGAGTCGCGGCGCAGGTGATCATCGTCCACAGCTCGCAGATCTTCGCGAGTCCGGGTCCATTGAGCAGGACGCCGACGTCGTCGCCTTCATCTTTCGCGAAGAGGTCTATAAGCCCGATGATCCCGAACTCGATGGCGTCGCCGAGCTGATCATTCGCAAGCAGCGCAACGGCCCCACAGGAACGGTTAAGCTGGCATTCCTCAAGAGCTCTACTCGCTTTGAATCGATGGCAGGGGGCTCGGTGTCGGACGAGTAACTTACAGCCGAAAAATGCTCCGCTCCGCAGATACTATGACGGTGAAATTAGCGGGTTTTGGCTGAAAATGTGCGGTTTTTTGCCCTGTGGAAAGATTGTGGAATGTACAAGCTGCTCGCATGGATTTCGCGAAATCGACTGCTCTGCTTGATAGCACTAAAGTTGTAACCCGAAACAATAAGTTTGTTTTCATTGGGATAGGCGTAACTCCTACTTCCGCATAACCTAAGTGCTGAAATTACAAAGCGTTAACAATCGCCTGAAGTTTTGCACATGCAAGCGGCGGAAATCTTTGTCGTGGCAGGTGCCCAGGACCGGGCTTGGATATGCGATTACTCCGTCTTCGCGACACCGAAATCAGGCACACCGACCGCGTTTATCGCTATTCACGCTGGCACGCCGTCCTGATCGTCATTGTGGTTCTGGGCGGCGCCGCCTGGGCCGCGTTTCACGCCTACGCCACCGGATGGAAGGTGGGCTACTACATCGCCGCCGCCACTGTTTTGTTTTCGCAACTCATGCGGCGTTTTGTTACGGCGCGCTTTCGCCAATCCAATTGGCTCGCGCGGACGAACGACGAGGGTGTATTCATTCAATTTCGCTCTTATCTGAACTATCACCTGCCGCCTGACGATCTCACAGTTGTTTTCTTGTCATACGGAGAGATCCGCTCTGCTCGCCTGATCAAGGAGCGTGTCACCGTTCCTGATCCTCAGAACCGTCGCGACGCAACCCAGTATCTTCGCTATGTGGAACTCGAACTAGCCGGCGACGTTGCCCCATTAGTGGCGGCTCTCAACGCAGAAGCTGGAGAACACGCCCCCACCGAGAAGCGCTGGTATGGCAGCAGCTCCACTCTCTACCAGGACCATCCCATGCACATGGAATCGGACCCCTTCTTTCGCATTCGCTGGCAAGCGACGCCGGGTGCACACGCCTTCCTGGAAGCGCTCCGTCCTTACACCACGATTGCCGATCCGGTTTCCATCACTCAGGACTTCGCGCACCTTGAAGGGCTCAGCCGCCAAGAGCAGCAGGCACGCCTGCGCGAACTGGCACGACGCGGAGAAACTATGTCTGCGATTTACCTTGCCCGCAAACTGCACGGCGGCAGCCTTGCCGAAGCTAAAGACATGGTGGAGCAACTGAGTAACAAGACCGGCGCAGGGTCGTAGAGAACGATGCCGCCAGGCTGCGAATTAGTGTCTCGCCCATGACCATGCACTAAACCGCCATCCCGCGTCCATCTTTCTCAGAGCCGCCGTAAACACAGCGTGCGCTTCTTTCATCGCCTTCCCATGCTGTTTGTAGGTGTATGTGGCCGGGGCGACAACATACGCCCGGTCTCCATCCACGTCCACGATCCAGGGCGCGCCAATCTTCGCCTCGGCCTCGGTCACTCCGTTCCTCTGATTAAATTCGCCGAAGTCCTTGATCCACTCCGCGCACGAGTTCCACACATGCGGAGGGAACTCGTCAATGATCGATGTAGACGAGTCGCAGGTCGCCAGTGCCTTGTCGATCGTCTTCGGATCGAGATTATTGGCAAACTGCTGCACAGTCGCCACGATGTCATCCTTGTCCGACGCCAAGACATGTTGTGAAGCAAACGGCAACGTGAATACGACGGCTGAGATCAATATGCCAACGCGCGCGAACTTCATTTGTTCCTCCCTGAGATCACCACGCGGCTTCGTGCCCGCCGGATCTTCGCGCGGAAGTATAACTCAACGGGACACACGCTCGAGGAGGGGTCGCCCATGCGTCCGTGGATGTTAATTTCCGCACTTCCCCGCGCAGCCGTTTGCGGCACAACACCATCAGCCGGGCGGCGGCGGCATATAGATAGCCAGCACGTAAGTGCTGGGATAGCAACAAATGATATGAGTTCCTTTAGGGACGACACGGCAAATGAACTAAGTCCCTCAATGCCGCTTCGTCCCCACCCCAAGCAGCACGATCATTCCAATCAGCGCGGCTCCTTCGATCAGCGCAGCATACGAACACAGCCGTTTCGCTCGCGGAAACCGTGCCAGCAACCGGCTGCCCGTCATTCCGGCCAACACAAAAGGGGCTCCAAGCAGCCGCCACATGCAACCGAACCCTAGCAGCGAATTGGACTGGCCGATCGACGGGATTGCAAGCAACCCAATCGAAAGCGGCGAGGTGAAACTGAAAACGAGCAGGACCTTCGCATAGTTGATGCTGAGCGGCTCCGACTTCCGCGCCACCAGTACCAGAAAGAACGTCGGCACCAGGAAAAGGCAGAAGATGAAGACGCCGAGGATCATGTCCCCGCCGGCCCACATGCCGCTGTACTGGTTGGCATCTTGAGGATGCCAGGCATATTGCAGATATCTACACCCCACCAGAAGCACGGAGATCGCCAGCATCACTCCATAGCCAGCCCACAGCCACATCAACTGCGCCCGTGAGGAGAGAGCTTTCACGCGCCGATTCTACGCTACGACGGGGAAGTTGCACGCTGGCACATCGCATACTGGGAAAACTGCCCATCTGAGACAGATGCGCGGTTCGCGGCAATGCCCGGATTAGCTGTTTCTTAAATTTCGGGAAAATGAAGATAGCCGGGGGAGTGTAGGGGAGTAAAAAAAAGGCGCGCTCGTGCGCGCCCTTAATCCTGCAATCTTGACTGCTAGTCTCGAACCCCATCCAAAAACGCCCTTAACTTCCGCGACCTCGACGGATGCCGCAATTTCCGCAGCGCCTTAGCCTCGATTTGGCGAATGCGTTCGCGCGTGACCGCGAACGACTGGCCGACTTCTTCGAGGGTGTGCTCGCTGCCGTCTTCGAGACCGAAGCGCATCTTGATGACTTTTTCTTCTCGCGGTGTCAGGGTGCGGAGCACGTGCGAAGTCTGGTCTTTCAGGTTGACGTTGATCACCGCTTCTGCCGGCGAAACGACGGCACGGTCTTCGATGAAGTCGCCAAGGTGCGAATCTTCCTCTTCTCCAATCGGAGTTTCGAGCGAGATCGGCTCCTGAGCAATCTTCAGCACCTTGCGCACTTTCGCTACCGGAATGTCCATGCGCTTGGCAATTTCTTCCGACGTCGGCTCGCGTCCCAGCTCCTGCACCAGTTGCCGCGAAGTGCGGATCAGCTTGTTGATTGTTTCGATCATGTGGACGGGGATGCGAATCGTACGCGCCTGATCAGCAATTGCACGAGTAATTGCCTGCCGAATCCACCACGTGGCATAAGTTGAAAACTTATACCCGCGGCGGTACTCGAATTTGTCCACCGCCTTCATCAGGCCGATGTTGCCCTCCTGAATCAGGTCGAGGAACTGCAGCCCGCGGTTGGTGTATTTCTTAGCGATTGAAACCACCAGTCGCAGGTTGGCTTCGATGAGTTCGCGCTTGGCGTACTCAGCGTCCATGTCGCCCTGGATCAGTTCGCGCTGTGTGCGCTTAAGTTCCAGAAATGCGACGCCAACTTCCTGCTCGATCTTTTCGAGTTCGGCGTGCACCGTCCGAGCCTGACGCTTGTACTCCTTGCGCTGGTCTTCGGAACGGGTGGCCTCGGCCTTCTTTTCCAGGTTATTGGCCTGGCGGTCGAGCGACCGCATGGTATCGACCGTCTTGTTGAGACGATCAATCAGCCGCTTGCGTTCGGCGTTGGTGAAGCCGAGAGCGCGCACTGCCTGCGAAACCCCGATTACCGCACGAGCCAGGTTGTTCCGCAATCTCCGGTAAGGCTTGGGATTTTTCTTCTGCGAGACGTCGCCGAACTTTTCCTGCACCTGCATGGCTTTCTTGTAAGCCTTGGCAAGTTCGTCGATTTTCCCTGTGAACTCGTTCAGGCGTGCCTGCACGATTTCGTCGGTGATCTCCTCCTCATCGAAGGTGACTACTTCTTTTATCGAGCGGACGCCTTTTTTGAGGTCCTCGCCCATGGCGAGCAATTCGCGAATCACGATCGGTGATCGCGAAAGCGCCTTGAGCACCCGGTTCTGTCCCCGTTCAATCCGCTTGGCGATCTCAACTTCGCCTTCGCGGGTCAGGAGGGGAACGGTTCCCATCTCTCGCAAATACATGCGGACGGGATCGTTGGTTTTTTCCATCGCGCCCGGGGTGAGGTCGAGTTCAACGTCTTCCCCAAGCTCTTCTGAATCTTCGCGATCGAGAGCGGTGGAGGGCAGTTTTGGGCCCTCCAGTACATCAATTCCTTGCGTACCGATTGTGGTCAGCAGATCGTCGAGGTCTTCGGGAGAGTGCACATCGTGCGGGATAAGATCGTTGACCTGGTCATAGGTCAGATATCCCTTCTCCTTCCCTGTAACGATCAGCTTTTTTATATCTTCGAACTTATCGTCGAGAGCCAAGAAGGATTTTCCTCTTCATCTTCGTCCTGGTCGGCGTGGCCGATCGGGCGACAGTGAGATGTCTTAAATTAACGGTGGGAGCGTGCGATGGCGAGCTGGACGCCGGCACAAACCTTAAAAGTGTAACAGAAACAAGCTTTCAGCTGCTACTTCAAGCAGTCATAAACTATTCTGCTGCACTGTTAGGTTGTCTCAAAATTTGGTCTGCCGCGCGCCTTGTCCGGTCAATGCCGGCGATTGCCCTGCGTTCCCGCCTTAAATATTAGATGGCGCCGAGATGGTTTTAGTTTCAGCTAGTTGGGCATGATATGGGCAATAACAGCAGGAACCCGTTCGCTCGTAGCTTGACATCCCACAGCGCAGGCTGAGAAATTTGGGCAAGCGAGGCAGTGATTGGCGCCGATCGTGCTGCTCTCCGCGTACGTTACTTGCCGGAAGAAGACGTACGGCTGGTGGACGCGTATATTCGACTCGCTTCGTGTACTCAGAGCCTCTTTGTGGATTCGGTGAGAATTCGGCAGCTACAGCTTAGGCTTTGCGTCTTCGTGGCTGTATTGCTGGCCTTCTTGTTCCCGGGCCGCGCGCGAACCGAAGACGCACAGTCCCACGCTGATATGGGCATTCAGTTCGCTCGGTCAGGAGACATGGCACGCGCTGCGGAAGAACTGCGCAGGGCCGTGATGCTCGCTCCAACGAACGCAGAATTCCTAAGCACGCTCGGCACTGTCCTCGCAAGGGACAACAAATTAGAAGAATCCACCCGTGCGTTTCGTAAGGCTCTCCAATTCGCACCCCAAGATTCCACTTCCCGGCGATACCTGGCGGCAAACCTTTGGCAATTACATCGCTATCCTGAAGCGAAGCGCGAGCTACAAATCATTTTGCGCGAGCATCCGAACGACGCCCCGTCTCGGCTGCTGCTTGGAATGGTATCGGAGAACTCGGGTGATTACGCCACCGCAGCAAAAATGTTGAGTTCGGTTCCGCAGGAGATGGAGAAGCAACCGGAGTCCATCGCCGCCCTTGCAAGTTCTTACTATCATCTTAAAGAGCGGGAAAAAGCACGCGCCACAATGGAGAAGCTCTCGTCATTGCGGGCCATCAAACCGGTATTGCTTGGAGCCCAAATCGCCGATCAGGCGGGCGACTCCGAGGAGTCGGAGCGATTACTGAACTCCATCACTGGAGCTGCAGGTGATTCGCCACAAATTCAATTCCGAAAGGCCAACGTCCAGTATCACGCCGGCCATTACGCCGAATGTCAAACCACATTAGAACCGCTTCTGACCGGATCTGGCGCTACCGCTCAGATGTACAACCTGATGGGCTGGTGCTACCACAAGCTCAAAAAGCCAAAGGAGGCCACCGAGGCCTTTGACCACGCCATCGCGCTGGCGCCGGCCGATGAGTCGAATTACGTTGATCTCATTAAGGTGCTTGAGGCCAACTATTTCCTGCAAGTCGCGCTGGACGCGGCTAACCGGGCGGCGGCCTTGTTTCCCAAGTCTGTCGCAATTCTCAACCTGAAAGGCTCGATTGAAAGGCGCCGTTTCCATTTCAACGATGCAGTCACGTCGTACAAACAAGCCATCCAGCTGCAAGATACCAACGTCGAAAGCTGGCTCGGGCTGGCGACGGCGCAAATCTCCGCGGAATCAATCCCGGACGCGACTTCTACGCTCAAGTCGGCACTTGAACGTTTCCCGAAGGAAGCACGCTTCAAGGTTATCTACGCACGAATGCTGACGACTCACGCCGATGCCGGCGACCACGCCGTCACCAGTCGAGCCGAGCAGTTGCTAAGCCAGGCGATCAAGAACGACCCCGGCAATGCCCAGGCTTTCCTTGAATTGGGCAAGATCGAGCTCAATGATGGAAGGCTGACTCAGGCTTGCCAACATCTTGAACGGGCAGCAAATCTTTCTCCAGAAAACAGCGAACCCCATTTTGTGCTCTGGCGTGCCTATCGCGCTCTGAATCGCACAGCCGATGCCGCACGCGAGTTGAAGACCTTCCAGCGATTGAAAGAGAGTCGACCCGCACAACAGAAGGATTTATCGAGCACTGAAGCGCAACCGTGATGGGAACGTCGGGCGGGCATCTGGAGCTCAGATTTGTCTTGACAACCGTTCTCAAGACAGTTAATAAACCCAAGGTAATGAAACGTTTTAATGCGAGGAATAGGGCGGGGTGTCCTGTCCCTCCATCGACCTCGCTGGAAACCTACCCAAACTCGGAGCGTCGCATGAAAATCAATTTCATCGCATCGTATTGCCTGCAATCGATTTCCAAAACGGCTATTCAGCGCCTGCTCGGAGCGGCTCTCGCACTTTGCGCTCTGCTGTGCCTGCCTGTTGCTCACGCCCAGCTTTATACCGGCTCGATTGCCGGTACCGTGAAAGACTCCTCGGGCGCCTTTCTTGCCGATGCGCAGATCAAGGCGACTGATGCTCAGAAAGGGTTCGAATTCAGTGCGACCAGTGATTCCAGTGGGCGATACACAATTCGAGAGCTCCCTCCCTCGACTTACGTCGTGACGGCAAGTGCGTCTGGATTTAAAACTCAGCGCCAGGACAACGTCAGAATCGACGTGAATCAGAACGCCTCGGTTGATTTTTCCATGGCAGTTGGTGCCTTGGCCGAAGTCGTAGATGTAACCGCAGGCGCCGTCGAGTTACAGACCGAGGACGCCGAAACCGGGCAGGTGGTGAACCGCAAGTTCATCAATGATCTACCTTTGATTGACCGCAATATTCTGGCCCTAACCTCTTTGGCGCCGGGCGTCACCGAGATGGGCGATCAATGCGGGCAGGTGAACTGCCTTAGTACAAACTTTGTTTCCAACGGCAGCCGTGGGGCTTCAGCCGACTTTCTATTGGATGGCGCTTCCGCAACGAACTCCGAGCCCAACGGGGGAATTACAGCAGTGACTTATCTGCCCTCGCCTGAGGCAGTGGAAGAATTCAAGGTTCAGCAGACCAATTTCAGCGCGGAATACGGGTTTTCGGGCGGCTCGGTGGTCAATGTGGTCTCGCGCTCGGGCACGAACAAGTTTCACGGCAGCGTTTACGAGTTTTTCCGCGACGACAGCCTCGATGCGAATGACTGGTTCGCCAACCGCAATGGAGATCCCATACCTCCGCTGCGCCGCCACAATTACGGCGGTACGATTGGCGGCCCGATCATTAAGAACAAGACCTTCTTCTTCTTTGATTACGATTACAGGACTGAAGCCGGCTCGAGCACGGCTAATGCAGGCGTTCCCAGCGATGCCATGCGGGCAGGTGATTTCGGCGAACTCTGTGCCGCACAAGGAGGCACGTTCAGCGGCTCGGGGCAATGCAGTACGGACGCTGGTCAGATTTGGGACCCTTGGTCCGGGGTTTTCAGTAACGGCATCGTACGCAGCCAGTTCATTCCCTTCAACAATATCGCCACCTATGCGAGTCCGAGCGGTCCGGGCGGTCCCACCCCCAATGTAGCCGGAAATCTGATTGACCCGGTTGCGCAGAAACTGATGAGCTACTTCCCGGAGCCCAATGTCACCGGTGGAAGCTTTTTACAAAACTGGTTTGCATCGGGTTCGAGCCACAGTACCAATAAGCAGTTTGACATTAAGATCGACCATCGCTTCACCAACAACAATTTGATGAGCGGGAAATTCTCGTATCAGTACAACCCCACCGGTGGGGGCCTCGATTGCTTCAAGAACTTTACCGACCCCTGTCAGGGCGGTCAGGGCTGGGACAATGCCCACGCATTCGCGATCAACGACACCCAGACGTTCAGCCCGACCTTTCTACTGACTACGACTTTGGGATTCACTCGTGGAGTCTGGCACACTGATGCCTACAACCCGCATGGCGAGAATGATCCTCTTGGGACGCTGGGATTCCCGTCGTATCTGAAGGCCAATGGATTCAACGGAGTTCCTGCGATCTTTATTGACGAGTACACACCTGCCGGATACACCAACATCGGCACTGACCCCTATGGTAATTACCGCCTGGGCCAGGACACAGGGCAACTGTCGGCCACGCTCGACAAGATACACGGTCAGCACGATATCAAGTTCGGATTTGACGGCCGCATCCACCAGATCAACTACATACAAACTAATGCCCCAATTGGCTTCTTCAGCTTCAATAACGACGCGACCAGTCTCTGCCCGGGTTCCAGGACCGGGGATCCAAGCAACGGTGTCGCCCCCTGCGGCGGCGATCCTATGGCGAGCTTCCTGATGGGGCAGATGACTCAGGGGTGTGCCTCTAACGACTGTGGTTCGAAGTTAGAAATTCAGTCCAGGCCTGCCACCACAAACTACCAGTACGGATTCTTCGGCCAAGATAACTGGAAGGTCACTCCTAAACTGACACTAAACCTGGGCTTGCGTTGGGACGTTACGTTGCCTCGTACAGACCGCTATAACCATCAAGATTACTTTGATCCGAGTGCCAGCAGTCCGTTGAACGGTGGAAGCGTGACCTATACCAATCCGATTACGGGCCAACCCGTGAACCTTGCCTTGAAGGGTGGTGAGGTCTTCGCATCCTCGAAACAACGTACTAACTACGTAACCGACTGGAGCGACTTCCAGCCGCGCTTCGGATTCGCGTATCAGGTCGTCCCCAACACGGTAGTTCGTGGAGGTTTCGGCATTTACTACGGGCAGTCTCGCTCCGGGGTCACTGGTGTCGTCCCCTACGGCGGCGCAGGTTTCAATCAGTACACAAACGTCCTTACAGTCAATCCAAACGATCACGCAACTCCGTTCGTTAACTTGACCAATCCCTTTAAGTTCGGGCTGATTCAACCGGCCGGGAATTCGCTGGGGCTGTTGAACGATGTGGGTTTCGG
>Ga0105241_10003270_pt1 | contig 12057 bp, 10 predicted proteins | sample KBSC64metaG_FD_80422 | JGI IMG/M metagenome (GOLD analysis project Ga0105241, IMG submission 80422) | Corn rhizosphere microbial communities from Kellogg Biological Station, Michigan, USA - KBS C6-4 metaG | ecosystem: Host-associated > Plants > Roots > Rhizosphere > Soil | place: Michigan, USA... | reverse complement strand
TTAGCCGCGAGTTCCACACTCGTGAGTATCTGATCGAGAGCTGTGCGGTCAAACAACCTACCGTTCGCGACAACCATGCTGATCGTCCGCGTATTTCGGATGTCTTTTAGCGGGTCCTCTCGCAGCAGCACCAGATCGGCGATCTTACCGGACGCGATGGAACCCAGAGTATTTTCCATCGCCAGAAATTTTGCAGGGTTGCTGGTTGCCGTCTGGAGCGATTCCATCGGTGTGAACCCGGCTTCGACGAAGTTGGCCAGTTCATCATGCAGACTGAAGCCGGGCATGATGTAAACACCGGGGGCGGCATCAGTGCCTGCCATGAATGGCACGCCGGCATGATGCATTGCGCCCACCATCTTCAGGTTGCGTGCGAAATAATCCTGGCGCAGGGCCAGTGGATCGCGCAGGAGGTCGGGCATCATTTCGTCGGTGAAGCGGCGCCAGGTCACATCGCGCCAATAAGCGGGAACGTACTTGTCGAGCGGATCATGCTTCAGGTCGCGCTGATCCAAAAATGTCCCGCCACGCTGCCATGCCAGGGTCGGAACCTGCCATGTCTGATTTTGCGCCAGCAGCTTTATGAGCGAATCGCATCGTTGCTGGTCCTGCGTCGTGAGGAGAAGTTTCAAACTGCCTTCGCCTTTGATGAATTTGTCCTCTTCTGTGGAGCAGCCTTCAAAAATGCCCATGAGGTGCTCGACGCTTTTTTGACCGGCCGCAATAACTTCTCTCAGGCGGACCTTATCGGGCACATGGCCGACTATCGGCAAGTTTTGCTTGTGCGCTTCCGCCGCTGCAGCCAGATAAGCGTCGTGCGAGATGACAGACTGGACCTTGATGAAGTCCACGCCCTGAGCTTTCAGGGAGTCCACAGCAGCAATGGCGGTCGCCGGGGTGGTGACCGGAATAGAACTCGGAAACCGCAGTTTACCGTTCGGCAAATATCCGTCAAGCATGGGGCCGGAAATGACCATGCGTGGCCCGACAATGTCGCCGCCCGAAATCTGTTTTCGCCATTCCTGAAGAACGGGAATGTCCCCACCCATGTCACGTACACCGGTTACACCGTTGGCGATGAAAAGGGGCAGAATGATTTCGCGTCCGCCAGGAAACCAATCGCCGAACGCGGAGTGGACGTGCATATCCCAGAACCCCGGCAGCAGGTATTGCCCGGTAGCATCAATTACGCGAGCAGTTTTCGGAGGCTGGAAGCCGGCGCTGCCGGAAACAGACGTGATGCGATTTCCAGTAATGACAACCGTGCGATCGGCTTCGACCGATGAGGTGGCTGGATTAATGACAGTTGCATGAACAATGACAATCGGTGACGGCGCGGCGGAATATTGGGCCGCGCTGACTTGCGCCAGCAAGGTGGAAGACGCTATTGCGCATAGGAGCCAGATCTTGATTGTGATCCGCATGTGCAGAGACTTTACTACGAATCAATTGCAAGCAGCCGGTGCGAGGGCAATTAATCCATGTTTCGGTCAACAATGGCTGCCATCAGGTCCGACACTTTCTTTTCGGTAGTCACAAGCCGCGTGTACTCGTTGCTGTCGACCGCGCCCATCGATACCCGCTGGTTGCGATATTGCATACGGCTGGCAGCGGGAATTCGAGCGGTTGCGTGAATTTCGCGAACGCCAGTACGGGCCAGGATCTCGCTTACGTTGGTGACACTGATCCCTGCACCCGCCATGACGGTGATTCTGCCCGCGGACTGCTTCACCAGAGCTGCGATACCAGGAATGCCGGTTTCCGCGCTCTGCTCGCCGCCGGAAGTCAGAACGCGTTCCGCGCCGGTTGCGATCACGTCTTCGAGCGCACGGCTGAGGTCATTCGACATATCAAAAGCACGATGGAAAGTGACCACCATCGGCCGGGCGCTTTCAATCAGAGTGCGTGTTCTGGCGGAATCAACCCTTCCGTCCTCGTGCAGGATCCCTAAGACGACTCCATTGGCCCCAAGTTGTTTCGCTATCAGAACGTCCTGCTGCATGACTTGGAATTCGTCAGGGTCATAGCAGAAATCGCCGGCGCGGGGGCGAATCATTACGTGGAGATTGATGGCGACACGGTTGCGCACGGCGGCGATCAATCCAAAGCTTGGGGTCACGCCGCCTTCTATCAGGCCGCTGCATAATTCCACGCGATGCGCGCCCCCGCGCTCGGCGGCCATTGCCGATGCGACGGAGTCAGCGCAGACCTCGAGCAGAACAGGTTCGTTCATAAGATTGCTATTAGACCATTCGGACGAGCTTCGGAGAAATGGAAACCACAGATCACTGATGGCTGGCATGACGGTCCTTAATGTTCTCGGATCCGGCGGTGGTTGGGACGCCGCACGGTCTTGCTCGCGGGACCGAAATCAACACTTCTATTCAAACTCCAGCATCACAATTTCGGGATTTGATCCCAGGCGCAGGGGAGGTCCCCACGTTCCCGCTCCGCTGGAAGTGAAAATCTGCATATTGCCGATGCGGCTCAGGCCATACACAAATTGACGGTACATCCGGCGCGCAAACCAGGTCCAGGGAATGAACTGCCCAAGATGCGTGTGCCCCGACAGCTGTAAGGAAATTCCGGCTGCTTCTGCGATTTCCGGATAATCGGGAGCATGGGTCAACAGAATGCTGGCACGATCGCGATCCAGGCTGACGTCGTGAAGCACTGACGCAAGGTGCTCACCCCGCGTCGCACTCCGGTAAGGCACGCCCACAATCTGCAAACCGTCAACCTCTACTTTCTCGTTGCTGAGCACGCGGACTCCGGCGGCTGCGACGGCATTCAGATATTTGCTGTCGTCGCCGAATTGCTCATGATTTCCGGCAACGAAATAGACGCCATTCGGCGCGACCAATTGGTTGAGCGGCGCTGCCGATTGCCGTGCGTCAACCGCCGTCCCGTCGTACAGATCGCCCGCGATAAAAATTGCGTCGGGCTCTTCGCGCAGGATCTTGGCAACCATCCGTCGCAGAAAGCTGCCGTTTCGTACGTGGCCCAGGTGCACGTCGCTGATCAGCGCGGCCTTACGCCCGCGCCAGGCGGACGGCAAATTCGCGAGCCGCACGGTGGTACGGGTGATTCGAGTCCAACTGGCATTGAAGACCCCGTAGAGTCCGGCAACAACGCCGGTCCCGAACAGCACTTCGACTATGCGATGGAAATTAATATCCAGCCCGGCAACATGCGCAATTCCGAAAAGGACCCACCCGAAGACCGCAGCCACAAAAAGGAAGGTCAACAACCCTAGCCAGACTGCCGCAATCCGATAAAACCCACGCAAAACGGCGTTTGTATAGCGAAAGGCCAGCAAGGAGGCGGCAACAAAGCTGAGTGACGATACGGCGAGAAAGATTTTGACCCAGATCAGGGTGTGCGCGCCGCCAGCCGACAACGTGAATGCCCACGTCTCATACAGAAAAAAATGGACCAGGAGAAGAACGGATTGAAAGACCGCAATAAAGCGAAATAAGCCTCTACGTACACGCATGCAGAGTTAGATTCACTGAGTTGGCATTTCGATTGTGGCAACTCCCGGGGTGGTTTCGGTTCAGAAATTGAAAAGGGCACGCGTATTCCGCTAAAGCCTGGGTTACCCAAGCCGATAAACACTTCAAATCGACGATGGTAAACCGGCGCGGTGGAACCCCGCCCGCACAGGCTTTTTTCCTGATGAGGTGGAGAGAAAAAATGCAGATATTTCCCAGTAGCGTCAAAGGTAAGCTGCGGTTTGGTTTCGGGACACTGATTGGCCTCACATTAGTACTGAGCTTGGCGGCCTACCACACTATTGTGGTGATCGATGAGAATGCAAATGAAGTTGCCCGCAAGAACTCGGAGCGTGATTTGACTGCTCAAAGCTACGAGGCGGGGGAGAAAGAAAGCTCGGGAGTGCGGGGGTTTCTGCTGACGAACGACGAGCGAGTGCTCGAACAACTGGATACCGGCAAGCGTCGGTTTGCCGACAGCATGGCAAAGCTGCCGCCGTTTGTGAACTCTGAGGAAGGGAAGCGACTGGTGGCGAACATCCAGAGCACCCATGCAGCATATATCGCAGTTGCGGAACGAGAGGTTCAACTGGCGAAGCAAAAAAATTCCAAAGAAGCTTTCAATGTGATGTACACCGAAGCGATCCCGGCCTTTCAGTCCTTCGATACCGCAGTGGGGGAGTTCAAGACCCACCTGGACACGACTTTGAAGGCGCTAAATGAGGATCAGGACAAGACTGTGGATCATTACAAGCTGCTGATTGTCATTTTATGTGCGGTGGGCGTTTTGATTGGACTGACGATGGGCGGTGCGATCGAACGCCCGATCACGAACTCGCTAAACAAGATCACGGAACTGATCCAACAGATGGCCGCTAATAATCTTGCGGCCAGTGATTTACACATGACGGACAGGAGTGAGATTGCACGCGCGGGTCTGGCGTTGGATCAGATGAAGAACAGCCTGGCTGACATGATCAGGTCGATTTCGGTCACGGCCGAGCACCTGGCTAGCGCGAGCGAGGAGATATCCAGTTCCGCTTCGCAACAGGCAAGCACTGCAGGAAGTCAAAAAGACCAGACGACGCAAGTTGCGACCGCTTTGCAGGAGATGTCTGCTACGGTGCAGCAGGTCTCGGAAAATTCAGGGCGGGCGGCAGAGGCCTCCCGAAAAGCAGCAGACACAGCGCGGCAAGGCGGGGCGGTGGTGGAACAAACCCTGGTCAAGATGCAGGTCATTGCGGATTCGGTACGCGGCAGCGCGGCCAAGGTCGAGGAACTCGGAAAAAGATCAGACCAGATCGGGCGCATTGTAGGCGTGATCAATGACATTGCCGATCAAACCAACCTTCTGGCCCTGAATGCCGCCATCGAGGCTGCGCGTGCCGGCGAACAAGGGCGCGGTTTCGCAGTCGTCGCTGATGAGGTCCGCAAACTGGCCGAACGCACCACCACCTCGACCAAGGAAATCGCCACCATGATTGAAGCGGTGCAGAGCGAAACCCGGCAGGCTGTGCAGGCGATGGAAGAAGGCACGAAGCAAGTGGCCGAGGGAGTAACCACAACCCAGAAGGCAGGCGAGGCGCTCAAACAGATAATCCAGGTCTCGCAAGAAGTGGGCGACATGGTCACGCACATCGCCACTGCGGCGACACAACAATCCAGCGCGACTGAGGACATCAATAACAGCATGAACCAGATCGCGCGACTGCTGATCGAGTCAGCCGATGGCGCGCAGCAATCCGAAAAAGCCTGCCAGGAACTCTCAGGGCTGGCGCTGGATTTAAGAAAGCTGGTGGGTACTTTCCGGCTGCCGACCGGAGGTGAAGTGAGGGATTATCCGGTGCGGATGTATTCTCCGACCCGACCCGACTCGGACGAAGCGCTTAAGTCGTTTGCGGCCGCGGGCAGGTAACCTGGCTTTCTCGTCCAGCCCTCCGTTGGATGATAATAGTTCCTGCCGATCATCAGGATGACTTCGGCCAGGGGCCATTCTTGGACGCCAAATCCATTCGCAAGCTGTTCGAAGAAGTACGCCGGGGAAAGACATCTCCCGACGATGCGGTCGAGCGACTACGTCACCTACCATTTGAAGACTTGGGCTTCGCCAAAGTTGACCATCATCGTGTGTTGCGAGTCGGCATGCCCGAAGTCATCTTTGGCGAGCGCAAGACTCCGGCGCAGGTTGCGGCCATATTCAAGCGTCTGGCGCAGCATGGAACAAACGTTTTAGCCACCCGTACAAGCAAAGAACAGTTCGCCGCAGTGCGCAAGGTTGTTCGCGGGACGAAGCATGACCCATCCGCGCGAACTATCGTCCTTCGGCGAGACGACAGACGTTATGGGAAAGGACTGATTACGGTCATTTCCGCCGGAACCAGTGACATTCCCGTGGCCGAGGAAGCCGTAGTAACCGCAGAAATCATGGGCAACGAAGTAGAGCGCCTGTATGACGTTGGGGTGGCGGGAATTCACCGACTGCTGGCGCACAGAAAAGCGATTACTCGGTCGTGTGTGGTAATCGTTTGCGCCGGGATGGAAGGGGCGCTGCCCAGCGTAGTCGGTGGACTGGTCGGTGTTCCCGTGATTGCGGTCCCCACCAGCGTCGGCTATGGCGCAGCATTTGAAGGGATGGCCGCCTTGCTGGGTATGATGAATTCCTGCGCCTCAAATGTAAGTGTAGTCAACATCGATAATGGCTTTGGCGGTGGCTATGTTGCTTCTCTGATTAATCGTTTGTAGGTTACGTTTCTAAAATTTTCATAGAATGAATAGAATCCAGTTGCAATCGCCATGGCCGGAGGACGATGATTGATTAGTGGTACTGGAGGCAGACCGATGGTCTCCAAATGCGCTAACCCCGAATGTTCAACTCCCTTCCGCTATTTTCACCAGGGTAAACTCTTTCGTTTGGAAACCAGAATCGGTCCGGACCGCCGACGTGCATTGGGCACCGAAGATGATGCAAAGAAATCGATGCATCGCCTGGAGTTCTTCTGGCTTTGCGATGATTGTGCGGCGAAGATGACTCTGGTTGCCGAGAAGGGCGTCGGAGTTTCCGTCCGCCCGCACCTAAGCGCGACCGCGACGGCCGCTTAACTAGACGTATCGGAATATTTTCCAGTGATCGCGTTCCAGCGTATCCTCAGGACCTCACTGAACATTCGCAGTCCGTCACGTAGAGGGCTGATGCGCGTGCCTTCCACGTGCGCCCAAGTCACCGGAACTTCCGCAATTTTCATGTTCAATCTTCGTGATAGATAGAGCAGTTCCGGGTCGAATCCCCAGCGTTCGATCTGCTGTTGCGGGAAAATCTTTTGTGCGGCTTCGCGAGTGAAGGCCTTAAATCCGCACTGTGTGTCTTTCAAACTCAGGCCGAGCAGAATTCTCAAGGCAATGTTGAACGCGCGTCCATAGAACTGTCGAAGCAGAGACTGGCGCTGAGTTTGCAATTCAGGCCGCAGCCAGCGCGAGCCGATGGCCACATCAGCGCCCGAGGCAATCGCGGCAAACAGCTTAGGAGCTTCTTCGATAGGAGCCGAAAGATCGGCGTCGCTGAACAGAAGCACTTCGCCATCAGCGTTCAACATGCCGTTGCGCACGCTGTATCCTTTACCATGATTACCGGGATTCTCGAGCAAATGCAGACAGGGATTTTTTTTTGCGTACTCGCGGACCAGAGCGGGTGTGCTGTCACGCGACCCATCGTTGACCACGATTACTTCGGCATCCCATCCTTCGCTGAAAATGTATTCGAGCACGCGATCAAGGGTGGCGCCGAGGCGCGCGGATTCGTTGTAGGCGGGGATGATGATGCTGTATTTAGGCATCAGTCGTCAGGCAATCAGAACGAATGACAAGACAGTGTAGATGAAGGTATCACGGCGATGAGGAAGCGCCCAAGCATGCGCGATTCCATCGCTAAGCCACCTGTCGCTGGCGCTCCAGCATGTTGAAGAACTCGAGGACCATTTCCTCGTCCCAGCACCCGGCGCGAGCTTCGTCGCGCATGGTGATGGCCGCCTGCTCGTGGCTTAGGGCGGGCTTGTAAGGACGGGCTGTGCGAAGAGCGTCGTACACGTCTACCACCTGAAGGATTCTGGCGAGCAGAGGGATATCCCGTCCCTTCAAAGCGTCGGGATAGCCACTCCCGTCGAAGTGCTCATGGTGATTGCGAATGATCGGCAACACCAGGCGTAGCGATTTTAGTGGGCGGCAGATATTTTCTCCGGTGACCGGATGGCGCTTCATTACGATCCATTCCTCAGCGGTGAGATTCGCGCCTTTTTTCAGGATCTCATCAGGAACGGCGATCTTGCCGAGATCGTGCAGGTATCCGCCACGCCGCAGAGCGATGATGTCGTCCTCATCGAGCAGCAGATGACGACCAAGATTGCTGGCGTTTTCCGCCAAACGTTCGCAATGACCCTCGGTGTAAGGATCGCGGCTTTCAACGCTCAGACCGAGCGTACAGAGAACACTCTCGGCGGTCTCCAGTTCATCGGTAAACTCTTTCAGCTTGATCAGGGACTTCACCCGAGCGAACAGCTCTTCTGGAAAAATCGGCTTGCTCAAAAAATCGTCGGCGCCGGCTTCAATGCCGCGCACGCGATCTTCGCGTTCGCTGAGTCCGGTGATCAGGACGAAGGGCACCAGGCGGGTGACCGGATCGCTCTTCAGTTCACGGCAGAGTTCGTACCCCGACTTTCCGGGCATTACTACGTCGGAAAGGATCAAGTCGGGCACCCGGCGCACGATCTCAGCCTCGGCCTGGGTAGCGTCAGGAACCGCGACCACATCGTATCCCCGTGAAGACAAGAGGTCCTGCATCAGGCTCATGGTGCTCGGATTATCATCGACAACGAGCACACGCGGAAGACGGCGGCGAAGCGTAACCTCGTGGGGATCCGCACCTTGTTGCGTGCGGGAATAAATCGCTGACAATTTCCTGGCCGGTTCCATGAGGAGTACAACCGAACCCCTTCATTGTATGCGAAATGAACTTACATGGAGAGAATGGTTTTGGGAATTCGAGTCAACTTTGACGATGCCGGGCTTCCTGATTTTAGTTGCCTTCGCGTTCCGTTTCCGGAAATCCACATGCCGCAATGTTCATTTGACCTTGCCTCGCGCTGCCTTCCGATGGTTATGTTGCTGGAATGAGAATGATGACGGGGATTTGCGCATGCTTTCTATGGCTCGGAAGCGCAGCTTTTTCGGCGACGAAACTGCATTCCGTAGGCTTCGGGAAGTGGACCTCGATCCGACTGGCTGAGGAAGGTGCGGAGAAGAAACTTGACGTAAGAACCCGGCCCCTTCTGGTGGATGGCCGAATCAAGGAATTTATAGTCGGCCAGCCGCATGATGTGACGGAGTGGACGTTCGTAGTTCAGCGCGTCTATCGCCTGAATGATTCTCTCCCGCAGGAGACGGGGGCGATTCACTGGCTGTGGCAACGCGGTGGATGGCTGCTGGTCAATCGGAGCACGGGTAAAGTTCAGCCGATTCTGTTGCCGGCGTTTGATCCATACTCTTCGGATGCGAACTGGTTCCGCGATTACGCGGCATACTGTGGCGTTTCCGATGATGGACAAAAGTCTTTCGCAATAGTCGCGCAATTAGGCAGCAAAAAGCCGCTGCTGAAAAAACCTCTGGCTGATTCAAGCGCCGGTCAGGACTTCGAATGTAAAACCCCGATCTGGCAGCGTGATCCGGCGCGGGTAATCTTCGAGCCCAAGAACGAAGCGAAGTTTACTTATACGGTAAAGAGCCGTGCGGTCGATCTTTTATCAAGCGACGCAGACGAAGGCGAAGAATAGCTCAGTGATTCAGGGCTTGCTTTGTCCGTACTTCACTTCGGGGTAAAGGCGGTCAAACAAAAACCACAACCCAGCGAATAGCACAATGATGAGCACGCTACCTTCAGGACCGACTGGACCTCCAGTTAACCATCGCGGTCCATGAAACGAAGACCTTATAAGATGGCCGGGAGCGAGCAAGCCGCTGTCTGGAACCGAATATAGGAAACTCTCGCCCCAATCCCATGCAGCGTGCATGCCGATGGCGAACCACAGCGATCCCGTCCGGCGAAGAGTAAAGCACCAGAACAATCCGATGAAGCCAGCGCCCACGGCACCCGTCCAGTTCTCGCCGGGATTGGTAAGGTGCGAGATGCCAAAGAACGTAGAAGTGATAACCGCAGCCGGCCAGAAAGCGATGCCGTCGGCAAGCGTGAACTGAGTGTAGCCTCGGGTTATAAATTCCTCGTAAAAGGCCACCATGAGGAACACCGCGCCCCAAAACACCGCGAACTTCACTGCGCGTCCGCCGTGCACTGCCAACCTACCAAAGTAGAAAACATGAATTGCGCGCATTACCGCGAGCAATATTGTGAGTGAAAGAATTCCCCAGAGTGTACCGATCCAGAAGTTTTTGCGGAAAGCCTGCAACGGCGGCAGTCCGTAGGCGCCAAAAGGCCGCAGCTCCAATCGCGACAGCACCAGGGCTGGAACCACCGCCGCGACGAATTCCACGAAATCGCCGATCAGCAAAAGATACGATTGCTGCAGCGCGTTGTCTGGAAGGTGGGTGAGGAGCGGCGCGATCAAAAAGGAGATCGCATATACAAGGAAGTAAAAGGAACCGATGTAGATCGCCAGGCGCCATCCGGCACGCAGGCCGAAAGGTCCGATGAAGACTGAATCGATAATGGAATCCGCCCCTGACCCAGGCGGATCGGCTGGCGAACGCCCGTTTTCTAGAGGCCCATCCATGTGCTATTCGGCGAAGGCGATCAGACATGGTAAAACAATCGGTCTTAGTCATGAGCAGATTTTTCACCCATGAAAGGTTCGGCAAACCGCAGATTCTGGCGGCAATGCTGTTGCTGCTGTTTCTGGCGCAGTGCGCCTGGCTGATCGCGCATGAAATACCGGGTTCTTTTTCAGCCGAAGAATACAGCCGGGTGCAGGAAGGATTGGCGCAATGGCACGGCAACTTCGTTGCAGGCACGCCAAGTGGACCAGGGAGGACGGCTGCAACGATTCGCATGCGCGGTAACGCATACGACCACGAACACTCGCCGCTATGGTATCTGATTGAGTCGGCTCCGCTTGCGATGTTCCGCGTAAATCCTGATTCGCGGCTTGGGTTAGGGCTTTCGCGGTTGCCGTATGTGCTGATCGGCGCTTTGCTGGGCGCTTCGTTGTGGTACGTTGCGCGGCGGCTTTACGGAAATGCCGGAGGCTACATTGCCTTGGCGCTCTACTGTTTTTCGCCGGCGGTGTTGCGCAGCAGTGCCCTTTGGTTTTCAAAACCTGATGTTGTCGGGACATGGGGGACCTTCGGCGCGGTGTTTACGGCGATCGCTGTCTCGCATACCTTATATGCTCCCCGCGAGGTGGTACTGTGGAATTGGCGGCGGATCCTACTGCTGGGAATCTCGCTGGCAGTAGCCATCGGATCACAGTTCAGTCTGGCGATCGTACTGCCTCTGCTGTTGATCTTCATGTTTTACCTTGCGCCGGAACGAATAGGATCGGCGCTCGCGATCTTCGCGGCTGCTCTCGGGGTTGCAATTGCCTTGATTTTTGCCAGTTATTTTTTTCACCCGATGCTGTTCTGGCACGGAATTACGAACGCCACTTTTCTTGACGCAAGCGGGCGGGCACCGCTGATATTCGGCGCGTATCTGCAGCTTGCAAAGGAAATTGCCGCGGCCGGACCAGTGCTTGTCCTGCTCGTTCCAGCAGCGTTGGTGACCTACGTTGGGTGGGCTCGAAGCCGCTATTTTGGTAACACGGCGCCAGCGGTATGTGCGCTCCTTTTCATGGGCTTGAGGGTGGTCTCGCCGCATGATCCAGAATCAGTTTTTGCCCTGCTAAGCGTCGTCTTTTTATTTGTATTTGTTGCCGGAATCATTGCTGACCTATTGGAAACAAAGGCGCGAGAGTTGAGCCTGGCGCTAGTGGTCGGTCTGTTGGCGGCAAACGCCGTCTGGAACCTAATCGGGTTAGCGCGTCTCGGCCGCTGGTAGCAAGTTCGAGAGTGTAATATTTAAGATGTTTCGCAACCTCCGACCTGTGACAACGTTCTAATGGAGGAGGAGATTAATAATGCGTGCCGGGTTTTGCAGCCTCGCGCTTTTTGTCCTCATCGGTGCCACTGCTTTTACTTTTTCTGCTTCGGCCCAACAAGCACTCAATTCACACGGCGGCAGTCCGACGACTCACGGAGTTCCCCCGAGCGTGACTTCGTTCGGCTTTGGCGGAGGCCAAGGATTTCATGGCGTTCCGCCGAGCGTGACCTCGCTGAATTTTGGCAAGGTTCATAGCGGGGTTCATCAGCGGTCATTTAACTTTAGGCCGCATCGCCATGTAGGATTCGTGAGTCCCTTTTATGGTGGATATTACTATGCCCCGTCTGACTATTATGTGATGGATCCGGGAGTAGACGACACCATGGAAGAGCAATATGCGCAGCCTGGCCCGACGATTTTCGACAGTCATGGAGTTGGTGGTAGAGATTACGCCAGACCGGAGCCTCGGCCGCAAGACGATTATCG
>Ga0105241_10003268_pt1 | contig 12063 bp, 9 predicted proteins | sample KBSC64metaG_FD_80422 | JGI IMG/M metagenome (GOLD analysis project Ga0105241, IMG submission 80422) | Corn rhizosphere microbial communities from Kellogg Biological Station, Michigan, USA - KBS C6-4 metaG | ecosystem: Host-associated > Plants > Roots > Rhizosphere > Soil | place: Michigan, USA... | reverse complement strand
TGCAAGCTAACGGTCCAGGCGGCGCCCCAGAGCGACCAGCGCATAGAGGACGGGCGGCACCAGCAGCGCCGACAGCGTGACCTTCGCCAGCATCTGCCCCAGCAGCAGCTCTCCGATCGGGAACACCCCGTAAAAGGCGATGGAGACGAAGAGCAGCGTGTCCGCGATCTGCGACAATATGCTCGCCACCGCGGCGCGCAGCCAGAGCAGGCGGCTGCCCTCGCGCCCCTTGAGTGCGGCGAAGAGGGTGACGTTCAAGGTCTGGGAAATGCCATAGGCGATGATCCCGCCGAGCCAGATCCGGGGCGTGCCGCCCATCATCAGCGCAAAGGCATCGCGCCGCGCCGGGTCCATGTCGCTCGCGGCGGGTACGGACAGCACGGCGATGGAAAGCAATATGGATGCGATCAGCGGCAGGAAGCCGATCCGCACCAGCCGGTTGGCGACGGCCGGGCCGTGCAGTTCCGCCACCGCGCTGGAAATCGTCACCAGCAGCAGGAAGGCGAAGATGCCCGCCTCCACCGCCAGCGGGCCGAGGCCGAACCAGGGACCGATGGCCGACAGGGGCCCCAGCGTCACCTGCTTGTTGCCGAGCACGCCGGCAATGCAGACCATGCCGCCGTAGAAGATCGAAAATACGAAGAGCGAACGCGCGATCGGTGCGGGATGCGAAGCCATTGCCGGCACTTACCGGGCTTTGGGCGGAGTGGAAAGCGGTTAGAGGAGGCGCGGCTTCGGCGAAGGGCTGTCCAGCGCCGCACGCATGCGCTTCAGCCCTCCAGAACGCCCCTGGCGGCGCGCAGTCCGGCCTTGCCGTTGCGGGCGAGGGCGCGTTTCAGCGCATCCGGACTGGGCGCCACGAGAAAGCCGAAGCTGACGCAGCCCTGCTTCGTCTCGACCGCATGATGCAGGCGATGGGCCTGGACGATGCGCTTCATATAGGCGGAGCGCGGCACATGGTGATGGCGGACGCGGCGATGGACGATGATGTCGTGGAAACCCAGATAGATGGCGCCATAGGCCGCGATGCCGGCGCCGGTCGCCGTCGCCCAATCGCCCCAATGCCATTGCACGCCCCCCAGCAGCAGCAGGATGGAGGGCATGGCGAAGATCACGAAATACAGGTCGTTCGCTTCCCAGCGGCCGGGGCGTTCCCGATGGTGGCTGGCGTGCAGGAACCAGCCCGGCCCGTGCATGACCCAACGGTGCATGACATAGGCGAAGCCCTCCATCCCGGCGACGGTCACGAGGAAGAGGAGGATCAGCGAGAAGGCGATCATGCGCCCTTTATAGGGTGCGGCCCGCGCCCAGGCGAGCCGTAAAGCGCAAAAAAGGCCGCGCCCACGGGGAGCGCGGCCTCTTCATCCCTTTTCAGGCGATCAGAAGGATGCGGTGACCGAACCGACCACTGCGCCCCTGGCCGCATCGCGGAAGTTACCCGCAGCAGCCTTGGGACGGAAATGGGTGTCCGTGTCGACATAGCTGACGCCGAAGGTCAGATGGCTCCACGTATAGGTCGCGCCGACGCTCCAGTCGGTGTAGCCCTTGCCGACCGGGACCAGATAGCTGGGCCCGAAGGTGTGAGCCAGATGCGCCGTCACGCCCAGCGGGGTCTTCGGGATGCTGGCCGACAGGTCACCGGCAAGGTAGAGATTGTCTTCCTTGTGAATGCCGTCGACGGTGAGCGCCTTCTGCTTGGGCGCATAATTGGCGGTCACCTTGGCGGTCGCGGGGCCGAACGTGCCCTTGATGGAGGCATAGGGCTCGACGAAATCGGTGTTGGCGCCGCCCGAACCGGGATAGTAGTAATAGAGAACGCCGACGTCGAAGGTCGCCGCGCCGACCGTCTTGGAATAGCCGGCGATCAGGTCGAGTTCCTGGTCGCCGCCATTGGCGACATAGTCATCGATCGAGCTGCCCCAGGTCGAGAGGTAGAAGCCCGAGCTGTGCGTCAGGGTGATGCTGCCCTGCAGCGCGAAACGCTTGTCGGTCTGCGAGATGCCGCGGAAGCGATAGTCGGTCACCACGGCGGCCGTGCCGGTCACGGTGAGATCGGGCGTGGGCTCGTCCTGAGCGAGAGCGGGTGCCGACATGGCGGCAAGGGCAAGGGCCGAGAGGCCGAGTATGGACTTACGCATATGATGTCCCCTTGATGGTATCTGCGATGGTCCCACCTGCGTCATGGTCCCGGATCTCTATTGCCCTGTGCGGGATGGACCGGGTTGCCTCAACGAAGGAGGAGATGCCCGCCGCCGTTGCAGCGCACAAGATTTTATTGCGGAACGATGACGTTTGCGTCTGTAATGTTGCTGGTCTGCAACAAATTCAGGCATGATTGTGGCACGGCGCGGCATCGCGCGCGCTTTTTGCCGCAATTGGGGATCGTTGCGCTACGGCAGGGGCGGTGCCGCATCGCGCGGTGCATGAATGACGCGCTGCGGATAGGGGATGGTGATGCCATGGTCGCGGAACAGCCGCCACACTCGGCCGAGCACATCCGATTTCACACTGCCGATGCCGCTTTCCGGGTCGCTGATCCACACCAATATGTCATGTTCAACGCGGTTTTCGCCAAAGGCGGTGAGCCAGACATTGGGTTTGGGATTGCGAAGCACGCGGGGACTTTCCTGCGCGGCGCGCAGCATCAGTTCCTGCGCGAGCTGGAGGTCGCTGTCATAACCGATGCCGACGGGAATGCGGACGCGGACATTGCGGTCGGAATAGGACCAGTTCTCCACCTCCTGCGTCATCAGATTCTCGTTCGGGATCAGATGTTCCTTGCCGTCGCGGGTGATGACGCTGACGGCGCGCACGCCGATCTTGTTCACCCAGCCGAAGCTGTCGCCGACGACGATGACGTCGCCCGGCTTGATCGACCGGTCCATCAGCAGGATGATGCCGGCGATCAGATTGCCGAAGGTCTTTTGCAGGCCGAAGCCGACGGCGAGGCCCAGCGCGCCGGAGAAGACGGTGAAGGCGGTGAGGTCGACGCCGAGCAGGTCCACGCCGATGAAGAAGGCCGCGACCACCACGACGATGGCGGCCAGCTTCTGCGCCAGCAGCTTCTGCGTGGCGTCCAGGCCATGGGCGTGCGTGATGCTGCGCCCGATGATGCGGTTGGCAAGGCGCACCAGGGCGAACAGCGCGACGCAGATCGCAGCCATGCTGACCAGCCCCAGCAGGGTGACGCGCCGCTTGCCAAGGTCCAGGCCGACGCCGTCGAGCATGTCCGCCACGGGAGCGAAGCCACCGCTGCTGCCGGAAAGAACCATGACGAACAGCAGCAAGGCGATCGGCAGCACGGCAAGGCGCGGAATGGCGAGGCTGCGCAGGACATGCACGGCGAGCAGCGACAGCGACAGGGCGAGCGCGGCGCTCAGCACCAGATGCGCCAGATCCCCGACCGGCCAGAAGGCGACCGCCAGCGCCGTGACGGCTGCGGCGATGCCGTGGCGCAGGATCGGGCGCAAATGCCCCGCCAGCGCCTCCCCCAGGCCGCGGAATCGGCGGCGCAGGCGCGGCGCGGCGATGCGGGCGACCGCGCCGGCAATCAAATGGATGGCGATGGCCAGCGCCAGCGCGACCAGGGGATGGACGATGGCCGGATCGCCCGGCAACAGCGGCAGAAGTTCGGGCAAGCCCGGCGTCATCCGTGCGCGGCCCGGAAGCGGGCAAGGCCCGCGTCGAGATCGGCGATGAGGTCGTCGGCGTCCTCCAGCCCGATCTGGAGGCGGACGACCGGCCCCTCCGCCTGCCAGGCGGTGGCAGTGCGGTAGCGGGCGGGATCGACCGGAAGCGCGAGGCTTTCGAAGCCACCCCAGCTATAGCCGATGCCAAAATGCGCGAGGCCGTCGATCAGGGCGGCTCGGGCCGCTTCATCGCCGCCCTTGAGGACGAAGCTGAACAGGCCGCTGGAACCGGTGAAATCGCGATCCCACAGCGCATGGCCGGGACAGGAGGGCAGGGCCGGGTGGAGGACGCGGGCGACGTCGGGCTGCTGCGACAGCCATTGCGCGATGCGCAGCGCGCCCGCCTGATGCTGGTTGAGCCGGATGCCCAATGTCCGCAGACCGCGCGCCGCGAGCCAGGCATCGTCGGGGCTGGTCATCTGCCCGAAAAGATAGGCGGTCTGGCGGATCCTGGGAAAGAAGGCGGGAGTGGCCGTGACCGACCCCATCATCACGTCGCTATGGCCGACGATATATTTGGTGCAGGCGAGAATGCTGATGTCGACGCCGTGGCCGAGCGCCGGGAAGAAATAGGGGGTGGCCCATGTGTTGTCGATCAGCGTCGTTATGCCCCTGTCCCGCGCAATGGCGGTGATGGCGGGCACGTCCTGCACCTCGAAGGTCAGGCTGCCGGGGCTTTCCATGAAGATGGCGCGGGTGGCGTCGGTGATGAGCGCCGCGATCCCCGCGCCCACGGTCGGATCGTAATAGACCGTCTCCACGCCCAGTGGACGGAGCATCTGCTCGCAGAAATTGCGTGTCGGGTCGTAGGCGCTGTCGACCATCAGAAGCTGGTCGCCGGGTTTCAGCACCGCCATCAGCGCGCAGGCGATGGCCGCGACTCCTGACGGATAGAGCATGGTGCCTTCGGCGCCCGGCTCCATTTCGGTGAGGGCGTCGGCCAGGCTCCATGCCGTGGGCGTGCCCTTGCGGCCGTAGAACAGCCGTTCATGCGTGCTGCGCCCTGCCGCGCCGCGCAGATGTGCGACATCGTCGTAAAGAATGGTCGAGGCGCGCCAGACCGGCGGGTTGACGATGCCTCCGGGCTGGCCGGGCATGCCGGTCCATTCGGGCTTGCGGCCCGCCTGGGCGATTTGGGTCAGGGGCTTGCGGTCCCCGTTCTTGCCCGACTTCCGGGTCATGCGGCGGGACCGGTCGCTTTCGGCGTGGCCGGGTCCAGCCCCCATTCGGACCAGCTTCCATCATAGAGGGTGACGTCGGTCTTGCCGAGCAGTTCCAGGCCCGCGAGCAGGATCGCGGCCGTCACGCCGCTGCCGCAGCTGGTGATGATCGGGCGGTCGAAATCCGTCCCGGCGTCGACAAACAGGCGGCGCAGTTCCTCGCCCTGCTTCATGCTGTTGTCGGCATGGTAGAAGGCGGAGGAGGGGATGTTGCGGCTGCCCGGAATATGGCCCGACGCCATGCCGGGGCGGGGTTCCCGTTCCTCGCCCGTGAAGCGCGCGGCGCCCCGTGCATCCAGTACCTGTTCCGACCCGCTTTCGAGATTGGCGAGAATATCCTCCTTGGTGCGGACCTGGCCTGCGTCGCGCCTTGCGATGGCATTGCCGGGCGCCGTTTCGGGCATGCCGCTTTCCGTCGGCCGTCCCTCCGCCAGCCATTTCGAAAGGCCGCCGTCGAGGATCGCCGCGCCCTTGCCCACGCCATAGAGGCGCATCATCCACCAGCCGCGCGCCGCGCTGTGGGTCGGGCTGTTGTCATAGACGATGATGCGGCTGTCCGCGTCGATGCCAAGGCGCCGGCAACGCTCGGTCATGAAATCATCGGTCGGCAGCATGCCGGGGCGCGGATCGTCGGGGTCGGCCAGGCTGGGAAGGTCGAGGAAGACGGCGCCGGGGATATGGGCGGCCTCGAACTCGGCCTGGGGATTGCGGGGCACACCGGGCAGGAACAGGCTGGCGTCGACGATCCGGAGGTCGGGCTTGCCCAATTCCCCCTCAAGCCAGTCGGTCGTCACCAATATGTCCATGCGCGCCCTTGCTCCCTCGCTCGTTCGGCCACCTGCGATGGGTGGCGCAGACCTGTTCTAGAGCATCGCGGGGAGAAGTGGGAACCGGTTTTCCGCTTTTGACGATATGACGGCTTCAGCGGAGGTGGGAAGGGCCGTTCACCTTAACTGGAGAGGCTGAGCGCGGTCGCGCGGCTGCCGGGGGCAGGATATTGGCGCGGGCCAAGATCCAGCCGGAAGGGGGATAGGCGTTCGACCGGCGGCGATCGTTCCTCCCCGATGATGAAGACGCGCCCGGTGCGTCCGGCGCCTTCACTGTCACTCGTATTGGCGCCCGTCCAGCGATAATGCGCGTCGAAGGCGATCAAGGGGATCAGCAGCGCCCGCTCGCCCATGGGGATCGCGGCGATCGCCTGCGCGTCGAGCCGCATTTCCCCGATGAGCGCCTGAGTCTCGCCCGGCGCGATCGACACGACCGAATGAACCGGAAGGCCGGTTTCACCTGCGAAGAAGGGCTGGAAAAGAGCCTGCTGCTGTGGATCGGCATTGGTGATCAGGCTGCGGACCAGAATATCCTCCGCCGCACGGTTGCCGCGATTGTGGAGCATCAGCCGATAGCCGATGGTCGCGCCCAATAATGTCAGGCGGGCGGCCTGCACTTCCATGGCAAGTTCGATCCATGGCCGGTCGCTGGTTGCCGGTGCGGTAGCCTGCGCGGTTGCTGGTTTGGGCGACGCAGGTACCGCCCTGGGCTGGGGCTGGGGCTGGGGCTGGGGCTGGGGTGGAGCCGGCATGGACGGCGGTGCCGTTTCGGCTTCGTGGGGCTGGTCCTCCACCGCGTCTTCCTTGCGGCGACGCAGCCAGAAAAAGGCCCCGATCAGCAGGATGGCGACCCCCGCTGCCGCGGCGATCCACGGCCATGCGGGCGCGGGCTGCTGCACGACGGCGGGCTGGGCAGGCGGCGGGCTGGGCGCCGCGTCATTGGCGGCGGGGGGAGGGCCTTGATTGTCGACCGGCGATGATGGGGTCGGCGACGATGGAGGAGGTGCTTCGCTGCGGGCTGGGCCTTCGGCCGGGGTCCCACTTTGCGGCGCGGGTTGCGGCGTGCGCGCTGCCCCGGCGGGACGCTGGTTGGGCTGGCTTTGCGGCTGCGGCTGTGTCTGGGGTTGAGCCGGTGCCGGGACAGCGATGGGCGGAAGCTGGATCGTTGGCGTCACGACCGGCGGCGGCGTCACCGGCGTGGGCGCGCCGCGGAACACGTTCAGTTCCGGCCCCTGCGCTTTGGGATTGGCCTGCGGCGGCGGTGCGGTGCGCGGCAGGTTGAAGACCGGATCGCTGCTATTTTCCTGCTGGGCGAAGGCAGGCGCGGCCAGCAGCAGCGGCGCGGCGAGCAGAAGCGAAAAACGGAACCCCATGGGTGGCAGCCAAGGCATTTGCCCAGGTGAACCCGCCATGAACGAAAGGCAAGAGAGGCGTGACGATGACATCTGCCGTGCAATGGCGTAGATGGCCTGCCATGACTGACATGCCGACTCCACTTCATCTGGGCCGAACCAGTGCCCTGCCCGCACGTCCCGAAGAGGCCGTGCTGGATTATGTGCCCAATCCGCGTCCGGGGAAACCCTATCTGGTGCGCTTCACCGCGCCGGAATTCACGTCCCTCTGCCCGGTGACGGGGCAACCCGATTTCGCGCATCTGGTAATCGACTATGCGCCCGCGGCGACCATCGTCGAATCCAAATCGCTGAAGCTGTTCCTCAGCGCCTCTCGCAACCATGCCGCCTTCCATGAGGATTGCACGGTGGGGATCGGCGAAAGGCTGTTCGCGGAGATGAACCCGATATGGCTGCGCATCGGCGGCTATTGGTATCCGCGCGGGGGCATTCCCATCGACGTGTTCTGGCAATCGGGCGAGCCGCCGGCGGGGCTGTGGCTCCCCCCGCAGGACGTGCCGGGTTATCGCGGGCGGGGTTAACGCGCCCGGAGGGAATGGCGTTCCTGCCGGCGTGGCGGCAGGAAGCTTCACCTCCGCTTTTGTTTGACAAACGAACAACAAGTTTCGACCAACGACATGTGCGGCGGGGCGCCCGGCTTGACCGACGAGGTGAAACGGACGATCCCCCTGACATCCTGGCGCGCGACTTTCGCCGCGCCGTTCCAACCTGTCGGAGTTGCGAACCTCATGTCCTTTTCGAAAATCCTTCCGCTGATGCTGGCGGCCGCGCCGCTGGCCGTGGCTGTCCCGGCATGGGCGCAGCCGGTGGCCCCGTCCGGCCCCGCCGCGGGTGTGACCACGCAACTGCCGCGCGGCGCCGCGCCCAGCCACTATGCGATTGAGGTGACTCCCGATGCGGCCAATCTGAAGTTCACGGGCAGGACCACCATCGATGTCACTGTGACCCAGGCGATGCCTGCCCTGGTGCTGAACGCGGCGGACCTGACGATAAGTTCGGTGACGCTGACCCCGGTGAACGACAAGGCGGCAAAGGGTAAGGCCGCAAAGGGGACCGCCCGGATCGACGCCGCCGCGCAGACCGTCACCTTCGATTTCGGCAAGCCGCTCCAGCCGGGCAGCTACAAGCTCGACATCGACTATGCAGGTGTCATCAACCAGCAGGCGAACGGCCTGTTCGCGCTCGATTATACTGACAATGCCGGCAAGGCGAAGCGCGCCCTCTTCACCCAGTTCGAGGCGCCCGACGCCCGCCGCTTCGTGCCGAGCTTTGATGAGCCGAGCTACAAGGCGACCTTCGACCTGAGCGCCGTCGTCCCCGCCGATCAGCTTGCCGTCAGCAACATGCCGGTCAAGAGCAGCGCCGATGCCGGGTCTGGCAGGAAGCTGGTGACCTTTGGCACCAGCCCGAAAATGTCATCCTACCTCCTCTTCTTCGGCCTGGGCGAACTGGAACGCGCAACGAAAATGGCCGGCGCAACCGAAGTCGGCGTGATCACCGGCAAGGGCAACACCGGCAAGGCGCAACTCGCGCTCGATGCGTCGGCGGCGATCCTGCCTTATTATAACGACTATTTCGGCGTGCCCTTCCCCTTGCCCAAGCTGGACAATGTCGCGGGGCCGGGGCAGAGCCAGTTCTTCTCCGCCATGGAGAATTGGGGCGCGATCTTCACCTTCGAGCGGGCCTTGCTGGTCGATCCGCGCTTCACGTCGGAAAGCACGCGTCGGACCATCTATTCGATCGTCGCGCATGAAATGGCGCACCAGTGGTTCGGCGATCTGGTCACCATGGCCTGGTGGGACGATCTCTGGCTGAACGAAGGTTTCGCAAGCTGGATGGCGACCAAGGTCACCGACAAGCTGAACCCCGAATGGGAAATGCTGCTGTCCCGCGTCAATGGCCGCGAGCGGGCGATGAGCCTGGATTCGCTGGTGACGACCCACCCGATCCTCCAGAAGATCCACACCGTCGATGAGGTGAACCAGGCCTTTGACGATATCACCTATGAAAAGGGCGAGGCCGTCATCACCATGCTCGAGGGCTTTGCGGGGGAGGATGCGTGGCGTTCGGGCATCCGCGCCTATATGAAGCAGCACGCCTATGGGAACACCGTGACCGACGACCTGTGGAAGGCGGTCGAGGGCGCGGGCGCCAAGGGCGTGGTCGGCATCGCACATGATTTCACCAGCCAGCCGGGCATCCCGCTGGTCAAGGTGGACAGCGCGCAATGTCAGGGCGGATCGACCATCCTGTCACTGTCGCAGGGCGAATTCAGCCGTGACCGGAAGGACAAGGCGCCGCTCAAATGGAATGTGCCGGTGATGGCGCAGGCGATCGGTCAAGGGGGCGGTGGGACGCAGCAGCGCCTGATCCTGAACGGATCGGCGCAGGTGACGCTGCCGGGCTGCGGCGCCTATCTGATCAACGCCGGGCAGACGGGCTATTACCGCTCGCTCTATCCGGAAGCGAATCTCAGATCCCTGGTCAGGGACTTCACCAAATTGACGTCCATGGACCAGATCGGCCTGATGGCGGACAATTTCCAGCTGGGCCTCGGCGGCTATCAGCCCATGGGACTGGCCCTCGACCTGATCGATGCCGTGCCCGCGACCGCCAGCCCCGCCGTGCTGGCGGAGGTGCCGGGCTATCTCGACAGTGCCCACACCATGCTGGAGAGCGACAAGGCGAGCCAGGCGCGGGTCGCGGCCTATGCGTCGAAGAAGCTGAGCCCGGTGCTGGCAAGCGTCGGATTCGATGCCAAGCCGGGCGAGAATCCCCAGGTGCCGGTGTTGCGCTCGGCCCTGGTGACGACGCTGGGCGGCATGGGCGACAAGGCGGTCGTCGCGGAAGCGAACAAGCGTTTCGCCGCGCTGGCGACCAATCCGTCCGCGCTTGATGGTCCGCTGCGCAATGTCTGGCTCCGCATCATCGCGGAAAATGCCGATGCCGCGACCTGGGACAAGCTGCGCGCAATGGCCAACGGCGCCAAGTCGGACCTCGAAAAGAGCACCACCTTCGCCCTGCTGGGCGCGGCCAAGGATGAGAAGCTGGCTGCCAGGGCGCTCGACCTGGCGATGACCGACGAGCCGGGCAAGACGACCAGCGCGGCCATCATATCCGCCGTGGGCGGCGAGCATCCGATGCTGGCGGTCGACTATGTGCTGGCGCATCGCGAGCAATATGAGGCGATGATCGACGTGTCGGCGCGCAGCCAGGCGATTGCGCGGCTTGGCGGCAATTCCGCCGATCCGGCGATGGTGACGAAGCTGGACGCCTATGCCACCCAATATCTGACGCCGGAATCGCGCAAGGTGGTGGATCGCTCCATCGCCGCGATCAAGACACGGATCGAGACCCGGGCACGGCTGAAGCCCGCGCTGATCGGATGGTTCGCGAAGAAATAGGCGCCGATGGTCCCTCCCGGAAACGGGAGGGACTTTCCGGATCAACGGGGCAGGTCGAGTGCCCTGGCGATGTCGTCCCAGGCCACCAGCTTGAAATTCTGCGCCGCCGTGGCGTTGTGACCGTCCTGCGCCACGAACAGCCCACCGGGATAGCCCGGTCCGAAATCGCCCAGCATCAGGTCGATGCCATCGGTTTCCTCCGACCCGCCAATGCTGCCGTCGACCACGCGAAAGCGGCCGGCATAGCTGTCGTCCGACAGCCGATAGGCGACATAGGCATTGTCCCCCTGGCTGGAGACCAGGACATAGCCGTCCTTCTCGCCCATTGGCGCGATGGCGACGCCTTCGGCATCCATGACGAGGTTCCTGCCGTCCGCCGCCGCTATCCTGGTCAGGGTGGTGGGGGCGTCGGCACGGGCATCGAAGCGCCAGAGGCCGACATCCTCCTCCGCCACATAGGCGATGCCGGTGCGGTCGTCGACCGCGCAGCCTTCCGACTGGGTGCCAAGCTTCAGGCTCCGCACGATGCGGCCCATGGGCGTGGCCCCGGAAGTGTCGAGCGCGACCTGGTTCACCGTGCCGTCCTTCAGCACGATGAAGGCATAGGTCGCTTCCGTCGCGCGGTAGAGGCAGATGCCATAGGCCTCGCCCTGGCCGGCGTCCACCTTGCCCAGGGCGCTCAACCTGGCTGAGGCGGGATCGAGGCGGAACAGCGCCAGCCTGGCATGGGCAATGTCGTTGCGGTCACTCGCGACGACCAATATCCCGCTCCGGCCATTGATCATCACCCCGTCGTGCAGATCGACATTGTTGACCCGGCCCGCGTCGAGAAAGTCGCGGGTCTTCCCATCCAGCGCGTAGACGTAAAGGCCCGCCTTCTTGTCGGTGCCCACGATCAGGCTCTGCGCCGGATCGGCGGCGTTGCGCCAGATCGCCGGATCATCTGCCGCATCGGCATTGGGCGTGCCGACGGGCGTGGTTTCTCCGCGGGCCGTCACGGTGACGGCCGGCGTGGCGTTGGCGATGCGTTCCATCAGCGGGCGCTCTGGCGCCGCGCTGGCGCAGGCGCCGAGCAGGAAAGCGGCGCAAAGGCCGGCAGTGGATTGTCTGGTCATGGAATGCCCCCGTTTGCGGCACCTCTTGGACGCGCTTTATGACGGGGCTGTGACGGAAGAGGGCGAGTAGCGCCTGGCATGTCACTGTTCTGTCACCATAATTTCACGGGATTGTATTTCCGCCGCTCTACTTGCGCCGCCAGGCCCATTTTTAACGGGCCGTTTCAACAGGGGATCCTATGCAACATGATTTCGTCCGGCCGCGCGCCGGCGCACCGTTCGTTCGTCTTGCGCTGACCTGCGGCGTTGCCGGTTGGGCCTTGGCTTCGTCTCAGGTCATGGCCCAGGCGCCGGCCGTGGATGACGATATGGGAGCGATCGTCGTCACCGGCACCCGCCCGATCGCGGAGTCCGAGGCGGCGGCCCTGGAAATCCAGAAAAACAGCGACTCGCTGG